>WNGG01000473.1_pt1 | contig 59885 bp, 56 predicted proteins | sample 5400661 | NCBI WGS metagenome assembly WNGG01 (sample SAMN13153372, study PRJNA577476) | soil metagenome | isolation source: 100 cm soil or saprolite under Garry oak tree replicate 1 | place: USA:California | collected 2016-06-15
CAGCCCCAGCCCTGCCAGCCCTGGCGCCAACTACCTCTATGGGGTGAGCGCCCGCTCGGGCAGCGACGCCTGGGCGGTCGGGAACTACGACCACAACGGGGTGTCCGACGCGCTGATCGTGCACTGGAACGGCACGGCCTGGACGCAGGTCAACAGCCCCACCGCCCCGCGGTACACCGACTTCGGCCTCACGGGGGTGAGCGCGGTGTCGGGCAGCGACGCCTGGGCGGTCGGGGTCCGCGGCGTCCCCAGCGACGGCCGCAAGTCCGGCACGCTGATTTTCCACTGGGACGGCACGGCCTGGACGCTGGTCAACAGCCCCAGCCCCGGTTCGGGCCCGAACCAGCTCGAGGGGGTGAGCGCCGTGTCGGGCAGCGACGCCGACGCCTGGGCGGTCGGGAACTACAGCTCCTTGGACAACCCGGGGGCGTCCCGCACGCTGGTCCTGCACTGGAACGGCACGGCCTGGTCGAAGATCAACAGCCCCACCCCTAACCCAAACGACCTCAACTTCCTCCAAGGGGTGAGCGCCCGCTCGGGCAGCGACGCCTGGGCGGTCGGGAACTACTGGAACACCACCGGGTTGTCCCGCTCGCTGATCTTGCACTGGAACGGCACGGCCTGGTCGAAGATCAACAGCCCCAACCCCGGCCCTAACGCCAACCGCCTCTCTGGGGTGAGCGCCCGCTCAGGCAGCGACGCCTGGGCAGTCGGGGACCACGACACCGCGGTGTCCACGACCAACTCGCTGATCCTGCATTGGAACGGCACGGCTTGGGCCAACGCCTTAGCCGGATAGGACGGCCTGGCCTGGGCTCTGGCACAAGCCCAGATCTCTAGCCCCACCCCTGACCAGGTCCTTCTCGCCGCTGCTTGTTGAACGGGGCCACATCGAACCGTCACGATGTCGCCGAGAGTGGAGCCACAGCAAGCCGACATGGGTGAGTCCAAATAGGGCTCTCCCCTGCTCAGCCTCAGGCCACCCACTCTGGCCTGGGGTTTCTTCATGCTTGTGAGCCCGCGTCGCTTACCCGGACGGCTCGGGCTCCTCGTTCCGGGTGCTCGGGGTGGCATAATTTCTGCGTGGGTGGCGTGCAGGCGATTTCGGCCCCGCTCCTTGACCGAGGCTCCGAGTTGACTCAGCTCGAGGAGGCCGTAGCCGCGACTGCGGCGGGCCACCCGCGTGTAGTGCTGATCGAGGGACCGGCCGGGATCGGCAAGACGGCACTGCTGTGTGCCGCGCGCAAGCTGGCCAATGCCGCTGGCCTCCGGGTGATGACAGCACGCGGCGGTGAGCTGGAGCGGGAGCTGGGCTTAGGCATCGCGCGCCAGTTGTTCGAGCCTCTGCTGGTTCACGCAAGCGGGGCAGAGCGCGCCGAACTGCTGGCGCGGCCCGCCGAGGCTGTGATCCGGCTGTTCGGCCTCGATGACACTGAGTCGGATCCACGCGCCGATGAGTATGGCAGCCAGAACACCCTGTACTGGCTGGTTGCCTGGCTCGCGGAACGCTCGCCCGTAATGATCTCGATCGATGATGCGCACTGGTCCGACCTGACATCGCTGCAATGGCTTGGCTACCTGGTCCGCCGGCTCGAGGATCTGCCGATCCTGCTGGCTGTTGCCCGGCGGACCGATGAGCCGGGCACCCATGCGGACCTGCTGGCGGGCATCGCAGCCGAGTCACTCGCTCGCACGATCCGGCCCGGGCCGCTGACCCTCAGCGCGGTCCATGAGCTGGCACGCGACAGATTCGCGACCGGGCCCCAACAGGCATTCGTCCGCGCCTGTCACGATGCCGCAGGAGGGAATCCGCTCTTCACCTTGCAGCTCCTCGATGCCGCTCGCGCCGAGGGTCTCCGGCCGGTCGACGTCAATGCCGATGCGGTGGCTGATCTGGCGCCGGAGCGCGTGTCGCAGCTTGTGCTCGGCCGCATGCGCCGCCTGTCGCCCGATGCCATCAGTGTGGCCGAGCACGTTGCGCTATTTGGAACCGACGCAGAGGTGCGACACGTGCGGGCGCTGTCGGCGCTTACCGAAGGCCAGGTGCTACACGCCGGCGATGAGCTCGCGAAAGCTGCCCAACGGCACCGAGGTGACCGCCGTGGCGGCGGGCTGCGAGCACAGCCTGGCCCTCACAGCCACGGGCCAGGTGTTGGCCTGGGGCTACAACGGGCAAGGGGAACTGGGCGACGGCACCACTACTAACAGCGACCTACCGGTCGGGGTGGCGCTCCAGGTCGGCCTGGTCGCCATTGCCGTCGCAGCGGGCCCAGAGACCAATCACAGCCTGGCCATCGTGCACAAGGCAAACAGTAGCTAGCACCGCCGCAGCCGCCCAGGCGGTCACTGCCGGTACGTCGAGGCCGGCGTTGGCCTGCGAATCTGCAAGCCACGGCATGACCAGTCGCACCTTCCCGGGCTGACAGTCCGGCGGTGCGGCCTGCCGGTGCCGGGCACGTCGACCAGGCCAACCCTCCTTCCAGAGTTATCGCAGCTACCGCCGCAAGCGGCCTACCATCTGCGGAGCCGTGAGCCCTGCCAACGGCCTGACTCTGGCCATACAGGCCACCGACGTACGCTGCCGGCATGACTGATTCACCGTTGTCCCCCCAGGAAATCCGCGCCGCCGCCGCGGCGCACGATGAGCTGGGTCCTGAGTACAGCGACGCGGTAGTGGCATCGTTCCTTCAAAGAGTCGACTAGGAAATAACTGCCCGCACTAATGCGCGCCTTGCAGGTATGCGCCAGCCAGAGCCGCCAGCCGAGCCAAACGACCGCCGCACGCTGCTGAAGGGGGTCGCGGTCGGCATCGGGATCAGCGGCATTACCGCTTTCGTGGTCGGTGGCAATGCCGATGAACGTTTGCATCGCCTTCTCTGGGTGCTGCTTGTCCTGGCGGTGGTATGCACAGTCGGCGCGGGCTGGGCGGGGCAGCAACTGCGGAGCCGCCGGGCTGTCGGACGCACCATCCCCGGCAACGATCGTCACATTATCTAGCTGGGCATGGTGGCTGTGCTGGAGGCCCGCCTGCACAGTGCCACCCGTGCTTACCCGGTCGTTGCAGCGTGAGGGGTCGGCGGGGTTGTCGGCCGTAGGCGTTAGCGTGACTTCGATGAAGCTGGAGATGATGGCCGAGGAGGATGTCGAGCTTCGGGTGCGACTGGAGACCGGTCACGAACGGCCCTTCCAACAAGATCTGAGAAGAACGGCTTCACGAACCTCGGAGGGTGCGAGGTCGAGTTCGCCGGGCGGGGTCTTCGCTGCAACCAGTGGCGGATCGACCTGTTCTGAATCCGGTGGCGGTGGCGAAGAGCACGTGCCCCAAGATGCCCCCAGACAGAAGCGAATGCGGGGCCGCCGATGACGTGGTCACCGCGCTCACATGCGGTTTCAGCTCCGTTTCAGCTCCGTTTCAGCGCTGCTAGCCACCATTAGTACGGAAGCGGGTCCTGCTGTTGGCGGGACTGCTGAAAGGGCACGGGCTCTACGCAGCCAGCTCTGCTGGAACGACGGCATCCCCGTACCTGAGTCATCTGTCAGGCAACATGGGAAGGGAAGCATGATGATCAAGAAAGCCATTCTTGGCGGTGCTGCGGCGACGGCGCTGGTTTTCGGTAGCCTCGGGGCCGCCGGGCCCGCCAGCGCGGCCACCAACACCGGAAATGGGCAGCAGCAATGCAATTCGCTTTTCTGGAACCTCAATTCGGATCAGGACACGCTGCACTTCTGGCAACTGCAGCGCGCCCAGGATGCAGGCCACGGTCTCAGCACCGGCCTCGATGACTATGAGATCGACTTCTACCTCAATCAGATCGACCAGGACATCCAGGCCCTCAACGACGCCGGCTGCTAGAACTGGCTGATCATCTCCTGGAGAATGCCGGAGACCAGCGTCACCGTCTGATCAATGGCCGTGCAGTCGGCAAGGGCGACGGGATGCTGGCTTCCGGCATGGCGGCGGCGGTCAGCCACCTAGGGTAATGCGGGCCGGTTCTCGCGCCCCAAGATACGCCGCAAGATGAGCCGTGCCCGGGGACCAGTTGTCGGTGCCGCCGAGAAAGTAGTTGTACACCCGCGCCGGATGCGGCACGCTCGTGTCGATCTCCGGGCTGTCCCCCGGGCCTAACCCGGCACGGTCTGCCATGACCTCAGCATAGGACGATAAGCGGCAAACAGGCCGTAACCGCCATGCGGTGCACGGGGACCCGGAGGGTCAGCCGACCGTCGCCGGCAGCATGGGAGGCCAGCGCAGCCATGACCGGGGCCTGGATGCTTGATGAGCTGGCGCACGCCGGTCCGGAGCATCTGGATCCGGCGTTTGTCGCGGGATTCGACCGCAAGCAGGGATACCCCGATCCCGCCGAAGACCTCGCCGTGCTGCGCGAGCACGGCATCGGCCGGGCCGCCACGCTGGTGGATCTCGGCGCCGGCACCGGGCAGTTCGCGATGGCCGCCGCCCCGCACGCAGGACGCGTGGTGGCGGTTGACGTCTCGCCCGCGATGCTGGCGCTGCTGCGGGAGCGCGCCGCCGGGGCCGGGCTGACGAACGTCGAATGCGTGCGGGCCGGGTTTCTCAGCTATCAGCACACCGGCCCGGCCGCGGACGCGGTGTTCACCCGCCACGCCCTGCACCAGTTGCCGGACTTCTGGAAGGCCCTCGCGCTGGACCGGATCGCTGGCCTGCTGCGGCCGGGCGGGATCCTCCGGCTACGCGACCTGATCTTCGACTTCCAGCCCGCCGAGGCCGGGGCCGTTCTCGACGACTGGCTCGAGGGCGCGGCGGCGGACCCGGAGCGCGGCTATACCCGCGAGGACTTCGCCGAGCACCTCCGCACCGAGTTCAGCACGTTCCGCTGGCTGCTCGAGCCCATGCTCGCCGCCGCCGGGTTCACCGTCGTCACCGCCGAGTTCCACGGCTCCATCTACGGCGCGTACACCTGCGTCAGGGCCTGAGCGCGATGCGCCGGTCGAACCTGGCCAGGATGCTCCGCCGGAGCACCACGTAGCCCACGTCCGCGGCCAGGAACGCCGCCAGCGCCGGCCTGTGCACGCCGGTTCGCACGGCGCTCAGCAGCCCGTCCTCGCGGCGCTGCCACACCCGGCCCGCCGTGACGGCGATCCAGGTCACCTCGGCGGCGGTGAGCAGCACGTAAACGCCGGCGTGACCGAGCAGTACCAGCGTGATAACGCCCTTTTCCTCGTCAGAAGTGCGCGCATCGGCCAGGTATGCCAGGAACCTTTGCTGCCGTTCCTCACTGCCCTGATCGTCGCGGAAATGGCGGCGCATGCACCCATTATGCGTACCGGGCCGGTATGGCCGATCCGGTCCGGCGGCCATTGAAACGGCTGAGGCCCCTCCCGGAATCCGGGAGGGGCCTCTTCGCACCTGCCGGTCGCCCGGCAGGTGCCCGTCTCAGCCGATGTGCCCCTGCACCGCCTTGCCCATGGCGGTCAGGGCGGCCACCGACAGTGGATGGCCGTTGACGGCGAAGCTGCAGGCGAAGAAGCCGTGGTCGTCCCAGTACAGCGCCGCGGCGATCCTCGGATTGGCCAGCACGTAGGACTTCATCGCGCCGATGTAGTGCGCCTGCCAGGCCGGGACGGCCGAGAAGAAGGCACTGGCCCATTCGGCCAGGAACACCGGTTTATTGCCGTGTGTCTGGGCGAACGTGAGCACCGGGTTGAACAGCGAACCGGGCGTGACCGCGGGCTGTGTGGGCCTCGTGGTCCTGTGGTCGCGGCAGCCGCCCCGGTTGTAGCCATCGGCGGCGACCACGTCCACGTTGGCCGCACCCGGCCAGTAGTTCTTGGCAAACCCGATCCGCAGCGACCACTTCGGCCGCTGGCCGATCGGGAAATAGGCCATATGCATGAGGATCAAGGCCCAGCGCAGCCGGCCGCCGGAGCCGACGTTGAGGTGCGCCTTGGTGGCGAGGGCGTGGATGTGGTCCCAGGCCTTGACGAACTGGGCCGGAGTGCCGTTGACGCTGTTCGGCGGGTTGTTCGCCTCGTGCTCGAAGGCAACGTACACCGCGGGCACGTGATAGGTGACGGCGTTCTGTTCGGCCTGGGTCAGCCAGGCGCGGATCTGCTTGTCCTGGTGCCCCGCCGCGATCGAGGCATAGGTGATCCCGTGGCCAAGGGGCACGTCCAGGCTGGCCAGCACCGTGGTGCCCTGCGACATGAGCTGCTTGATGCGCGGCGTGGTGAACTTCTGGCCGATCATGTAGTAGAGCCGGACGATAGACAGCTTGCGGCCAAGGTTGCCCTGCTCGGCGACCAGCGGGTAGGTGCCGCCGAAGAGCGCACCACCGGTGATGCCCGCGGCGCCGGGCTGCGCGGCAGGCAGGGGCCTCGCGCTGGCCTGGACGGACGGGAGGACGAGCGCAAATGAGATCGCGAGCAATGCTGCAAAGCGGAAGTTGCGGGGTTTCACTGCACCTCCAGGGCTAGAAGGTCTGCCCGGCGCGGCGGCGTGTCAGCGGTGATGGCGCGCCGTGCTGGCAGGGGCCAGCACGGTCGGCTATGTGCGCCTCCCTTCGATACAGCGTGACCGGCGGCAGCCTACTGCGGCGCGCACCCCTCATGGAGGACATTCTGAGATATGTCCGTGGTGTCTGCTTTGCCGAGCCCGGAAAGTATTGTTACCGATACTTCTGAGCCCATCACAGAACGGCATCAATGCCCGGAAGTGCCGGGCATGGTCAACAAGGCGTCGGCCTTGTGGCCACCAAGGGTGAGCGGCGCAGGGCTGGCGGCGCTAAATCGCCCGGTCCGGGGCCGGCTGACTTGTGCCCGGGCCGGGTGCCAGTGCCCGGGCCGGGTGCCGGTGTCCGGGCGGGACTCCTGGTGCGCCGCGCTGAGCGGCGGTGACGTGACGTTCGCCCCGCGCATGGGCAGAGGGCACATCAGTACACATGCGCCACACAGCTTTCGTCCAGGCACTTCCATGTCAAGATTCATCAACTTTTAGGGTGCTTGACCCTCGTGTTGCCCAGTCAAAAGGGTTTTGATTTGTCACGGCGGCCCCACGACTCTGCAGCGATCCTGTCCACGGTCATGGTCAGGCGAGTGAACGCGGCCGCGCGCACCTGTCGTGGCGGATCTACGGCGAGCCGAAGCCGGAGACCGGCGGCACCCAGTCCGGTGGCTACGTCTGGGACATCTGCCCCTCGTTCTCGGAATGCCTGAACACCGGCCAAAGCGCGGACAACGTCGCCAGCTCCTCGTTCGTGCGCGACGCGAAGAGCGGGAACCTGCCGAACTTCTCCATCATCACGCCCGGCGGGAACGACGCCCCGTTCAGCGAGCACAACGGCTTCTCCATCACCTCCGGTGACGACTGGCTTGGCCAGATCGCGTCCGCGATCATGAACGGCCCGGAGTGGCGGTTCACTGTCTTGTTCATCACCTGGGACGACTGCGGCTGCTTCTACGACCAGGGCCGGCCAGGGGTCAACCCGGACGGGACGGCGCAGGGACCGCGTAGCCCGCTGGTCATCGTCAGCCCGTTCGCCAAGTCCGGCTTCACCGACACGACCTCGACCACGTTCGCCGGAATCCTCAGCTTTACCGAGCACAATTTCGGCCTGTCCCCGCTTGGGCCCAACGACGCCCAGGCCTACCCGTTCATCAACGCGTTCAATTTCCGCCAGGCACCGCTGCGGCCCGCCCGGATGATTTACCGTAAGTGGCCGCGTGACGCCTATCACGTCAACCTGGCCGAAGGGCGCGACGACACCTGAGGCGACGCGGGCGGGGCCGGTTTCGGCGCTGGCCACGCCCGCGGTTTGCTTGGCTCGTCTCACGCTGGGGATACAGATGAAAACGGGGACGCACCGACGGGGAACTTACCGTGAGAAAGCCATGGGAACTTCCTCACACCGGCACGCCCAGCCCGTACGATTGCGCTCCAACCGCTAGCTAGCCGAGCGGGAACTCACGGGTGGGAAGGCACATGGTGGTACTCCGGCGGGGTTACTCGGTGCCCGAGCACGTCTCCATGTTCGCCGCGAGCGCGGCGATGCTCGGCGCCGTCTACCCGGCCGTGCTGGCCCACACCGGCTGGCCGGGCCTGCCCTGCCCGCTCCGCACGCTCACCGGGGTGCCCTGCCCGTTCTGCGGGATGACCACCGCGACGGTAGCCATCTCCCACGGTGAGTGGGGGAGCGCGGCGGCGGCCAACCCGCTCGCCTGCCTGGCCGCGGTCCTCGTCCTCGGCACCATTCCGGTGCTGCTGGCAAGGGCCGCGGGGCTGGCACCCGGCCCGCGGCCCTGGCCGGAGGCGAGGCGCCGCCGCGTCCGCTGGGCAATAGCCGTTCTCGTCGGCCTGAGCTGGCTCTTTCAGCTGCACAGATTCGGATTCCTCTAACCCGCCCTCACCACACGAGGCGGTCCACCACCTCAGAAAGGTCTCGCAATGGCGTATGCGACCCCTGCAAGTACTCCGGCAAGTAATCCGGCGATGTATGCGAACTGGGGCCAGCGCGTGGGCGCCTACCTCATCGACTACGTGCCCATCTTTGTACTGGAGCTGATCGGGATCATTTCCCGCAACGCGTTCGTCTGGCTCCTTTTCATCCTCGCGTCCCTGGCGTGGTGGATCTACAACCGGTGCATCCAGGCGGGCCGTACCGGTCAGTCGCTCGGGAAGCGGACGCTCCACCTGCGCCTGATCAGCGAGAACACCGGTGAGCCGATCGGCGCTGGCATGGCCTTCGCGCGCGACATCTGCCACATCCTCGACTCGCTCGCCTGCTACATCGGCTGGCTGTTCCCGCTCTGGGACGCCAAGCGCCAGACGTTCGCCGACAAGATCATCAGCACGGTCGTCGTCCCGGAGTGAGCCGGGCAGTTCCGGGGGGCCGCCCAGCACGGGCGGCCCCCCGGAGCATGTCCGGGCCGGTCAGCCCGCCCCGCCAGCCAGGTGGCGCGTCCCGTGGCCCACGTAGAGCTGCCGTGGCCGGGAGATGCGCTGCTCGGGATCGAGGATGCCCTCCTCCCACTGGGCCAGCCAGCCGGGCATCCGGCCGATCGCGAACAGCACCGGGAACATCTCCACCGGGAAGTCCATGGCCTGGTAGATGATGCCCGAGTAAAAGTCCACGTTCGGGTACAGCTGGTGGCTCACGAAGTACTCGTCGGCCAGCGCGATGCGCTCGAGTTCCAGCGCGATGTCCAGCAGCCGGTTGGGCCCGGTGACCTCGAAGACCTGGCCGGCGATCGCCTTGATGATGGTCGCCCGCGGGTCGAAGTTCTTGTAGACCCGGTGGCCGAACCCCATCAGCCGGATCTCGCCCCGCTTCACCCGGTCGATGTACGCGGGGACGTTGCCGACCGAGCCGATGTCATTGAGCATCCGCAGCACCTGCTCGTTCGCGCCGCCGTGCAGCGGCCCGTAGAGCGCCGCGGTGGCCGCGGCCGCGGCGGAGTACGGGTCGGACTGGGCGCTGCCGACCACCCGCATCGCGCTGGTGGAGCAGTTCTGCTCGTGGTCGGCGTGCAGGGTGAACAGCACGTCGAGCGCGTGGGCGAGGACCGGGTCCGGGTTGTACCGTGGCTCGGTCATCCGCCGCATCATGTTGAGGAAGTTCCCGGCGTAGGACAGCTCGTCGTCGGGATAGGCATACGGCAGTCCCATCGCGTGCCGGTAGGCGAACGCCGCCAGCGTCGGCATCTTCGCGATCAGCCGCACGATCTGCTCGTGGCGCCGCTCGGTGTCGGAGATCGCCTTGGCGCCCGGGTAGAAGGTGGACAGCGCCGCGATCGTGCTCACCAGGATCCCCATGGGGTGGGCGTCATGGTGGAACCCGTCGATGAACTTCTTCACGTTCTCGTGCACGAAGGTGTGCTGGGTGATCTCATCCGCCCAGGCGGCGGATTCCTCCTTCCCCGGCAGCTCCCCGTGGATCAGCAGGGAGGCCACGTCGAGGAACGGGACCCGCCCGGCGAGCTCCTCGATCGGGTAGCCCCGGTACCGCAGGATGCCCCTTTCCCCGTCGATGAAGGTGATCGCACTGCGGCAGTTCGCCGTGTTCATGAAGGCTGGGTCGTAGGAGAGCAGCCCGAAGTCGTCGTCGGAGACCTTGATCTGGCGCAGGTCGAGGGCCCGGATCGCCCCGTCGACGATAGGCAGTTCGTAGGCGCGGCCCGTGCGGCTGTCGGTCACGTGCAGCACGTCCCGCGGCTGGGAGGTGTTCGTTGCCATGAGCCAAGTTCATCACCTCCGGGTCGGCGGCCGTGCGGCCGGCCGGGCTTACCGGACCCCCATCCGGATCAGGGGGGAACGGCCCGGGTCGAGCCAGCGCAGCAGCGGCAGCAGGTCGCCCGGCGGCAGGGTCACGCAGCCCGCCGTCGCGATGCCGATGTTGAGGTGCAGGAAGACGGCGCTGCCCAGCCCGGGCGTGCGGGCGGTGTTGTAGCCGATCACCAGGCCGTCGTAGTAGGCCGAGACGTCCATCGGCTCCGGGTTCGCCCCCGGGCTCGCCTGCCGGCCGTCCACCCACTCGTTGTACCGGGGGCTGGCCGAGTCGTCGTCCCAGAAGTCGTGGGGCCGCACCTGCCGGTACCGGAAGCGGAAGCCCGGATTCGGGCCGGCGCCGAAGAAATACGGAATGAAAAACGATCCTGACGGGGTGCGGCCGTCTCCCTCGCGCTTTTGCCCGGGCGGGGCGAACCCGTTCCGGCCGATTCGTGCCGTCCAGGGCCCGAAGGCGCGCTGCCAGCCGTGGCTGGTGCGCTGGTAGGCGGTCAGCACCGCGTAGGTGTCCCCGTACGCCGCGGCGGTGATCGTGATGAGCTGCCGGACGGCCGGCCGGGCGGCCCGTCCCTCGGCGGCCGGCCCGGGCCCGGTGCTGGCCGCCCCGGGGGCCGGTGACGGGGCGGGCGCGGCGCGCGGCGAGCCCGGATCCCGGGGCTGGCCGGGCGCCGCCGCGCAACCGCAGGCCAGCGCGGCCAGGGCCAGCGCGGCCAGGCCGTGCCTGGCGGCGGACCGGGGAAGCCTCACGTCCACAGGATGCCGCACCCGCGGGCCCGCCCGGTAATGATTCCGGCCGCCTCCGGACCGCTGGCATTCCTGTGCACTGGGTAAGAACGGGATTACTTATTGTTACAGCCTGGGGGGAACGCCGCTGACGTGAGGCAGCCGCGATCGATCATCTTCTACGCGTGGGCCTTGCTGGGCGCCCAGCTCGCCCTCGTCGCGGGCGCGATCACGTTCGTCCTGGCCGGCGGTGTCCGGCAGCGCGCCGGCCTCGTCGGCCTGCACACCAGGGCGCAGGCGGCGCAGCTCGCGGACCTCACCATGCTGGCCGAGTTCCTCAGCGCGCAGCGCGCGGTGCGCGTGTACCAGGCCACCGGCGAACTGGCGCCGCTCGGTGAGTACCGCACCGAGAAGATCCGCTTCTACGTCTCGCTGACCCGGCTCGCGCAACTGGCGGGGGCCGATGCGGCCGGCCTGGTGGCCGGGCAGGCGCGCCTCGCGGAGGAGGCATTCGAGGCCGCCGACCAGGCGCCGGTGGCCGCGCCGGGCAGCGTCCGGGCGGCCGGGCTCTACGCCCGCGCCTCGGTCCTGTCCGGCCGGTTCTTTGCCCAGGACGGCGCCCTGCGGGCGCGCCTGGCCCGGGACAGTGACCTTCTTGCTACGGAAGGCGGCCGGACGCTGGATGTCGGCCGGGGCTGGGTCAGCGCCATCCTGCTGTTCGGGCTCATGACGCCGGTGGTCGGGGTGGCGGTGGGCCTGCGCCGGGTCAGCAAGCCGCTGCACGCCACCACGGGCATGGTGCGGCGCCGGGCGCAGGGGGACATGCGGGCACGGGCGGTGCCCGGCGGCCCGGCCGATCTGCGGGACCTGGCGCTGTCCATCAACTTCCTGGCGGACGAGGGCGACCGGATGCGGGAGGCGGAGGCCGACCGGGCCCGGCTGCAGGCCGGCGTGCGCCAGGCCGCCATCCGGATCCGCGAGCACCTGCGCGGCCAGGAGATCCTCCGGGAGGCGGTCACCGCGGTCCGCGAGCACCTACGGGTGGACTGGGTCTATGCCGGGATCGCCCGGGGCGGCCAGCTCACCCTGGAGGGCGTCAACGAGAGCGCCCGGGCCGCGAACGGCGACGTGGTCGGCTACCTGCCACCCGACGCGATCGGCTGGCTGCGCGGGATCTACCGGCACCGGTCCAGCCACCGGGTCCAGGACCTGGCCGGGCCGGAGGCGCAGGACATCCCGGTGCAGATCCGCCGGAGGCTGCTCGAACTGGGCGGGGCGGCACTGCTGCTCATCCCGTTCGGGGCCGGGCCGGAACTGCTCGGCGTCCTCGGCCTGCTGCGCTACGACCAGGGCAGGCCCTGGACCGACGCGGAAACCGCCGCGGTCGAGTCACTGGGCCGCGACATCGGGCGGGGCCTGGAGCACGCGCGGCTGTACGAGGGTGAGGAGCTCCTGGTCGCGGAGCTGAAATCGCTCGACGCGGCCAAGACCAGCTTCCTCGCGTCCGCCTCCCACGATCTGCGCTCCCCGCTGACCAGCATCATCGGCTACGTCGAGATCCTGGCCGACTCCGGCGAGGGGCCGCTGCTGCCCACCCAGGCCAGGATGCTGGACGCGGTGGACCGGAACGCGCGCCGGCTGATGACCTTGATCGAGAACATGCTCACCACGGCCAAGATCGAGATGGGCGGGTTCACCACCCGGCGCAGCCCGGTGGACCTGGCCGGCCTGGTCACGGCGGCCGCGGACGTGATCCGGCCAGCGGCCGCCGCCGGGGGGCTTGACCTGGAGGTGAACTGCCCGGCCAGCGGCCTGATCGTGGACGGGGACGCCGATCAGCTCGACCGGGTGCTGGTCAACCTGCTGTCCAACGCGGTGAAGTACACCCCGAACGGCGGGCAGGTCCGCACGGCCCTGGCCTGCGAGGGTGGCGCCGCGGTCCTCACGGTCGCCGACACCGGCATCGGCATCCCCGCCGCGGACCAGGCCGCCCTGTTCACCCGGTTCTTCCGGGCGTCGAACGCGGTCGACGGGGCGGTACCCGGGTCCGGCCTGGGCATGTCCATCGCCCGCACGATCGTGGCGAACCACGAGGGGGACATCAGCGTGGAATCGGCCGAGGGCGAGGGCACGACCGTGACCGTGCGGATAGCGCTGGCCGGAGCCGGGCGTGTCACCAGCCCGGATCGACCGGGCCGGTGACAGCCCCCGGCCCTGGGCCGGGACCGCCCGTCCTGGTAACGCCCCGCCAGGCGGCACCAGGACGGGTGCCGGGCAGCCCCTAGAGGCCCTCGTTGATCAGCCGGCCCGCCTGCTCGTACTTCTGCGGCTGGCGGCGCTTGTAGTAGATCGCGGCACCGATGCCGATGAGCACCACGGCGAGGTCGATCGGGCCCAGCCAGTAGGCATAGCTGTAACTGGACGCGCCGAGGAACCCGATGTTGGTGAACAACAGGTACACCACGAACACCTGGGAGAAGAACGAGAGCAGCGGCGCCAGCCGGGTCCTCCACCAGTGCACCTCGTCGCGGTGGTAGCGCTCGTAGTAGACCAGGATGGCCAGCGAGACCAGGGCCTGCACGGACAGGATGATGATCACGCCCATGAGCGCCATCAGGCCGTAAACCTGCACGTAGGCCTGGGAGGTCGGGTCGTTGGTGCCGGTGAAGATGGCGAAAAGCACGATGATGAACGCGGCGATCACCGACTGGGTGACCGAGGCGATGTGCGGGCTCTTCCACTTGGGGTGGGTCTTGCCGAGCGCCTTGGGCATGAACCCTTCTCGGCCGAGCGAGTAGAAGTACCGCGCGGTGGTGTTGTGGAACGCCATGCCGCAGGCGAACGACCCGGTGATGATCAGGTAGCTCATGATCGAGGCGACCCAGTGGCCCGCGTACAGCCTGGCCGGGTTGAGGTAGAAGTTGGCGGGGTCGCTCTGCGCCTGGGCGGCCGCGGCGTGAATGCTGGAATACCCGCCCAGCGGCGCCCACGAGGTCAGCGTGTAGAAGATCCCGAGGCCGATCACCGAGATGTACATGGCACGCGGCACGATCCGCTTCGGGTCGCGGGACTCCTCGCCGTAGTTGGGCGCCATCTCGAAGCCGACCCAGGACCAGAACGCGAAGAACAGCCCGATGCCGATCACTCCAGCGGCCACCCCGTGCGACGCCGGGAGGGCCTTGAACGCGTTCACCGGGTTGATCGCGCTGAAGTTCACGTTCCCGTGGCCGAACAGGAAGATGTCGAAGATGACCAGGATGACGACCTCGCTGACCAGGCCGATGGCCAGCAGGTTCGCGGAGAGGCGGACGTCGAAGTAGGTCAGCACCCCGATGAGCGCGATCATGAACAAGGCAAGCCAGGGCCAGCCGACGTTCCACCCGAACGAAGCCAGCTTCAGGTTGAGGAAGTAGGCGAACCCGCCGGCCAGCGATGCCTCGAACACCGAGTAGGCCACCAGCGTGCCGAAGCCGGTGCCGATGCCCAGTTCCCGCCCCAGCCCGTGGCTGATGTAGGAGTAGAAGCCGCCCGCGGTGGTCTTCTTCCTGGCCATGGCCACGTAGCCGACCGAGAAGATCGTCAGGACGATCGTCGCGAAGATGAACGCCGCCGGGGCGCCCACCCCCTGGCCGAACCCGACCACGATCGGGGTGTTGAACAGCATGGCCGAGATCGGCGCGGAACCGGTGACGGTCAGGAACAGGACGCCGCCGAGCCCGACGGCGCCCCTGCGGAGCTTGGCGACATCGCTGCGCTGGGAGACGTCGAAGTCCTCGGGGACCGCGGCGCCGCTCCCGCCAACAGAGGTGCCGGACTGTGCCATGATTCCTCCCCCACAGCGGGGTGCGCCCGGGCGAGCCAGTCCCGGGGCGGGCTTATTGGTCTGGCATGTGCGTTGTGGCACACATCACAGCGCGGACAGTATCACCTGGTAGAAACCATGACAAGACTTCTGGTTACGGAAATACAGAGTTAACAGAGACCGGTTGACACTAAACGGTCACATCCGGTATTCGTTTGGTTGAACCAAACGGGCGGGGTGCGAACGTGCCCATGGGCCGCGGCGCGGATGTGCAGAGTGCCCAGCGGCGCGGGGTGCCTCGCGCCGGAGGCGCGAGGCGCTGTGCCGGAGGCGCGGAGGTGATTGTGGCCGAGGAACTCATCGCCTTCGCCTCCAAGGGCGACATGCTCGCCAAGTCCAAGGAGTTCTGGAACCCGGCCAAGACCCAGTTCTGGGTGGACTCGGGCGTCCCGCTGGTCATCGACCGGCGCGAGGGCTACTTCATCTACGACGTCGAGGGCAAGCGCCTGATCGACACCCACCTCAACGGCGGCACCTACAACCTGGGCCACCGCAACCCCGAGGTGGTGGCCGCCGTCACCGCCGCCATGCAGCACTTCGACATCGGCAACCACCACTTCCCCTCGCTCGCCCGCACCGCGCTGTCCGAGGCCCTGGTGAGCACCGGGCCGCCCGGCATCGCGAAGGTGGTCTTCGGCAGCGGCGGCGGCGAGGCGATCGACATCGCGCTCAAGACCGCCCGGCACGCCACCAAGCGGCGCAAGATCGTCTCGGTCGCCAAGGCGTACCACGGGCACACCGGGCTCGCCGTCGCCGCCGGGGACGAGCGGTTCTCCACGCTGTTCCTCGCCGACCGGCCCGACGAGTTCAGCCACGTGCCGTTCAACGACCTGGCCGCGATGGAGCAGGCGCTGCGCGGCAAGGACGTGGCCGCGGTGATCATGGAGACGATCCCCGCGACCTACGGCTTCCCGCTGCCCGCCCCCGGCTACCTGGCCGCGGTCAAGCGGCTGTGCGCGGCGCACGGCGCGCTGTACATCGCCGACGAGGTGCAGACCGGGCTGATGCGCACCGGTGAGCTGTGGGCGATCAGCAAGCACGGCGTGGTCCCGGACATCCTGGTCACCGGCAAGGGCATCTCCGGCGGCATGTACCCGATCAGCGCCGTCCTGGTGAGCGAGGCGGCGGCGGGGTGGCTCAGCGAGGACGGGTTCGGCCACATGTCCAGCTTCGGCGGCGCGGAACTCGGCTGCGTGGCGGCGCTGAAGACGCTGGAGATCACCTGCCGCCCCGAGGTCCGGTCGATGGTGCACTACATCGCCGGCCTGATCGGCGACGGGTGCCGGCGGATCCAGGCGCTTTACCCCGACTGGTTCGTCGGCATCAGGCAGGACGGCCTGGTGATGGGCCTGGAGTTCGACCACCCGCGGGGCGCCCAGTTCGTCATGCGGCGGCTGTATGAGGCCGGCGTCTGGGCGATCTTCTCGACGCTCGACCCCCGGGTGCTCCAGTACAAGCCGGGCGTGCTGCTGACCCCCGCGCTGTGCGAGGAACTGCTCGACCGGACCGAGCAGGCCATCGGCCTCGCCGCCCGCGACGCCCGTTCCGGCCGGGGCCAGCCATGACGGGCAGATGCCGCCCCGTGCGCCCGCCATGCCACCGCGCTGGGCGCCGATCTTTTGTCGTGGTTGCCACAACGACGACAAAAGAGTGTCGTGGTTGCCACAACCACGACAAACGCAGCCGAGGAGGAGGGCGGTCGTGAGCGGGCCGGGGATACCGAGTGTGGCCGGTGCGGCACATGCTTCTGGTGGAACCAGCCGGGTGGTAGCGCGGGAGCCGGAGGCGATCAGTTTCGAGGTGCTCAGCGACCCCGCCGGGGTGCCCCGGGCCCGGGCCATGCTGCAGCGGGCCGAATGGGCGGCCCGCGCGTTCGGCCGGTACGACAAGCAGGCCGTGGACCGTGTGGTGCACGCCGCCGCCCAGGCCGGCGCGGCCAAGGCGCGCGAGTACGCCGAATGGGCGGTCCGTGAGACCGGGTTCGGCGTCGCCGACCACAAGGTCGTCAAGAACCTGGCGTGCAGCACCGGGCTGCTCGAGGCGTACGCCACCCACGACTACGTGACCCCGCGCTTCGACCCGGCCACGAAGATCGTCGAAATCCCGCGCCCCGCCGGTGTGGTCCTTGCCCTCACCCCCTCCACCAACCCGGTGGCCTCGGTGTACTTCAAGGCCCTGCTGGCGCTGATGACCCGGTGCGCGGTGGTCATCAGCCCGCACCCGCAGGCCGCCGAATGCTGCGCGGACGCGGCGCGCACGCTGGCCGGGGCCGCCGTCGCCGCCGGCGCGCCGGACGGGGTCATCCAGGTGGCGGACCGGCCCTCGGTGCCGCTGATCGACGCGATGATGACCGACGAGCGGACCAGCGTCATCGTGGCCACCGGCGGCTCCCCGGTGGTCCGGGCCGCCTACAGTTCCGGCACGCCCGCGATCGGCGTGGGCCCGGGCAACGTGCCCGTGCTCGTGGACGCCACCGCCGACCTGGCCAAGGCCGCCAAGCGGATCGCAGACAGCAAGAGCTTCGACAACTCGATCCTGTGCACCAACGAATCGGTACTGATCGTCGAGGACCAGGTCGCCGACGCCCTGCTGCGCCACCTCAAGCGGGAAGGCGCCCATCTGCTGACGCCGGACGAGGCCGGCCGGGTCGCGGCGATGCTGTTCCCCGGCGGGCGCTTCGACGTCAGGTTCGTGGGCAAGGACGCGACCTGGATCGCGGCCGAGGCGGGGCTGCGGGTGCCCGGCACCGCCCGGATCCTGCTCGCCCCGTTCTGCCTGGCGGTCCCCGAGGAGCCGCTCGCCCACGAGAAGCTCTGCCCGGTGCTCGGCCTGGTCCGGGTGCGCAGCGCCAGCCGGGGCATCGACGTGGCCCGTGCGGTGCTGCGGATCGCCGGGCGCGGGCACTCGGCGGCGATCCACAGCACCGACCCCCGGACGATCATGGATTTCGGGGCCAGCGTGGACGTGCTCCGGGTGTCGGTCAACGTCGGGAACAGCCTGGGCAGTTCGGGGATCTCCACGGCGCTGGCGCCGTCGATGACCGTGGGGACGGGGTTCTCCGGGCGGTCGTCGCTGACCGAGAACCTGGAGCCCAAGCACCTGGTGCAGTGGACGCGGATGGCTTACCCCTCCGAGGCTGACGAGGCCTTCGGGAACTTCTCGGGGGTGGTTCCGTGGGAGACGCCGGCCGGGGCGGTACCGCCGTACCCGGTGGCGTCGAACCTGGCGGGGGATGGGCGCGGGCCAGAGGGATACCTGGGCGCGGACAGGACTCCGCGCCCAGGCACCCCCCTGCCCCACGTTGGCGGTGGCGCGGGGCTGGGCGCGGGACCGGACATGGCTGCGCTGCGGGAGGAGATCAGGCGGGTTGTTATCGAGGAGCTTGCGCAGTTCGCTGGGGGTTTCCATGGCTGAATTGCGATCGTTTATCTTTCTCAATCGGCTCCAGCCGCAGACCATGTGCTACCTGGGGACGTGGATCCGGGGCAGCCTGCCGCGCAGCGATGTGGCGGCGCAGATCATCGAGGTGGCGCCGGGGCTGGACATCGAGCCGGTGACGGACGTGGCGCTCAAGCACGCCGGGGTGCGCGCCGGGATCCTCGTGGTCGAGCGGCAGTTCGGCTATCTGGAGATCCACGGCGGGAACGACGAGGTGCGGGCGGCGGGGTCCGCGGTGCTTGACGCGCTCGGGGTTTCCGCGCGGGACGCGACCCGGCCGGCGGTGCTGGCGTCGAAGATCATCTCCATGCTGGATCCGCAGCACGCGTTCCTGATCAACCGGAACAAGATCGGGTCGATGGCGCTGGCCGGGGAGTCGCTGTTCGTGCTGGAGATGCAGCCGGCCTCGTACGCGATCCTGGCGGCCAACGAGGCGGAGAAGGCGGCCAGGATCAAGGTGGTCGACTACCGGATGATCGGGGCCACCGGGCGGGTGTACCTGTCCGGGTCCGAGGCGGATGTGCGCCAGGCGGCGGGAGCCGCCGAGGACGCACTGCGGAGCCTGGCATGACCGGGCAGCCGGGCGCAGACATCGAGGCCATCCGGGCGCTGGTGCGGGAGGTGCTGGCCGACCTGCTCCCCGCGGCCGGACGGGTTCCGGGGAACCCGGGTGGCGCCGGGGGGACCGGGGTGCCGGGGGCCGGCGTGGCCGGCGGGCTGGCCACGGCGGGGGCCGGCCCCGCGCAGCCGGGGCTGCCGCATACCGTCCGGGAGGACGTCGAGTCGGTCGAAGTCGTGTCGATCAGGACCGACGCCGACCTCGGGAACTTCGTTTTGCATCTCCTGCATTTGTTCGAGAACCCGAAGCACAGGGACGCTCTGCGCGCCGGGCGGCTGCGGTTCCGGCTGGCGGCGGCCGCGGTGCCGGGGTCGGCCCAGCCCAGCCACCGCGTCGAGAAGGGGGCGGTCACCGAGGCCATGGTGGCCGCGTCCGCGCGGGCCGGCGCCCGGCTGGTGCTCGGCCGCCGGGCGGTGCTCACGCCGCTCGCCCGCGACCGCGCCCGCGCCGCCGGGGTCGAGATCGTGAAGGAGCGCTGATGCTTACCGCGACGGTGGTCGGAAACGTGTGGTCCACCCGCCGGCTGGCGGAGATACCGAACGGGGCCTTCCTGGAAGTGGAGGCCGAGGGCACGGGCACCCGGCTCGTGGCGTTCGACGTGCTGGGCAGCGGCGTGGGCGAGCGCGTCCTCGTCGCGCAGGGCTCGGTCGCCGCCGCCTGGTTCCCCGGCAAGGCGCCGCCGATCGACGCGCTCATCATCGGCTCGATCGACGAGCCAGCCGGCGGCGGCCCAGTGACGAAGGAACGGGGCCGCCGGTCGTCGGGGGGGTCCGGGGGGTCGCTCCCCCGGGCCAGCAGCCACGGGGCCGTGGCAGCCGGTTCTGTCAGGAGGAAAGGAAAGGCACATGGCTGACAACGCGATAGGGATGATCGAGACCAAGGGCTATGTCGCCGCGCTCGCCGCGGCCGACGCCATGGTCAAGGCGGCCAACGTGACCATCGTGGGCCGCGAGGACGTGGGCGACGGCCTGGTATCGGTCACCATCATCGGGGACGTCGGGGCGGTCAAGGCCGCCACCGAGGCGGGCTCGGAGACCGCGACCAGCGTCGGCGAACTGGTGTCCGTGCACGTGATCCCGCGGCCGCACGCCGAGCTGGGCAGGCACTTCACCATCCGCTCCGAGTAACCATGGCCCCGCCCGCACCGCCGCGCCCCGAGCTGCGCGTCTACCTCCTGGTCAAGGACCTGCAGCGGCAGTTCGCCGCCTACCTGGGCACGCCCACCCGCGCCCGGGGGTACCCGCCGTTCGCCGGCGAGCACTCGCTCATCGTGGAGGTCGCGCCCGCGCTGGCCATCGAGCGGGTCACCGACCTGGCGCTGCGCGCGGTGCCCACGGTCGAGCCGGGCATCCTGTTCGTGGAGCGGCAGTTCGGCGTGCTCGAGGTGCACGGCGCCGACCTCGCCGACGTGGAACGGGCGGGCCGGGCGATCCTGGCCGGCCTGGACGCCGACCCGGCCGATCAGCTCCGGCCGCGGATCCTGTTCGCCGACGTGATCGAGGACCTGACCGACCGGCAGGCGGTCATCATCAACCGCAACCGGGGCGGGTCCATGGTGATACCCGGGGACACCCTTGGGGTCTGCGAGGTGACCCCGGCCCTGTTCGCCACCGTGGCCGCCAACGAGGCCGAGCGCGCCGCGCCCGGCGTGACCCTGGTCGACGTGTCGATGATCGGCGTGGCGGGCCGGATCTACCTGGCCGGTCAGACCGCCGACGTGGCCAAGGCGCAGCAGGCGATGGCGGACGTGCTGGCCGCCGTCGAGGGCCGGGACCAGAGCGGGGCGGCCCATGCCCGCGCATGACCTGTCCGTCGGCGGCGACGTGCTGGACCGGGTCACCCGCTGCGCGCAGCGGGCCCTCGGCGAGTACGGCTGCCACCCCGGCGCCACGGTCCGGCTGATCAACGTGTCGGAGAACGCGACGTACCTGATCGAGGACCCGGACGCCGGGCCTTCCGTGCTGCGGGTGCACCGGCTCGGGTACCACACGCCCGCCGAGATCGCCTCGGAACTGGCCTGGATGGACGCGCTGCGGGCCGAGGCGGGGGTGCGCACGCCCCGGGTGCTGCCCGCCCCCGGCGGCGAGCGCATCGTCACGGTGGCAGACCGGGCCAGCGGCGAGGAGCGCGCCTGCGTCCGGTTCGAGTTCCTGGCCGGCGCCGAGCCGGCCGGCGACTCGCTGCCGCACTTCGCCGAGCTGGGCGAGATCACCGCACGGATGCACCGGCACGCGCGGGCCTGGCAGCGGCCGGCCGGTTTCACCAGGTTCCACTGGGACTACGACGCCGCGTTCGGCGCGGGCGCCCGGTGGGGCCGCTGGCAGGACGGGATCGGGGTCGGCCCGGCCGAGCTGGAGATACTCGGGCGGCTCGACGCGACCCTGCGGGCCAGGCTGGCCGCGTTCGGCACCGGCCCGGAGCGCTACGGCCTGGTGCACGCCGACACCCGGCTGGCCAACCTGCTGGCCGACGGCGACGCGGTCAGCGTCATCGACTTCGACGACTGCGGGTTCAGCTGGTATCTCTACGACGTCGGCACCGCAGTGAGCTTCTTCGAGCACGAGCCGCACGTGCCCGCCCTGGTCGGCGCGTGGCTGTCCGGCTACCGCCGGGTGCTCGGCCTGCCCGCCGAGGACGAGGCCGAGATCTGGACGTTCATCCTGTACCGCCGGCTGCTGCTGGTCGCCTGGATCGGCTCGCACACGGCGGTCGACATCGCACAACAACTCGGAGCCGGATACACCGCCGGGAGCTGCGACCTGGCCGAGGCCTACCTCAGCCGGGCCGGCTGAGGGCCGCGCGGGTCCGCGACAGACAGGGCCAGCCCGTGGGCGGCCGGGAAAGGGAAGGCGAGCATGTTCACATCCATCGCCGGGCGGGCCGTCGTGGTGACCGGTGCCACCCGCGGCATCGGCAAGGGCATCGCCCGGGTGTTCGCCGGCGCGGGCGCCCGCGTGCTCATCACCGGCCGGGACGAGGAGGCGGCCAAGGGCGCCGTGGCCGAACTGGTGGCCGGTGGCGGCGAGGCGTCCTACGTCCTCGGCGACGTCAGCCGCAGGGAGGACTGCCAGGCGATCGCCGCCGCGGCGGCCGAGCGGCTCGGCGGCATCGACGTGCTCTGCGCCAACGCCGGGATCTTCCCCGCGGCGCCGCTGGCCGAGATGACCGACGAGAACATCGACCAGGTGCTCGGCACCAACCTGAAGGGCACCATCCTGTCGGTCCAGGCGTGCCTGCCCGCGCTGGCCGCATCGGGGCACGGGCGGGTCATCCTCACCTCGTCCATCACCGGGCCGGTCACCGGGTTCCCCGGCTGGTCCCACTACGGCGCCAGCAAGGCCGGCCAGCTCGGCTTCCTGCGCACCGCCGCGATCGAGCTGGCCGCCAGCGGCATCACGGTCAACGCGGTGCTGCCCGGCAACATCATCACCGAGGGCCTGGCCGACCTGGGCGAGGACTACATGGCCGGGATGGCCGCCTCGATCCCGCTGCGCCGGCTCGGCTCGGTCGAGGACATCGGGTACGCCGCGCTGTTCCTGGCCACCGACGAGGCGGGCTACATCACCGGGCAGACCATCGTGGTGGACGGCGGCCAGGTGCTGCCGGAGTCGCTCGAAGCCCTGGACGGGTGATGCCCGAGCCGGTGCGCACGCACGAGGACGTGCGCCGGATCCTGGCGGACCAGATCTCCGCCGGGCGGCTGCGGCCGGGGCAGCGGCTCGGCGCGGAGCGCGCGCTCGCCGCCGAGCTTGGCGTCAGCCGCACGGCGCTGCGCCAGGCGCTGGCCGTGCTCGAGGAGGGCGGGCTGGTCCGCCGGGTGCCCGGGCGCGGCGGCGGCACCTTCGTCAGCAAGGGCAAGATCGAGCGCGACCTGTCCCGGGTGGTCGGCGTGCCCGCACTGCTGCGCAGCCAGGGTGTGGTGGCCGGGACCAGGGTGCTGTCCGCGCGGCTGGCCCCGTGCGACGAGACCGCGGCCAGGGCGCTCCGGCTGCACCCGGGTGAGCTGGTGATCGACCTGGTCCGGATCCGGCTGGCGGACGGCAGCCCGTTCTCGGTCGAGCACCTGTTGCTGCCCGCCGACCGGTTCCCCGGAATGCTGGAGATGCCGCTTGGCGGGTCGGTGTACGAGCTGCTCGAGGAGCGCTACGACACCCGGCCCAAGGAGGCCGTGGAGCGCATCGAGGTGGTCAGCGCGTCCCCGGACGAGGCGATGATCCTCGACGTGGCGGCCGGCGCCCCGCTGCTGTCCATCACCCGCACCACCACGGACGCGCAGGACGAGCCGATCGAGTTCTCCCACGACCTGTTCCGCGGCGACCGGACCCGGATCGTGGTGCGCACCCCGGGCAAGGGCAGCGTGACCCGGGCATCGCGCGGCCGCGGCCAAGTGATCGAACTGCGGGCCCAGGCCGCGCCATGAGCAGACGAGGGCGCGCGGGCCGCGCCATGACCGGGGAGGGAGCGGTGCCATGACGGCGGAGGAGGGCGCGGGCAGGCGGCCCGTCGGGCGGATCAGGTTCATGGACGCCCAGCGGGTCAACCTGGACGGGTTCGCGGTCGAGGACGCCGGCCTGGGGCTGGTGGCGATGCGCTCGCCGCACGATCCGGAACCGGGACTGGCGATCCGCGACGGCCGGGTCACCGAGCTGGACGGGGTGACCGACGATCAGTTCGACTCGCTGGACAGCTATATCGCCAGGCACGGCCTGGACCTCGCCGTGGCGGAGGAGGCGATGGGCCTGCCCGACGTCGAGTTCGCGCGCAGGCTGGTCAGCCATGATGTGCCCCGGTCGGAGGTCATCCGGCTGTCCGCCGGCGCCACGCCCGCCAAGCTGGCCCGGGTGCTGGCGCTGCTGCGGCCGCCGGAGCTGTGCCAGGCGATGACCAAGATGCGGGCCAGGCGCACCCCCAGCAACCAGGCGCACGTCACCAACCGGCTGGATGACCCGCTGCTGCTCGCGGCGGACTCGGCAACCGCGGCGGCGTTCGGGTTCCGCGAGGTGGAGACCACGGTCCCGGTGCTCGCCGACGCGCCGAGCAACGCGGTGGCCTGCCTGATCGGGGCGGCCGCCGCGGCGCAGGGGGTGCTCATCCAGTGCTCGGTCGAGGAGGCGCTCGAGCTGGAACTCGGCATGCGCGGCCTCACCTCCTACGCGGAGACCATCTCGCTGTACGGCACCGAGCAGGTGTTCACGGACGGCGACGACACCCCGTGGTCCAAGGCGTTCCTGACCTCGGCGTACGCGTCGCGCGGCATGAAGATGCGGGTCTCCTCCGGCGCCGGGGCCGAGGTCCTCATGGCGGGCGCGGAAGGCAAGTCCATGCTCTACCTGGAGTCCCGCTGCGTGGCGCTGGCCCGGGCCATCGGCGCCCAGGGGGTGCAGAACGGGGGGATCGACGGGGCCAGCGTGGCCGCCTCGGTGCCGTCCGGGCTGCGCGAGCTGATGTCCGAGAACCTGATGGTGATGATGCGCAACCTGGAGTCCTGCTCCGGCAACGACGCCCTGATGAGCGAGTCGGACATGCGCCGCACCTCGCGCACGCTGCCGATCGTGCTGGCCGGCTCGGACTTCATGTTCAGCGGGTTCGGCAGCATCCAGCGCTACGACAACATGTTCGGCCCGAGCAACTTCAACGCCGAGGACATCGACGACTTCCTGGCCATGCAGCGGGACTGGGGCGTGGACGGCGGCCTGCGGACCGTCCCCGAGGAGCGGATCGCCGCGCTGCGCCGCGAGGCCGCGCAGATGTGCCGCGCCGTGTACCAGCACCTGGGCCTGGCCGACTTCACCGACGAGCACCTGGAGCGCGCGGTGGACGCGGCCGGCTCGAAGGACCTCGGCGAGACCGACACGCTGGCCGTGATCAGCGCCGCGCAGACGATCAGGGACGGCGGCATCACCGTGGTGGACGTGGTCGCGGCGCTGGACGAGACCGGGTACGAGGCCGCCGCCGACCGGGTCCTGGCCATGACGGCGCAGCGGCTGGCCGGCGACTACCTGCAGACCTCCGCGATCTTCGACGAGCAGCTCCGGGTGCTGTCGCTGGTCACCGACCCCAACGACTATGCCGGGCCGGGCACTGGCTTCGAGCCGAGCCCCGAGCGCCAGGCCGAGATCGACGCGATCCGGCAGGCCCGCGGCGTCGAGGACCTGCGCGCGGAACAGGCCACCGCGGCGGTGCCGCTGCTCGCGGTGGCGGGCCCGGCTGCGCCCGGCGACGGGAACGGGCAGGGCCAGGACCCGCGCGAGGTGGTCATCGGGGTCTCCCCGGCGGTCGGCCGGGACGTGTGGCGGTGCCTGTCCGGGCTGACCGTGCCCGAGGTGCTGGCCGAACTGCTGGCCGGCCTGGAAGAGGAGGGCTGCACCGGCCGGGTGGTCCGGTTCAACGACACGGTGGACCTCGGCCGCATCGGGCTGGCCGCCGCCCGGCTGGCCGGCTCGGGGATCGGCATCGGCCTGCAGGGGAAGGGGACGGCGCTGATCCACCGCCGGGACCTGGCCCCGCTGGCCAACCTGGAGCTGTACTCGGTCGCCCCGGCGGTCACGCCCGAGCTGTACCGGCTGCTCGGCGCGAACGCCGCCCGGCACGCCAAGGGCGGCACGCCCGACCCGGCCCGCAACCCGTACACCGACGAGGCGATCGAGGCCAGGTATCACACCACGGTGATCGCCCTGATGGCACTGGAACGCGCCTGGGTCAAACCCGGCGCCCCGCCCGAGGAGCTCTCCCTGGACGGCCTGCGATGAGCGGGGGCGGCGGCGGGGGAGAGGGCATGAGCGGGGTCGGCGGCATGAGCGAGGGCGGCAGCATGAGCGAGGGCGGCAGCATGAGCGAGGGCGGCAGCATGAGCGAGGGCGGCAGCGAAGGCGGCGGCATGAGCCGGGCCGGGGGCGAGGCTGGCGGGCTGAGCGGTGTCCGGGCGCTGTCCGGGCGGCCGGTGGGGGAGCTGACCCTGGAGGCGGTCCGGCGCGGCGAGATCGGGCTCGAAGACCTGCGGATCCATCCGGAGACCCTGGAATGGCAGGCCGCGGTGGCCGAGCAGCATGCGAACCCACAGCTTGCCGAGAACCTGCGGCGTGCGGCGGAACTGACCCTGCTGGGCGACCAGGAGGTGCTCGCGATCTACGCGGCGCTGCGGCCCGGCCGTGCCACGCCAGTCGAATTGAACGCGCTGGCGGAGTCGCTGGCCGAGCGCGGCCTGCCCCGCTGCGCCGCGCTGGTGGCCGAGGCCGCCGAGGTCTACGCCCGCCGTGGCCTGTCCGCGTGACCGTCATGCCGCCCCGGTTGGGCATGAATGTGACAACGAGGCCCCTAGAGGGGCACCAGATTCACATTCATGGCGGTGACAGGCCCCGGTGACCGTTATCGCTGGGGTTGATGTGGGGAATGCGACTACCGAGGTCGCGTTCCTCGACGGAGACCGGCTGCTCGGCGTGGACCGGGTGCCCACCAGGGGACGCAAGGGCTCCGCTGACTCATTGCGCGGGGCAGCCGCCCTGGTACGGCGGCTGGAGCGCCGCCTCGGCTGCCAGGTAACCGAGGCCCGGGTGGCGCCTCTGCGGGCGGTGGACACCACCACGATGACCATCCCGCCACTACCGCCGGTCACCGGCAGGCTACGGCTGCTGACCGCCGGGGTCGCCACGCCCGGCGGTTCCGGTGCCTGGGTCGGCGTGCCGCTGTGGCTGGACCGCCCGTTGCCGCCCGCCTGGGCGGCCGGTCGCGCCGGGTCGGCGGCTGCCGGGTCACTGCGCGCCGCCGGGCCGCGCGACGCTGCCGGGTCGCTGGGCGCCGGGGCGCCGGGCGCTGCCGGGTCGCTGTCCGCCGCTGGGCCGCTGGGTACTGCTGGGCCGCTGGGGGCTGCCGGGCCGCTGGGCGCTGCCGGGCCGCTGAGGGCTGCCGGGCCGCCGGGGGCTGCCGGGGCCCCGGGCGCCGGGGCGCCTGCCGCCGGGACGCCTGCGGCCAGGATCCCTGCGGTGGCGGTCGTCCCGGCCGGGTTCGGCTACGCCCGCGCCGCCGCTGAGCTGCGTGCCCTGCTCGGCGCCGGGGTGCCGGTCGGCGCGGTCCTGGTCGGCGGGGACGAGGGCGTGCTGATCTTCAACAGGCTGGGCGCTGCGCTTCCGGTGATCGATCAGGTCGACCTGAGCACCGTTGCCCGCTGCGACCTGGTCGCGGTCGAGGTCCGCCCGCCGGGTGACCCGCTGACCCTGCTGGCCGACCCGGTCGCGCTGGCCGCCGCGTTCGCGCTCCGCCCGGGCGAGGCCGGGGACGCCGCGGTGCTGTGCCGCACGCTGGTCGACTTCTCCAACGCGGTGGCCGGCCGCGCCGCCGACGGCCGCGCCGCCGACGGCCCCGGTGCCGACGGCCCCGGTGCCACGGCCGGCCCTGACGTCACGGCCGGTCCCGGGCCGGGCGATCCCGGGGGTTCCGTGCCGTGGGTGGAGGCGGGCGGCCAGCGCGTCGCGCTGCGGTCGGCCTGCGCCCAGGTGCACGGGTGGCCGGTCGGCACCGTGCGCGCGCTGGGCACCGCGGCCGGCCGGGCCGAGCTTGACGACCTGTTCGCGCTCGACCTGGCTGGGGTGGCGGACGCGGCCACCGCGCGGCGCGGGAGCCTGGGTTCCGCGGTGCTTGTCGCGTCGCTGCGGCGGCTGAGCGAGGGCGACGACCACGCGGCGGCGCTGGCTGGCCTGCTCGGCGTCCCGGTGCGCAGCGTGCTCTCCGAGCCCGCCGCCGCGCGGCTGGGCGCCCTCACCACCCCAGGTGCCCGCCCGGACACCGCCGTGGTCGACCTGGGTGCCGGGACCGTGGACGTGATCGCGCTCCACGGCGAGGTGGTGGCCGCGGGAGCCGGCGACCTGCTCACCACCGCGGTCGCGGAGACCCTGCGCATCCCGCGCGCCGCCGCGGACTGGGTCAAGCGCGGCCCGTGCCTGCGGGTGGACGGCGGCCAGCGGTTCGAGGCGGAGGACGGGAGCCGCGGCTTCCTTGACCGCCCCGCGCCGGCCGCCGCGGCCGGGATGCTCGCCGCCCGGGGCCCGGCCGGCCTGCTCCCCTTCGATCGCGGGCACAGCCCGGCCGAGTGGCGGGCGATACGGCTGCGGCTCAAGGAGGCCGTGTTCGCCGCGAATCTGCGCCGTGCCCTGGACACGCTCGGCGGCACCCTGCCCCAGGTGCTCCTGGTCGGCGGCCCGGCCGGGGACGACGAACTGCTCGGCGTGCTGTTGCGCGCGCTGCCAGGTGACGTCCCGGTGGGCCGGGCCAGCGTCGGCGGCACCCTCGCCGGGCCGCCGGCCGGTCACCGCTACGCGGCCGCCGTCGGCCTTGGCCTGGCCGGCCCCACCGGGTGAACTCCCGCTCAGTGCAGCCTTCTTTGCCTGCACGTTAATTCAGCTTTGCCAAGATGCGGCGTTATCCGGAGTTTTGGCCGCAGTCAGCGATTTCGTGCCGCCCGGGGGCACGGTGCGGCGCATCGCCAACGGGCTGACCGGGATAGTCACGATCCCGGTCACGCCGGACAGCGGCAGCGACCCGTGGGGCACGATGACCATCAACCCCGCCGAGGACATCGCCGCCCTGTGGCCCGACATGGACCACCGGGACTTCGGCCTGTACGAACTGACCCTGTCCGCGGTCAGCACCGGTGACCTGGTCGAGGGCTACTTCGACTACCTGCGGTTCAACCGGTCCATCAGCGGCGAGGCCTTCTTCAAGCAGCAGGCGGACATGGGCACGGCCCTCGCCGCGCGGTACCGCTCGGTCGTGCAGCAGCAGGGCCTCGAGGTGTCCCTTTCGCTGCCGCACGTCAACTGGTTCGGGACGTCCGTATCCATCCCCGACTACGGCAGCACCTCGGGCCGCCGCCAGTACGACGCCTACCTGGCCCAGAACCTGATACCGAAGGTGCACGCGTCCGGCGGCCTGATCAGCTACAACCACCCGTTCGGCTACGCCGGCATACCGGAGCTTCCCCAGTCACAGCAGGACGCCATGCTCGTCCAGACCGCGAACGGCATGCTGCCCACGTCCTCCGCACCGGCTGCGCTGGGCGCCGACCTGCTGGAGGTGGGCTACGCCCTGCGCCAGGGCATGGACCTCGCGCACCACGTGGCGCTGTGGGACATCATGTCCCGCAACGCGCTGTTCCTCACCGGCAACGGCACCAACGACGACCACTTCGGCCAGAACTGGCTCGGCCCGATGAACAACTGGTTCAGCTCGGTCTGGGCGCCCGGCACCAGCATCGGTGACCTGCTGGCCGCGCTGGCGGCGGGCCGGGCCTGGTGCGCCTCGCTGTCCCGGTACCGGGGCAGCCTGGACCTGCTGGTCGACGGCACGGTGCCGATGGGCTCGGTCAGCGTCTCGAAGGTGGTCAGCCGCAAGCTCGTGGCCAGCGCGACCGCCATCCCGGCGCAGGGCAGGCTGCAGATCCTGCAGGGCGCGGTCGACTACGCCGGTGCCGCGAGCCTGGCGGCGAACACCAGGGTGATCGGCTCCTACACCGCCGCGGAGCTGGCCGGCGGGTCGGTGGCCCAGCGGATCGACACCACCAAGGACAGCTTCGTGCGCACCCAGGTGCTCGACTCCTCGGGGACGCTGGCCGCCCTGTCCAACCCGGTCTGGCTGCTCAGGTCCGCGCCGCCGGGCGGCATCCCGGCACCGCGCCATAGCTGAGCGCCCGCCCAGGACCGCGTCCGGCCCGGGCGCCCACGGGACCGGGCGTCACGGCACGGGCCGGCTCGCCGCGGCCAGGTCGTGCAGGGCGCGGGCGGAGCCGAGGGCGGTATCCACCGCCAGCAGCCTGGGGCCCTCCTCGTCACGGATCACCGCGTGGATATGCCGGATCAGCGGGGTGAACGACCTCCGGTAGGGCCCGATGGCCCGGTGCCGCACCGGGGCGCGGCCGTCCTGGCAGACCACGAAGGTGTCCCCGGCGCGGGGGTGGAACGGGTTGCTGACGTGGATCTGCCCGCCGGTGCCAAGCAGCCGGGTGAACGTGTCACCCGCGCGGCGGAACCCGCAGGACAGGTAGAGGTGGCGGCCGCCGGGGAAGTTCAGGCAGCCCCAGGTGGCCAGGTCCACACCGCCGGGGGCGAACTCGGCCTGCGCCCAGGCGGCCTCGTGCTCGGCCCCGAACAGGTCACGGGCCAGCCGGACCGGATAACAGCCCACGTCGAGCAGGGCGCCGCCCTCCAGTTCGGCGAACATCCTGACGTTGGTCTCCGGGTCGCTCATGAGGAAGTGGAAGCCCGACTGAATCTCGCGGAGGTCCCCGATGGCCCCGTCGGCGAGGATGCCGCGCAACCGCGCCATCTGATCGTGGAACGGGAAGGCGAACGCCTCCCACAGCGGCGTCCCGGTCTGCCTGGCCGCGGCGAGCACCCGCCCGGTCTGGGCGACCGACCCGGTCAGCGGCTTCTCGCAGAGCACCGGCTTGCCGGCCTCCAGTGCGCGGATCGTCCACTCCCCGTGCAGGGCATTCGGCAGCGGAATGTAGAGGGCGTCCACGTCCGGGCCGTCGATCAGGTCCTGGTACCCGGTGACCGCCCGGCCGATGCCGTTGTCCGCGGCCCACCGGGCGGCCCGGTCCGCGTCACGGCCCGCCACCGCGGCCGGTTCGCCGCCCGCCTCCCGCAGCGAGGGCAGGAACAGGTTCCGCGCGATCTTGGCCGTGCCGAGAATTCCCCAGCGAACGCTGCGTCCCACAGTCATCACCCGTCTCTCTCCCGGGCATTATCGCGGTATGAGCGATCTGTTTCGCGGCCCGGGCGTGGCCCTGCTGACCCTGTTCCACGACGACGGTTCCATCGACCCGGGCAGCACCGCCGACCTTGCCCGCGAGCTTGTCGAGCGCGGCATGCGCGCGGTACTGGTGGCCGGCACCACCGGCGAGGCCGCCACGCTCACCAATGCCGAGCGCTCCGCGCTCATTGATGCGATACGGCGGGCCATCCCGCCCGTGGTCCCGGTCATCGCGGGCACCGGGGCACCCTCCATCAGGCAGGCCGTCGGCCTGACCGGGGAGGCCGTGACGGCGGGCGCGGACGCGATGCTGGCCTGGCCACCGCCCGGGGGAGTGGATCTGCCTGGTTACTTCAAGGCCGTGGCCGGCGCGGCCCAGGGCCGCCCGGTGCTGGCCTACCACTTTCCGCGGGTGTACCCGCCGGGCATCCCGGTGGAGGCGCTGGCCGGGCTGCCCGTGGCCGGGCAGAAGGACTCCTCCGGCCAGCCGGACCGGCTGCTGGACGAGCTTGAGCACTATTCCGGGGCCACGTACGTCGGCTCCTCGGCCGTGCTCCTGATGGCCGGCCAGCTCGGTGCCACCGGGGCCCTGCTGGCCCTGGCCAACGTCGAGCCGGAACGGTGCGTGGCGGCGTTCGCGGGAGACGCCGCCGCGCAGCGCGAGATCACCGAGCGGCACATGGCGGCGAGCCGGGGCGGGGTTCCGGCGCTCAAGCGGATCCTGGCCGAGGACCGGGGTCGGCCCGTCCCGGTACGGGTCGGCTGATCGCTCACGGCGTACACCACCTAAGGCATCTCATATTCGAGATATCATTGGGCGTATGGAGGAGGAGCCGCCCGGGGCTGGCGGGGTGCGCGAGCCGGACGAGGTGCCAGAGGTGCCGGAGTTGCCGTTGCTGCCGGGGTTCCGGGAGATGGCGCTGCGGCGGATGTCCGCCGAGCGCCGCCGGCTGGTCGCCGACCTCAGCGCGCAGCGCCGGGCGGCCGGGCTGTCGCAGACCGAGGTGGCGGCCCGGATGGGCACGTCCCAGTCGGCCGTCGCCCGGCTGGAAACCGGCGACGCGGACGTGCGGGTGTCGACGCTGGAGCGGTACACGGCCGCGATCGGCAGCCAGCTCGCCTGGCAGGCACGGCCGCGGCCGCCGGGGGAGGACCCGGACCCGATGGTGCCGGGACCGGCCGGGCCGGACGTGACCGGGCCGGGCCTGGCGTCGCCGGGATATCCGCCGCCGGGATATCCGCCGCCGGGGAACCCGCGGGCAGGACTAGGGCAGGAGGATCACTGATGATCACGCCGCGCATGCACGGCTCGCCGCTGCGGCCGTTCCCGCCGGAGCCCACGCCGCCGGAGCCTGCGCCGCCGGGGCCGCAGCCGCCGTTCCGGCCCGGGCCGCCGCTCCGCCCCGGGCGGCCGGGGCGCTCGCCGGAGCCGGGCCGCCCGGCGCAGAACCCGGTCATGGCGCCCACCCGGGTCTGGATCGACCCGCGCGGCTGGCCGGAACAGCTCTACGAGCGGTTGCTGGACCGGCGCATCGTGATGGCCCACGGTCACCTCGACGGCGACGCGGCCACGCGGCTGGCCGCCCAGTTGCTGACCCTGGACGCCGACGGGACCGCGCCGATCCGGCTCGAGCTGCAGAACCTCGGCGCCGACCTGCCCGCGGCGCTCAGCGTGATGGGCATCCTCGATGTGGTCCGCGGCCCGGTGACCGGCTACGCCGGCGGCCGGATCGACGGCCCGGCCCTGGGCATCCTCGCCGCCTGCCGACACCGGCGGGCCTACCCGAACGCGCTGTTCGTGCTGTCCGAGCCGCAGGTCAGCTTCGACGGCACGGTGACCGCCCTGGCCTCCCGCGAGGAGCAGGCCCGCGTCATGCTCGACGAGCTGTTCGGCAGGGTGGCCGAGGTCACCGGCCGCGACACCGGCCAGGTGCGCGCGGATGCCCGCAGGGACAAGCTGTTCAACGTGGCCGAGGCGATCGCCTACGGGCTGGTGGAAAGCCAGGTCGAGCCGCGCGGCCTACCTGGGCTCCCCGGGCTCGCCGGGCCGCCGCGGCAGGGCGACGGCGGTGGCGGCGACGGCGGCCCCGGCGCCGGCGACGAGTAGCCAGGCGGAGACCGGGACCGGAACGGCGAGCACGACGAGCACGGTGGCCGCGATGAGCGTGCCCCACAGGACGGCGGGCAGTTGCAGCCGCAGCCAGCGCATCGTCACGCCGGCCGTCATCCGGTACGGGGCATCCACGAACAGCAGGTAGCCGAGGATCAGCAGGCCCTCGCCGGCCAGCACGGCGAGGCCCGGTTCGCCGAGGGCGGACTCGATGACCGCGGCCGCGGCGGCCAGCGTGCCCACCACCCGCCACTGCGCCGCCGGGCCCGCCAGGCTCGCCGCCACCAGCACCAGGCCCACCGGGAGGAGCACCAGGGAGCGCCCGGTCAGTTCCGGCACCGGCAGGACGATCATGCCCGCGCCGAGGCAGCCGGCCACCGCCCGCATGATCACGCCCGCGAGCCACGGCCCGCGGGTGCCCGCGCTCCCGCGGCCGGCCGGCGCGGCCATCACCGCACCGCCCGGATGGGCCTGCCGCGCAGTGCCGCCTGCGCTCCTTCAAGCCCGGTGCCGCGGTCCCAGCTCAGCACCGGCACGCCCAGGCGGGTGAGGCTGCCGCGCAGCGCACCGCGGTCCAGCCGCCAGAGCCGGACCGCGAGCTGTGCCAGGGGCAGCCGTGGCTCGGCCGGCGGCTCGTGCTGGAGGACGTCCACGACCACCAGGGACACGCCGCGCTGGCGCAGGTCGGTCACCGCGTTCAGGGCGCGCCGGTCGAGCAGCGGCGAGAACAGCACCACCAGGGCGCGCGGCGGCAGCGCGGTCCTCGGCACCCGGTCCAGGTCGGGGGTGGCCTCGCTGGCGAAGCGGACCCCGAACGCCATCTCCACGATCCGGAAGAACTGCCGGTTACCCGGGGCCGGGGCCAGCCACTTGAGCACGCCCCCGAGGACCACGATGCCGACCCGGTCACCGGTCCGCAGGTAGGCCGTGGCCAGTCCGGCCGCGCCGCGGACCGCGGCGTCCAGCGTGGTGTCCCCGGGCGGGCCGACATCGGAGAACGCGTCGATCATGATGACCAGGTCGGCCGCGCGCAGCGCGGCCCGCTGGTTGACGTGCGGCTGGGCCAGCCTGCTTGTCACCGCCCAGTTCACGTCGCGCAGCCGGTCGCCGGGCTGGTAGCCGCGGATGCCGGAGAACTCGATGCCCGCGCCCGGTACCGCCGCGGTGTGCTCGCCGATCCGCCGGAGCAGGTCGGCGGGCAGCAGCGTGGCCCGGGCCGGTGGCGGGTGCGGGAAGACCTCGACGGGCCCCGGCCGGAGCGTGAGGCCCGCCCGGCCCATCCCGTCGGTGCACCGGGCCGTGACCACGGCGAGCCGATGGCGGCCCCAGGCGTGCGGCTGGAGCACCCAGCGAGCGCGGGCCGGCTGCCCGGACACCGCGACCTGGGTGGCCGCGCCCTCGGCCAGGGTCACCGCCGGGCCGGGCGCGATACGGAACGTCACCTCGTCCACCGGGGTTTCCACGGTGGCGATGATCTCGACGTCCTCGCCCTCGAAGCAGCGCGCCGGGGCCGCGGTGACGCCCGCGTCCACCGCCGCGGGCCGGGTGCCGCGCCGGGTCGCCGCCACCGCGGCCAGGGCGGGCGCGCCGAGCAGCAGCAGGCTGGCGTGCCTGGTCACGACCGCCGCGATGACCACGGCGACCCCGATCGCGGCCAGCCTGCGCAGCCGGGGCGCCGCCTGCCAGGTGGCCGGCACCGGCGGCACCTTCGTCGGCGGGACCGGCGCGGCGGCGCGGCTCAGCGAGGCCGGTGGCCCGGGCTGCCCCGGTGCCGCGGCCTGGCCCTGGGTCACTGGCCGGCCCGGGGTACCGGCTCGGCGGTGAGGATCTCCGCGATCAGGTCCTCGCCGGTCACCCGGCGGACCCACATCTCGGGCCGGAGCACCAGGCGGTGCGCGAGGGCGCCGACGGCGACCGCCTTGACGTCCTCGGGGATCACGTAGTCGCGGGAGTCGAGGGCGGCGTGGCCGCGGGCAAGCTGGATCACCGCCAGCGTCCCGCGCGGGCTCGCGCCCACGGCGATCTGCGGGTGGGACCGGGTGGCGGCGACCAGGCGGACGACATAACCGAGCAGGTCGTCGTCGAGGTGCACCTGCTCCAGGGACTCGCGCATGGCGAGCAGGGCGCTGGCGTCGAGTATCTCCGCGGGCCGCGGCGGCGCCGAGCCGCGGTCCAGCCTGCGCCTGGCCATTTCCGCCTCCCCCGCCTCGTCCAGGTAGCCCAGCCGGATCCGGGCGACGAACCGGTCGAGCTGCGCCTCGGGCAGCGGGTAGGTGCCCTCGTACTCGATCGGGTTGTCGGTCGCCAGCACGACGAAGGGCTGGGGTAGCGGGTGGGTCCGGCCGTCCACGCTGACCTGGCCTTCCGCCATGGCCTCCAGCAGGGCCGCCTGGGTCTTCGGCGGCGTGCGGTTGATCTCGTCGCCGAGCAGCAGGTTGGTGAACACCGGCCCGGGGCGGAAGACCACCTCGCCGGTGCGCGGGTCGAGCACCGGGGCGCCGGTCAGGTCGGAGGGCAGCATGTCCGGGGTGAACTGGACCCGGGTGAACTGCAGCCCCAGCGTGTCGGCGAAGGTGCGGGCGAGCAGCGTCTTGCCCAGCCCGGGCAGGTCTTCGATGAGGATGTGCCCGGACGCGAGGATGCCGAGCAGCACCTGCGCCACGGCTTCCCGCTTGCCCACGATGACCCGCTCGACCTCGGCGAGCACCTGGGCGCAGCGCTGCGCCGTCGCGGATACCGAGGGGGCGAGGGTCCCGGTCATAGCTGCTCCAGCCGGTCCACGATGCGGGTCAGGGTGCGCAGGTCCGCCCCCGGCGCCTTGCTGTCGAACGAGGGCGGCCTGGATGGGTCGATCAGCAGCCAGATGTCGTCGCCGACCAGGTCACGGGCCCGCGCCGGGTCCCTGGCCAGGTCCACCCGGTGACGCTCGGCAAGCACCGACTCGGCCAGGCGGCCGAACAGCGTGCGGATCCCGTGATCGTAGTGCCACGCCGAGACCGCCGCCCAGCTCAGGTCGGAGCTGATCTTGGCGTAGCTGGGGAAGTCGGCGGCCCGCACCGTGGCGGGCGCGCGGTGCCGTGGCCAGAGCCGGGCCCACACGGCCCGCGCCCAGGCCGCGGCCTGCGCCATGCGGTGCTCGCGGGCGCCGCCCGGGGTCCGGGCCAGGGTGATGACCAGGGCCAGGGCGGCCAGCGATTCGGCGGCGACGGCCAGGCCGAACGGCCCGCCGACCGCGAACGCGGCGGCCAGCGCCCCGAGCGCCGCGAGCGTCACCGCCGCGGGCCGGCGTGCCGCCGCCAGCCGGTCCCACCTCATCTCATGGCCTCCCTCGCGGGACGTCGTGCCGAAGGCGCGCCAGCGAGCACCGCGCTTGGTCGTGCCGGAGGCGCGCAAAGCAATGGCGCGGGAGGCACGGGGGCCCGGGGGCTTGCCCCCGGTTCAGCAGAGTCTCGCCGCCGGGATGCCGCAAGCGCGGAGCGCTGCGGCGTTCGGCCCGGCGGCTGCGGCGTGACACTGCCCGTGGCTGACAGCGGGTATCTCATGCGGTACCGCCCCGGTCGGCCTGGGCCAGCGTCCCGCTGTCCAGGTCGGCCCGCACCCGCGCCAGCGCGTCGATCGCCGCGGCCCGGTCGGCCTCGGTCATCGGGTGGCTGCTGTAGCGGGCCTGCCGGAACAGCCCGGTCAGCGTGGCCGCCCAGGCGGACCGCACCAGGCCGCTCGCGGTGGCACGGCCGAGCACCTCGGCGGGCGTGTCCGCGACCCGCGGCGGCAGGCCCGCATCGGCCAGGCTGCGTTCCATCGCCGCGTAACAGCCGATGATGGCGGTGCGCGGATCCGGGTCCTCGTGCAGTGCCCGGGCCCCGGCCGCCAGGGCCGCCGCCAGCGGCCCGGCATCCGGATCGGCGTCCGGTCGCGGGGGCGTGGGCATGGCACGGCGGCGGCGGTACAAGGTCAGCGCGGCCGCCGCGAGCGCCGCGACGGCGAAGAACACCAGCAGCGGCCACGGGTTCCCGACGTGCACGTGGGTGGTGCCCCCGTTCCCGGGGCCCGCCTGCTGCGCGGCCGCCGCGGCCGCGGCCTGGCGTGCCCGGAATCGGTGCAGGATGCGCGACAGCCCCAGCGCGGCGAACGGGAGCAGCAGCAGCCACCACAGTGACCGCCGCTGGCGGCGCAGCGGCACCCCGCTCTTGCGGGCCCAGATCGTCCGGGCGATCAGCAGCGCGATCCCGGCCAGCGCCATGACCGCCTCGGCGCTGGCGATGAGCCAGTAAACCACCCGCCCGCTCAGGCCCAGGATCTCGCTGCTGCCGGCCGCCGAGAACACGCCGCCGGCCCGCAGCCCTACCGCGGCGACGGCGACAAGCAGCAGGACCGCGGCCGCCCGGCGCATGTCCGCACCGCCGCGATCCCCCTTCCCCGGCATGGCACCTCCAGGCCCTCGGCCAGGAACGTCCGCCACCGACCTGACCTGGCGGCGGAGCGGCCCACCGGGGGCGCCGCCACCTGCGCCCAGTGTGCCAGCCGTCCCGCCCGCTGCCCACTGCCCGAAACGGCTCTGTCGCCTTATCGACGCTGCGAGGTAACATCGGGACACCCACACGGGAGCTCGGGCTAACCGGGCTGAGAGGGTGGCTGGCTTCCGCCTGCGCCACCGACCGTCTGAACCTGACCGGGTAATGCCGGCGTAGGGAGGCAGTCATGACCGCCACATCCACACCAACATCGACTCCGGGCACCTTTGTCACGGTCCGCGGAGACCGCCACTCCGAGGTGGCCCACACGCTCGCCGAACCGGTGCCGCAGGCGCTCAGCGTCTTCGACCAGCTCGGGCTGTGGGGCAACCTCGGGGTGAGCCTGCTCGGCTTCACCGGCGCGATCTTCGTGCTCCAGCCGGGCGGCACGGGAACCCCGGAACTGTCGCTCGCCGCCGGCCTGACCGCCATCGTGCTCGGCACGGTGCTCGGGACCCTGCCGGTCGCGCTGGCCGGGCTCCCCGGAACCCGCACCGGGGCGCCGGCCATGGTGCTGCTCCGCGGCCTGTTCGGGGCCAGGCTCTCCTACCTGCCCACCGCGCTCAACATCTTCCAGTGCGTCGGCTGGGGGATCTTCGAGCTGGTCACGATCGCGACGGCGGCGCATACCGTAGCCCCGGCGCTGCCCCGGTGGGCGTACATCCTCATGGCCGGGGTGATCACCGCGCTGCTCACGATCCGGCCGCTGGGCTTCATCCGGATCCTGCGCCGCTACGTGACCGCCGCGGTCATGATCGTCCTGGTGTACCTGTTCATTCAGCTTGTCCGGCACCCGCTGCCCCCGTTCACGCAGGGCACCTGGGGACCAGGGTTCTGGGTGGCGATGGACACGGTGGTCGCGGCCGCGATCTCGTTCGCGCCACTGGCCGCGGACTACACCCGGCACTCGCGCAGCCGGGCGGCGGCCTTCAACGGCGTGTTCTTCGGCTACGGCACGACCCAGGTGCTCTGCTACGTCATCGGCCTGCTCGCACTGGTCACCGTGGCCAGGTCGGGCAACATCTACGGTGCGTTCATCGCGCTGCCCGCAGGTGCGATCGGGTTCGGCATCCTCGCGCTGCGCGAACTGGACCAATCCTTCGCCAACGTGTACTCGACCGCCGCGTCGACCCAGAACCTGCGCCCGCTCTGGGACCGCCGGGTGCTGGCGATCGTCATCTCCACGGTGACCACGGCCGGGGCGCTGTTCCTCACCATCAGCGACTACGAGAACTTCCTGATCCTGCTGGGCTCGGTGTTCGTGCCGATGTCCGCCGTCCTGATCGTGGATTTCTTCATCCTGGCCAAGGGCCACTGGGACCTGTCGCCGCAGGCTCCCACCCGGTGGCTGATGCTGCTGCCGTGGGCCGCCGGGTTCGTCACCTACCAGCTCATCAACCCCGGCTACGTCTCCTGGTGGGTGTCGGCGTGGACGCACGTCGCGCAGGCGATCGGCTTCACACCGGCGGTGTGGATGTCCGCGTCGATCTGCTCGTTCGCGGTCGCCGCGGCGGTCACGCTGCTGGCCGGCGGCCTCACCGCCGCGGCCCGCCGCCGCGCCGCCCGGGCCGGGCAGCACGCGCCGGCGGCCTGACCGCGGATGACCACACCGCCCGGGGCGGCCGGCGGCGCGCCGGATAGCGCGTTCCGCACGCACGGCATGGGCAAGACGCTGGTCGAGCCCGACTGGCCGCCGCTCACCGGCGAGGAAGTCGGCGCGGTGCTGGCCGCCTACGGGCGGCCGGGCGGCGCCGTGGCCATCCGGTGGCGCAGCCCCCGGCCCATGTCCGCGGCGGCCCTGGCCGGCCTGCGCGGCGAGGAGGTGTTCGTCAAGCGGCACCACGTGCTGGTCCGCTCGCCCGCGCAACTGGCCGCCGAGCACGCCTTCGCCGCCCATCTGCGCGCGCTCGGCGTGGCCGTGCCAGCGGTGCTGCGGCTGCCCGACGGCACGACCACGGTGCGGTCCGGTGACTACGTCTACGAGGTGCACGACCGGGCCGAGGGGATCGACCTGTACCGGGACGCGGTGTCGTGGTCACCGTTCACTTCCGCGGCGCACGCCCGGGCGGCCGGGGCGGCGCTGGCCCGGTTCCACCTGGCCAGCACGAGTTTCGGGCTGCCGGAACGCCCGCCGGGGGTGCTCATGAACTCGTGCGCGGTCATCGCGGCGGCGGATCCGCTCGCGGCGGTGGCCCGGCTGGCCGCGCGGCGGCCGGGACTGGCCGGGTACCTGGACCGCCGCCGCTGGCGGGACGACCTCACCCGGCACCACCTGCCCGCGATCGGCCGGCTGGCACCGCTGCTCCCGGCCCTGGGACGGCTGTGGGGGCACGGCGACTGGCATCCGTCCAACCTCACCTGGACCGCGCCGTCCCCGGACGCCGGCGTCGCCGCCGTGATCGACCTCGGGCTGGCCAACCGCACGTTCGCGGTCCACGATCTCGCGCTCGCGATCGAGCGCAGCGCCGTCGCCTGGCTCGACCTGGCCGACACCGGCCGGGCCGCCGCGGACATCCCCGCCGTGGACGCCCTCCTGGACGGCTACCGGGCCGTCCGGCGGCTCAGCCAGGCGGAGCTGGCGGCGCTGGCGCCGCTGCTCCCCGTCGTGCACGTCGAGTACGCGCTGTCCGAGGTCGAGTACTTCGCCAGCGTGGTGCGCGCACCGGAGAACGCCGATCTCGCCTACGACGGCTACCTGATCGGGCACGCCCGCTGGTTCACCGGGCCGGAAGGCACGGCGCTGCTCAGCCACCTGCGGCAACGGGCGGGCCGGCGGCCAGCCGCTCCCTGACCACCGCGCCGGGATCCGTGCTGCCCTCCGGCATCTGCCAGCGGTTCTCTATCCACCAGGTGCACCCGGCCCGCGCCCACGGCGTGACGTGCGCCGAAGCGGCGGCCCGGTCGTCCGCCGGGGTCTCGCCCTCGGCCACCACGTCCAGGTCCGGCCCGGCGCCGTGCTCGGCCAGCCACGCCCGCACGGCACGGGCGTCGTCCGGCCCCCCGTCCCGGCCGCCGAGGTCGTATTGCGGGATGATCCCGTCGCAGCGCAGCACCCGCAGCATCGACTTCGGCCGGGGCCACACCCCGACCACCCAGACCGGGATCCGCCCGGCGGCCGGCCGGACCGCCCTGATGAGATCGTCGCGGTCGCACTCGAAGTCGTAATACGACCCGTGGTAGCTCAGCCCGCCGTCCCACAGTGTCCTGAGGAGATCGATTCCCTCGTCGAGTCGTTCGGCACGCAGGCGCTTGTCCGTCTCCTCGCCGGTGTCGGGCAGACCTGTATCGACTGCGCCGACGCCAACCGCCAGAATCGCACGCCCGCCGGAAAGCTGGTCCACCGTGGCGACCTGGCTGGCCACCTTCCACGGCCGGCGCCACGGCAACGGCGTGAGCAGGGTGCCCAGCCGGATTCGCTCGGTCCGGGCGGCCATCGCGGCCAGCAGGCTCCACGCGTCCACGCCGTAGGCCGCCTCCCAGACGAACACCCCGTCCCACCCCGACCGCTCGGCGAGGACCGCCTGCTCCAGTTGCTCGGTGGCCGATCCGCCAGGCAAAACGAAACCAGTCAGCATGGTTTCGTCCTACCAGCCGGCTCCGACAAACCGGCCGGGCTGCACCGGTCGCCCGCCGGGAGGTTAGGGTCAGCCATGATCCGCTCGCACGTGTCCATCAGGGATTCGCTGGTGGTGCTGCTCACGCTCACCACCGGCGCGGTGGACGTCACCTCGTTCCTCGCCCTCGGCAACGTCTTCAGCAGCGTGGTCACCGGTGACATGGTGCTGCTCGGCGCGGCGGCCGGGACCGGCAGGCCGGAACTGGCGGTGCACAGCGGCGTGGCCCTGGCCGGCTACCTGGCCGGCGTGGCGGCGGGGGGCCCGCTGGCCGCCCGGCGCCACCATGGCACCGGAGCCTGGCCGCCCAGCGTGACCGTCACCCTGGCGGCGGAACTGGTGATCCTGGCCGCGTTCAGCGCCGGCTGGGAACTGGCCGGCACCCACCCGTCCGGCGGCGGTCAGCTCGCCCTGGTCGCGGTGCTGGCGGCCGCGATGGGCCTGCAGGCGGCCGCGGTCCGCCGCCTGGGCCAGATGTCAACCACCTACCTGACCAGCACCCTCACGGCCCTCGTCGCCGGGCTGGTGACCGGCAGCAAGCCGGACGGGATGGCCCGCAGCCTGGGAGTCCTGGCCACCCTCATCATCGGCGCGATCACCGCGAGCATCCTCCTGGAGGAGGCCCGCGCCTGGGTGCCGCTGGTGATCCTGCTGCCGCTCGGCCTGGTCATCGTGGCGTCGGTGGCCGGGTTCGAGTGGGTCAGGGACCACCTCACCCCCGGCCGGTGAGCCCCTGCGCAGCAGCAGCGTCAGGGCCAGCGCCGCGGCGGGCGGCAGGGTGATGAGCGCCGGAAGCTGGTAGCGCCAGTTGAACTCGAACACGTCGGAGGACAGCAGCGCCGCGACGCCGGTGGCGAAGAAGAGCAGGCAGGCGAGGGCGGCGGCGCGCCGCGCCGGGGCGGCCCGGCGGCGCAGCGCGGCGAGGCTCCCGGCCAGCCCGGCGAGCACGGCGAACGCGAGCAGCGGCCCGGGGGTGTAGCCGCCGCCGCGCTGGTAGCCGCGCAGGAAACTCGCCAGCGGACCGGCCACGGCCGGGTGCCCGCCGCGCAAGTCCGCAGAGGTGCCGATCTGCTCCTCCGCGCCCTCGTGGTTGAACGTGCCGAAGACGAACGCCCCGTGGCTGATGACGATGTACGGCGGGTACTGGGGGTAGTACGCCTGGAACTGCCAGCGGGCGATCGGCGGATCCCCGGTGCCGGCGGTGCGGGCCAGCGCGAACATCTTGAGGGCGTCCCTGCCGATCGAGGCAAGCACGTTCAGCGGCTGCTGCTTCAGCACCTGGCGGTCGAATTGGCTGGTGGCCCGGCCGCACATGCTGGCCACCACGCGGCCGCGCACCCCGGTGCCCGCCGTGACCGCCTCCGTCTTGGGACAGAGCTGCTTCATGGCCTGGTAGTCGGCGGTGCTCAGGCCGGGGATCCAGTTGCCCCGGATCGGCGAGGCGGGGTTGTGGTCCAGGCCGTCCGGGCCGAGCAGCCGCTTCTGCGTGGCGTCCGGGCAGAGCGGCCGCTCGTAGCCGGGCAGCCGCAGGGTGGCGCAGTTCGCGGCCTCCGCCATCCGGCCGTAGATGGAGCCGGACGCGTACGGGGCCAGCGAGAAGCTGTGCAGTTGCGGGTCGGCGTAGTTCCGGTAGCTGGCGCCCGCGATAGGCAGCGCGAAGGCCAGGCACAGCAGCGCGGCGTGCTTGGCCCGCGGCCGCCAGCCGGGCGTCACGATGAGCAGGTAGCCAGCGGCGGGCAGGATGAAGATCTCGCCGATCTGGCGGGCGGTGGCCGAGGCGCCCAGGGCCAGGCCCGCCACCACGACCAGCCACGGCGACGGCGTGAGCCGCCAGAGCAGGGCGGCCAGGCCGGTCACGATCAGCGCCTCGAACATGACGTCGGGCATGACGTTCTGCTCGATCTGCAACTGGTAGGCGTCGAGTAGGACCGGGGCGGTGGCCAGGGCCGCCAGCCAGCGCGGCGCGCCGCGGCGCAGCAGCACCAGGTACAGGGCCACGGCCATGGCCAGGCCGAGCAGGTGCTGTATCACCGGGATCAGGTCCAGGCTGCCGAGCGCCAGCACCGGCTTGAGCGCCAGCTGGTAGCCGGGCGGGTCATCGCCGGGGTAGGCGTTCAGCAGGTACTTGGTCGAGTCGATGTACAGCAGCGCCGGGCGGTAGGCGACCTGGGTGAGGACGCGCAGCACCAGGCCGGCCGCCAGCAGCGCGGTGAACAGCCAGTGCTGCCGGGCCAGTGCCGGGGCGTGCCTGGCCTGGCACCGCAGCCGCGCCAGCGGCCCGGCCGGCCGGCCTGGCTGGCCGGGTGCGGGCACGGCGTCACCCGTGGCGGTCATCGGCATTCGCATGAGCGTTGTCCCGGCACGATGGAGGCTTTCGTCCGGGCGGCCCCTGTCTTCCCGCCGCGAACGCTGACACTGCGTCACGCTAGCCTGCTCAGGCTGACCTGCGGGAAGAACTGCCCCCCCTGCTCAGGCTGACCTGCGGGAAGAACTGCCCCCCGAACAGCTCCGAGTAAGCATAGCGAAACACGGGGTAGCCGTACGTCCTGGCCGGCTGCCTGCCGGAGGACCGGCCATGACGGCGCGGCCGTGCCCGCCGCTCACGCCACCGGCCGCCCGGCCACCCCGGTCCAGAATATTCGGGCCGCCGGGCGCGGCGGCCTGTCGGTGCCGCTGCCTAGCATGACGGCCATGATTGCGGCCGCGGCGAACGGCCCGTCCTGGGAGCTGGTGCGGGCCCGGGCCCGCGCGGCCACCGCCGGGCTGCCCGCCGTTCCCGGGCCGGGCCCGGGGGTGTGCGCGGCCTGCCGTGGCCCGGCCCGCCGCGGTCTGGCCCGCTGCTACCACTGCCGCCTGCACGCGGAGACCGCGCCCGGCCTGCTCGCCGATGTCGTGGCACCGGTGGCCTGCGCGCCGAAGGACAGCCGCCTGGCCACCGATTTATGGATGTACAAGTCCGGCCGGAGCGGCTCGCGGGAGGCCGGGACGGCCCTGCTCGCGATGCTGCTCGTGTTCCTGCACGATCAGGGGCCACGGGTCTGGCAGCGGGCGGGTGCGGCGGTACCGGACTGCGCCTGCGTGGTGCCCAGCGGGCGCGGGCGGCCCGGCCCGCATCCGCTGCGGGCACTGCTGGGCGGCTGCCTGGCCCTGCCGTGGGCGGCGCTGGTGGCACGTCCCGGCGGGGATCCGTGGGCGCGCGCCCTGGATCCGGGCCGGTTCCGCGCCCCGCGGCCGGTCACCGGGGCCGCGGTCCTGCTCCTGGACGACACCTGGACCACCGGCGGCACGGCCCAGTCGGCCGTGGTGGCGCTCAAGCGCGCCGGTGCCCGGTCGGTGGCGCTGGTCGTGCTCGGCCGCCACCTGCCGCCGGTCCGGGCCCGCCACGGGCCCGCTCGTCAATAGGCTGGGCTGGTGACGCCCGAAGCCCCTTCGCGGACCGCCCTGGTCCGCCGCGCCCGGCGCATCAACCGTGAACTGGCCGAGTTGTACCCGGACGCGCATAGCGAGCTCAACTTCGCCACGCCGCTGGAGCTCCTCGTCGCGACCATCTTGTCGGCGCAGACCACCGACAAGCGGGTCAACCTGGTGACGCCGGTGCTGTTCGCGCGGTACAAGACCGCCGCCGACTACGCCGCGGCCGACCGGGAGGACATGGAAAAGATCATCCAGTCGACCGGGTTCTACCGGGCCAAGACGGCCAACCTCATCGCGCTCGGCCAGGCGCTGTGCGACCGGTACCGCGGTGAGGTCCCCCGCCGCCTGAAAGACCTCGTCACGCTGCCCGGGGTCGGCAGGAAAACGGCCAACGTGGTGCTGGGGAACGCGTTCGGCGTGCCCGGCATCACCGTGGACACCCACTTCGGCCGGCTGGCGGCCAGGCTCGGCTGGACCACCGAGACCGACCCCGTCAAGGTCGAGGCCGAGGTGGGAGCGCTGTTCCCGCGCTCGGAATGGACCATGCTCTCGCACCGGCTGATCTGGCACGGCCGGCGGGTCTGCCACGCCCGGCGGCCCGCGTGCGGTGCCTGCGCCATCGCCCGGCTGTGCCCGTCGTTCGGCATCGGCCCGGTGGACGAGAAAGAGGCGAGGAAGCTGGTCAAGGAGGGCCCCTTCTCGTGACCCCGGCCTGGCTCACCGAGCTGGCCGAGCGGGCCGGGGAGATGCGGGTCCCGCCGGGGCTGCGGGCCCCGGCGCGGGGCGGCCGCGCCTCGGCGGTCCTGCTGCTGTTCGGGGAGACGGCGGGCGCCCCCGACCTGCTGATCGTGCAGCGCGGGCCGCACCTGCGCCGCCACGCGGGCCAGCCGGCCTTCCCCGGGGGCGCGGTCGAGCCCTCCGATCAGGGGCCGGTGGGCGCCGCGCTGCGCGAGGCGGCCGAGGAGGTCGGGGTGGACCCGGCGGGGGTGGAGGTCCTCGCGGTGCTGCCCGAGCTGTTCATCCCGCGCAGCGGCTTCCGGGTCACCCCCGTGCTGGCCTGGTGGCGTGCGCCAAGCCCGCTGGTGGCCGCCGCGGACGGGGAGATCGTGTCGGCGGCCCGGGCCCGGCTGACCGACCTCGCCGACCCGGCCAACCGGCTGAGCGTGCGGCATCCCTCCGGCGCCGCGGGCCCGGCCTTCCGCGTGCACGGCATGCTGATCTGGGGCTTCACCGCGCTGCTCGTGGACCGGCTGCTCGCGCTCGGCGGGTGGGAGCAGCCCTGGGACACCGGCCGCGAGGAGGACCTCCCCCCCGACGTGCTCGACGCCGCCGCGCGCAGCTAGCCGGTCGCCGCTGCCCCGCCGCTGCCGCCCGTCGTCGCAGCTAGTGCCGCTAGTGCCGCCGTGGCGCGGGCCCGGGGCACGGTGAGGACGCGGTGCGGTCACGACCAGTGCGCGGGCCTGCGGCGGCCTATACCGTGGAGATATGCCGGGAGATCTGCTCGATCTGATCTTGATCGTGCTGGCGGCCGCGTTCGCGGTCGCCGGGTACCGGCAAGGCTTCATCGTCGGCGTGCTGAGCTGCATCGGGTTTCTGGCAGGCGCGGCCGTCGGCGCGGCATTCTCGCCGGGCGTGGCCAAATTCTTCGTGCACGGGTCCTCGCAGCAGGCACTGGTGGCCATCATCCTGGTGTTCATCGCGGCCATGATCGGGCAGTTGCTCGCCTCGCTGCTCGGCGTGGTGGCCCGGTCCCGGGTGACCTGGCGCCCGGTGGCGATGGTGGACGCCCTGGGCGGGGCCGGGGTGAGCGTGGTCTCCGTGCTGCTCATCGCCTGGTTCATCGGCTCGGCGGTGGTCAACGCGCCGTTCCCGGCCGTGGCCAGGCAGGTCCGCAGCTCCGAGGTGCTCCGCGGGGTGAACGACTTCATCCCCCCGCCCGCCCTCACCATGTTCTCCGACTTCCGGCAGTTGCTGGACAAGAGCCCCTACACCCAGGTGTTCGGCGCGCTCGGCATCAACGGCTCGGCGAACGTGCCCGCACCGGACAAGGCGGTCCTGTCCTGGCCCGCGGTGACCAGGGACCGCGACAGCGTCGTGAAGATCTGGGGCGAGGCCAAGTACACCTGCAACCGGAGCCTGGAAGGCTCCGGTTTCGTGATCTCGCCCGGGCATGTGCTGACCAACGCCCACGTGGTCGCCGGGATGACCGTGGGCCCGTACGTCAGCTTCGGCGGCCGTAACGGCCTTCCGGCCACGGTCGTGCTGTTCGACTGGGACAACGACGTGGCGATCCTCTACGTGCCCGGCCTGCGCGCGCCCGCGCTGCGGTTCGCCGCCACGGCGGCCAGGGGCAGCGGCGCCGTGGTCGTCGGCTATCCCGAGAACGGGCCATTCCGCGCGGTCGCCGCCCGGGTCGGCTCGCAGTGGGCCGCCAACGGCCCGAACATCTACAGGACCGGCACGGTCACCCGGGAGATCTACGCGGTGCGGGCGACCGTGGAGCCGGGGAACTCCGGCGGCCCGCTGCTGGCGAAGAACGGCAAGGTCTACGGGGTGATCTTCGCGGCCTCGACGACCGCGCGCGACACCGGTTTCGCGCTCACCTCCGGCGTGGTCCGGCCGGATATCCGGCGCGGGAAGTCGGCCACCGTGCAGGTCTCCACCCGGGGCTGCCCGCGGCCCGGCTGAGCCTGGTCAGGAGATGACCAGCCGCACGGTCAGCCGCTCGGGCCCGGCCGCGGCCAGGCCATCGGCGTCGATGCGCGCGGCCGCGTCCCGCGCTGCCCGCGAGACGCCGGCCGCGTCGATGCCGTACGGCGCCCCGTCCGCATAGCCGGCCACCCGCCCCGCGCCCCGGCGCAGCAGCGCCGCGGCGCCGTGGGCGTTCCCCCGGCGCGCATGGGTGAGGCCGACCGCGATCTGGGCGAGCCCCTGCCACAGGTCCCGCTCGGCCGGGGGCGCGGCCTTCCACGACGCCTCCAGCACCTCGTGCGCGTGGAACGGGCGGCCGTCGTCGAGCAGTTGCTGGGCGAGCCTGAGCGAATCGGCGGGCGGGAGCAGCAGGTCGTCCGGGATCCGCTCGTCCCCGGCCGCGCCGCGCGGCAGTGGCCGACCCAGGGCGTCCCGCGGCCGCGCGTTGCGCGCCCGCCCGGCCGCGTCCCTGTCGCGCCGCGCCGCGGGAGTCTCCGGCGGCCCCTGGGTCATCGCTCCGGCTCGGGGTCCGTCAGCCAGTTGTGCAGGGCGGCGTCGAACTTGCCCGGCTGCTCCTCCGGCAGGAAATGCCCGGCACCCTCCAGCAGGCGCCACCGGTAGGGCCCGTCCACGTAGCGGGCCGAGGCCTGCGCGCTGCGGGTCGGCACGCACGGATCCATGGCCCCGTGCAGGTGCAAGGTGGGCGCCCCGATCGGCGCCCGCATCCTGCGGGCGTACCTGATGCCGTCCGTGCGCAGCCCGGACCGGAGGAACCAGCGGTGATACTCCAGCGCCGAATGCGCCACCGACGGGATGACCATGGCGGCGCGGTACCTGGCCTCGGTCTCCCGGTCCGGCCATCCCGGCCCCGACCATGCGTGCAGCATCCGGCCGACCTGCTCGGCGTTCTGTCGGACCAGGCGTGACTCGGGCAGCACCGGTAGCTGGAAGCCGAGCGTGCTCCCGCCGCGCCAGCCCCGGCGCAGCGGGCCTGCCAGCATCTCCGCCCGCATGCGCAGCGGGTGCGCCGCCGACACGATCGCCAGCCGCCGCACCACCTTGGGGTAGTAGGCGGCCATGGTCCAGGCCACCAGGGCGCCCCAGTCGTGGCCGACGACCACCGCGTTGGCCTCGCCGAGCGCCCGGATCAGGCCGGCCGCGTCCGAGGCGGCCGTGATCAGGTCGTAGCCACGGGGCGGCTTGTCGCTCCCCCCGTAGCCGCGCAGGTCGCTGGCCACGGCCCGGAAGCCGGCCCCGGGCAGCGAGGTGAGCTGCCGCCGCCAGGTCCACCAGAACTGCGGGAACCCGTGCAGCATGAGGACCAGCGGCCCCTCACCGCCCTCCGCGATGTGGAACCGGCTGCCGTTGGCGCTGACGGACCGGTGTGACCACGGTCCGTCGAGGTAAACGGCTGAGCCTCCGGTCACGGGCATGGGATCACCGCGGAACGGTCGCGGGAGGCCCGGCGTGCTCGTCCCGGCGCAGCAGCGCGAGGCTTTCCTGCACCGACTCCCTGGTCTTGCGCAGCCGGTCCAGGCGCCGGACCTTGAGGTAGATGATTCCGGCGAAGGCCCCGGCCAGCAGGATCAGCGCGACGGTGACGAGCAGGAACGAGGCCCAGTCCCAGACGCCGAGCGTCTGCAGGCCGTAGGCCAGGGCGAAGCACAGCATCACCAGCATGAGGAAGCCGGTGAACACGATGGTCGCCGCCAGCGCCGAGGACACGCCAATGCGCCGCACGTCGGCGAGCAACTCCGCCTTGGCCAGATCGGTCTCATAGCGGACCAGCCGGGTGAGGTCCCCGATCGCCTCGGAAACGAGGTCGCCGACCGAGCGGTCATCCACCTCCGCCGGCCTTGCGGTTCCGGGCTCGGCCATCGCGCTCTCATCCCTCCTGCGCCCGGGTACCGGGTCGCGCTGGCGCCCTCCCGTGCGGCACGCACCGCGCGGCGCGCGTCCGCCGCTCCATCCGGGTGGCCGGCCATACCGGCCAGGCGCCGTGCGCAGCGGTGACGAGCCGCCTACGGCAAGAGATCCTACGGGATCATCATCGCGCTGCCGCTCAGCACGCAACCGCTGCTGCTCCACTGGCGTGGCCGGCTGCTCACGGCAAAGCGAACGGCGCTCCCGCAGGAGCGCCGTCGCTGGCACGTCAGGCCCGGGTTACCAAGCGCACATTTAATGTGCCGGGCGGCCCGCCACGGCGGGCACCGGAGGCCGGTGCCAATGCGCTGTGGCCGACTGCCCTGGCTCGCCTCCCGCGGCTGGTCGCGCGTGGGTGCCCGGTTGCCGTGCCCGGACGCTAGGTCCGTACCCCCTTTCTACGACGGATCGGCCGGGCTGCCTAGATGCTGCGCGGCATGAATTGGTGATCTTGATTGATCACCCCGCTTCCATTCCCACCGACGCTCGCCACGGCCTCACACGGTGCTGAACGAGAGCACCGGCCACTGGCGGATCGTCGCGACCCGCCGCAGTGCCCGGTCGGGGTTCACTACCCGCGGATGCCCGACGGCCTCGAGCAGGGGCAGGTCGGTGACCGAATCGCTGTAGGCGTAGCAATCCGGCAGCGAGTAGCCGCGCTCGGCGGCGAGCCGCCGGACCTGGACGGCCTTCTCCTCGCCGTAGGCGTAGCACTCCATCTCCCCGGTGTACCGGCCATCCGCGATCCGCATCCGGGTGGCGATCACCGACTGCGCGCCGAGCAGCGCCCCGATCGGCGCGACCACTTCCTCCCCGCTCGTGCTCACGATCACGACGTCCTGCCCGGCACCGCGGTGCTCGCTGAGCAGCGCCCGCCCCTCCGCATACACGTAGGGGAGGATGAGGTCGGTCAGGTAGCGGCTGACAATCTCGGCGACCCGGTCGGCCGGCCAGCCCTGGCAGGCCTTGCCCACCTGCGTCCGGAGCTTCTCCATCTGCCGGTGATCCGCGCCGCTGACCCAGTACCGGAACTGGGCAACGGCGCCGCGCACCATGTCGGTGCGGCTGAGCAGGCCATGCCGGTAGAACGGCGGCCCGAACGCCAGCGTGCTCGACCGCGCGATGAGGGTTTTATCCAGATCGAAGAAGGCGGCCGTTGCCGGAAAACCAGACTTCGGAGGCCCCGCGGCCTCGACGGGAGTGCTCACGATCCGGCACCATAGCCGTTAAAGACCCGCAATCCATGGCATCTCCGCGTAGCCGATTGGTAACTTGGTCCTACACACATCTAAGCTTTCATGGAAGACGGTTCTGGCGTCCGCACCCGGACCTGGACCGTGCGGCGACCCCCGCTCTCCCCCCCGGCGGGGGTCGCCCCCTTTGCGGGGGCTGGTTTCCCCTGCTCGCTGCCCCTCCCGGGCGGCTTCGCGGTAGGCCCCGCAAACCTTTTGCCCGGGGGCCGAGCCCCCGGAACCCCCACGTTCGCCAGGCGCGCGGTGGGCGCGCGCTGGGCGCGCGGTGTGGGCGCGCGCTGGCGCGCGACGGGCGCGCGTTAGGCGCGGGGGGGGTGGTTGCTGGGGTCGTGTCATAGCGGGACTGCGGCGGCCGTTCCTGTCGGTTCACAGATTGCACTTCACAGATTCGCACGAGACCGATACCGACTTTCGAGTGACAAATGGCTTGTATGTCACGCTGAGGTCCTTTGCTTACGGAACCTTTCGCCGATCTGTGGCATATGGCGGCGGGGGGCTGGGACCTAGGGGGCTGATGGTGCGGCCGGGACCGGCTCGGCGGCTTCGCCGGGGTCTGGGCTGGTCACCTGGCCGGCGGCCGATGTGGGGGCGGCGGACGGCGCGCCGGCCAGCAGGGTTTCCAGCAGCAGCACCGCCCCCTGCTTGGCCAGCGGCTCGTTCCCGGTGCCACATTTCGGGGACTGCACGCACGACGGGCAACCGGCCTGGCACTCGCAGCTCATGATGGCCTCCGCCGTGGCCCGCAGCCAGGACTCGGCCACGGTGAAGCCGCGCTCGGCGAACCCGGCGCCGCCCTCGTTGCCGTCGTAGACGAACACCGTCAGCAGCCCGGTGGCGGGGTGCAGGTCGGCGGACACGCCGCCGATGTCCATCCGGTCGCAGGCCGCGAACAGCGGCAGCAGCCCGATCGCGGTGTGCTCGGCGGCGTGTGCCGCGCCCGCGAGATCGACGCCGCGGCGCAGCAGTTCCTCCCGCTGGCCGTCCGAGATTGTCCACCAGACCGCCCGGGTGCGCAGCGCGCGCGGCGGCAGGTCGAGCGCCTCCTCGCCCAGGGGCTGGCCGGTCTCCGGGTTGCGCCGGGTGAACGAGGTCACCTGCCGCACCACGTCGACCTCGCCGAAGGACACGCTGGCCGGGCCCCAGGCGGCCTGCCGGAGTTCGCTGACCACGTCGATCCCGGTGACCTCCCGCGCCGAGGTCAGGTAGCCGGGGTCACCCGGCTCCACCAGCGCCACCCCCTCGGCCAGGTCCAGCGCCGTCACCAGGTACAGCTCACCCTGATGGAGGTAGACCGCGCCGGCATGGACGAAGATGTGCGCCGACGGCTGGTCCACGGTTCCCACCAGCCGCCCGGTGCCCTTTTCGACGATCTTGACCGGGTAGCTGCCCTCGCCGCGCAGGCCGGGACCGTGCCTCCGGCCGCGCCGGGTCCAGTACAGCCGGTGCCCGCGGCGGCGCAGCATCCCCGCCGTCACCAGATCCTGGGCGGCGCTGGCGGCGGACGAGCCGAACAGGCTCAGATCGGCCTCGGTCAGCGGCAGCTCGGCCGCGGCGGCGCACAGGTGCGGTGCCAGCACATAGGGGTTCTCCGGATCGAGGACGGTGGCCTCGACCGGCTGGTGCAGCAGCATCTCCGGGTGGTGAACCAGGTAGGTGTCCAGTGGGTCGTCCCTGGCGATCAGCACCGCCACCGCGGGCTGGCCCTCCCGCCCGGCCCGGCCCGCCTGCTGCCACAGCGCGGCCCGGCTGCCCGGCCAGCCGGCGATGAGCACGGCGTCAAGACCGCAGATGTTCACACCGAGTTCCAGGGCGGTGGTGGCGGCGAGGCCGAGCAGCGCGCCGGACCGAAGTGCCTCCTCCAGTTCCCGCCGGTCCTCGGGCAGGTATCCCGATCGGTAGGCGGCCACCCGGCGGCCCGCCACGGCGCCATTCCACTGCCGTGGCACGACGGCGGCCACGGCGGGCTCCGCCGTCCCCGCGGCGGGGTTCCGCGCTGCCCCGTCGGCCGGCTCGGCTGCCCGGTCGGCTGGCTCGGCTGCCCGGTCGGCTGGCTCGGCTGCCCGGTCGGCTGGCTCGGCTGCCCGGATGGCTGGGTCGGCTGCCCCGTCTGCGGACCTTTCCGCCGCCTTGGCGGCGGCCCGCTGAGCGGCCCTGGCCGCGGCGCGCTGGGCGGCGGCGGTGGTCCCGGCGAGCGTGCGCCGCGCCGCGATCGCCACGGCCTCGGCGCCGCGCCGTGACCGGGTGAAGGCGAGCCCGCGCACGTCGTGCGCCACCAGGTCGGCCAGCAGCGTGGCCGCCTCGGCGGTCGCCGGCCGGCGGACCGGGGCGCCGCCCTCGCCCCGCGCGGCGGTGAGCGGCGGCTCCCACAGCCCGAACGTGAGCGGCCCGCGCGGCGCCGTGCTCTCGGTGATCGCCCGGGCATCCTGCCCGGTGAGCAGGCGGGCGCAGCTGCCCGGCTCGCTGACGGTGGCCGAGGCGAGCAGGAAGACCAGGTCGTCCGGCGCCGCAGTGCCCGCCCCGGTGCCCGCCCGGGTCCTGGCCGGATGGCGCCGGGCGTGGTGGGCGGCCACCCGTCGCAGCCGCCGCAGCACGTGGGCGACGTGCGAGCCGAACACGCCGCGGTAGCCATGGCACTCGTCCACGATCACGTAGTGCAGGCGGCCGAAGAAATCGCCCCACCTGGAGTGCCGGGGGAGCAGGACGTGATGCAGCATGTCCGGTGTGGTGAGGAGGTAGTTCGCGCGGGTCCTGGCCCGCTCCCGCTCGGCGGCGTGGGTGTCACCGTCGACGACGGCCGCGATGACACCCGCGATGCCCAGCGCCTGGATGGCCCGGACCTGGTCAGCGGCGAGGGCCCGGGTCGGCGCCAGGTAGAGGACCGTGCTCCCGGCCAGCACCGCGGTCAGCGCGGGCAGCAGATAGCCCAGCGACTTGCCGGAGGCGGCGGGCGTCGCGATGATCACGTTGCTGCCCCGGTGCGCGTGCTCGGCCATCGCCGCCTGGTGGGCCCAGGGCCGCGCGACGCCGGCCCGTGCGAACGCCAGCGTGATCTCCTCGGGCACCCAGTCCGGCCACGGAACGCCCTCGCCGGGGCGGGCGGCGATCTCCTCGACATGCATCAGCCTGCCGGACCGCGCGCCGCGGCGCAGGATGCGCGCGGCGGGTACGGAGTCCCGTGTGCCGGGATGCCTCATGCCGGTTCCCTGTCGGCCGCCCGCGGAATCCCGGGGCAGTGGAGCGGAGCAGCGTAACAATGAGCGTATTCAGTCTTTCACCCGCAGTGTGCCACCCGCCGGCGACAAGCCTGCGCTTTCCGGTGCGGCACGGCGGCGCCCCCGGCCACCCTTGGGCGGGCCGCGCCCACCGCGGCACCGACCGGCTGATTCGGCCGGCACCACCCAAACCCCTGGCAACAAACGGCACCCTGTGTCGCGGGCGGGATGCCGCGAAGCGTGAACTCGTGTAGACATGACGTCAGCGCGTGATTGAATGCGCGACGGGGCGCCCCATGCCTCGGGGAAGGGCAAGGGCGGGACGCCAACACAGGCGACGACTGGAAGACCGCATGGCGCGGGAGGATTTGTGGACTTGAAGCTGGAGCATCACACGACGGACGGGATCGAGGTCGTCGACGTCGAGGGAGAGATCGACGTCTATACCGCCCCGAGGTTGCGTGAGCTTCTCATTGACCTGGTGAACGGCGGCCACTACCAGCTCGTGGTGAACATGGAGAAGGTGGAGTTCCTTGACTCCACCGGCTTGGGCGTGCTGGTCGGCGGCCTCAAGCGCGTCCGTGCTCACGACGGCTCGCTGGATCTGGTGTGCACGCAGGAGCGCATCCTGAAGATCTTCAGGATCACCGGGCTGACGAAGGTCTTCGGCATCCATGACGGCGTGGACGAAGCCATCGTCGCCCGGAAGTCGGAGAAGTGACGCCGCACTCGCACAGACGATGGCCACCGTGGAGATGACGTTCACGCCGCTGCCCGCGCACGTGCGCACGGCGCGGCTGGTAGCCACGGCCGTGGCACGGCGCAGCGGTGTGCCGGAGGCGCTGCTCGACGAGGTCCGCCTCGCCGTGGGCGAGGCGTGCTCGCGCGCCGTCGAGGTGCATCAGCAGCACTGCCCGGCCGAGCCGGTCCGGGTGGCCCTGACCGGCGCCGGGGAGCGGTTCGAAGTAGTGGTGACCAACACCGCGGCGGGTGACGACGGCATGGCATGGCCGCCGCGGCCCGCCGCCGACGGGCAGGATCCCGCGGCGGTGCCCGCCGAACTCGGCCTCGCGGTTATCGCCGGGCTGGCGGACGATGTCCAGGTGTCACGGCACGGCGATGGCGTCAGCATCCGGATGAGCTGGCCGTCCGGGGCGCTCGCGGGCTGACCCGCGGCCGGCCCGGCCGGCGGGCCGTCCCGGAACCGGGCCGTCCGGGTGGCCGGGGCAGACTCACCGGCGGTGGTCATTCGCGACCGTTTTATGGTTTCCTTGGCAAGACCAAACGCATCGCGCTGCTCTGGCGGAACTGACCCCGCCTCGCCATCCGCTGGCGGGCATGCGTAGACTCCCGGGTCTGCCCTGGTGGCATTTGCCTTTATCCAGTGTGCTCCGCGCCTGGATGCCGTGGCCGTTGCCCGGGGGGCGTTACCGCGCGCGAAGACCCGTGCGCTTGTCGAGGAGGACTTGATGACAGGGCATAACCTCGCCGCAGGCGGTGGGGCGGTCAGCGTAACCGGCGGCAACCTGACACTGGTTGTGATCGTCGCCGTGATCGCGCTGCTCGCGCTTGCCGTGGCGGGCTGGCTGGTGCGGGAAGTGCTCGCGGCCAGCCAGGGCACGGCCAAGATGCAGGAAATCGCCCGTGCCGTGCAGGAGGGCGCCGCGGCGTATCTGCGGCGCCAGTTCCGCACCCTCGGCGTGTTCGTCGTGCTGATCTTCTTCGTGCTGCTGCTGCTGCCCGCCGACTCGGACGGCGTGCGGTGGGGCCGGTCCGCGTTCTTCGTTGTCGGCGCGTTGTTCTCCGCACTGACCGGGTTCACCGGCATGTCGCTGACCGTGCGCGGCAACGTGCGGGTGGCGGCCGCGGCACGGGAGAGCGGCGAGCGCAAAGCGATGCGGATCGCGTTCCGTACCGGGGGCGTGGCCGGCATGTTCACCGTCGGGCTTGGCCTGTTCGGTGCCGCGCTGGTGGTGCTGATCTACAAGCAGAACGCGGCGGCCGTGCTCGAGGGCTTCGGCTTCGGGGCGGCGCTGCTGGCGATGTTCATGCGTGTCGGCGGCGGTATCTACACCAAGGCCGCCGACGTGGGCGCCGACCTCGTGGGCAAGGTCGAGAAAGGCATCCCCGAGGACGACCCGCGCAACGCCGCCACGATCGCCGACAACGTAGGTGACAACGTCGGCGACTGCGCGGGCATGGCGGCGGACCTGTTCGAGTCCTACGCCGTCATGCTGGTCGCCTCGCTGATCCTGGGCAAGGTGGCGTTCGGGAACTACGGCCTGGTCTTCCCGCTGATCGTGCCGATGCTCGGCGTGATCACCGCGGTGATCGGCATCTTCGTGGTCGCCCCGCGCAAGAACGACCGCAGCGGCATGACCGCCATCAACCGCGGCTTCTTCGTCTCCGCCGTCATCTCGCTGATCCTCGTGATCGGCGCGGCGTTCCTGTACCTGCCGGACAAGTTCAGCAAGCTGACCGGCGTCACCGACCCCACCATCCTGACCCATGGCGGCAGCCCGCAGTGGCTCGCCATTGGCGCGGTGGTCATCGGCCTGGTTCTCGCCAGCGCCATCCAGCTGCTGACCGGTTACTTCACCGAGACCAACCGCAAGCCGGTCAAGGAGATCGCGGAAAGCTCGCAGACCGGCGCCGCGACCGTCATCCTGTCCGGCGTGTCGACCGGCATGGAATCCGCGGTCTACGCCGCGCTGCTGATCGGCGGCGCCGTGTACGGCGCCTTCCTGCTCGGCACCGGCAGCGCGACGCTCGCCCTGTTCGCGGTGGCCCTGGCCGGCACCGGCCTGCTCACCACGGTCGGCGTCATCGTCTCCATGGACTCCTTCGGCCCGGTGACCGACAACGCCCAGGGCATCGCGGAGATGTCCGGGGACGTCGAGGGCGAGGCCGCGCTGGCGCTCACCCACCTGGACGCGGTCGGCAACACCACCAAGGCCATCACCAAGGGCATCGCGATCGCCACCGCGGTGCTCGCGGCCACGGCCCTGTTCGGCTCGTTCCGCACCACGGTGGAACTCGCCCTCGGCAACGCCGCCGGGAGCTTCAGCCTGTCGGTGGACAAGCCGAACGTGCTCATCGGCGTGGTCGTCGGCGCGGCCGTGGTCTTCATGTTCTCCAGCCTGCTGATCCGGGCGGTCGGCCGGGCTGCGCAGCGCGTCGTCGTCGAGGTGCGCAACCAGTTCCGCGACCACCCGGGGATCATGGACTACACCGAGAAGCCCGACTACGCGCGGGTGGTGGACATCTGCACCAAGGACTCGCTGCAGGAACTGGCCACGCCCGGACTGCTGGCCGTGCTGACGCCGATCGCGGTCGGGTTCGCCTTCGGCTACGCGCCGCTCGGCTCCTACCTGGCCGGGGCCATCGCGGCCGGGGTGCTGATGGCGGTGTTCCTCGCCAACTCCGGCGGTGCCTGGGACAACGCCAAGAAACTGGTCGAGGACGGGCACTACGGCGGCAAGGGCTCCGAGGCACACGCCGCCACGATCATCGGTGACACCGTCGGGGACCCGTTCAAGGACACCGCGGGCCCCGCGATCAACCCGCTGATCAAGGTGATGAACCTGGTCTCCCTGCTGGTCGCCACGAGCGTGGTCAAGTACAGCCACAACGTGGGCCTGCGGACCGGCGTGGCGCTCGTCGCGGTGGCCATCGTGGTGGCCGCGGTCGTGATCTCCAAGCGGCGCTCGTCCGGCCTGTCTCCCAGCGAGCCGGGGTCCGGGGCCCCGGCCGTGGCTGCGGCCGGCCCGGGCAGCGCGCCCGCGCCCCGGCCGGTCGGCGACAGCGACAACGGGACCGCCCCGGCCGAGCAGCCGCAACAGGCAACGCCCTAGCCCGCACACCGGGCAAGAGCCGTCATGATCATGGCGATGTGGTCGGGAACGACCACATCGCCATGATCACGTTGAACCGGGGAGGCGACGCCGATGGTCAGCGGGCACACGCTGGTGGTGCTCCGGCACGCCAAGGCGGCCGGTGAACCGGGCGTCAACGACATCGAGCGCCCGCTCAACGGCCGCGGCCGGCGGAATGCCACCTCGGTGGGGCAGTGGCTGCTGGCCCGGGGCATCCGGCCCGACCTGGTGCTCTGCTCCTCGTCCCGGCGGACGCGGGAGACCTGGGAACGGGTGAGCGCGGCGCTCGGGGCGGCGGCACCCGGCGAGAGCGCCGTGTGGTTCGAGCCCCGCGTGTACGACGCGGGCGGCCAGGACCTGCTGGACCTGGTCAACGAGCAGCCGGACGACGCGCGCACCGTGCTCACGGTGGGCCATAACCCGGCCTCGCATCAACTGGTCGCCTGGCTCACCGGGCGCTCGGACTTCGCCTTCCCCACCTGCGCGCTGGCGGTCATCCGGCTCGGCGAGAGCTGGGCCGCGGCGGCGCCGGGCGGCGGGGAACTGACCGATCTCTGGGTCCCGCGCGCACCCGGCTGACCGGCTCCGTCCCGGCGCCTGTGATCGCGGGCCGTGGCCCGCGTCAGGCGCCGCCGCCGTCGCTGGCCTCCACCTCGTCCCGGGACACCCCGAGCAGGTAGAGCACGGTGTCCAGGTACGGCACGCTCACCGACGCGTCCGCGGCATCCCGGACGGCCTGCTTGGCGTTGAACGCGATGCCCATGCCCGCGGCCGCGATCATGTCGAGATCGTTGGCGCCGTCCCCGACGGCGACCGTCTGGCTGAGCGGGACGCCGGCCCGTTCCGCGAACTCCCGCAGTGCCGCCGCCTTGCCCGCGCGGTCGATCACCCTCCCGGCCAGCCGCCCGGTCAGCTTTCCCCCGGCGATCTCCAGGGTGTTGGCCGCCGCGAAGTCCAGCCCGAGGTCGGCCGCGAGGCCGTCGGTGAGCTGCGTGAAACCACCGCTGACGATGCCGCAGCGGAACCCCAGGTGCTGGAGGGTCCTGATAAGGGTGCGGGCGCCGGGCGCGAGCCGGACCTCGTTGCGCACCTCGTCGAGCACGCTCGCGTCCAGGCCGGCCAGCAGCGCGACGCGCTCGCGCAGCGACGTGGTGAAGTCGGCGTCCCCCTGCATCGCCGCGGCCGTGATCTTGGCGACCTGCTCCGCGCAGCCGGCCCGCGCCGCCAGCAGGTCGATCACCTCGGCGGAGATCAGCGTGGAGTCCACGTCCATGACGATGAGGCGCATGGCGCGCCGGTGCAGGCCGCCGCGCTGGACGGCCACGTCGACCCGCTGCTGCATCGCCTCGCGGGCCAGCGCCGCGCGCAGGCCGTCCGGGTCGGCGCCGGACACGTCGAGTTCGATGCAGGTCACCGGCCGGTCGGCGAGCCGGTCGATCCTGTCGATGTTCGCGCCGCTCATGGCGATCCGGCTGGCGATCGCGGCCACCGCGCCCGGCAGCAGCGGGCTGCCCACGACCGTGACGTGCAGCCGTCCGCGCCGCCGGGGCAGCTCGCCCCAGCCGGTGGTGATCTCCGCGTCCAGGTCCAGGTCGGCGGCAAGGGCCCGGACCGCCCGGTGAATCCCGGTGAGATCCGGGTCGCCATCGCTGGCCAGCAGCACGCCGAGAATCAGGCGCCCGCGGATCACCACCTGCTCGATATCCGCGACGGCCAGCTCGTGCGCGGCCAGGTCGGAGAACAGCCGGGAGGTGACCCCGGGCCGGTCACGGCCGGTCAGGGTCACCAGGATGGTGGTTCGGTCAGCAGTCATCGCGCGTAAAACGCTACCGCCCGCCCGGCCCCCGCCGGCCGCAGGGAGCCGGACTCGTGGGCCGAAATTCGATCAGGCTTCACGGCAGGAGCAGGTGCACATCCCCGAACTCGTGCCACAAGTAGGACCGTTCCACCGCGGCGGCGTAGCACCGGCGGAGCAGGTCGGCCCCGGCGAATGCGTTCAGCATCAAAAGATGGCTGGAGCGCGGTTCGTGCAGTCCCGTGAAAAGCGCGTCCACCACCCTCGGTGGTGCCTGCGGGGTCACCAGGTGGTGCGTCCAGCCGGCGGACGCGGGCAGCGGGCCGCCCGCCGCGTGCTCCCTGGCGGCCGCCGCCGTCTCCAGCGCGCGCACCACCGTGGTGCCGACCGCGACCACCCGGCCGCCGGCCTGCCGGGTCGCGTCGACGAGCCGGGCCGTGGCCGGCGGGATGTCGTAGGGCTCGGGGTAGGGCTGCTCATCGCCTTCCAGCGAGGACACGCCGGTGTGCAGGGTGAGCGGCGCGATCGTCACCCCCCGCACCACCAGCCGGGCGATCATCTCCGCGGTGAACGGCCGGCTCGCGCTCGGCATCTCGGCGCTGCCCGGCGTGGTGGCGAAGACGGTCTGGTACGCCTCGGCCGGCCAGTCCGAGGCCACATAGGAGTAGTGGATGTACGAGCCGTGCCGGAGCAGGTAGGGGACCACCGCCGTGGACAGCCGCACCCGCCACAGCCGCCCGGTCACCCGCTCGGCCAGGGTGGCCACCGCGCCGCCGGGCAGCGGCAGCGCCTGGCCGGGCGAGCCGCCCGGGTAGGGCTGGGTGGCGTGGCCGCGCGCCGCGCGC
>WNGG01000624.1_pt1 | contig 59694 bp, 57 predicted proteins | sample 5400661 | NCBI WGS metagenome assembly WNGG01 (sample SAMN13153372, study PRJNA577476) | soil metagenome | isolation source: 100 cm soil or saprolite under Garry oak tree replicate 1 | place: USA:California | collected 2016-06-15
CTTCGTGGGTTCGAATCCCACCCCCCGCACCACCTTCGCACGCGGAAATTACTAGTTCAAACCGACCGGTCTACGGACAATTCGCCACTTCATTAGAGATAGAACTCGCTCGGGCGAACGAATTCAAAATCTAAATCAACTTGTGGCAAGGGACTGTTCACGGCGGAATGGTAGTAGGCAGAGAAAATTAGCATTGCAGGATGAGACTAGGGGCTTCCGAGAGGGGGAGCGGATTGCAAAGATCTCGGTCTGGACTCTCTTGGCTCTAGGTATCATTGAGATAGTCTTCAGCCTAATCAGTAGTAGCATCTCGCTTCTCGCCGACGGAATAGACTCTGTATCCGACGCGGTAGTGAGCTTCTTCGTGTGGACTGGCCTACGCATCATCCGTCGGAGGCCGAGTCGGAGGTTCCAGTTCGGCTACTATAAGGTCGAGAGTTTCACTGCTCTAATCACAGCCATCATACTCGTGGGAGTCTCTGCCTACATTTTCCTCCGATCCTACAGAGCACTGCTCGACCCCGCACCTATTCGGCTGCCCATACCTGCGCTCATCGTCCTCTTGGCTGCGGGTCTGGGGTCTCTCTATCGTGCACTCCAAATGCGCCGAATAGCCAACAGGTACAACATTCTATCCCTCAAGGTCGACGCGAGAAATTCTATCAAGGACTCGACTTCGTCCTTCGTAGCTTTTGCCAGCGTCCTCCTCTCGACGTTCGGAATACATCACGCAGACGCGATCGGAGGAATGTTGATAGCCGTTTACATCCTCACGGTCGCCTATGTCGCCTTGCGAGAATCCAGCCTTGTACTCCTCGACGAGTTCCATGAGCCAGATCTCTCTCGCGAAATAGAACATCTCATAAGAGCTCACCCGGATGTGAGGGGAATCAGGGACCTGAGACTTCGCCGAGCTGGACCCTTCGTAGTAGGAATACTAGAGGTAGAGGTTGAAGGGAACATGACACTGAATGAAGCCCACGAGGTCGCCACTGAGCTGGAAACCTCGGTCCGGGCGAGAATCACGGGACTACGAAGGCTAGTCGTTACTCCCGTCCCTGTAGTCGACCCTCACAAACACCCTCACGAACACTATGCGCCCTGAGACTTGCGGGCGGGCTAGAATAGAACGTGTCTGGCCTCATCGATCAGATTCGCCTGGGAATATTTGTTAGCATTCTCTCCATTATTTGTAAGTCGCTCGGATGTCACTAGCTGGCCAGAGCGGAGGGTTGATCCAAATTGGGGCGTAGAGAAATTGTGAGAGATGGCTACAACAAAATTGCGTCCAAATACGCTGCTAGGCGGACTGTCACCTCAGAAGATATTCAGCTATTGAACCTACTCGTAGCGCGTTTGCCTTTGCGAGCCAAAGTGTTGGACGCAGGCTGTGGCTCAGGATATCCTGTTTCCCAGTTTCTCTCCCAGTATTTCCAAATCACTGGCGTCGACTTTGCCGAAGAGCAGATTCGACTAGCGAAAACAAATTTGCCGGAATCAACGTTTGTCAGCGGCGACCTTACAAAGATGCCCTTCAAAGAGGATGTTTTTGATGCACTCGTCTCATACTATGCGATCATCCACGTGCCCCGCCAGCAACATTCGACGCTGCTAATCGACTTTCACCGGATTCTAAAGACGGGCGGGCTAGCCTTACTATGCTTGGGGACCGGCGATCTTCCGGAAGATACCGCGGATTATCTCGGTACCGAGATGCTCTGGAGTCATTATGACAAGGAGACAAATCTGAGGATGATGAAACAGAGTGGATTCAGCCTGCTATGGTCGAAGGTTGTAGAGGATCCAATCGACGCTCACGCGGCTCATCTCTTCGTGTTGGGACAGAAGGTGTAGAGAACTGAACGATTCTCGGACTCGAGCAGGGTTTCGGTTTGCAAGCTTCTACCTCTACCGAAAACATTGTCGCCTAAGTGGATCGAGTCTTCCTGTGAAAAGGCTCAAGGTTTCAGATCCTTCACAGTTGTAAATCCGAGTCTCCTCGAGTAAATCGCCGCGGTAGCCACGGATACAGCGGTTAGTGCTGATGCAGACACGAGTGTTGAAAGCTCCAAGTCCGCGACCGATACGCTAGGGTCAGGTACAAGGAAGAAGATCGAGATGGCCCATGCAACCGGGATTGCGATCAGCATAGAGATCGCGAGGACTCCCCATGATTCCCATAGCAATAGTCCGAGTCTGTACCAGACATTTGCACCTAACACCTTCAAGACGACGTAGTCGTTGAACCTTCGAGAGAAATTCGTTGCCAAGTAGCTCAGCAATATCCCACAGGTTAGACCCAATGCTAGGATCGGAACTAGGAAGATGTGGGACCATGTACTGTTCAGGAATGCCAAGTTTGAGCTCAGAATTGCATCTTGGGACCTAACTACCAGTCCGAATGAGTTTGCCAGTTGCGACACTGCGGACAAGACTGTTGGGTCGTTATTCGTCTTCAACAGCAGAATGTTGTACCCGTTTACTCCAAGATTCCTTTGAAGCGCTTTGACCGGCGCATACAGAACCCGTCCAGCATTCAGAGGATCCACTAGGGCGCTCTTGACGTCATACCGATAGCCGAAGGCGCTTACCTGAGAGAGGTTGAAGGGCATCTGGACAATATTCCCCACAAGCGAGTCGCCGGCGATCATAGTATACTGTGCATCGCTGCTCTGCAGAAATCCGTCAGAAGTGTACCAGTCACCAATTGCACTGGTTGCATTGATTCCTACGATGAGCGCATTGGTTGAGCCGGTCTCCGCTTCAGGGATGATCTGTGTGTTGATGTTTTCTCCAGTGTCTTGGTTGCTGGCAAGATGTGCTTTGACGTAGCCCGTTATAGGGGTCATCGTAATGAGTCGTGTGTCGACCGTCTCGACGCCAGGAATCGTGCTAAAAGCGGACGCGTTTTGAAGGGAGATGAGGTATGATTCGTTCACGTAGTTTATCGATGGAAGACGAGTTAATCGGGAAAATGACGTTGCGAGGCTAACGTATTGGTTGTAGACGTTGGCGTTCGCCACGATTAGGACATGTGGAGGCATAGCCCGGACCACATAGCTCGCTGATGTATCTGCTGAGACCAGCGCTCCGGATAGGACGATCATGCTTAGGCAGATACATACGCCCATGCTGAGCAGAGTTTTGTTGAACCCGCTGTCCCGCGAAACATTACTCGTCGCCAAGTTGAAGGCGGAGCCGAGCCACCTAATTCTGAGGGGTTTTCCGAGACTCTTCAGATCTAAATTGGCGAGTTGTTTTGAAATCGCATTAACGCTGGAGGACCCGACAATTCTTCTTACTCGAAAACTAGCGACAAAGTAGGCGAGCAAGAAGGAGATCATCGGAACCACAATCAGAATAGTTGCACCCGCATCGGCAATTGGCCCTACTTGTTTGTATAGTGAAATTGATGGCCAGGACCAGAAGGCATAGACTAGGAGCGCAGAGAGCGCCCCTACCAGACAGCTGGAAAGTATCACGAGAAGAGCCTCGAATGTTATGTATGAGAGAAGACGTCTAGGGAGAGCGCCGGCAGCTTTGATCACGCCAATGTCCCTCATCCGCTGGTTGATCATCGATGATACCAAGTAGGAAGTGGATAGCAATCCTACGATACCAATGAGACCCAGAGCGAGGACCAAGTAAGCGAAGATCAGCCAAGAGATGCCGAAAGTCGATCTCATCGACGAATCAACCCCAAGTCTTGTGGCTAGGTCTTGACCGAGGAGAAGCAGGAGTGTAGTCGCTGCGATAGTGAGAGTCAAACCTAGGAATGCGAGGTAGGAATGAAAACCTCGCCGTTGCAGGCTTTTAGTTGCGAACCCTAGCGGGCCTATCAACGCTTCCCAAACTTCCATTCTCGAGACGAAAGATCACATCTGCCATCTCGACTATTCGATCATCATGAGTCGTGACCACGAGAGTCTTCCTCTTCTCTCCCTTCAGTCTAGCGAGAAGTTTGACGATTTCTAGCCCAGTCTTTTGGTCAAGGTTTCCCGTAGGCTCGTCAGCGAGAATTAGAGGCGGATCATTGGCGATTGCACGTGCAATCGCAACGCGCTGCTGCTCTCCCCCGCTAAGCTGAGCGGGAAGGTGCTTTGCTCTCTCGGTTAGCCCGACCATGCTGATGAGCTCCGCGGTCAATTTCTCATTCCTTCCGCTATCACTCCATCCAGCCAATTCCATCATCAATTCCACGTTCTCTTCAGCGGTCAGAGTCGAGACGAGATTGTAGGATTGAAAGATGAATCCTATGTTTGCGGATCTGAATGCCGAGAGAGAATGCTCATTCGACCCGTTCAAATCAAGCCCTAGGACCCTGGCTTCTCCCCGAGAAGGTTTCTCTAGTCCCGCGATGATGTTGAGAACGGTTGTCTTGCCGGCTCCGGACGGTCCGACGATCGCGGCGACCTCTCCTTCCTTAATGTTGAGCGTTATTGATGAGAGAGCCTTGAGAGGGTTACCATTTACCAGGTACTCCTTGGAGACATCCACGAAATCAACTGCGAGCCCTGGGGCCCTAACCTCGATCCCTTCCTCTTGGGAGGCCATTGGGGTTCTTCAGATCTACTGTATCGATGGAGCTTATACTTACCGACAGGATAGATGTGGGATGAATGGCAAGTTTGGCTAGTACGAGTCTAACATGAGAAGTTCTGGGTAGCGTTCTGGTCGGATGAGCTGAATGTGCTCGGTCTCGCTGTGCAGGTGTAGACTGAAACGGACCCCGCTGTGACGTTTGTCCATTGGATTGTGACAGTGTAGCCTCCACTTGAGAGGATTGGGAGGTATACTTGGTAGGACTTGTCCTGAAAGACGCCGGCGCTCAGATTCCCTGTTAGTGCGCTATTGAAGACCAGGCGGTTCGGTATCCCGTTGTATTGGGTGGCGTATGGCTGCCGAAGGGTGACTGTCCCGGTCACATCGGTGACGTCAGGCCCTATTAGGATTGTGCTGGTAACAAGTCCTCCGACAATGAGACCGATCAGCGCGACTATGATGATTGCAATAATGTACTTTCTATGACTGTGGGGCTGGCTCGCAGTTGGCATTCCATAGCCTTGTTGAGGATAAGAATAGTTTGGAGCGTATGTTCCAGTCTGCATGGATGCACCGGTGCCAGTCGGCTTGAGACTCGTACCGCACGCCGGGCAATAGGCTGTTGTTGACTGGATTCCTTTTCCGCACACTGGACAGTTGGGCATAGGGCGAGTTCGGCTTTTGATTATTTCAGGTTATTCCTAGATGAGTCTCGTTGCGCTTGCAAAAATTCTGTATGATCATAATCTCGTGTACCATAGATAGCAAATAGCCCCGAGCAATGCAAACGCCAGCGAGGGTCCAACGAGGACTGAAATCGGATACAATGTAGACCCTTGGCTCTGGAGCGCTCTGAATGCCTGCATGGCCCAGGTCATGGGATTCGTCTGCACAATCGGTTGAACTATTGCTGGGAAGAGGCTGACATCATAGAATATCGTACTCAGGAACGAGAGGTAGAGCTGTATCGCGCTTCTTACAGTCGCGAACACTTCAATGGTAGAGGCGAAAGCTGACACGGCTATTGAAAGTCCCACTATGCCCAGAGAAAACACTGCGACAATCACAAAAGCCTCGACAAGTCGAGGGCTAAACAAGATACCGTAGAGATACGATATGACGAGGGTGCCAGGAAACGTTGCGATGACGCTACGCGCTACTCCACCAATGATCCTTGACAAGGCGAATACTTTGCGAGGGATGGGAAGTGTCAAGAGATATGACGCGAGATCTTTGATGTACTTCTCCCGCCAAATGTCCCGCCCTGATTGAAAAGCAGCAACCATGGCGGTTATGAGGTTGGAGCCTGGAGCGATCCTAAGAAAGTAGCTGGAACCGATCAGATTTCCGAACGTCGCAGCCGTGACAAACAGGTCTATGCAGAAATTCGCGAACATTATTCCGATCAAGAACGTGTCGGAGAACAGTATCTTGACATCCCTCTCGATCACCCGCGGGATTAGGTGGACCGAGCTCACGCGTAGACTCCTCCCTCCAGACGGCGAAAGTAGAACGTCGCTCCAAGGCCTAGGAAAATTGCCACGAACGCAAATAGACCTGCCAGACCTGTAAGGTCTAGGCTGAACCCGGACAAGGCTGCCCTGGTGCTGTCTGCAGCAAACGTGACGGGCGAAAATGGCGCGAGAGCCGCGACGTAGCTTGGCATGAAAGCCAACGGATAGAGTGCAGTGCTGGCTCTGGACACTGCTAACTCCAATAACGCCAGCACGACGTCGAACCTGTTGGCGCTGCGAACGCTTACGGCTACAGTTATCGAAAGTCCTGTAACGCCAAACGCGAGAAGGAACAGATCGAGAACCGCCGCTACGAGAGATAGCGGATTCGAAAAGTTCTCCAACACAGCGACTATGGCAAACATTGGAATGGTGTATATCATCGCGCGGACTGCCCCACCGAGGGCGCGGCCTATGATGAACTCGCGTCTAGGGATTGGCAGGGTCAAGAGATAGTCGAGCAGTCCTTCTTCGGCCTCTTCAAAAATGTCGTACCCGATAATGAAAGAGATCGACGCTACTACTGAGACGACGCTTCCCACCGCGTAGTAAGGAAAGAATCCGGGGAACTTTACGACTAGGCCGCTGATCAAGTATGCAAAGACGAACAGTTGGATGATGAAGGCTAGTGCTCTTGAGATTATGATCCACGGGGTCCGAAACAGTGTCGCTATGTCTCTCCGGGCCATCTGAAGGACAAGCCGGGAGGTCTTTTGACCCGACAGGTCACTCGAGTCTGTGACCTGTGTAGTTGAGGAAGACATCCTCCAATGTGACCTCCTTCAGATGAACACTGTCTATCTTGACTCCACGGTTTGTAAGCGTCTCCACAATCTTCGGGAGTAGTAGCCTACCACCGCTCAAGTAGACAGTGACCTTGTTGCTCTCTTGAGTCACATCCTGTACCTCGCTAAACTGCGTGAGCAGATCGGTTGGACACTCCTGCCCATCGCCCAGCGTCAGTTCTAGGACCTCGCCACCTTTCGTCTTGCTCTTCAACTGCTCAGGCGTATCGATCGCCACGAGTCTGCCAAGATTTACGATCGCTACTCTGTCCGATAGCCTCTCAGCCTCATCCATCATGTTCGTCGCAACAATTACAGTGGACCCCTCGTCTCTAAGCTCCCGAATCATCTTCCACATCAGCAACCGACTAGGTACGTCGAGGAAGGCAGTCGGCTCATCAAACACCGCAATCTTTGGTCGCTGAGCTAGGACTTTGCAATCTTCAACCTTCTTTCTCATTCCACCGCTCATCAGCCAGGTTCTCTTGTTCCTCGCCTCCCAGAGGTCGACCGCACGCAAGACCTTTTCGACGCGACCCTCACGCTCAGCCTTGTCGAGATTCGTCGTCATCTTCAGATGCCAGTTGAGGACGTCAAACGCTCCGAGTATTCCGTCTACGCGGGGATCCTGGAACGCGATTCCAATGATCTTTCGCACATCATTCGGGTGCTGAACAACATCCAATCCGTTCACAGAGATGTTGCCGCTAGTCGGGCGATAGACTGTGCCCATCATCAGCATTAGGGTCGTCTTGCCCGCCCCATTCGGACCAAGGAGTCCAAGAATTTCTTTATCCTCAATGGTCATCGAAAATTCTTTGACGGCGTCAAGTGTGCCAAATCTCTTGCCAGCCTTATCGAAGCCAATCAAAACAATTTTTTCACCGTGGAAAGATGAGTTTCTCTTGATGTTTGGTAGCACTGTTTGAAATCTCGATATTTCAACGATTGCCAGAACTAGACGAATACATAACACGGTTTAGCCGAGCTGGCGTTTCAAATCTGAATTGGGAGGTTTCATCGGCCAAATTGCGCTGAACACATTCAGGTCGACGATATCACGCGTTCGCGACATCATAGTAGAGTCGACGGTTCGTCTTTCCCTTGTTCTCTAGCTTCAGAAGCTCAATCCGTCCGATCTCGTTCAAGTGGGCTACGTGGAGGCCACCATCAGCTTGCCGATCTATTCCGGCGATTTCGACGACGCGTAGTTGCGCCTCGACTGGTGGGGCAGCTTCGGCCAATTTCACCATTTCCGGAAACTTCAGAGCCTCGCTTCTCTCCAGGAAATAGGATTTGACTGGGGCGTCATTAGCAATCAGCCTGTTCGCTTCTTTCACGAAGCCTTCAATCTGCGTCCGGTCGAATACTTCGAGGCTGAAGTCCATCCGAGATTTCTCAACATCAATCTGGTTACCGGTAATCAGACATTTAGCGCCAGAGTAGAAGAGAGCACTTAACAAGTGGCCTGCCGTGTGCATTCGCATTAATCGGTGCCGTCTGTCCCAGTCTATTCTACCTGTGACCGTTTGTCCGACAGTAAAGCCAGCAGAAGATTCCAAGATATGGAGAATCTCGTCCCCGTCCTTCGTAGTCTCTTTAACTTTCGTCCCATCTATGACGCCTGTATCGCAAGAAACGCCTCCACCCCTTGGGTAGAACAGGGTCTGGTCAAGTTCGGCGCGGGTCCCATAGGAGCTGACTATCTTCGCAGTGAAGTCTTGTGAGTAGGGTTGTTCCCAGTAGAGCTTCTTCGTCAAGCGAGGGTCACTCGTGAGTTTAGAGGATCGAAATATTGCGAGTTCAGCATTCATGTTGAGAATGAGTTTACATGACGGGATTCTTTGTTAAGATTGGAGTCTTCGTTTTCTTCGCTTCCTCGAAGGCTTGCTGCGCCTCTCTCACACTCGCCCCGTTGTGAACTATTTCTCGAACGGCAGTGATCATTGCAACTGGGTGCTCTGACTGCCAAATATTCCGTCCCATGTCCACGCCGATGGCCCCCTCCGCGATTGCGTCGTGGGCAAGTTCGAACGCGTCGAGTTCTGTCTCTAACTTCGGTCCTCCAGCAACGACAAGGGGGACAGGACAGCCTTTGACAACCTTTCCAAAATCTTCGCAGAAGTAGGTCTTGACAAAATGAGCTCCCATCTCGGCGGCAATTCGACAAGCCAGCCCCAGATACCTCGCATCCCTCTTCTCCAATTCCTTTCCAACAGCTGTAACCGCCAGCACTGGAATCCCATAGTCCTCTCCGAGGTTCACTAGATGACCAAGACTTTTCAGAGTCTGATGCTCATGCTGGGTCCCGACGAAGATCGATAGGGCGACCGCTGATACGTTCAGCCGAATCGCGTCTTTGAAGGAGGTGGTGGTCGCTTCGTTCGTCAGTGACTCCCCAACTACACTGGCGCCTCCAGAGACCCTCAAGACGATTGGGACGTTGGTCTTGGGGTCGACCGATGTGCGAAGAACTCCTCGAGTACACATTATGGCATCAGAGTAGGGTAGCAATGGCTCGATGGTCACTCGAGGCTCCTCCAGCCTGTGGGTCGGACCCATGAAGTAGCCATGGTCTACAGCTAACATCACTGCGTGACCGGTCGAAGGCTTGATGATTCGTGACAGGCGATTCTTCATTCCCCAATCCATTGTGAAAACCTAGCTAGGAGAAGGAACAACGAAATATTATGGTTTCTTCTCGGAGTTACAACACTCCTATATTGTTTAACACTCTGGGCTCCAATGCACTCATTGCCAGTGTCCGAGGACGCCTGACCAGATGATCAGAGTGGGATGGCCGTACTTTGAAGGGTGGCCGTTTCAGGAGCGCTGGGTCCAGATCGACGGTCTCGGAATTCATTATGTGGACGAGGGTTATGGCAGCCGGCCCATACTGATGATCCACGGCAATCCCGCCTGGTCCTACATGTGGAGAAATCTCATACCTACAATATCATCCGGTCATCGTGCGATCGCTATGGATCTGATGGGGTTCGGTAAGTCTGACAAGCCAAATCCTTTGCTGCACGACTTTCCTCATCATTCCAGAATAGTCACGGGATTCATTCAGTCCCTAGGGCTTAGAAACATAGTCCTAGTCGTTCACGATTGGGGAGCTCCATTCGCATTACAGTATGCTGTCCGTAACCCGCAGAACATTGCTGGACTCGTCGTTCTCAACACGTTTCTTACAACAGATTTTCGCTTGCCACCTTCTGTTGCCGCGAAAATTACTCCCTCCATAATCAAGGATTCCGCGATGCATCCGGAAAAAATATCCGAGGAGACTATGAAGGCCTACTGGGCGCCTTTTCCTGATGACGATTCAAAGCAAGCTTATCAGGCGTTTGCAAGAATGTTTCCTGATTCAAATTATCATCCCAGCTTCAAACCGCTGAAGGAGGTCGAGCAGGGTCTCACTAATCTTAAGGTCCCAACGACCATAATTTGGGGCACAGGAAGGTCGGGGACGACCTATGCCGAACGAATCTCGAAGATGATTCCGGAATCGAAGCTCGAGACGGTGAACGCCGGGCATTTCGTTCCAGAGGATTCACCGCAAGAAGTCGAGAAGCTCGTTCAGAATTTTCTTGAAAGTCATAGTCTGTAGACCCTGCTGAATTCATTACCCCACTTCTTCGCCTCTCTCGTCTCATTCTGAGGGGAATGAATTAATAGCCAGTAGCCCGAACCAGAGAAATCGCTGAGACGTCATGAAATCTGAGGTTCTTCCGATCGAAGGAATCGACTATGTGGAAATCTACGTTGGAAACGCCAAGCAAGCGAGCTATTTCTACCAAAACGGCTTCGGATTCACACCTATAGCGTTCGCAGGACCCGAGACAGGGGTCAAGGACAAGACCTCCTACCTAATGCAGCAAGGAGACATTCGACTCCTTCTGACTACAGGCCTCAACCCTGACCATCCCATCTCAAGGTTCGTTCTCACACACGGAGACGGCGTCGCCGACATCGCGCTCCGTGTAAAAGACACGGAATGGACCTACAAAGAAGCAATCAAGAGAGGAGCCAAGGGAATAAGAGCTCCCACCGACCTAAAGGACGACAACGGTGTTCTCAGGGGCTCGGCAATCGCGGCCTATGGTGATACAGTTCACACTTTCATCGAACGGGACCACTACAAAGGCGTCTTTGCTCCGGGGTTTGTCCCGATCAAAGGAAACGCCGAGCCAGTTGGGCTCCAACGGGTCGACCACGTCGTGGCAAATGTCGAAGAGGGAAAGATGGACTATTGGGTCGAATTCTACGGCAAAGTCTTCGGCTTCTCACAACTCATCAGCTTCGACGATAAGGACATTAGCACAGAGTACTCAGCTCTCCGTTCCAAAGTAATGCGGAACCCGTCCGGAACAGTCAAGTTTCCGATAAACGAGCCCGCGAAGGGAAAGAGAAAGTCGCAGATCCAAGAATATCTCGACTATTTCAAAGGCGCTGGTGTCCAGCATCTCGCGATATCAACCGACAACCTTATCGCGACAGTCTCGCGCCTCCAACAGAGAGGCATCGAATTCCTAAACACGCCCGACTCATACTACGCGGAACTGCCTAAGCGAGTCGGAGGAATCTCCGAGCGCATAGACGATCTAAAGAAACTCCGCATCCTCGTCGACAAGGATGAGAAGGGATACATGCTCCAGATCTTCACCAAACCTCTCCAAGACAGACCCACGCTCTTCTTCGAACTAATACAGCGGAGAGGCAGCGAGTCCTTTGGAAAGGGCAACTTCAAAGCCCTCTTCGAATCGATAGAACAGGAACAGGCAAAGCGCGGCAATCTCTAACAACGCATGAAGCTGGTCACCTACAGCGAGCACAAGACCCCACTGAGGACCCGGCCAGCACTCCTCTGGGGAGAATGGATTCTAGACATCCGCGACCTAACACGAGTATCCGCTCCTCTCGGCATTCGTATCCCACGCGCAATACAGACATTGTCCAAAAACGCCTCTTCAACTCTCGACGTACTCGCGAAGGGTCCGAAAGTCCTTGAAGATCTTCAGAAACTATCTTGGCGGATTTTCAACCGAATCGACCCGGAAAAAATCCCCCGAACGATGGAGAAGCTGAGCGAAGTTAGACTTCGGCCCCCCATATCCCGTCCTCCAATTATCCGGGACTTTTACGCTTTCGAGGATCATGTAAAAGCGGCAAGAGCTCGAAGGGGCCTTCAGATGCCAGAAGAATGGTATGAGTTCCCGGCATTCTACTATTCGAATCCCACGATGCTATACGGTCAAGACGACCAGGTCCCATACCCTTCGTACACTAAAACGCTCGATTATGAGCTCGAGGTCGCCTGTATAATCGGAAAAAATGGTACGAATATTCGAGAAGAAGAGGCAGAAAGCCACATCGCCGGATATACAATAATGAACGATTGGAGTGCACGGGACATACAACAACCAGAAATGAAGATTGGGCTAGGCCCGGCAAAGGCGAAAGACTTCGCAACCTCATTTGGACCCTGGCTCGTCACTCCGGATGAATTGCAAGACAAGAAGATTGGGCCCGGAAAATTCGACCTGCGCATGAAAGGAACGATCAACGGGAAACAGCTATCGGACGGGAACATGAATAAGATGCATTGGACCTTTCCTCAAATGATCGCTCGAGCCTCACAATCGGTGGAGTTGAGGGTTGGAGAGATTTTCGGGTCGGGCACGGTAGGAACTGGTTCTCTGTTGGAGCTTGGACAGGAAGTTCATCCGTGGCTGAACCCGGGAGACCGCGTGGATCTGGAAGTCGAGCGGTTAGGGGTCTTGAGGAACAGAATTATAGAGACCGCAAAGTCGTAGCGCTAGGCGAACTTGCCAAGTTATCAGCGACTGGGAAAACTTCCTCAGAAGCGACACACCCAGTTTAGGAAACCCGATGGATCGCTGTACCATGAAGAGATCTTCGGGACAGAAGCATTCTCCGGGGTCTACTCGACCCTCTATCACGAATATGCCCCGACCCGGGTCTCACACATCAAGAAACTCAGAGATCTCGGTATATCTGAATGGCAACCAAGTGAACACCGTCACCACCACATTCGCACGAAGAACATTGAAACCGCGAAAGATGTGGTTGAAGGCCGACAGGCCCTCTTCTACAATAATGACGTGTTCATCTCGTCGGCCCGTCCAACCCAATCTATGGAGTCGTTCTTTCGAAACGCGCAAGGCGACGAGCTCTACTTTGTCCACGAAGGGAAGGGAACCCTAGAATCCGTATTCGGCCTCCTTCCGTTTCACGAGGGCGACTTCATCGTAGTTCCGCGGGGAACAACCTACCGGATAACGCTCGACTCAAAGGAGAGTAGGTTCTTGGTAACTGAGTCAGCCGGTCCAATTGAGATACCGCGACGATACCGGAATGATTACGGACAGTTGGTGGAGTTGGCGCCCTATTCGGACCGCGACTTTCGAGAACCCGAGGAACTGACCATTCACAATGAAAAGGGAGAATTCGAGGTGCGCATGAAAGTTGACAACGCCCTGATGTCGTACACCTTCGACTTTCATCCTCTTGATGTAGTAGGGTGGGACGGCTACCTATACCCGTGGATCTTCAACGTCAATGATTTCGAACCCCTCACTGGCAGGGTCCATCAGCCACCACCGATACATCAAACGTTTGAAGCTCCGGGCTTCGACGTCCTATCCTTCGTCCCGCGAAAACTGGACTATCACCCACTAGCCATACCCGTCCCCTACAATCACAGCAACATCGACAGCGACGAGATACTCTACTATGTTAGTGGCGATTTCGGAAGCCGTCGAGGGATCGAGATAGGCTCGTATACGCTGCACAGGAGAGGAATCCATCACGGGCCCCAACCGGGGGCGATAGAGGCAAGCTTAGGGAAAGACTCTACGAACGAACTTGCGATAATGATTGAGACAAAGAAGCCTCTCAGAGTCACCAGTAATGCGGAGAGGTTGGACGATCCGAATTATCCATTCAGCTGGACTGGGCCTGTAAAGATAGGCGCAACCGTACCATAAGAGAACGCTTGTCCGCCATCGAGACTGGTCCGGCGCCAGGCGAGTACAGCTACCTGCCCATCGAGCGAGTATATTTCGGGCCAGGAACGATTACCAAGCTTCGATGCGAACTCGACAAACTAGGCTCGAAGAGACCCTTCCTGGTAACAGGACAGAGTATCGGGAAAAAAACAGACCTGATTGCGCGAATAGAGCATGCCGCGGGAACGAAGCTCGCTGGCGTGTTCTCGGAGATCAAGCAGCACGCCCCGATGAGTGGAATCAGGCGGGCAGCGACTGCTGTTAGAGAGGCCAAGGCGGATAGCCTAGTCAGCCTAGGCGGAGGCAGCCCGATCGACTCGACCAAGATCATTGTCAAAGAATTATCCGAAGATTTTCAGCGTCCCTCAATTCCACACATCGCCGTCCCCACGACTCTTTCCGCTGCCGAATTCTCCCACATCGCTGGAATGACCGACGAGAAACTGAATCGGAAAACAGGGTTCCGAGACCTGCGCATGGTTCCGCGGCTGACCTTTCTCGACCCTGACCTGACCATTCCTACACCAGGCTGGCTGTGGGCTTCGAGCGGGATCAGAAGTCTAGATCATGCCGTAGAGGCTGTGTACTCGCCAAACCATCAATCGTACGTTGACACACTCGCGCTCAAAGCCATTCATCTACTCTTTCAAAACTTGAAAAACTCGACTGAGAATCCTGCAGACCTCACGTCAAGATTGAATTGCCAGCTGGCTGCTTGGATGTCTTTTGCCGGAGTTGTCAGCGTGGGAACTGGATTGAGCCACTCAATAGGACGGGTGATTGGAGCAACTTGGAATATCCCTCACGGTATTACATCATGCCTTACGCTTTCAGAGGTGATGCGGATGGAAGCTGAGCGAACCCCGGAGAGGCTGGCGCTCATAGCAAGCGCTGAAGGTAAGAACACGGAAGGGGTTCCTGTGGACAAAGTAGCGCTGGAAGCTGCCGATGGGGTCGCTGACCTGGTCCGTGAACTGGGCCTGTCGAAGAGACTAAGAGACTATGGGATTACAAAGGATGATTTGCCAAAAATTGCCCGCGACGTTGGCGGTCGTGAATCGGCCGACGCTCTAGAGATTCTGGAGAGAATCTGGTGAGGAAACATTTGAAGCCTCTGTCGATTGGCAATCGAAGGCCACTTTCAGAACGAGACTGTCTGAGACCCCTCAACGATGACACGAATCACTGAACGCCTCTTCTACCGAATCGCCAAACGGTGGATTGCCGGCTACACCCTACAAGATGCCATGGAGGCAGCTCGCAATGCAAATCAGAGAAAGATCCATGCTATCCTCAACCGTTTAGGGGAACATACTCCAGACCGGAAGCTGATACAGCAATACGTGGACGAATATCTGAAGCTTCTGGGGACGATCCAGAGCGAGAACCTTCAAGCCACCATATCTGTCAAACCTTCGCAGGTCGGGCTTGCGGCTGAGATTACGCTCTACAGAGACAACCTTCTCAAGATAATAGCGAGGGCCGAGGAGGAAGGACGTTTCGTCTGGATAGATATGGAAAACTCTCCTTACACTGAATCAACCGTGGAGGTCTACCGCGAACTGCTAGGCGCTCACAAGGATCTTGGTCTGTGCCTTCAAGCAAACATGAAGCGCACAGAAAATGATCTCAAGGACCTCGTGCCACGAGGGGGAAAAATACGGCTCGTGAAAGGCGCGTACCCTGAGAATGGAGAGGTCGCCTTCAAACGTCGAAGCGAGGTCAACGCGAACTATCTTCGATTAATGCACATGCTGTTCGAACATGGTGGATTCTTTGCGATCGGCACCCACGATGAGAAAATGATTACTGAAGCGAGGAATCTCAGCGGGGACTACAAGGCTGATTTCGAGTTCCAACTCTTGAAAGGGATTAGAGACGATCTCAAATCGAATCTGCTCGCCGATGGTTTCAGAGTGAGTGAGTACATTCCGTATGGCCCTGAATGGTACAATTACAGCAAGAGGAGGATGAGGGAGAGGAAGAGAAACATTCTGCTCCTCCTAAGGTCCATAACGGGCTAACCTAACGGACGCTACAGAAATCTCAGATAGGGCTTATCTACGAATTCAGCAGCCCTCCAAGAGAATCTGAGAAATGAGTATCCCGGGGAAGCCTGCCGCCAAAGGCCGGTCTAGACTAGATCAAGTTGACAAGAGGCTGTTGAGCGACATTCTCGCAATTCTAGTAATTCTGCTCTTCACCATCGCGGCGTTCTGGCGTTATCCGGTCCCAGGGGTTCTCCTCGCAGGCAGTCTAGCTATCACTGTTTTTGTTGCCGCCGACGTTGTACTGTTTCGCAGGGAATAGACTTCCTCTCGTAACATTGGATTGGGCGCGCCTTCGGCGAATGCGCCTTTCTCTCCTCTTTCTCTTCTCCTGCCGGAGAATCCTGCTTCGTAACGCAGTCATGAGCTTCCTGACCTCTCCTGCATAGCTTCCCTTGGGACCTTTGATGTGGCGTCCAGCGAAGACAGCAAGGAGGAGGCTGGTCCAGGCAATGACGACTAAGTAGATCGGGCCTGAGCTACTCGATCCAAGTGAGGGTATTGCCAGCAGGAGGTCAGCGAAGCCGAAGGTGGTTCCGATTCCTACGAATTCTTTTCCGGATCGAAGATGCTTCCTGTAGCATAGCAAGCCTCCGATGAATATTGAGACTCCTCCGAACTGGACGAGGAACGATATGATACCAGCTAGCACCGCGAATAGTGTGAGGCCGCCACTGGATAGCTGCGCGAAGAGATTCGCCCAGCCGTTGGTAGCCTGGGATGGATAGAACTGGGGGATTGCTAGCCTAGTGGCGGTAATCATGACGCCGGAGAGCATGGCCAGTACAGTCGAATACCGATTATCGATGTTGACGATGGCCAAGCTTTAGAGTCCTTCGGAATTTTTCGAGATTCCAGCTAAAAGGATAGAGATACCAGGGTGGGCGGCTGATAGAAAAATCGTACTACCTGGCGCGACTAACTCGCAGCTTGAACAGCTGAACCTTCTCAGCATCTAGGATGCCATCGATATTCCTCTCAAGACCGTCAAAGTCTATCACTTCGTAAGCCCTGACCAAGGCCAGTTTTGCTCGTGCCCGTTTCATGATGGATAAGCAGATTTCCTCTTCCCCCTTCTGATAATGTACGAATGCGGCCGCCGTCAGGATTACGCTCTGTATCGCATCCCGCTCGACACCCTTCGCTATGTGCCACGCCTGCTCGAGGGCTTCGTGGGATTCCCAGAACCTTTCCTCGTTGAAGAGTTGAATCCCTTCTTCCAACGCCTCCTCCTCGTCAACAGCCTTCGGAGGCGTATCCAGGAGCCTTAGGCTAACTATCCTGAAAGAACTCTCTGTGAGGAGCCTCTTCCGCTCCTCCAGTTCCTTCTCGTTATCGGCGAATATGTTGAATTCGACTGCGTCAGTGCCTACCCGGAAGTGGCTAGCGCTCTCCCGGGAGCCGAGAATCTTCCGGATACCAGCGGAGACCTGTTGAACATCTCTCGGAGTGTATCCCTCCTTGTTAGCTATTCTGAGAAGGTACCTAGCCGATACTGTTCGACCTCAGGCTATGCAAATCCTTTTTCTCTCAGAATTCTGATTCTCAGTAGCTCTTCTCCCGTCAGGGGAGGTAGGTCCGATGCTCTGATGTTCTCTTCTGTCTGTTGTGGGGTCTTCGCGCCAGGTATTACCGTTGACACGTCCTTATGATCAAGCGCGAATCTTAGTGAGGCCTGAGCGAGAGTCCTCGTCTTCGATTCGAGTAGCCTAAGCTGTTGAGCCGCTCTTATCAAGCCCGCCTGATAGTTGCGAGGAAAATTGCTACGGATATCGCCGGATGGGAAGGTTGAGTCGAGGGTGAATTTCCCGGTTAGGAATCCGTTCGAAAGTGGTTCTCGTGCGATGATCGCGACATCTTGCGTTCGGGCTGCTTGGAAAAGCTGATTCTTAGCCTCTTGGCGTAGAACGTTGAATACTACTTGGATGGCTGCTGGTTGTCCATACTTCATTGCGAGGAGTCCTTCTTGCGGATCGTGGATGGAGACGCCGTAGTGCCGGATTCTCCCTGAGTCCTTTAGCTTCTCGAGACTCTCAAAAATCCTTCTGTTTTTCAGTAATTGGACGGGGGGATTGTGAAGTTGGTAGAGGTCGATGTAGTCAGTCTGCATCCTTTCGCAACTTTTTTCAGAAGCGAACGCAAGATAGTCCGGGTTGAAGTTCATGCGCGGAGGATCATGGTAGAAGTCGCCTCCTACTTTTGTGGCGAGCACAACATCTTTCCGGTGTTCTTTCAGGGCGTGGCCCAGGATCTCTTCGCTGTGTCCGTGTCCATAAACGTCGGCCGTATCGAAGAAGTTGCATCCGAGCTCAAAGGCTCTTTCAACCGCTGCGAGCGAGACTTTGTCGTCGGTGGGTCCGTAGCTGTTCCCATAACTGTTTCCTCCTATCGCCCAGGCTCCAAATCCCACCTCGCCGACTTTGAGACCTGTCTTTCCCAGGGTCCGGTATTTCATTGTGGGACTCTATCCAAAAATCGTGCGATTCAAGTAATGAACTAGTAGCTGAATCTCGCCTGATTGAGCTTCACGTGACAAGAAGAAAGAGGAGGAGCGGAGACATGCTCCGCTTCACGTCTTCTACTTGCTTTTCGGGAACCTTTGGATTTGAAGGTGGCGGTGTCTAATCACTAGGACCGCGGCGAGTCCTGCGACTCCCGCGCCTCCTGCAATGATGTAGAGGGTTGGTAGTCCGCCTTGAAGGCCGAAGCTTGGGTCATGAACTAGGGTTGATCCGCTGGGGAAGTAGGGATAGACTAGGTATAGTTTCAGGAATGTTTCAGGTCCGTCCTTTTCCGCCTTGTACGCGGCGACTACTGGTACCGATTGTGGAGTGCCGCTGGCCGGTGTAACAGTAACAGTATTGACGAAGTGGAAGAACCCAATGTTCATGCTTGACGTGACCGGTCCAGAAGCATATCGCACATCTTGTTCCGTGTTGGAAGTCTCAGTGTAAGGATGCTCCATTACTTTAGCACCCTCGTCATTGGCTGCGTCGACAGATGTCGTGCCAGTAGACTGATCCAGATAGAAATGGTTGTAGTCGCTGTGCATGTTCACTTGCAAAGCCAGTTTGTCACTGGCTGATGCGAAGGGCCAGTTGTTCAGCACGAAGTCGATCTTGATCTCAGCGGTGTTAATTGTAACAGATTGTCCATTTACGGTTAGGGTCCTGGTATTGTTGTATGCTTTAACGACGAGTACTACGTCTCCGGCGTTGAGTGACTTGGGTGGAGGTGTCTGTTCGACAATCTGCATTGGACCATTCAGGGTGAAGTTGAATGCCATTCCTATCGTACTTCCCGTGCTGTCCTTGATGCTGTAGAAACTACTGGGCCTCCAGGATGCAGAGTCAAAGTCCGCCCGAGCGACGAGCAGAGGACTCTCATAGGTCTCTTCCCCAGTGCTGGTGCTCATAGTGAACTCTATGAGAGACCTGAAGTTCAGCTGGTAGGTTGTTCGTCCAACCTCGTTTGTAGCGTAGAACGTTATGTGCGGGACATTTCCCTCAAACACTCCCGTTAAAGGTCCGCTGTTGAAGGTGACTCTGTTTGACGAGTCGACCGATCCCGTCGGAGCGGCCCCCGCTACAGCGGGGACCGCGAGTACTGAGATTGCGAGTGCAAAGGTTCCGAGCAGCATCGTCATAGTTCTTTTCACTGTTCTCGAATCATCTCCGTTTCTTCAAGCTAGACATATGTTTTAGACGCGATTTAGGCGTTTTTCTTCTAAATGGGGCGAAATTATAGTTTCTACACTAATAGAACCTGTTCTACGGGTCCAAACTGGAATGCTCTGAAATTCTAGAATAGTCCGAGCGATAATGCGAAGATGACTGCGGTGATGTTCAGGTACATCACGGCGAGGCTGATCAGAGCCGTCCGCTCCATCTTAAGACCCTTAGATATTGAGATAGCGCTTGAGAGCAGGCAGACAACCCAGACTTGAACCCCGACCTGCAGTAGAATCGTGAATGCTGTCGCTGATTGTATCACTGCCGAAAAAGGTTGGACCAGCAGAATCATGCCCGGGACCAGGAGAAGTGGCACCATTGCGAAGGCGGTTCCATTGATCAGGCTGAGTTCCCCTCCACTTCTATGATAGAACAAGTTGCACATGACATCGGTGACCGCGAATGTGATGAACCATCCCAAGGGGAACAATAGCAGGAACCAGGTCTTAGTGATCCCTTGCGTCGGATTGAGATAGAAGAGAAGAATCGGCTCGAGGTTTGTTATGAAAGATATCGCTCCCCCGAGAGCAAGGATCATGGCTGCGATTGGGAGGCTCCTCAATGGTTCTTGGCTAAGATAATTGAATACGGTTCTCCCAAACAGAAGCTCTCTTGAAAAGAGGCCGGAGCGCGATTCTCTAGGCGAAGCTTGGGCCGCGTTTGCGATTATTCTCTCCTCGCTAGTGGTCAACGCGCTGATGGCGGCTCGGTCATCGTCCGTCAGCATGTATTTCCTGTCAGTCCCTTGAGCCACGAATCCTTCCAGGCTATCCAGGTGATGGTAGAGGGCACCTACGCTTATCTTCATAGTATCGTGGAGCTCTTTGAAACCTGCCTTTCCCTTCTCCTTCAGAATCTGGACGATCTGTCGCCGAGTTGGATTTGCGAGGGCATTGTAGACTCTCGTGAGACTGTCGTCAGACTTGTCTAGCATCGATGAATCAGTCCTTTGGAACCTTAAGGTCCACGATTCCGAAGGGTCTAGCGCGTATGTTCATGCTGAAACTCGCGTGGAGAGTCTGAAGTTGCCTAATCGGAAGGGAAGAAGACTAGTACAGTCACCCGCGGTACCGACCAGTGATGCGCTCTATTCTTCGAGGCGATTCTTGAAGTCCTAAACAGTCTCTGAACGATGTCCAGAGTAGTGAGAGGAAACAGATTTCCTACGGACACAGAATGCCAGGCTATTCCTCGGCGAACTTCTGCAGAGCGTATTCCAAAGTCCGGGAATGGCGAAAAAATACGTTTCCTAAAACAGAAAAAGGATTCTTATCTAGTCCTCAGGGAGACCGCCCAAAATCTCGCCTCATACAAAGGCGAAAACATGAAGGATTGGAATGCCCACGCTATCCACGGGATGTTATGCCTGCCCTATGTTTGGGCACAGTATTGATGGTTCACGTTCTTCACCATCAGAGTTACAGTGGATTGATAGTTCCGACAAGGGGCGTAGTTGTAAGGATGAACGTTGGCAGTAAACGTTGAGAAAAAGCCAACAGCAGCCTTCGCGCTGTCAATACTCGCAGGGATATTCACCCTGGTAATCTCCATCACTGCTATCTCATCGCTTCTAGTACCAGGATTCCCAACCAGTATGCTCCTCATCTGGGGCAGCATTGCAGGTCTACTGACATTCGTAGGATCTTGGCTGCTGTACAACAACGCGGCCCAGAGAAAGCTAGGCAGCACTTTAGTGCTTGTCTTCTCAATACTATCCATGAACTTCATCGGCCTCATCCTAGGCCTCATCGGAGGATTCCTAGGATTCAGCTACAAGCTAACCAGGGCGGACCCCTTTCTTTCATCCCCCTTCTCGAAACATTCATTGAAATCAGTTAACGCTTAAATTGCCATTTTGACAGACCCGTAACTATCCTTCCTTGACTACCACGATTAGCCTCTCAGTCTTGGATGATTTCGGAGGTAGTAAGCTTCTCACCCCTGACAAGATACGATATGTTCAGGCAGACCCTCTACCAAGCAAGCCCGCTGACTTGGCCTTTAGGGAGGCCCTCGCATCTCCCATCGGAGCTCGACCGTTTGAGGGAGAGAAAGGCTGGAGTCCCGCAATAATCCTCACAGACTCCACACGCAAACAATCACCCTTCATCAAGCAACTGATCAATCTGATCGAGCCGAAGACTGATGACATCAAGTTCGTTTTCGCGTGCGGAACACACGTACCCGCCGATCAGTCATTCATCCGGAAAGTCCTCGGGGAAGACATCTACAAGCGCTACGAGAAAAGTATCAAGATAAGCTCAACCCAGAACCCGGGAAGCAAGTACGAGTGGATCGGCCTCACCGGTCGGGGAACACCTGTTGAGCTGAACAAGGAACTGTTCGATCGGGACCTGGTAGTCTCAACGCTGAACGTTCAACCCCACTACTTCGCAGGCTATGAAGGAGGAGCCAAGGCTCTTCTCCCCGGATGTTCTGGTCTCAAGACCATCACAACGAACCACGGCTATGTTATTGGAAATCCGAGTTGTCACGAGCTCGTGGTAAAAGGCAACCCGATGCGAGAGGACATGAACGAGGTCCCAAACATTCTCAAGGAATACATGAAGATCGAACATCGAATTCTAGACTTTGTCCTCAACCAGGACGGCAGTCTTGTCAAAGCGGCATATGGCGACCCGAATCTCGCTCATCAACAGCTCGCTGAAAACTTTTCTCGGCGAGCTCACACTGTCCAGTCACGACCCTCACCCCTAGTGCTGACGAGGGCTGACGGGCCAATGGGTCAGAACCTCTACCAAGCATTGAAGGCAGCTACCTTCGCGGCCGGGCTCGTGCCGTCAGATCATTCACCTAAGCCGGCCGTCGTTCTCCTCGCTTCACTGGAGAATGGGATCGGTAGTGACGCATTCAAGACCGAGATGGAGACGTATGGCAAGATGGAACCGGGAAAGGTTGTCGAGGATTTGAAGAAAAGGGCAAAGGCTGGCAAGGTTACGGAAGCCTCCCAGAAGCCGAACCGGCTAGCGCTCGACGATGCAAAGACAGACTTTGCAGTCGTTTCTCCCAAAGCGCCAAGCGTAGTAGAGGAATTCCTCGGCAAGACCCGGATAAGATTCTACAGGACGATAGATGATGCATTGAGGTCAATGGACTCAAAGTTGTACGAGCGAGACGTAGGAATGATCCCGTACGGGTCGTCCACCATTCCCGTCGCCACCTGAGCATCAGCAGAGTTTCAGGAAAGAATCCCTAGAAATCGTCCAATATCGCGGTGCGAAACACGCTTTACAAGAAGCTCGGCTCGGGCTTTGTACTTCGCCTGGAACAAGGCGACGACATACTCAAGACGCTGCGAGAATTCGCGAACGCGCAAAGACTCCAGGCAAGTTTCTTTGAAGGCATAGGCTCCTTGTACAAGGCCGTGCTAGGCCACTACGACTTCAAAGACACGAAGACCTACAAGTATGAGACGTTCCATGAGGACTTGGAGATCCTTACATTATCCGGAAACGTCTCAACGATGAACCGTCAGGCCTTGCCCCATGCCCACGTTACACTTGGACGCCGAGACTTCTCGGTTATCGGAGGACATCTGGAGGAAGACTCCCTCGCAAACATGGTCGAAGTCAACGTTACCAGGCTACCCGGGAGGCTGTTGAAAGATAGAGACAAGAACGTCGGGCTGAACCTTCTCCAGCTACCTCGCAAATTCTAGCTGTTTCTAGAGTAAGTGAGGAAGGGCCAAGAGTCCGTTCCCCTCCCAAACCTCTGACTGGACCATCTAGCCTATTACGAGAAGCGGCTGCCATCCCAAGTTGTCCCCCCGGATGCTGCTATGGCCAAGAAGATCGGCGCGCGGATGATTCTATATCTCTACCTGGCAGTTTTCCTTACTCGGATAGGATTCGGCTCAGTGACGATACTATTTCCATTATACTTGCCAACTGGAGCCTTCCAGGTTGGCATAATCTTGGCGCTCTACCCTATCGCTGAAGCTGTTTCCGCCATGCCCGTCGGTAGACTAGCAGATCGTATCAGCAGGAAGAAACTTCACCTAACGGGTATGACACTCATCACAGTTCTGACCGCAGCAATAGGTTTCACAAGGAATCTGCTGAATGTCTCCGTACTCCACGCTCTGATGGGCGTGTCCGCAGCAATGGCCGCGGTGACATCTCTCACCCTACTGGGTGATGCCACCAAGCAGACTAATCGAGGGAAGAAGATGGGAGGGTTCGACTTGGCGAATCTAGGTGGGTATGGGCTAGGTTTCGGAGTTGGTTCAGTTCTTGTCACAGAGTTTGCGTCTCGACTGTCTTACGCTTTCTGGGTAACCTCAGGAATATTCTTGGTCACATCTATTCTTGCTACAAAGTTCCTGATTGAACCTGTGAGGAGTGATGAGCTGAATCAGCCTGGGATGCGTCGGCGTCGGATCGGATCAAAGATTCGTCCTGTCCTGCCGGTATGGCTTGGTCAGACGATTATTCTCGGGATGTATTTCCTCTTGCCAAAGGCGTTCAAGGACGCGAACATTACTCTCACAGGCCAGATGCTAATCTTTCTCGGAGCGATAGGAGGCTTGTTTGCTCTTGGTGCCATAGTTTTTGGCCACATATCTGACAAGGTCGGTCGGACGAAGATCATGGTGTTAGGAGCGGTCGGCGAGTTTGGCTTTCTTGTCCTGTTCGGATGGTCCTTCCCATACTTTCTAACGTACGCCCTGATTCTTGCTCCTCTCTTCTTCTTGGCCTCTGCAATAGCTCCTGCGATTCTCAGCTATGTCAGTGATATTTCCGGAAAAGCGAGGCGTGGTTCAGCCAACGGCTTGTATAGCGTGGTGCTCAGCATCGGGATGGCCATTGGCAACATTCTTGGCGGCTTTGTGGCCGAGTTTGGAGTGCAGTGGATCTTTTTTGCAGGCGCAGGGATTCTGTTTCCATCGATAATAGTCTCGTCCTCCCTGTTGAGGAAAAAGTAGAGCAGGGCTGTCCTCTGACTTCGAGAAATCGGACCTCCTATCGGCTTAATTCTGGACCTACAGAGCCAGAGACTGTTTCAGGGCCTCGCAGACCCGGACCACTTCATCTTCCGTGAGTGTCGGGAAGATTGGCAGGCTCAAGACTTCATTCGAGAGCGACTCGCTCAGTGGGAATGCTCCCTCTGTGTATCCATACATTTGCCTATAGGGCGCTTGTAGATGGATCGGCCTGGGATAATGTATGCCCGTCTCTATTCCATTGTCGGACAGACGCTTTTTCACTTGATCCCGCAGTTTTGTCCTGATTACGAACAAGTGGTAAACAGCTTTCTCCGTACTCCTCTCTAAGGGCGGGAGGATGACATCTCGCACGTTTTCAAGCTCTTTTCTATAATGTTCTGACAGCCATCTTCTTGCCTGAGTCCAAGCCTCCAGCCTCCTCAGCTGGACTCTTCCAATGGCCGCGTTGACCGTGTTGAGTCTCGAGGTAAAGCCGATTCGACCATGATAGTACTTGCTGTTCTTGTCTCGGCCACAGTCCCTTATGCTCCGTGCGGCGTCGGCCAGTTCCTCGTTGTCTGTGGTTATCATACCGCCGTCACCGCCTACGGTCATGTTCTTTGCAGGGTAGAAGGAGAAGCATCCGGCATCACCGATGGAGCCGACCCTTCTTCCGCTGAATTCAGCTCCATGCGCTTGGCACGCATCTTCGATCAGGCTTAGGCCTTTCTCTACTGCGATATCACGGAATTCGTCGATTCGAGATGGGTGTCCGTAAAGGTGTACGGGGATTATCGCTTTAGTCTTGGGGCCAATCTTTGCCCGGGTCTTACTGGGACTCAAGTTTATTCCTAAGTCTTCGACATCAGCAAAAATAGGATCTGCGCCAGCGTGGACAATTGAGTTTGCTGTTGCGATGAAGGAGAATGGAGTCGTGATGACTTCGCTGCCATGTCCGATGTTGAGCGCTTGCATCGTAATCGAGAGAGCGGCGGTCCCGGATGCGGTAGAGACCGCATACTTTGTACCGCAGTATTGAGCGAATTCTTCTTCAAATTTCATAACGCTCTCGCCCATGACCATCATCTCGTTTTCGAGGGCGGAGAGGGCTGCTGCCTTCATCTCAGCGTCGATGATTGGGGATGCCAAGTGTATCCTCTTTCGTGGCTCATTGCGAGTTCGACTCTCTGACTCGACTAAGGTTGGCGTATTCAAGGGAGCGTTCTCTGTCACTATATCTTTCAGCGTCCTTGTTCAGAAGGCTTTTTGTTAGTCTGACTGATTAATCCTTTCCTCGGGACGGGACAGTCTTAGATCTTCTGAAAGATAATGATATCTTGAGATTGATGATCCATACTCGAATTTCTGTGTTCTGACGTTCGATGTCATGTTGCCTTTGGTTTTGACTCCATCCATAGCTTAATTTCCAATCCGGACTTTCAGAGAGGCTTCGTCTACCCATGACGCTCGTCTACGCTTGCATCGCTCCCCACGGCGGAGAGATTATTCCAGAACTAGCATCGAAGTCCATGTTGGGCAAGTTCGAGGAAACTCGCACAGCAATGCGGGTTCTCGCCAGAAAGATGTCGACCGCTCATCCTCACACCATTGTTATTGCTAGTCCACACAATCTGAGGCTAATGTCGAGGATTGCTGTCGTGGTCTCCGAGAATTCCACGGGAATCTTAGGGGGCTCTTCAAATCGATCGGTCTCTCTTCGTGCCCATTGTGATGTCGATTTTGGAAAGATCGTAGTCAAGCAATCTGAGAAAGCTGGCGTGCCAGTGGTTGGAGCGAATTATGGGACTGCCGCCGGATCTTCCTCCGATATGCAGATGGATTGGGGGACCCTTGTACCGTTATGGTTTGTTTTGAAAGAGCAGAGGTTGAAGTCTAGGATTCTGATAGTTGCTCCGTCTCGTGAGATTCCTCTTCGAATGAATTTTGATTTTGGCCGACTGCTGGGCCGACTGATGAGCAGGGACAGGAAAAGGAAGTTTGCTTTCATTGCTAGCGCCGACCAAGCACACGCTCACTCTCGTTCAGGACCCTATGGCTTCAACCGGGCCGCCGCCGAGTATGATGATTTTGTACTAAACGCGATACGAGATAACAACCTGAAGCGAATCCTGAAATTGACTCCGAGATTCGTTGAAGAGGCAAAGCCAGACAGTCTCTGGCAGATGGTCATGTTAGCGGGGATAAACGAGGTCGTTCCATTCAGATCTCAACTATTATCGTACCAAGTCCCTAGCTACTACGGAATGGCCTGCGCGGAATTCGAACCATCATAGCCTATTTCTATCGTTCAACAGATGATGTTGAACGTCACTCGTGAGCTTGAAACGCTCTCTTGAATTTTCGCGATTGTATTTCACGCTCGATTAGCCGGAACGCTTCTGGACCTAAATCACCGTTCAGGAGGGAACTCCGAAACGCTTTGGTCTTCAATAGTTTCTGAATGGCCAGACCAGTCACAAACTTTCCATGAAACCATTGTTGTAAGAAGGGCGAATACCTTGAGACAAGCGCGTCCACAATCTCTCGAAGCCTTGACAAGGATCTAGCTGCCTTGGCTTCAACTTCAATCTCGGAGAGTCCCACAGTAATGTCGCCGAAAGCGTACCTCACACGATCAATCGCGAGCTCTGTCAAGATTGACACCGGGACCTTGTCTCTGATGACAATATCTCTCGGCTCTCTACGCGTTAGTCTTTCTTGGACGACTTCCAAGCCCATGGTCGCGAGTACTCTCGAGAGTGGGAGGTTCTGGAATTTCGTACTTGACATCATGGGGATGTTCAGCTTGAGATTTCTTGCCAGCAAGCGAATTGAGCTGTAAGACCAAGGTCGTTCCATCTCTCTCCTCTGAATGATGTCCCCTGCTATTCTTCTGATGTAAGATTTTGTCGAGAGCAACAGCCTGTCATCCATTCTCCTGATGCGAAGAGTGATTCTTTTTTCTCTCAGAAATCTTTCTTTTGTATCGTAGTAGGTATTCCTGAATGACCTGAGATGGTTTTGGCTTGAGGTCATACTCTGACACATGTTGCGTTCGAGAGAGTTCGTTCCTAATACGGTTCGAACTGTTTTTGATGATTAGTCGAATTTCGGACTCGAACCTTCTCGACGAGATGCTTCCTTTGGCAGGCAATGTCTAGTTCACTCTGACCGGGGATCGTCAGATTTCAGCTCTTTCGAGTGCCTTTCAAAGAATTTGCATCGGGTTTCAGTTCTAGCGAGGCACCAAACGCTTCCTCATCTATCCCTATCGACGATTAGTGCCAACATATGCCTCAGGGCGGGCCGAATTGTTAAATGACAGGCTGGGCTCCGCTTGCTCGAAATTAGCGAGGTAACCCGTTTATGAGCTTCCGAGACGCAAAGCCAACGGTCGAGGTTGAAGATCTACACAGAGAGTTCAGGGGCAAGGAAGGCACAGTACTCGCCCTTGACGGAGTCGATCTAAAGGTCAGAGAAGGAGAGGTCTTCGGCGTTCTCGGCCCGAACGGGGCCGGTAAGACTACCATGATTAGAATTCTCTCAACCCTACTTCTGCCTTCTTCGGGGTCTGCTCGAGTGATGGGCTGGGATGTTGCAAAACAGCCGGAGAAGGTGAGACCACTGATAAGTACGGCCAGCGGGGCCGAGAGAGCGGGATACGATTACATTACTGCTCGTGGAAATCTCTGGTTTTTCTCCCAACTCTATGGGCTCCCATCAAAGCTTGCTCACGAAAGGATCAATCAGTTCTCAGAGATGCTAGGCCTCACGGATTATCTTGACAAGAAATTCTACACCCTTTCCACCGGTTACCGTCAGAGAGTCACTGTGGTGAGAGCCTTCATCAACGATCCAAAGGTGGTGTTCCTTGATGAGCCCACCATCGGGTTGGACGTGATGACTGCGCTGAAGATACGGGAGTTTCTATTGAAGCAAGCGAAAGAGTCCGGACGCACAATACTATTGGCGACACACAATATGGCCGAAGTCGATGCCATATGCAACAGAGTCGGAATAATTGACAAGGGGAAGATCTTGGCGTGCGACACTCCGATGGCGCTGAAGAGGTCTCTCGGTGCCCCGGCCCTCGTAATGGAAATGGCGCCTCCTCCCGATTCTTCCAGTCTCGAACCATTGAGCAAGATCGATGGCGTGAAAGGCTTCACTTCATCGATCGATGAAGAGCGAGGCGTCGGCAGAGTACAGGTCGTTGTGGATAGCGACGAGTCTGCGCAGTGCGCAATAGATTTTGCCCGGAAATCAGGGATGAATCTGGTATCGAACTGGAGACAACAGACCACGTTAGAAGAGGTCTTTGTTGCGCTGGTGGGACGAGGATTTAGGGAGAGGGAGCATGATTCCCCGAGCTAGCATATGGCTAAAGACGGTCTACGCCCGCACATGGGTGCGCACCAAGAGCATCTATGGAGAACCTCTGTGGGTCGCCGTCAATGTTGGCTTTCCTTTCTTCACTTCTTTGGCCCTATCCCTGCTGTATAGTAGCGCTGGTCTCAAATCAGGAATAGGTTTCGCATTTCTGGGCGGAGTCATGGTGTCGTTCTGGGGAAATGTTCTCTGGTCAATGGCATCCCAGTTTAACTGGGACAAACAGCAGGGGCTCTTCGAACTCTACATTACTTCGCCCGCGCCAATCTCGGCCATCCTAATCGGAATGTCGCTTGGCGGTATATTGGGAACCGCACCCTCGGCCATCACACTCGCGATTATTGGCTGGATCCTTTTTGCTCCCCCAGTCAACCCCCTGTGGCCGCTTGTTGCTGTGACGTTCGCTCTGACTCTCGCATCTTTGTACGCCATGGGAATGGCGTTATCCTCACTCTATCTAGTGTATGGACGCGAAGCAGATTCAGTCAACGAAGCACTGCATGAACCTGTTTCATTTCTCTCGGGAGTGTATTTCCCTGCGAGTCTAGCTTTTCCGGCTGTTCTGCAGGCCATCGCTCTTGTGATTCCTCTGGCAGTTGGAATGGATGCGCTTCAACGTACTTTGTTCAGTTTGAACTCAAGCGGAGTTGCGGATCTCACTCTGGTTTATCGCGATATCTTCCTATTAGCGGTCATGGGAATCACGTTGTTGTTCGCAGCTTCGAAGGCCTTGAAGATCTTGGAAGAGAAGGGCCGCAGAGCAGGAACTATCGCGGTGAGACTCAGATGAGCTACGTCAGATCGTTGATAGCGTCGATACGAGTCGGATGGTCCCGAGACTTTGGATGGACGAACCCAATTCTCGGTTTCTCCCTCAAGACTGTCGCCCCAATTGCAAGTACCATGACCGCGCTTACCATTCTATATATTGGGTTCAAGAATGGAGCCTCAATTGCATCTGCCCAATTTCCATTCCAACTAGGATACATCGTCATAGGAGCCACTCTCTACGCTCACATCTCGGCCTATTCGTGGGTGCCAACCTTAGCTATCGCGGAGGGAAAGTGGACATTCGTCTTCCCCCAGGTCTACGTCTCAACAAAATCCTCACCTCCATACCTTGCTGGAAGATGCGTTGCATCCTTTGCCTCGTCGACAATCACGTCTATCGCGTCGCTGGCCGTGGCCGTTGTAATCTCATTACTCCTGTTCGGAGTTGCGATCCCTCTCGTGGTCACACCCCTCTCGATCTTCCTGTTCGGAATCGCTCTCGTCGTGAACATATTCGCTTCAATGGGACTGGGGTTCTTGCTGGGAGCATACGCCATCTTTGCCTCAAAATTCGAGTGGGCACTGCCAACCTACGTCTCGGGTCTTCTGATGGTTTTCTCTGAAGCTCTATTTCCCGTTACTAGTCTCCCCCATCCCTTTTCAGACATCGGAAATGTACTTCCATTCACGGAGTTCATTCGGGCGTCTCGTGCCGTCCTCCTTCAAGGAGGCATCGGCTCTTACCTCTTCTATCTCGGTCTGAGTTTCATAGGAGGGATTCTCCTTCTCGCCCTCGGGCTTCTCGCCTTCAAGTACGCCGAAAGGAGAGCTAGAAGACTGGGAGTGCTAGACCGCAAAGTTGTCTAACATTTCTGAAATAGGGCGTTACTACGTTCCCGTTAGTCAGTCGTCATTTGCTTGTATACGAAGCTCGTGAAGTTCACCGTCTGTTTTCATAACGGTGACGACAACGAGTTTCCGCTCGATATCTAACTTCAAGATCCTCCCACACTGTAGGATGTGTCTTGCTGCTCTAGGAATTTTCGTCTCTTGCTTAAGCTTCGCGCTCGATTGCCTGTCAAGTATTTTTCTGATACCGTCGTAGAGACTGATCACCGCTTCGTTGTCGGTGTCCAACTCCTTTGGTTCTTCCCAGGCTGTCATTATCGTCTCCTATCGTTCAGACGGTTCTCCCAGGAATTGACTAGAAATGACACCTGAGAAATGGGCGCTTCCTCCGTGTGAACCTTATCAGGTTAGAGAGGGTGGGCAAATTGTTGGTCGTTACCGGCGAGTCATCCTTGAAGTGACTCATGTTCGGACCAGCCGAAGCTTCGAAGAATAGCTGACCACCGACTGATTATCACTTAGCCGTCATTACCTCAACGATATGGGCTATGGTTACATAATGACGGTAGCTGGCTTTTGGTGGAGCGTTCGTGTCCCTGTTGACGAGTTCCGTGTTCACGATATCCTCTACAATCTTAAAGTCGTGTTTGAGAAGGCGGTGGCCTCTAGCGTGACTCTAGTCGACCTTTTGATCTCTCTCGGAAGCGCGGGGCTGGCTGTTTTCAGCATGCCAACAGTGCTTAACAAGGCATCTCAAGTCCCAAGAAGAACGGCGAGCTTTCCGACGGCCGTTATCCTGACCTATTTCGTTCCCCTATTCGCGATCAGTGGGCTTGTACTTACATCGATCACCATTGCAGCCCAGGCGTTCGTGTGGTGGCTGATAGTCGCGCTTAGGCCTGTCAAGAAGTTGAAGTGAGTGTGAAAAGAGATAGTGGAGTCGGATGCTTGATCTGTCTCTCTTCCTTCTGGAATCTATGATCTATGGTGAGCCGCTGTGGCTCCAGTTTTGGTCTTGAGTCGATGACGACTTGGTATGCTTCGACTTGCTCTGGGGGGCTTTGAGAATCTTGAAGGCCACAGCTGCGATCGCTGCGGCTATTCCAGCCGCTACGAGGATGTATGTCAAAGTGCCGACGGATATGAGCGAAGTCGGAGCGGAAACGTCGTAAGCGAAATAGCTTCCGTTATTGTTGTTCAATCTACTGTTGCCCGTTGTGTCAAACGCCACGATGTAATACTCAACATGGCCGCCTGAAGCAAGGGCAGGTATTCGGCCAGTCGCGGTTGTCGTGGTCGCATTGTAAGTAGCGACTACGGTAGTGTTTGTGGATTTCCAGTTGTCGGTAGAGTATGTTATGGTTACATTGTTGATGGTGGAGTGTGCGCTTGTGACGTTGACAGCGACCATAACAATACTGCTTGAGGTAGGAGCCGTTGGACTAATGATAGGTGTACCTATCACCGGTGGTTGTGAAGGAGGAGCGTGAGCTACGGCGGCAGAGCCCATGACCAGAGCCAGGGTCAGAAGAAGTATGGATAGATTTCGCCTGGTGCTCATGTCCATCACCATAAGAGACGAGGGAGCGCTTGATTTTGATGCTGTTACTACGGAGTCTTGGAACGCGTTAATATTCAGTCATGGAGCGGATCGACCATGAGGAAGACCCGAAATCCTCCTCGAAAAGCGCCTCAAGGAGGGGCGTGGTCGTGATTGGAGCCTCGGGCGGGGTTTGAACCCGCGACCTTGCGGGGCAGAATTCTGCCTTTCCGCTTACGAGGCGGATGCTCTCTGTTGCGAGATGCATCTACCAGGCTGAGCCACCGAGGCGCTGGCCGAGCGGCGTCAATGTCTTGACTTAAAGCTCTACCATTGATGGACGGTGGGGGACCCGAATGGACAAGGTCGGGCTTAGCGAACGCGAGATCATAGAGGCTTTGAGAAAACGATTTGGCTCTAGGCCCTCGCTTCCGCTTGGGTTCGAAGAAGATGTCGCCGCATATCCCTTGTCCCCACAAAGATTGATCGTTTTGAAAACTGACATGCTCATAGGGAGTACTGATGTCCCGCCCGGAATGACTCTTCGACAAGCCGCTAGAAAAGCGGTGGTCGCAACCGTTAGCGACTTTGCCGCAAAGGGAGTACGCCCCAAAGCGCTCTTGGTGTCTCTTGGGCTCACTTCTCCCGTGAAGCGAGACGTGGTGGCTGAGTTGGGGCGGGGGCTGAGTCAAGGGGCGAGAGAATATGGTTGCAGAATTATCGGTGGAGATACCAGCAAGTCAAACGATCTCGTCATTGACTGCATCGGCTTTGGGCTCGCTAAATCCCAAACCATCCTGCGCAGAGACGGTGCTAAGCCGGGCGACACTATGGCGGTCACCGGTGATTTTGGCAAAGCCAGCGCAGGACTCCGAATGCTTCTCGCGAGGAAGACGCGGCTAGCCCACAAATTTGCGAGCTTGGTCCATTCCGTGCTCCATCCAGTCGCGAGGCTGGAGATTGGCCTCAAGCTGGCTCGGACAAGATCGGCAAGCAGTTCCATTGACTCAAGCGATGGACTTTCTTGGAGCCTTCACGAAATAGCTCGTCTCAGCCAAGTCAATATTGTCTTGCAAACGATTCCCGTGGCGCCGGAAGTGAGAGTATTCGCCAATGAGCAAGGTCTCATCCCCGAAGAACTAGCGTTGTTCGGGGGAGAAGAATACGAGTTAGTCTTGGCAATCAAGAAAGGCCGATTTGAGAGTGCGAGGCAGGAGATTCCTTCGCTCCGAAGAATCGGCATTGTGGAGAGTGGTCCTGGAGACGTGATTGCGCGTCTCGGTGGAAAGATTCGGAAAGTGGAGCGTCGGGGGTACGAGCACTTCAGGTAGACATGTTGGTGTTAGGTTTGAGCGATCCTCGAACTCGAAAACTTAGGTTAGTCTAGCTTTATTAGAGCCCACTAAAACACTATCAACTGTGTTCCTCCGACGGCGCCCCGGCTGGTGTTAGAGGTTGACGGAACTACTAGAGGCTCCTCTGCAGTACAAGTCCCGGAGCTTCATTCGTAACCTGGCCGTGTATTTCGGACCGGCTCTCGTGGTAAGCGTCGCCTACATGGACCCTGGAAACTACGGAACGGACATCGTAGGAGGGTCCTCCTTCGGTTACACAATGCTGTGGGTCGTATGGCTCGCCGGAATCATGGCCATGCTTCTCCAATACCTCTCAGGAAAGCTGGAATCGCCACGGGGCATTCTCTCCCAGCGATGATACGACTGCACCTGAAAGCGCCTCGCTACATCATCCCCTACTGGCTCGCATCGGAGGCGGCCGCTGCAATGACGGACTTAGCCGAGTTTCTAGGAACTGTAATAGCCCTATACCTGCTCTTCGGAGTTCCCCTGATCTACGGAACTTTCCTCTCAGTCCTAGACGTACTGTTGATCCTAGGTATCACCCGGGGGAAGGCGAGAAAGCTCGAGTACGCTTTTCTGTTCTTTGTTTCAATCATTGGATTCGGATACCTATACGAAATCTTCTTGACGTCTCCTAGACGCGGGAGGAATTCTGAGAGGCTCAATCATACCCACTCTTAGCACGACCTCCGAGCTCCTCCTTGCAGTTGGAGTTATCGGAGCGACTGTCATGCCTCACGCTGTGTTCCTCCATTCTGCACTCACAAACGATAGGGTGACCGATCCGAGGGTGGAATTCAAGAAGTACGTATTGCGTCTTCATCAGGCAGAGAGTGTCATAATGTTCACGATGGCGGGCCTCGTAAACGCAGCCATAATGATAATGGCAGCGGCGGCATTCTACCCGAAGATATCCGTTCCGACGATAGACATAGCGTACCGGACACTCCTTCCCCTCTTCGGTCCTCCCGCAGCGGTGATCTTTGGAATAACCCTTCTATCATCTGGACTATCCTCGTCCACAACAGGCACATTGGCGGGACAAGCAATCATGGAAGGGATGCTTGGAAAGAAGATCAATCCGTGGATGAGGCGCCTCGTCACGAGATTCGTTAACACCATCCCCACCACCATCGCGATCCTTCTTGGACTTAACCCGCTCATCATCCTGGTCTACAGCCAAGTTGCCCTGAGCCTACTGCTTCCTCTCCCCCTCGTGCCTCTCTGGTGGTTCACTCGGAATAGGGATCTGATGGGAGTATTCACAAACAGGAGGATCACAACGATCTTAGCGGGAATCTTCGTCCTTCTGATAATCGGGCTAAACGTACTGCTCCTCTACTTCACCTTCACCGGCGCCTCATAGAGAAATCTGACAAGGGGACAACCCGGCGATTCCGAGCGAAGCATAAGTCACAAGAAGCCTCTACGTGCACGCTTCCTCCGGTTCCTTGACAAAGACTGCGGAGGTTTACAATGTCCCCCGGGGCACAGCCTATCTTACAAGCCAGCAAGTTCTTCTCTACATTACCTACCTAGTATTCTACGTTCTGCTCGCTCGAATTCTCAACAAGACGGAGGTCGGCGAGGTCGCAGTCCTTGCCCTTGTTCAAGCACTTCTCACAGGACTAATTTCCGGGTCATTGCCTCTTGCCGCAACCCGTTTCATATCTAGAAGCTTAGTCGGCGGCGATATTCAAGCAGCCGCTGGCGTGGCAAGAGTGACTCTGAGGCTGTCGCTCTCTCTAGCAGTACCTGTTGTCGCGCTTGCTATTCTTTTTTCTCCGTATCTCAGCGGCTTCCTCCAGGGTGCTGCGGACCCAGCGAACCTATTGCTCGTGACTTTCATTGCCTCCTTCTTTCTCGATCTCATGCTTCTCTACACAGCATTCTTTATAGGCGTCGGACGATACGCACAGACTCTCTACCAAAACGCGCTTTTCGTTCCCCTTAGCAGAGGACTAGGGCTTATTCTGGCATACTATGGTTTCAGGGTCCTGGGCATCGTTTCCGGATGGGCTATCGGAGGAATCGCGACCGTTATTCTTTCGATCTATCTTTGGCATGGCCAGCTTCCGAAAGGAAGAAGTTTTCCAGTACGTCCAATCCTAGCCTTCACCCTTCCCGTATTCGCCTCTGCGTTGATTACTCTGGGACAGCAATGGGGTGATATGGGCATCATTTACATCCTGTTGGGTCCGACCATTCTGGGACCCTACTACCTTGTAGTGTCCAGCGTGAACTTCCTGTCGGTCCTATGGATGCCTGTGAACCAGGCGATCTATCCTGCGCTTTCCGCTGCTCACTCGACTGGAGACCCCAAAGAAGTCTCGGACAGATTAGCTACCGCTTTCAGGCTAATCAATTTGACAGTTCTTCCCATTGGTGCTGCTCTAGCTGCAATAACTCCGACTGCTCTCGACATCGTATATGGCGCGTCTTACGTAGGCGAGGCTTTGACACTGTCCGTCCTTTCGTTGTCTTCTATTTTCGTGGCCCAGGGGGTCTTGTTGGTTACAACTTTGCAAGCCGTTGGTCATACAAGGCGATACTTTGTGGTCACCCTCCTGTCTACCATAGCATTCATGGGATTCGTGGGGTTCGCTGCTTTGCCGATAGGAACCCTCTCCGGGGCCATAGGTCGGGCCCTACTTTCGATACTGATTGTATCGCTCGCGAGATTTTCTCTTCGCCATGAAGTATCGACGCATATCGATTCAGCGATGTCAAAGGCCATTCCCTTGGCCGCAGGGGTGGGACTGCCTCTGTTGGCACTTGATCAATTCTTCCTCATGTATCACCCCTTCAGACCGATCTTTCAGCTGATTGTCCTCTTCGGACTGTTTGTTGTCTTGTACGGCGGCCTTAGCAGGCAGCTCCAAGTGTTTCACCATGGAGATTTCGCGATGCTTCATGATGCGCTTCCGAGAATATTGCGGCCTTATCTGAAGATGATTCAACGTATCATTGTCAGCGGCCCAAGCTGACTGGTCTGGTTGCTATGAGCGGGCCCGGAGGGATTTGAACCCTCGACCTTCGGCTATCCTCTTTTGATAGAGGGCCGACGCTACTGTCCGTGCTGAGCTACGGGCCCGAGCGGTGGCTCAGCTAAGCATTGTACAAATAGCTTTACGAAAAAGAGGGGTTTCCCCACCTGATGGCAGGGAGAATTTACTTCTTGGAGAGTTTCCCGATTCCCATGAAGACCAGTGCAAGCATGACAACAGCGATGCCAAGCAGAACTATCTCGACAATCGGCAGTATTGAACTCGTCAGACTGAGAGGCTGGTACGTTGGTAGTGCGTATGCGATTGTGGCCGAACCGGAACTATAGCTGCCGCCACCTATGTCTGTCCCGACTTGGATCGAGATGGTTCCTCCAAATATGTTAGAAGCTCTACCGTCGGTCGGTACAGTAAACGTGTATTGCGTATTGTATGTCTGTCCTGCAGCAAGAGCTTGGGTGATACCGGTCGTGGTGAAGTTGCCGTCCCAATGATCCGTTATGAAAGCCTTCCAGGGATAGGTAATGCTGATGTTCTTCACTGTGAATGCTTGGGTTCCAGAGTTCCGAATTGTGATCAATAGAGTGCCGGAATCACCTGGAACATAACTCGCCCTGTCTGTGCGCGCGTAAGTGTTGACGATGAAGGAAGCATGGCTGGGGGTTAGCATTATGCCTGCAAGGATGCTGATCGCTAGCAGTGTCAGTGGTACGCTCTTCATTTTCATAAGAGCGCTTCGCCCTTCTAAGTCGGTAAAAGGTTAGTTGTTACTCTCGATATGAATCACACGTGGCTGTTCTCAGGAAAGCTTGATACGGAATAAGATCGGCGGTGTCCACCGGGGCTCGTCGTCTAAGACGCTTCTCAGCGTCGGCGAAGCCTGGTTAGGACGTCGCCCTGACACGGCGAAGGTCGCAGGTTCGAATCCTGCCGAGCCCACCAGCTTCATCACGGATTTCTAAACGATTCAAGATTAATGATCCGACGCTGCTTCGATTGTCCTAGAGAGCTCTATAGGTTTCTTGCGGGATATAGAACCCTGTCTCAGTTGAGGTTAATCAAAACAACAATATCAGATGGAATTGGGTCTCTTAGACGGCGATTAACTTATGCCACTAACTGTGTCCTTACGCTTCGACGGATAAGCCTTAGAGACACAAGTGCCGTAACCACTCCATAGACGAGGTGGAAGATGAAGCTCCCGCCTGCAAACATTAGATTCGACAAGTCTGTGGGAGCCAGCAGGTCAGCAATCGGTACATAGACGACGATCCAGATCGCGATACCTCCTAGCAAACCTACCCAGAAACTCTTTCGGGTCGTGTCAAGCGCGAACCTCTTGAGCAAGGCCGTGATTGCGATGAAGACTCCTCCAGCCACGAGACCTACGAGGAAATGTAGCGCCCAGCCTGTCAAGACTGGAGACGACAAACCCAGCTTCGTCGCGATAGTCACGTAGAAGACTTCTTGGTCTAGAACGAACGCGCTGAGCCCAGCTAGGACGCCTAGGACTACAGCTCCAGCCAGGCCGCCTAATGCGCCAGCCTTCAGCCCTCTGAGGACTGAATAGTCGATTGACCTCATGACTCCTGATAAGAGAGGCCAATTTGAATAATAAGAAACTGGAACCATTCTAAATATCTCGAGTTACAGAACTAATGGCTAGCCTGTACGGTTGCAGGCGTTTCGCTTTCGACTAGACCGTTCAACTCTGCTTCGTGAAGGCTTAGAATGTAGCCATCATTGTCACAGAAGTATATCTTCAATCGTTGAATCCATCGCATCTCTCGATCGCAGCGAGGGCACTTGACCTTGTCCATTTTTCTCGCGTCTTTAGAATTGAGATTTGAACCGGGATAGCTTCGCGAAGCTGAGTTTTTAGACTATCCGTGTTCTATTGATCTTCTTGTTCTGCCACGAATATCTTCGGAGCGTAGTAGTTGCACCGAACCCGCAGGCTGCACATCTCTTCTTCCTGACGTGGTACGAGTGGCGGCCGCACCTCCGGCACCTGATGTGGGTTCCTTTTCCCCCAGCCTTACCGAATGAGGTGGTCCCTTTAGTCATAGGTAGAATCTCGTCCCCTGACGAAAGGGTTTCAAGATAAAGTCTTCGAGAAACAAACCCTTTCGCCCCTTGTTTCCTGGGGCTTCGACCCTACGGACCGCGTGAAGGTCGGCACAAGAACCAGGTGAGTCTCATCCTCGTTCAATATTGCCTTTGAGAATCTTCAGACTATAGTAGTTCTCGCCGGAGAACTCGCTCAAACAAACAGAGTCTGGTTCTTCGCTCCGACACTGAACGGATCCCTTGCCAATAGAGCAGGGAAATCGAGACCGAGAAAGAGAACTGGTGAGAACGTGAGAACGTGAATCGAAGAACCATAAAGAAAGAAGTCCTTGGAATCGTCATGTTCGCGGTTGGAATCAAGGCGAATACTGGAGATGATAGGAATACATCACCTCGACGAGCGCTTAGCTCATCATCGACATCCTGAAGAAGGACACAGTGGAGTTAGCTTCTACGGTCTCCCGGTCCCTCCATTTAGGAGGGAGTGATCATTCTCTTCTATGACTCCGTTTGAAAAAAAGGAAAACCCGAGACTTTCCAGTTTTGAGGGAGAAGGATTTTTCCTGTTGAAAGAAGCTATTGCGATTCATGGACAAGATTGGTCTGAAGTTCGTTGACGACTCTGCGGACCTCTTTCAGAGTCTTCTCGTCATCTGAAGTAGGCTTGTCGTTCAGTTTTTGAGGCGGGTCTTCGTTGGCTGATTTTTCGAATTGTTTGGCCCAGTCTGTTGGGATTTCGTCACTTGGCTTTACTCCAGCGAGGGTTGAGAACACCAGGGTCCAGACCCTTGGCACGTTTGCAAGCGTGTACCCACCCCCTCCGAATAGTAGCAGCTTTCCATTGCAGAGTTCATGCGCGAGATCGTGCATTTGGGTGATGACCTCTGTGTAGACTCCGGTTGTGAGTCTAAGGTGTGCGAGCCGATCATCAAGATGGCCGTCAGCACCGCATTGGACCAGAATTATTTCGGGTCTAAACTTCTTGAGTGCGCCTGGGACGATATGTTGAAAGGTCTCAAGGTAGGCTTCGTCTCCTGTATAGGGCGGTAGCGGAATGTTGAGCTTTAGTCCTCGGGCTTCTCCCCTTCCGGTTTCGTCCGGAAAGCCTGTGCCTGGAAAGAGGAATTTTCCGCTTTCGTGGAAGTCAATGTCCAAGACTGCGGGATCATCATAGTATCCGTACATGACGCCGTCGCCGTGATGCGCGTCTATGTCGAGGTAGACGATGCGTCTCACTTTGTATCTTGATTTCAGATGCGCAATGACAACAGCAGGGTCGTTGAAAATGCAGAATCCCGAAGCTCTTTCAGGATGTGCATGGTGTAATCCTCCGGAAGGATTGAATGCATGCGAGAGTCTCCCGGTCATAACTTCGTCAGATGCGACGATGGATGCTCCGACCACGAGGCTGGTTGCCTCGTAGCAGCCTTTGAAGGCCGGAGTGTCTCCCATATCGAGGAGGCCTATGCCTTTCTTGCTGTATCGTTCGACGAGTCTCACGTAATCGTCGTCATGGAAAAGGAGGATTTCTTCCCTGGATGCGGGGCGAGGCTTGATCGTCTCGATGGACTCGTGTTGAAGTATTCCGATTGACTTGATCAGCTCGTAGGTCAGCTTGACCCTTATGGGTCTCAAAGGGTGTTGGGATCCGAAGTTATAGTCGAGGAATCTCTCGTCCCAGATGAGACCGGTCTTTCCGGGCAGGGAGATCTGCCGTCCGACTTAATCGCTCTATTCTACGTGTACAAAGGCTAGGGGGGATTTTTCGTAGAGTCGGATCGACTTGATGTTCGTGAATTCTAACATTCCGTATCGTGAGAGTTCGCGTCCTATTCCGCTCTTCTTGACCCCGCCGAACGGCATTCGAGGGTCAGATACTACGATGTTGTTCACTGTGACCATTCCAGCTTGCATTTGACGGGCCACTTTTTCGGCTCGGCGAATGTCTCGGCTCCATACGCTCGAGCCAAGGCCAAACTCGCTGTTGTTTGCGTATCTTACTGCCTCATCATCGTCTTTGACGATCATGACCGGCGCTGCAGGTCCAAATGTTTCTTCTTTCATGACGGGCATGTCTTTCTCTACTTCAGTCAGGATTGTTGGTGCGTAGAAGAATCCTTTGCGTCTGAGCCGTTCTCCACCGAGCTCTATCTTGGCGCCCATCTTTACTGAGTCCCTCACTTGTAGATCGAGCTTATGGAGGGATTCTTCCCTGACCACGGGTCCAACATCTGTTTCTGGGCTCAGTGGGTCTCCAACTTTGAGAGATTTGGTCTTGGAGATAAATCGGTCTAGGAATTCTTCTGCGATCTTCTTGACCACGAAGAAGCGTTTGGCGCAGATGCAGCTCTGGCCGTTGTTGATGAATCGTCCCGCGACCGCACCTGTCGAGGCGGCTTCAACGTCGGCGTCGTCTAGGACGATGAAAGGGTCACTTCCGCCCAGTTCGAGGACCATCTTCTTTAGACGACCGCTAGCCTGTTCAGCCACGTCTTGGCCGGCTGGAATGCTGCCCGTGAACGAGATCGCTGCGGTGTTCGCTTCGATCAAATAAGATGCGACTTCCGAGCTTCCCAGAACTATGTTGAAGGTCCCCGGAGGGACGCCTGTTGAATCGAAGACTTCCTGCAGCTGGAGACCGGATTGCGGGGTCACGCTTGAGGGTTTGAAGACTGCTGTGTTTCCCACCATCAATGATGGTGCTGCAAAGCGGACGCACTGCCATAGTGGAAAGTTCCACGGCATGATGGACCCGATCACTCCTAGAGGTTCGAAGGTTACGTAGCTGTCAGTCGCGTCGGTCTTTGCCGCTTCCGGGTTCAGAAACCGTGGGCCGTTCTCAGCGAAATACTCCAAAGCCCAGGCGCACTTTGCCACCTCGGGGACTGATTCTTTGATCGTCTTTCCCATCTCAAGCGTCATGATCCGTCCCAGCTTCTCCTTACGGGATCGAAGGATCTTTGCGGCTCTCTGGAGAAAATCCGCCCGCTTGGCGGGAGATAGTTCGCGCCATTTTTCGAAGGCCTTCCGGGCTTTTTCGACTGACTTTTCGACATCCGTCCGAGTCGATGCTCGGAATCTTCTGAGAACCTTGCCGTTCGCCGGATTTACCGTCTCAATCCATCGTCTGGCTCTTTTCGCAGCCAAGAAAAAATCATCTCGGAACCACAAGTCATCACAGGACTCCTATAAGCTGCATCGGAGGGTACTGCTTCCGATACTCTGAACCCAATCGATGCGGCCAGGCTAGGGAACATGCAAATCGAAACCGATCCCCCACATTGGCGTTCTGAATCGTATGCTGGAATCGCTTCCCAAGACCAGTTCTTGGAACTGCCTCTCGAAATCGCTCCCCGAAACGAATCGGGATTCGCCTCTTGAAACAGTCATCAGGTTCCCTAGCTGAAACAGGTTCCTGAAACGCCATCCCCGAATCATCCAACTCTGGACGCTATCCAAAACCCGAGACAGACACCTGTCGCATGGTGGACCGGGCGGGATTTGAACCCGCGGCCCTACGGAGCAGGGTTAGTGCCTTCCCGCAAACAGGGTCCCAATAGGCGGACCTGCCAAGCGGGCGATCCTCGGCCTGACAGCTGTCAGTATACCAGGCTGATCTACCGGCCCACAAGAAAACGCGAGCAACGTAGGCTGTTAAATCGGTTTGCTCGGAGATGAATTCAGATCGACCGCACGTTTGGCGAAAACCTGTTGCTTGCGAAGCAACCAGGCAGACGTAAGACCCAGCCCTCCGAAGATGATCGCAGCCGAGTAGAATACGGCTTGAACGCCGCCCAAGTCGTCAGAAATACCCGCAAGAACCGTCCCGATAGCAATTCCACCGCTCAACATCAGACTGTAGAGCCCCATCGCCGAACCTCTGAACTCCTTCGCAGCCTTGTCTCCGATATATGCGAGAATAGAGGGTATGAGGGCGGACCCCAGAAAGAATAGTATTCCTCCTAGAATTATGATAGGCCCAACCATGTTGTAGGAGTCAACCCAAGGAGTGCCTGGCGGAATCACTATCAACCGTTGAAACAGATCCGGCAGAACAAGGAGAAAGCCCAACTCGCCTAAAGCTCCAATCAGCATCGTCTTCATCCTCCCAATCTTGTCAGAGAGCCGTCCAAACAGAACGGACCCCATACCAAGCACGATTAACGCGAGTAGTATTAGCGGAGCCGATTGGGCGAGGTCAGTGACCCCCGCGTTCTTGACCAACCTAGGGAGGAAGAGGAAGAATCCCAGAACAATCGTCAGGGAAAACCAGACAGGGAGGATTCCAACAACGTCACCGGTAAAGGTGTTGTAGATGCCCCGTAAACTCCGCTCTTCCTTGGAAGAGTGCGCCGGTTCGTGTAGAGCAAAGTAGACAAAAACCGCCGACGCGCCCATTACCACGGAGACAACTAGAAAGCTGTATCCCAAGTTTGAGGCGAATATATGCGAAAATCCAAGTCCAAGGAGCATTCCGGCACCATAGCCAGCCAGGTTTGCAAGGTCAAAGCCACCCATACCAGCCCCTCGGTTCTCCTTCACCGTAAGATCTGTAATCATTGTGAGCGAGGCCACAGTTACCATCGCGGCCGCCAATCCCTCCAGGGCATGAGCACTCCCCACGAGTAAGAGGTTGTTGGAGAGGCCTATCAGGAAGGTCAGGACAGAAATCATAGCCATTCCCGCCACGAAAGCCCTTCTTCTCCCTCTTAGATCAACGAATGTCCCGACGGGGAGAGCGCTGAAACCTTCCACAGCTGGGTAGAGGGCTGTGACAATTCCTGCCAGAGACGACATCGAAGATGGAATGTTGAGATAGAGAGGAAAAATTATCAGAATCGATCCAAAGCCTATCCTGGTAAGGAACACAGAGACGTAGAGGATTGAGAGTGTCCCGAGCTTTGAGAGCCAGGACGGACCCTTGACCAACGGTTTTCTGCGCTCTTCGTGGCGTGCCCGCTTATTCGCTTTGTCTTACCGCCCTCGCGATGATCTTCTATTCGAGTCTGAAGTGGAAAGCTTAATTCCACCACTTGAATTTTCGAGAGTCGCCGAGGATTGCCGAGGTAGCTCAGCCTGATCCTTGAAAATGGAGGCTCTGGAGAGCGCCCGGCTGAAGATTCAGCTGTCAGAAACCGGGTTGGCGGTCAAGACTCGATCGGCCCATTCGCAGGTTCAAATCCTGCCCTCGGCACCACTCAAGATCTAAAGAAGAAGTACGCCAGAGCGAGGAACAAATTCAAACCTAACAAAGTCGATGTACTTCTCATAGCCGAGTCTCCTCCTTCATCAGGAGGATACTTCTATTCCGAGACCACGATCGGAAAGGATCACCTGTTCAGAGAGACGATGGGGGCCTTGGATTTCTGGCCGCTGGACCGTCCGATGAGGAAGGGTTGTGATAAACGACCGATGCTCAAACGGTTCCAATCGATTGGGTTCTTCCTCATAGACACGTGCGAACTTCCGGTCGACAAGTTGGAGCCCAGACTGAGAAGAATCACTACCAATCAAGGGGCATTGATTCTGCCGCATAGAGTAAGAGTGCTTGATCCTCGTCGAATATTGATAGTGAAGAAGACCGTGTTCAAACCAGCGAGGCAAGCCCTGAGCGAGGCAGGTCTCGGGGACAGGATCCTAAACAGAAAGCCGTTACCATTCCCTAGTCACGGGAATCAGAAGAAATTTCGGACAATGATGAGACGATTAGTAGATCGGAACAGGCCCCGAAAGGGACAGTAAGAGACTTCTTGAAACCATCAGGGGTCATAACGTTCGATTGTTACGGGACCTTGATTGACTGGGAGACGGGAATTAGAAAGGCGTTCCACTCTGCTATGTTGCAGACTGGCGCCAGTCGGGGTCTTGAGTCCAAGGCGTTCGAGCTCTATGAGGAAGAAGAGCGGAAGGTTGAGAGAGAAAAGCCGCACCTCTTGTATCGGGACGTTCTGTCAAGGACCAGTCTCAATGTGGCTAGAAAGATTGGGTGGAACCTTCCGGAGCCTCAGTCGAACTTCCTTGCGAAAGAGCTGCCCACATGGACCCCGTTTCCCGACACTAACTCTTCACTAAAGAGGCTGTCAAGAAAACACGTACTGGGGATTCTCTCAAACGTGGACAACGATCTCTTGGCAGGTACCGTCAAGCATTTCACGAGTCCTTTCGAGATAAGAGTCACAGCCGAGAACGTCAGATCCTACAAACCAGCACTAGGCCATTTTGAAGAAGCTCGAAGGATCATAGGAGATAGACGGTGGACCCACGTGGCAGCTAGCGAGTATCATGATATTGAACCAGCCATGCAACTCGAAATAGAGGCCGTCTGGGTCAATAGAGTGAATGCTCCTCCCGCGCATGACTATTCGAAAAGGGGCGTCACCGAGATTAGGGATCTCAGCCAGCTCATAGAACTACTCGGGTCAGAAGAGTAGCTAGTTGAGTACGGAGAGGGCTTCCCGAACCGGGACGAGAATCCAGTCTTCCCATCCATGCATGAATTGTTCCTCCAACTTTTGGACCAGAGCCTCCTCCCCATATCTGCTCATATCCCTCTGCTGAAACTTCACGTGCAGAATTTCGTGAATCATTGTCGATATGGCACTCTCGGATATCTCGTAGAGAAGCTTCAGCTTTCTGTGAGACAGATTATCAGATCCCGCACGAAACAAGGTTAACCCTTCTTGCCGAATCCATTCCCTCGAAATTCTGAATGGGTAGAGGCTGATCTGAGAGGCTGATTCGCTGTAGCTTCCGTGGAGAATTCTGTTCTGTCGTCCGCGGAATGTACGGGCTGGAAAAACCATGACCCGGATGTCGACGGGTTTTTCGACTACGATTCTCTCAGCGGAAATAACCTGATGAATTCTATCAGTCACATTCTCATCTTGAAGAACGAGCAAGACGAAGTGGGCATAATCATAGAAGAACGCCTTCTCCTTCTGAGTGTACTTAGCTAGAAGAGCAGGGGGCGGGTTAGCTATCCTCACATCAATCTCCGGCGCCCAAGCAGTCTTGGACCTTAGTCCGACTTCTTGGTACATGGAGAACCATGCCCTTTGTCCTGTGATGGAGTCTTTAAGTTTCCATGACAGGAATCGAGAGATTCTATGGAAACTCAGGTGACTAATCTGACGATCAAGTCGACGGTCTGTCCGAACTTTTGCGAGTGCAAGAGCCTTACAGGATTAGCACTGGCGTCCAAACTCTCCATGGGGCCCGTAAGGTCTGAATGAAAACATTCGACCCGGAAAATCGCCCGAAATAAGCTCAGAGCAACGATCGGGGAGGGGGTCCCATATGCTGCCCAGTTCACGCTTGCATGATCCCGCAAATGCCGATATTGAAAATGGCTGATTCGGCTGTTCTGCCCGAAAAACCGATAATCTCGGCGGGAAAAGACTTCAGCCAGCGAATGAACCGTGCCTAGAATTTACAAAAAAAATTCTTCCGCGCGACACAAAACACGAATCTCTGAGGGAATTAACAAAGAGCAATCTGTCTTTTGCCAGGTTCTATTCAAGATAGAAACCCAGAGACTGTTGTTTTTCAAACGCGACAGGCGCAGAACAAGCCCTGATCAATAATCGGGGGGCGCGATTTCAGATCGCGACTTTTTCACGCCGAGCCATCCGCTTGATCTACCCCTTGGGAAAACGGTCGACTATCCTATTCCAACACGCAAATCGGAAGACTCGCCCATAACAGCTTCAACTGGCGAGATCCCTCTGCGAAAAAGGGGGCCAACAATATGATTCTCAAGATACGAGACGGCTGTTTGAGGGAGAGCTCATGGCATAGAATCCTATCAGCAGAAACCAGTCCCTTTCCGAAAGCCTATCTATTCTAAACCCCGGCCCCGCCGACATCGAGAAAATGCTCTCACTGGGCCGGGTAAAGCTACCGACAAGCGATGAAAGACTCACTCTTTTCCTCAACCAAGTCTCTCCCTTAGTCCTCACCAGCCTGATGAGCCTCGTCATCTTCCACGGCTACCTCTTGATCCAGCAGAGCAACGGCGGCTCTGATCTCGTCAGCGCCGACATTCCGAAGAGCCTGTTGCTACTAAACGGTCAGAACCCATACTCCACACAGCCCTGGGCTTCACCATACCCACCACTACTCTTGTTGACGGTATCAGGAATCGTCCGGCTGACCAGCCTCTTCGCCGCTCAATCCTCCCTCGACCTCATCAGCCAACAAATCAGACTCCTAGGTCTTTTCGCAGACGCTGCGGTCGCACTCATCATGTACCTCTCACTTCGCTCCCGAACCAGCGACGCCCTTCAAGCACTCATCGCAGCCAGCCTATTCCTAGCTCTACCCGCCATCAGCACATCCCCCCTCTACTTCTTCCACAGCGACACATTCGGCTACCCCATCCTAGCCCTCGCAGCACTCACACTGGCCCAGAACCGATACTTCACGGGAACAGCCCTACTAGCAACAGCCACCATCTTCAAGGTCCACCCAGTCCTAGCCCTCCCCTTAGTCATGGTCTGGCTCATCCGAACCCAAGGCCTGCACAAGACCCTCCCAAGCCTCCTCACCACCGCAACCATCATCAGCCTAGGCCTAATCCTCCCCCTCGAGATTCCAGGCTACCAGCAATCCATACTCGGCTTCAACCTCACCAACCAAGGCAACGGATCAACACCCGCAATCATGATCCTGCTCAACACGATCCTACCCCAGACACTCCAGTTCGCCCCCACAGAACTCTTCACAAACCAAATCTGGATCGCCACCACAGCCGCGCTCTACACGATAATCCTTGGAACCGTCTGGACGAAAGCGAGAAGCCTCAGCCTGATCGATGTCGTCCTACTCGGACTAGTCGCCTGGCTCATCCCTCTAAAAATCGTGTACACCCACTATATCGTCTGGGCAGTCATACCGTTCCTCATGCGAGGCAGACTCAAACAGACAATTCTCATAGCTGGACTCCTCCAATTCGCCGACACACTAGCCTACTGGTCATCATCCCCAGCCAGCGGTCCCTTTCCCAGCATCGTCGCCTCCTACGGACCGGTACTGACGAGTTTAATCCTTCGGCTCGTTGGAGCAACAGCACTAGTCTTCGTCTTCTACTCGCTGAGGAAGAATCCTATCGACGTCTTTCAACATCGAAACTCACCAGTTTCAACTCCACTTTGAATATCACCAACGCCTCAGGGTCGTCCGGTCGCCAGATATGTGAAGCCTGCATCTTCAGACTCTTTCCTAGTTCGAAGATTCCTCGTATCGAAGAGGATAGGATTCGTATTCATCTTGGCCTTCACCTCGGAAAGGTCGACCTTTCGAAACTCAGCGTGGTTCGTCGCGATCACAACTGCATCTGCACCGTTAACCGAGTCCAGCACTGATCCCGCAGACAAATAGTGAACACTGCCCACCCTGATAGTCTCCACATACGGATCGAACACAACCGCCTTGACTCCAAAGCGTTGGAAGATCCGCAACAAGTCCACACTCGGACTTCTCCGAGTATCCTTGACACCTCCCTTGTACGCAAGACCCCAGAGCGCTACCTTCACCTTCCGCGGATTCTTCTTCAGTTTCCGGAGAGTCTTCAGCAACCTCTCGACAGTATGCTTAGGCATCCCATTGTTCAGCACCTCCGCCGCCGAAACCATCCGCAGAGGGAAGCCCGCCTTCCTTGCCTTGTAGACCAAGTAGAACGGATCCTTCGGAATACAATGCCCGCCGACCCCGGGCCCGGGATAATGAGCTATGAAACCGAAAGGCTTCGTCGCCGCCGCATCGATCGCCTCGATAAAATCTACACCCAGCGTTTCGTGCAGAACCGCCAGCTCGTTGACCAACGCGATGTTCACATATCGAAACACGTTCTCAAGCATCTTAGTCGCCTCCGCAACCGAAGGACCACTGACCGCCACAACCTGCGCCTGAAGAATCGCGCCGTAGAAGTCTGCGCCAAGCCGCGTAGACTCCGCGTCCACGCCACCGACAACCTTCGGAATACTCTTCACACCGAACGAAGCGTTCCCATAATCAATCCTCTCCGGAGAATAGACCAGAGCGAAATCGGTTCCAGCTTTCTTTCCTCCCCGCTCAAGCAACGGCCGAAAAACCTCCCCAGTAGTCCCAGGATAGCTCGTGCTCTCAACAACAATCAACTTGTAATCGGACAACCGGCCAGCCAAGCTCTTCGCAACCGACTTTAGAAACGAGAGATCGGGATCCCCATCCTTCTTCAAAGGCGTTGGAACACAAACGATCGCGATGTCCGCTTGGGGAACCGCCTCAGACACTTTCGAGTATGCTTTGATCTTGCCAGAGCTGACTAGATCTGGCAGGAGCTCCTCACTGTATTTGTCTTCGACATAACAGACTCCCCGGTTGATCTGCTCAACCTTGCTCTGATCAACATCGACTCCTAGAACGTTGAAGCCGGCTTGGGCCGACGCGACAGCGAGAGGCACTCCAACATAGCCCAATCCGATAACGCAGACTGTTGCATTCTTTGACGAGATCTTGTCTGCCAGGAGTGAGGCACTTCCTGCCAACCCTCAGTTGGCCCCCAACGGCTTGTCGAGAGTCTTTGCGACTCTGTCGAAATGAGTCTCCATGAAAAGTATTATTCTAGTTCCGCGTATTTCTTGCTTCGCCGCGCTTTCGATAATTACCGTTGCGGGTTCAGAACTTACTGCGAGGCGGGCTTCTCTTCGGTTGCCGGATCTTTCTTCTTCTGGGCCGACATAATTCCTGTTATGACAGTTGTCACGTTCGTCGGGATCTGAGGAGCTGTTGTCTGAGAAGGCTGAAGAACGTTTGACCCAGCTGGTTCTTGAGGCCTAAGAACCGGCGGAGACCGTTGAACCAGTAATGATCCCGGTTGTTCCCTTTGAGCCGTTGGCGGTTGACGACTAAGATCATGCAATGTCTGTTGGGGAAAAGGTGCTCCCATCTGCCCCGGCCGGGGACCTATCATAGGCACTGGACGGTTAGGAGTCAACTGGTCGAGGACTGAAGTCTTCTTGACTTCTACGCTAGGACCGGGACCTGTTGTTGGCTGCTGAGCCCCGGCACCAAGCGTTGGACCAAAGCTCATTCGTCTGTCAGCCATATCGGCCTTGAGTGCAGCCACCACCGGATGAAAGTCCAAGTTCGGCTTAGAGAAGGCTTCAGGCGCCTTAGTGCTCGCCTCGGCCGCTAGCTTGATCTTCGGACTAGAAGAGGCAACTTCTAGAGAGACTGCGCCGAACCTTTTCTCTCCATGCCTTCTCCTCACGAACATTAGACTTGAGATGGATCCAAGGACAAGCAGGGTCCCCAGCATTCCGATTATCAGACCGTCCGCCTGGAAGACGCCGTTAAGATATTCGCCGAGGTACTTGTTGTTTAGATACTCCTCCACAAACCACAACGATAGAGAGAGAATTACAACCGACTGGACCATGATAACAATCTTAGAAGCAGACCCGTGCCCAGCTGTAGAACCTGTGCTCACACTCGAATCCAACCCGCGGACTCCTCGCAACCACCTCAACGAAGCATAGATTCTCTGTTAAGATGAATGAAACCGGCGACGACAATCCCCAGTACCCGGATTTGGAATAGAACCAGAACTGACAGGAAGAATTCTGGATAACGGATTAGAGTATCAAGACTCTTTTTATCCCCGGGGTCATAGGGAGTGAAAGAAGAGTGGAGCCCGAACGCTCGTCGAGAAGCGTCTGGATCTTCGCTCCAAGACCCGAACCTCCCTCGCATGTAGCGATAGAAAACCGTAGCTGACACGAAATAGCGTGAGAAGCAAATGAGCGTAGTTCACTGGTTGGACCGTAAGAGCCTCGCAAGTGCACTCGTAGCTCTGTCAATAGCCAGTCTGATACTCCTTTCATCGGCTGGAAGGACCCATGCCGCTCCTACGGGCGCTAACTTTGATCATATTGTGATTATCGCAATGGAGAATCAGGATTATGCGAGTGTTTTGGGCGATGGCACTTCTGCAGGATGCCCATCCGGTACCGCTCCCTTCCTCTGCGGTCTGCTTCCACTAGCCTCCACGATTCCCAACTACCACAGCTACTGCATAGGGAGCAGTGATCCAGCCTGTGCTAGTGCTGGGACTCTCGGCAATCCTCCCTGTTCCGCCGCCTGCTATACCGCCGTAACTTCAGGGGCTACTTATGGATCGAGTGATGGTATTGGGACCGGAAGCATCAGTGCCACAAACATTTTCGACAGCTTGTCCTCCGCTGGACTCTCATGGACTGAGTTCTGTGAGAGCAACTGTCCCAGAGGACCAGACCATTCACCGTGCCTACAATACGCTGACACCGCGAATAGTCCTAGCTGTGTTACACTGTCAGGAGCTTTGATCGGTAATTCTCAAGTGCTCGGTAGCACGTCGAACTATGTCTGGATAACTCCTACTGACAGTCACAACATGCACGACAATACCGTATCTTCCGGCGACAGCTGGCTCAAATCATTCCTTGTCGGTTCAGGCTCGATCGCGAGTCCAGCATCAGGCTCGCTCTTCTCGTCTGGTCTGTTCACGAACCCTAGTTTCCACACTCTGCTCTGGATCTGGTGGGACGAGTATGATCCCAGCCCGAACATCCAGTATGGCCCAATGATTAGTAAAGGTTTCATCTCCACATCAAACAACTGGGACGAATATTCCCAGCTGAGAATGATCGAGAACAACTGGGGGCTACCTACCCTGTCGTATGATGCCCAGTCGCCAGTCATGACTGACATACTCGGGACTGGGGGTCCTCAAGCACTGTCCGCATCCTTCACCTACACCCCACTCTCCCCAGCAACCGGAGCAGTCGTGGGATTTTCCGGCATAGCTGCTGGAGGAAAAGCGCCCTACTCTTTCTCTTGGAGCTTCGGCGATGGGGCATCAGCCACAGGAGCGAGCGCCACACATGCATTCTCCAAAACCGGCACGTACTCTGTAACCGTGACAGTGACAGATTCCAACAGCTCGACCTCAACCAGTACTCGGCAAGTCACGGTTTCAAACTCGCTCCCAACGATAACCTATCTCTATATCGGCCTCATCGCCGGCGGAGCCATCAGCATCGGCGTATTTCTTGCAAAGTATCATTCTCGCAATCGAAGACTAGCGGCCGAGCTGAGGAGTCCTAGACAAACCCGCTCAGGCTCCGGCTCAAAATCCTGAACGGAAGAGGAAATTCCCGTCAAGAGATTTTGAAGACTTGTCAGACTTTGGTTTCGTAGTCGCTCGGGTTTAGGATAGGGCAGGCGGGGACGAGGCGGCGTATAGGGTTGCTATGATTCCTAGGACTAGAGCGATCACTCCCAGAACGAAATCGATCATGTAGATTCGGCTCGTCTTCGCGAACTTTAGCAGATAGGATATTACGACGATCCCTATCGCAGCCGATGTAGCGATCGCAATCAGGATGCCTGTCGGCTCAACAACTTGTATCGCGGTATCGACCTGGGATCTGCTGAGGATCAGAGTTACGAGGAAGGCGCCTAGTGAAGCGGGAATGTATGCTAGATAGGAGAGTCTGAAGGCCTGTTCAGGTTTTACTCCCATCAGCAGCATTGTCGACACAGTCATACCAGATCTACTCACTCCGGGAAGTGCGGCTATTCCCTGCGCGATTCCGACCATGACGTAGTTTCTTAGTCTCATCTCTTCGAGGCCGGCCACCGGTCTGAGTTTTGCGCGCGAGTATCTGATGTAGAATCCTGTTCCTATCAAGACAAGTCCGAGCAGGACCATTGGGATGCCTATGTTGTAGGGGCTGGTTGAGAGGACCTTGTCAGTCAAATAGTATAACGGGGCTCCAACCAGACCGGTTACTACTGTTACTACGAGGAGGTAGACGACTAGTCTTCGATCGTGGAAGAGGGAGTGGATGTCTCTCCGGAAGTAGACCAGTGCCGAGCCTAGTGATCCGATCTCCATGAAAAGGCCGAACGCGTAAGCCACAGCCAGAGGTAGTGAGAAGAGTAGTGTGGAGGCGAAGAGTACCTGGGTCTTGCTACTGATAGGTAGCCATTCTGATACTCCCTGGACGAGACCTAGGAGGATAGCATAGAGTTCATTCATCCGAATGATCAACCATTTCGCGACTATTCTGTGGGTTCGTGGACTGCGGGCTGAACCCATTCTTAGCTATTTGGAAGCCCAAACGGGGTGCCGCACAGGGTATTCCCATTGCGCGGGTTACAGCATCCTTTCATTCTATCCGTCCCACGGAAATGGTCCGTACTCGTAACAGGAGTAATTGATAGAACATGGCGGATAAGCCTAGCAAGGTCTGGGAGCCCTATTCCAAGATTGTTAAGATGACGGAGGAAGACTGGGCAGTTCTGGAATCAGTCTACAACGACTACCGATACCGTCAAGGAGATCTCCAGAGAACAGAATTCATCAAACGCCTAGTTGCGAAAGGCGTTACCTCCTACCTATACCAGCTCAAATCGAGAACGCCCGACGCGCTTGTGAGAATCGCCCAGGCCACCACCGCGTTCGGAAGCCAAGGCTCCAGATAGACCCTTACAGACCATTCCGGTTAAAGCTCCAACCCTGACCATTCAGAAATCAGTACGAAAAATCAGTATTTTTCATGGGCCGCGTCGCGATCGGCGCTGGGATGCCTGCTAGTCCCCTGTAGAGTGCCTGGGAATCGCCTTAGAATTGGAATCTTGCTCGTGATCATGTTAATTCTCTGAGATAGTCAAACGGCAATTTTGCCGTCTACGAACTCATTTCCATGCTAAATTCTGCGGACCCGTGAAATCTAGAATTTTCTGATCGCGCGCGATTCTCGTGACACAGATCCGGAGTTCTCCCGTCAACCGTGCTGGGTTCGGAGTTCGCGATAGACCAGAATCCCAGCTATGACGAGAGCCGCGACTCCTAGTGGAAGGAAGTATGCTTGAAGGGTGTTGGCGATCGCTGTGCTGTTCTGTCCCCCTAGTACGCCGAGATAGACCAGCGCGATATCCCAGACCAGTATTCCGGCGGCAGAGTAGACGAGGAAACGTTTCACGTCCATCCTTACGATTCCCGCGGGGAACGCGATCAGCGTCCTTAGCAACGGCACGAACCGCGCTAGTAAGACAACGCTCTTGCCATGCGTCGCGAACCATCTCTCGGTCGTCTCCAAGCGTTTCTCGCTGAATCTCACGATTCGGCCATACCGTAGAACCGCTGGTCTTCCAAGATAGTAGCCGATACCATAGTCCACCATCGTTCCCACCAAGCTCCCAACAGTCGCCACCGCGACCGTGGACCAGAACTCGAGCCTGCCTTGAGAGACAAGATATCCTCCTAGGGGAAGGACTACTTCGCTCGGAACCGGGAGGGTCGCACTTTCCATAACCATCAGGAGAAAAACTCCCAGATAGCCGGTCTGGTAGAGAAGGTTCACAATAGTGTTGAAGATCAATTCGGTGATTGTCATCGTTTACATCTCTAACCATGAATCCCGCTCGTGGTTCTCGCCGTCAGCGGGACACTGGCGAATAGTGTCTCGATCAGCCTGACAGTTCAGTAGGAGCCTCAGAGACCTCCCATTCGCCCATCCTAGGGAGTTCCTCGGTATCTTTCCATCCTCAGCATCAATCATTTCTAAGGGTTCGCCTCGCCAAGGTCGTAATCCAAAACGAGGACTTGACAATCAATGTTTCTGCTCGGCCACAGCTGCTGGAGCTACCTCTTCTCGAAAGCGACCGGGCGGAAGCTCAACGTCAACCTGCCAGCCTATCTCGCGCTCCTCTCCGGAATCCTACCCGACTTTGACATCTACTTCCAACCCTATCTGCCACATCACACCTACACCCATTCCTTAATCGTGATCATCCCGGTTGTTCTGGTGCTAACCTACTTCTTCGGAAGATTAGGCCTCGCCTTCTCCATCGGAATCCTTTCCCACCTACTCGGCGATTTCCTGGTTGGAACAATCCCGCTGCTCTATCCGTTGTACCACAACTTTGACGTTGGACTGAACCTCGGAATTCCCAGCCTAGCTGACACCATTCTCGAAGCTGGAGCGTTCGGCCTCGTCCTAGTCTATGCGTATCGGAACGGGGATTACAAACTGGTTCTGAAGCCCTCGCGGGACAGCCTGCTGCTTGGAATCCCTCTTTTCGCACTCGTCACACTCACCTTACTCTTCGCCGGTGACAAGAGCATCCCTCTAGCAGAGTTAGCTTTCTCTCGGAGAGCTTTGACTGTGATCACTCTGGGTCATATTCTTCTCAGCGGAATTCTCGCGCTCGGTGTCCTGCAAGGTTTCAGATGGTATCTGGGAAATAGACGGCTCAAGCAGATGGCCACTGTCGAAGCTTCTTCAGCTCAACCTCTCGGATAATGGGCAGGGTTACGCGTCGCCTTAATCCATGACACTCCAAGAATTGATCCGAACTGGAGGTCCGGGTTATCCAGATACTGGAATGGTGGGACATTCCTCGCAGAGGATGGATCATAATCCTCACGGAGCTGGCGGTAATAGTTGGCCTAGGCGGCTGGGTGTATTCTGAATACCTCAACAACCCCTACTTTCAAATCTATGTGAACAGCCTCTCACCCATTCTTGTTCCAATCGTTAGTGTGGGATTCGGTATAGCCTCGGCCACTGTCGCGACAGTGCTCTATTTCACGATGAGGAATATCACACAGAGAGGGGGGCTGAAGGAGGACGAGCTCTCTAGAACTCGGGGCCCAGCCAAGAAGACGGGCAAGAAGCCTCAGATCTCGTCCTCGAGAAGCGAGAAACCTGTCACAGGAGGACTCGCAGCGGCTCCAAAGTCCAAGCCGATTGCCGGGACCTCTAGCCTTAGGCGAGGAACAGCCCCCGCCAGTAGGGCGGATGAGGACGAGTCAGACTAGACGGCATCCTAGAAATCTGCCCAGTCTGGACTCTGGATACTATCAACTCATTCCCTAAGGCACAATTCGCCCTTATCGAACCGAAGAGATAGACGGGCTGGATTCGAAGTCGAGGGCTTCTAGTTCCGGTGGTAGTTTACGAGCGAAGAGATCGAGACTGCGAGAAGACATATTCCCAGTCCTGTAAAGATCCTCGTAGTACTCCAGTCGTTTGTTATTGCCTACCTTGGGTTCTGGATGTACCAGAATTATCAGAACGACTTTTACTTCCAAGCCTACGTCAACGCGTCTCTACAGGGAAGCGGGTTCGCCATCGTTGCTCTTAGCAGTGTGGGAATCTTCAGCGCCGTAGCTATAGGTCTCTACCTGAAACTCCGGCGCACCCACAAGGAGTTGGAACATCTAATCTCGACGGAGCATTCCGCTCCAGAAGAGCAAGGTTCTAGCACGATTCTGGAGCCCCACGTAGAACAGCACCTGATCAATATGATAAGAAAGGCGACCCCAACCGATACGACCGCCCCCTCATCCTCAATACCAGTTCTAAAAAGAGAGAACAGTCGATCTACGCCATAGAACTTCGGCGCTCGAAAAATCGCTCAAGTTATGACTTAGCTGTAAATCAAACCGGCAATGAATTATGCTGTCAAAGGCAGAGATCGGAGAGCCCTCAGAGTCAGGCAATATTGGTGCAGTCTATGATCGTCGAATTATGATTCTAGATTCCTAGGCGGAATAGCAATATGACATATCCTATTCCGCTTCTGACAAAGCTCAGCTTACTCGTTCCCCTTGGGCGGCGTGTGAAGGTTATGGGGACTTCCGTGATTGAGAATCCCTTCTTCTTGGCTCTGATCAGTAGTTCAGCTGTGACTTCGAAGTTCTTGGCGACGAGTTCATCTCTGACGCTTTCAATCGCCCGTGTGGAGTAGATCCTGAACCCTGATGTGACATCGCTCGACTGCATCCTGAATGTATTCCTCAACACCCAGTTGGTGGAGGCACTGACCATTCTCTTGAACCAGGGCAACTCTTTGACGAGTCCACGGGTTCTTGATCTACAACCGACGACCACGTCAGCTTCTTTCGTCGCTGCCAACAATCGTTTGATCTCTTCTGGATCATGGTTCAGGTCGGAATCCATGGTCAGCACGTAATCCGATTTGGGGTCTACTAGGCTCAGGCCCTTCTTGGTCGCCTTCCCGAGCCCAAGCCTCTTCTCGTGATACTCTACCCTAATTCGCGGGTTCCATTTTGCTAGCTCGCTGACCTTTTGCAACGTAGAATCCGTCCCTTCGACCACAAAAATGACATCGTAGTCTCGATTCAGCGCTTCGAGAGATTTGATCAGACGAGCCGAGAACTCATCGATAACCTCCTCCTCATTGTACAGCATTATGACGGTGCTGATCTTCATTCTTCTTGCAGCCTCCTCGGAGAGTGACTGATGATAATGTTAGTTGTGGATTATTCTTTCTGGACCTCACTTGTGTGAGGAGTCGAGCACTCTGAGTGAAGATCGGTGGTTGTCGAGGCCTTTCAAACCCCCTGGCTTTCGAGATGAAGCAGTCTAAGTTTGACTGTCTCCTCGACTGCGCTCCTACTGTTGAACCTTGGGGTCCAGCCGGTTGACTTTAGCTTGGTCACATCGAGAAGCATTGACTTGACGTCTCCCACCCATCCCCGCCCGTCTCCAAGACTATCGTTGAGATTGAACTGCAAATTTGTCAATCCCATAGTCCGTGCTACCGTAGCGCCAATTTCCTTGACGCTCATGCTGTCCTCCGAGCCCACATTGAAGATTTGGACCCCGGTGGCGGAGCGTTTCATCGTCGCCAGTATCGCACTGATGCAATCTTCGATGAAGATGTAGGACTTGTTTTGAGTACCGTCTCCCAAGATCGTAAGCTCCTGAGGATCTCGGGCGAGCTTACCCATGAAGTCGCCCACGACTCCATGCTTGCTTCTGGGACCGACAACATTCGCGAGCCGAAGGATGACACCACTCTTGTTGAAAGCATGGCAATAAGCACTCACCAACGCCTCGCTTGCAAGCTTTGACGCGCCGTATACTGAAATCGGATCAAGGGGCGAGTAGTCTTCAGGCGTCGGAAGAGCCTTTGCCTCGCCATAAACCGTAGAGGTTGAAGCGAAAACTATCGCCTCCGCCTTACTCTCACGAAATGCTTCCAAGACGTTGTTTGTTCCGTAAATGTTCTGGCGAAAACACTGCGTCGGATTGTTGAGCTCCATCCTCACTTCAGGATTGGCCGCAAAATGGAACACCACATCGCAGTCCTCAATTACATTCTCTAGATTGCTGGGTTGTGTGCAATCTCCAATGATGAGGTTCGCTGCGTCAGGTGATGGTGGATTTGCAAATATGTGGTCAATGTTCTCTTTCGAGCCTGCGGCTAAATTGTCGAACATTGTCACGTCCCATCCATCTTTCACGAGTCTCTCTGAGAGACTCGAGCCGATGAATCCTGCACCACCTGTAATGAACGCTTTCAATGTCGTGAAAACGCTCTGTCGCGAGCCTTTTCGATTGCACCGATTTCAGTTGTCATTACATACCCTGCATTCGAAATTGTCCATGACAAGCGATCTTGTGAAATGCCGTAGGCAATATCTCCGGTATAAGAGATACCATGATTCTTGACCCAAATGTCGCTCCAATCATTCATGATCATGATGACTGAAATTATCGAATGAGACTGTATTATGCGGACAGAACGGTGTTGACTGTAGGGTTCTCGTTGGTTGATTTCTAGTTTAGGTCTTCAATTCCAACCAGAAAGAATATACAGCCTGTTTCAGTCGATCCACCATTGCCATCCTAAGATATGAGGTCCGGCTATGTGCCATAAGAGTTGTATCATATTTGGAGCCCGAAGTTTCACTACTGAAGAGATCCAAGGGAAGACTGTCCTCGAGGTAGGCTCCAGAGATGTGAACGGGAGCTGTGGAACCCGCCCTCGTATAAGTGATACGATTCATTCTGGGACGGAAACAATTTTCTGACTAAATGACCGCCCGTCTTAGACGTACTCAAGCATTAAATTCGGAAGCTATCGGTTCTCCATATCCAAGTGTTTCGTTCCATTGGTTTGGTAGCCCCGAATGAGGATTTCGACTAGCTCCGGCATTCTCATAGTGATCATTGTTTCCATGATTCTGGGGGTCATCTTACGGCTGTTTCTCGTCGTTAGCCAGCCCATAGGCGGGGATAGTGGACTATTCCTTTACTGGGCAAACTTGATCAACAATGGGAAGATTCCTTACAGGGACTTCTTCATTCGCGATCCAGCGTATATCTATCTGGTCGCTCTTTCCATCAGGACTCTGGGCATAAGCTTCCCGGTGGCATCTCTTGCGTCGGTTGTCCCCTCCGTTATGACTGCCCCGATACTATACAAGGTATCGAGGGAGATTTTCGATCAAGTGACGGGTCTTGTTTCGGCTCTGATCTTCAGTTTCGCACCCACTATTCTGTGGTACGGTACGGTGATTGATGAGAGAAGTTTGATGTTGTTTCTCAGTGTTCTCGGTATGTGGGCCCTGGTTAAGAGTCTGAAGGCAAACGATACCCGTTTTCTTTTCCTGTTCGGCTTGATCATCGGAGTCGGAACCTTCGCATACCGTGCTATTGCGATCTACGCGGTAACCCTGCCGCTCCTCTTAGCATTCTTCAACCGCGAGAACGGTTTCTCCCTAAGAGACGGGTTCAGAAGACTGGTCTTCCAGACGTTCGTTTCATGGGGGTCCTTTCTCGTCGCCTTTGGTTCAATCTTTCTGTTATTCAGCGCCTTTTCGAGTTTCGACTGGATGGTTTCCAATTTCGGATTTAGTGGACAGCAGGAGAGTGCGGCGTGGTTTATCTGGGTCCGGACTTCGCCCCCCGCGTTCAAGGATAGGATCTTCTATGTGGCTGTTCGGGAATGGTTCTACCTACTAGTTCCAGCGTCAGTGTTCATGGTAATGATTCTCTTTCGAACTCTCTCGAATAGACGGAACCTGGCTCTCGGAATAACGGGGGTTGGCATCGCTGCATTTCTCGTAGCAACCCTCGCGTGGCGGACTGCCGACCCCCAAGCATCCTATGGAGCGTACGAACCTTCGGACTCGTATCTCTATGCTTTCCTCGCGTTTTTGGTCGTATTACCCGGGATTGCTGCCGCTGCCTATCGGATAATATCTCGCCCAATTTCACGGAAGGGACCAATCCCAGTAGGGTGGGCTCTGATTAGCTTCTGGTTCATTT
>WNGG01000797.1_pt1 | contig 59596 bp, 62 predicted proteins | sample 5400661 | NCBI WGS metagenome assembly WNGG01 (sample SAMN13153372, study PRJNA577476) | soil metagenome | isolation source: 100 cm soil or saprolite under Garry oak tree replicate 1 | place: USA:California | collected 2016-06-15
TCGCCCTACGTCGCGGCGGTCGCGGCGCTCACCGGTGTCATCGACGACCCGCGCCCATATTTGGAGGCCGACGACGAAGAATTCGACGAGCTCGTAGCGCGGCGCCGCTCGGAGCGCGCGGGCCGCGGCGCCGCCTCGGTTCGCTCGGGCGACCGCTCGCGCGAGCTCATGGTCGCGGCCGCGCGGATCGGGGTCGCGGCGGAGATAGACGACTGATGAGTAGAGCATTGGTTTTCGGCGACGACCTCGACACGGATCAGATCATCCCCGGCCGCTACGCGCCGTTCATGGTCGGCCAGGACAAGTTCCACACGTACGCGTTCTGCGATGCGCGGCCGGGATTCGCGAAAGAGGTGCGCCGCGGCGATGTCCTGGTGGGCGGCGAGAACTTCGGGTGCGGGAGCTCGCGCGAGTACGCTGTGGCGGCCCTCGCAAAGCACGGCATCGGCGGGATCGTCGCGAAGAATTTCGCGAGGATCTTCTTCCGGAACTGCATCAACCTCGGGATCCCCGTCCTCGAATCGGCGGAGGCGTTGGCGGTCGTGCACGATGGTGACGCGGTGACGCTCGATCTCGCTCTGGGTCTGCTACGCGCTCCCGCGGGGGAGGCGCGACTGCGCCCGCTCGCGCCGTTCGCGCAGGAGATCCTCGCGGCCGGCGGAGTTGTCGCCTACTTGCGCGAGCATGGAGACTTTCCTCCGGTCGTATGAGCAACCAGCCCATCGAGATAGTCCAACTCGCTCCGCAGCGCGCGGTCACGATCAGGAGGACCGTGCCGAAGACGGATCTCGGCGCCTTTTTCATGGAGATCTTTCCGAAGCTGCGAGGAGCCATCCGGGCGCAGGGCGCGACGCCCGCGGGTCCGCGGTTCGCCCGCTATTACAACGGCGATCCCGCGGCGTTCGACACCGAGGCCGGTATCCCGTTCACGGGCTCGTTCATGCTCACGGGCGACGAGATACACGTGACCAAGCTTCCCGCCGGGCGCGCTGCGAAGACGCTGCACATCGGTCCGTACCACACGCTGTCCGAGGAGTACCGGCGGTTGGAGAAGTGGCTCACCGAGGAGGGGCATCGCCCTGCCGAGGGCCCCTGGGAGTCGTATCTCGACGACGAGACGAAGACACCCGAGAAGCACCTGCGTACCGAGGTGTACTGGCCGCTCGCGCGCTGAACTACAGAAGCTTTATCACGATCGGACGCGCGTTCCTCGCCCAGCTGGAGAGACGTTTCCCCGCGCGCCAGCCCTGGTACTTGCCGTCGAGGAGGTCCCGTGCGCGCTCGTCCTCCTTCGTTCCGGCGCGAACCACGCGTGCGGTTGCGTTCGCGGACTGCGTTCCGATGCGGAGCCGAACGCGCCGTGTCTTTCTCAGGTTTCGGACCCAGTCCGCGCGGTCGCCCCCGCCGGAGAGCATGTAGATGCGGCCGTCCTGCAATGTGAACCAGATCTCGATCGTGTGCTCTTTGCCGGTACGCCGCCCGGTCGTCGTGAGGTACGCGAAGTCGTTGTTCGCGAGTCGCTCGAACATCTCACCACGAGAACGAACGAGGTCGACGTTGGATTCCCCGGCGGGGCAGACTCCCGCCCGTGAGCGTGATCAGCGAACCTCCCGCGCGATCCGCTGACCCGCGTGCCGCTCCGATCGCCTGGGCCGCGATGCTGCTTGGGAGCATCCTGCCGCGAGTTCTCTGGAGCGTGTTCGCGCATGAGGACGCCCCTCTTCTCGTCCTGGTCGCTCAGCTGGTCGCTCTCATCGGGCTGAGCAGGCTGAGAGCGGCTCGCTCGGTGCAGGGATATGTGGTCCTTCTCATTGGAATGGTCGCCGGCGACGATGCCTACCAGCTCGTGCGCAGCACGGCTGCCTGGCAAGGCTGGTGGGCTCAGTTGAGCGAGCACGAGCGACTTTTCGTCGATCCGTTCTTCGAGCTTCTGCCGAGCGCGGGCGTTGCGCTCACACTGGTCGGAAGCCGACTGACTCGGGCCGACCTCTCACTCACGGTCGGCGACCTCTCGCGGCGGTTGCACATCGGTCCTCTGGCCCTGACGTGGTGGGTCGCGACGCCGATCGTCGCGCTCCTCCTCGCCGGTCCTCTCCTCGCGCAACTGTCGTTCACCGTCGGGCCCGACGCGTCGGCCCTCCCGCGCGTCGTCCCACTTGTGCCGGCGGCTCTGCTCTTCTCCGCGCTCAACGCCTTCCTCGAGGAATTCCGTTTCCGCGCGGCGCCACTCGCCCGTCTCGTACCGGCTCTTGGCGCAGGCCCCGCGCTACTCGTCACCTCGATCCTCTTCGGCATAGGTCACTACTACGGCCACCCTTCAGGCCTCTCTGGCATCGTGCTCGCCTCTGTGGGCGGTTGGCTCCTTGGCCTCAGCATGCTCGGGACGAGAGGGATCGCCGCGCCATGGCTCATCCACGGTCTGCAGGACGTGCTCATCTTCGCTGCGGTCGTGATGGCGGAAACCTAAAGAGTGCCGAGTCAGGCTTGGAGGATCTCGCGCATCCAATCCGCGATCATCTCCGTCATCTTCGCGCGGGCGCCGGCCGGCGCGAAATCGTGGTCGGCGCCTTCGATCGTGACGATCCGGTTCGGGACGCGCGCCTGCGAGAGAACGGCGGCGTAACGCTCTGCGTTCTCGAAGGGCACCTGGCTGTCGCGGGAGCCCCAAATGAGGAGCACTCGCGCGCGGGTGCGCGAGAGCTCGGCCATCGGCTTCCACGTCTCATCGTTCGACCACGCCGTGAAGTGCGGTCCTGCCACAGCGGGCGCAGCTGCGAGTACGGCAGCCCGGATCCGCGAGTCGCGTCCGGCGACCAGGGCGGCAAGCGTGCCGCCGAACGAGAAGCCGACGACGCCCAGGCGCTCGGGGACGTCGGGATGGGCCTTGAGCACGCGGATCGCGCCCGCCGCGTCGGCGAGCCCACTCGCGAGCGTCATTCGGGGCGGCTGATGATCGCGGTATGCGAAACGGAGCGCGGCGACGCCCGCCTTCGCGAGCGCCTCGCACGTCGCGACGATGTGGGGCTGATCGGGGTGGCCGCCGAAGCCGTGCAGCACGGCCGTGCCGCCGACGGCGCCGGTGTCCGGCAGATGCAGGACCCCATCGAGCTCGGTGTCCTCGACACGAATCCCGACCCGCTGCGCCGGCATTAGAGCGCCTTGCGAACGACCGCGAACCGTTCGAGCTGCTGGTGCACCGTAAAACCGGCCTTCCGGTACATCTCGAGCGGGCCGGTGTGGTTGTGGGCCGACCAGGGGATCTGATCGGCGTACGGACCCGACGGCGGTGCGGTGGTCGGGTACGCCTCGGCGATGGTGAGTCCCTCACGTCGGAACTTCTCGCACGCCGCGTCGAGCATCGCGCTCGCAAGCCCTCTTCCGCGAAAGTCCTTCGCGACGATGAAGCAGACAACCGACCCGACCCGGGCCGCGTCGTCGGCCGGGGCCCTCTCTATGCGGCGCGGCATCGTGTAGCCGAGTCGCGCCTTCGCGTTGCACCAGCCGACCACCTTGCCCTCGCTGTACGCGAGGAGACCCTGCTGCTGACGTTTCAGGACAAGCTCGGTGACCAGCGCGCGGTAGTCCTCGCGGTGGCCAGCGCTGGAGTCGCCCTCAATGTCGACGCGGTCGTCCCAGAATCGGCAGTAGCAGGCCGACCACCAGGGGAAATCCGCGAACGCCTCGGTGTCGAAGAATGCGAGGTAATCGTCGAGCATCTCCGGCGCCAGCTCCCGGATGTCGACGCTCACTCGGGAGTGGTCGCGGCTGGCTTGGTCGGAAGTTCGGGCATGGCAAGGAGCTCGAAGACCTTCCGCCGGTCCTCGATCGGCGTGCGCGAGCTGATGAGCTCGAGGACCTTCTTGCGACCCCTCATCTTCCCGACGAGGATCGCGCCAACGAGCTTGTCCCCGAGGAAGAAGAGCCGCTTGTAGTTGCGTGGTTCGTACTCGACCTCGACGACCGCCTCGGCGTCGGGCTCCTCCTCGGTCGTCACGCCCATGACCGAGATGTTCGAGTTGAACATCCCCGACGCGTACGTTGGCACCTCGATGTACGGCTCCTTAGCGCCGAGCATGTTCTTCGCGACGTGTCGACCGTGGTTCAGGGAGTTGTCCCACGTGCCCATGCGGTGATGTCGCTGGGAGACGACGTCGTAGAACTCGGCAACGTCCCCCGCGGACCATACGTCGGGCATGTTGGTCTCGAGGAACTCATTTGTCTTCACGCCGACGTTCGTCTCGAGGCCGGTCCCTTCGAAGACGTCGACGTTCATCGTGAGGCCGAGGCCGACGCCGACCATGTCGGCCGTCGCGGTAAAGCCTTTCGTGCCGATGACCTTGAGCTGACCGTTCGACCGCTCGAGCCTGTCGATCGCCTCGTCGTAGTGCAAGTGCACGCCGGCGTCCTGGGCGAGAAGGGTGATGACCTTGCCGCCCTCCTCATCGAGCGCGCGCCGGAGAAACCACGGTCCCCGCATGAGCCAGTGCGTCTCGAGCCCCCGGTGAGCGAACGCTTCGGTCAGCTCGTATCCGATGAACGACCCGCCGAGCACGACCGCGACCTTGGACTCGGGGATCCGCGCCACCATGCCCTTCGCTTCGTCGAAATACTGGAAGTTGAAGAGATAAGGCGCGCCCTCCGCTCCCGGGGCCCGCAGCGGGTTCGGGCGGCCGCCAGTCGCGATGAGAAGGCGTTCGTAGGGGATTTCTCCGCCGGGCTCCATGTGGACCGTTTTTTCGTCGAAGCTCACCTGATCGACCTTTGTCTCGAGACGCAGATCGATCCGGTTCTTCGTGTGCCACTCCATGTCCCGCACGTAGACGCGCTGCTCGAGCAGCACGCCACGCAGATACCGCGGAAGCGAAACCCGGTTGTAAAGGGTGTACGGCTCGTCGTCGATCATGACGATCTCGGCCGCCGTGTCGAGCTTGCGCAGCTGCTCTGCGGCGTACGTTCCGGCCGCGCCGTTGCCGATGATGACGAAGCGGGTGGGATGAGTGCTCAGTTCGGTCTCCTCGTTTTGCTGGTCGGATTAGTCTCGCCGAATGCCGCGCGCCGCGTTGTCGCCGCTCGCCCGCGTGCGGAGGATCTGTCTATCGCTTCCCGAAACGACGGAGCGAGAGAGTCACGGCGCGCCGAGCTTTTTCATCCGCGACAAGGTCTGCTTCGTGAACTACATGGACAATCACCACGACGACGCACGCCTCGCGCTGTGGTGCGCCTGCCCGCCTGGGATGCGCGACGGCCTTCTGAAGGCCCAGCCGGAGCAGTACTTCGTGCCGCCGTACGTCGGCTTCCGCGGGTGGATCGGGGTGCGTTTGGATCGCGGGCCGAACTGGGATGATGTCGAACGCGTGATCCGCGAGGCCTATCTCGCGGTTGCGCCGAAGAAACTGATCGCGACGCTCGAAGGACCCTGACCCGTTCTCTATTCTTGAGAGGCCGGCGTAGTCCAATTTGGCAGGAGACAACTCCCTTAAGAGGAGTCCAGTGCGGGTTCGAATCCCGCCGCCGGCACCGATCGAGATCACGACGCCAGAGCGCGGTACGACTCATCGAGAACCGTGCGCTCCTCTTCTCGACTCCAGCGCTCGTGCATTCCTCTCGTGGCGCAGCAGCGGCGAACGATCGCCCGAGGCTCGCCGCCGCCGCCGACGATCTTCTCGGTTTGGATGGCGCTCTCGGTGAGGTGTGCTGCCATCTGGTGGAGACGCAGCCGGACGTCTACGCGAGCCATTCCCCAGAATGAGGGGCGCGTAAGAGCCGAGTCGGGCACCTTAGCGAGACGCACGTCGCTGCCGGCGCGTGCTTTACCGAGAAGCTCGAGGACGTCGAGGATTCCGCCGTCCCGCGAACCAGCGAACTCCGGCTCCGGTGGCGAGAGGCGGTCGCACGGAAGAAGGCTCGGTGGGATTTCGACGGGGTCGGTTTCTGCGCGTGTGGCCGAGTAGTCGACCTGCGCCGCGTATCTGAGCTTAACGGCCATCGCATGTCGCAGCACGTCGCGAAGGCTCCACTCGCCGTCTCGGCCTGTGTCGAGAAGGCTGTCGTCTCGTCCGACCATTACGCCGACAAGATCACCGTAAGCGGCCTGCGCGAAGTCGAGGATGCGCGAGACCTCGGAACGAGGCCGCGACTCGGCTGAGGCGAACACTGCCTGCTCGCGACGGAGCAGACCGTACAAAGCGTCGCGACGCGAGGTCCGGTTGCCGACCAGCCCGACCCTCTCCGCGAGCCCCTCATTAGTGAGCCGCGCGACCGCTGCTAGCTCACGAATTGGCGGCGGCATTCGGGCGCCCCGCTACGCGGCGGGACCGGCCACGTTCACCACGAGTTCGCCGGTGCCGGAGCGCACGACGACGATCTCCGACTCCTCGAGGCCGTCGTTTCCCTCGCGGTGGATCTCACCGGGCGGCAGGTAGAGGCAATCTCCGGGACGCGCGTGGAATTTCGTCGTGCCACCGGGTCCGCATTCCAGGTGGACTTGACCGGTGATCACGTAGATCACCGATTCATGCGTCCCATGGTGATGCCAGCTCGAAGAGCGGCCGGCCTCGGTACGCACGACTCCGACCCACAACCCGCCGGTGTTGACGGCCTCCTCGCGGATCATCCCCGCGGTCTGTCCGGTCTGCTGATGCCGATCGGAAGGCCGGATCAGCCTCGGCTGTTTTTTCTCCATCGCCTGGCGCTCTTCCTCCTCGGCCTCCCAGCGCTCATGCTGGACGTGCAGCTGCGCGCCGCGGCGCCTGATCCACGTTCGGACCCGCTCGCGCGCCTCGGGATCAGAGGGTAACCGGACGGTGTGACGATGGCGGTTGGCGCACTCGAGAGTGACGGAGCCGTCGCTCTCGGCCACCGGCATCATCGGCAGGCCGCAGCGCTCACATTCGCGCGTACCGTCAGGCAGAAGCTCGCTCAAGTCCCTGCCGATCTCTTTGAGACCGATGCATTCTGCTGTTCCGTCCCATACACTGGTCGTGACCGTCGCGCTTTCTGGGTGCGGCGCCTTTTCGCCCCGGGCCAAAGGTCCGCGGCAAGCCCATGGAAAGGGAGAGTTGTCACCGAATGCGACCGTACGAGCTCATGTATCTGTGCCCTCCCACCATCGACGAAGAGCGTCTTGGCGCGGTGAGCGAGCGTATCCAGCAGACCATCGCGAACCTGGGCGGCAAGGTCGAGAAGGTCGTACCCAACCAGAAGCGCCGGCTCGCCTACGAGGTCGCCCACCACCGTGACGGCCAGTACGGTGTCGTCGAGTTTTCTCTGCCGACGACACAGGCGCGCGAGCTCGAGCGCACCATACGGCTCACGGAAGACATCCTCCGCCACCTCGTAGTGAGAAGGGACGAATGACATGGCCTCAGTAAGCAAGATCGTCATCATCGGCAACGTCGGACGCGACCCGGAGCTCCGGATGACCCCGAACGGTCGCCCGGTCTGCGAGTTCAGCGTCGCCGTCAACCGCGTCACCGGCAAGGCCGAAGACCGGCAGGAGCAGACCGACTGGTACCGCGTCAGCTGCTGGTCGACGCTCGCGGAGCGGGCGCAGCAGTGGATCCAGAAGGGTCGCCTCGTGTACATCGAGGGGCGCTTCACCCCACGCACCTACACGGACCGTGAGGGCAAAGAGCGCCTCAGCCTCGACATCAGCGCGAGCGACTTCCAGATGCTCGACGCCCGGCGTGACCGTGAGGGCGGCTCGGGCGACGCCGCCGCCAACACGGCCCCGTCGCGCGGACCCGAGGGTGAGAAGAGCTTCGATCCCGACGAGATCCCTTTCTAGGAGCGAGTGATGAGCCAAGAGATTTCCGATAGCGGTCCGCGCTCCGGCCCCCCACGTGGGCCGCGGCGCGACGGGCCGTCGGGCGGCTCGGACAGATCCGGCGGATCTGGGGGTCGGTACGGCGGGCCACCCGGCCTTCGTCGACCCCGACGCAAGGTCTGCACGTTCTGTGTCGATAAGGTCCAGAAGATCGACTACAAAGACGTCGGTCGCATCCGCCGGTTCATAAGCGACCGCGGCAAGATCGATCCGCGCCGCAAGAGCGGCACCTGCGCGAAACATCAGCGAATGCTGACCACCGCGCTCAAGAGGGCTCGTCTCATGGCGATGCTTCCGTACACCGCCGACCACGTCCGCGGCCTCATGTCGCCGCAAGCCCGCGCGATGGCCGGAGGTCCGCCGCCGCCAAAGCCCGAGCGTCCTCCGTACCGTCCATCCGGTGAGTTCCGTCCGGCGGGTGCCCCGTTCCCGCGGCGTGACGCTCCGCCGCCTCCGGCAGCGCCGTGTGCGCCGGCGCAAACACCGGCGCCAAGCGAACCGCCGAGCAGCTAGAAGCGCGGCGCCGAAAGGCCGTTCGCGACCACGTACGGGATGCCGAACACCGCCAGGGCCATGATCACGATGACGATGATCCCGATGAACGTTCGGCCGCCTTGGCGCTGCCACGCATGCCCGCTCGCCACCCCGGCGACGACGCCGCCGGCCACGATCGTTCCGAAGCCCTGGACGAACGCGGCGATCGCGAGGCTCACTAGATAGAGAAGCCAGATGAGAATCCGGCTCTGTCCGATTCGCGATCGGAGCACCCAGTAGATCGGGGCCGCGACGACTGCCACAAAACCGACGAACAGAATGCCCTGGAAAAGACCGCCCAGAAAATCATTGACGTCGAGGGCGGCCGCGTTCTGTGGGAAGAAGTACGCATCGGCGGGTCCGATGGCGCTGACGCCAAGTAAGAGTGCCAGCGTGTACGCGGCGATCGGGACGACGCTGCGACCCGCGTAGGCATTCGCGATCGAGGACCAACCCCAGAAGATCGCAAGCGGCACGAGCATGACGGGGGCGGCGATCGCTCCGTTCCCGCTCAAGCTGATGTGCAGAGGCTCGCTCGATGGTCCGTAGTGCTCGAGCGCGACGGTGGCCGCGGCGATCAGGAGGCCCCAGATGAGTCCGGCGAGAAAGCCCATCCGCGGAATCCTAAGGACACGCCGAAGGCCGGTGAACCACAGCAGGGTCACCGGCCTTCTCAGAAGGGTGGCGGTTTGTGCTAGGGCTCGAGGCCGAGGCCGTCCCCATAGATCATCCGCAGAGTGTCGGTACGAGCTGTGTCGGGTCGGGCCATGTCAGCGCGTTCCTGGTCGCCGTGAGCCCCAGGCGACGCCGCGCCGCTAGCGCCGGTCGTCTCGGGGTACAAGGCCTCGTTCAGGAAGAGGAGCCGAGCGTTCGTTCCCGTTTCCGACCAGGCGATCCGGCTGTCGCGGTTGGCGGCGACGCCCGCGGTGTTGTCGATTCGGTAGGCCGCGAGCGAGCCAGACGACGCGCCGAACACGACGTAGGACGCGAAACCGATGGCGAGAGCGAGCTTCTTCATTTCTGACCCTCCTTAGTGGTGACGTCAACGTATGGCTGGGTCAGATAAGGAACGACCGCCCATTTAACGGGGCGGTCGTCGTCTTCTGTCTGGTCGGGATGTATCGCGCGCTACGCGCGGCGCGCTAGTTGGTCAGAGGGGCTGTGATCGCCGGTGAGATGGGTTCTCCGATGTGGGTGAACTTGATGTCGAAGGAGATCTCGAACTTGCTCCCGCCAGCGGTCGGCGAAGCGCCGGGGATCCCGAGGTCGCCATCCATGTCGACCGAGAGCTTCACGAGCTGCCGCACGATCTGACTGTCATCGGTGCGGATCCAGACCTCGCCCTTGCCGGTCGCGCCCGACACGTTGAACGACGATGTCGTGCCCGACGGCGAGCCCTTCATCTTCTCGACCAGCTTGTTCTGGTCGATGACGTAGGACAGATGCCGCGTCGTGCGGCCATCCATCAACGGACGATCAACCTCGATGACGCTCGCGACGGCCGTCAGGTCGGCCTGCCCGAGCGGATCCAGGACCGCACCTTCCGGGTCGCTCGCCGCCGACTCGGTCCAGTCCGCGCCCATCAGGCCCTTGCTGAAGGTCCGGCCGCCGATCGTGATCGTGTCGACCGAGAGGGACTGCCCGAGCAGCGACATCTGCGTGGTGAGCCGCGACTTGTCCGGCATCTCGGCGTCGCCATTGAGCTTGAAGTCGAAGGAGATGCTGAGGCCGCTGCTGATCGCGAAGCTGCCGGTCCCGTCGATGTGGGCTGTCTTCGCGTCCTTGAGGTTGCTGCTTGCCTTGTGCAGGAGCTCGGTCGGAGAGGGCTCCGCGAGCGTCGCGGCGGAGCCGCACGCGATCGCGAGAGCCGCCACGGAGCTCAGAAGTCGGAGAAGCACGACTCGACGATACAAGCGAGACTCGGTGGCCGGGCCTTCGAAGTGTTCTCAGCGTGTCTCAGCCAGGTGACGAAGGGGGCTTGTTCTAAGGTGTGGAGCGCTCAGCGGATGCTCGCCGCGTGCTCCGCAGCCCAGCGGGCGATCTGGGCTCGCGACTGGAAGCCGAGCTTCTCGCGAATCCGTTGCACGTGACTCTCGGCGGTGCGCTCGGATATGGCGAGCCGCGCCGCGATCTCTTTGTCGGTCAACCCTTCTGCGACGAGCTCCGTCACAGCGAGCTCGCGTGTGCTGAGCGAACCGGGCCGTTCGTTTGTGAGCGCGTATGTCACTGCCTGCGCGACTGTCAGTCGTCGTCCTTCGGCGCGCACCGTGCGCGCTCGTTGTCCAAGTCGTGTCTCGAGGTCTGTGAGCCACTGACGGTCCGCCAGCGAGAACCATGGCCTCGGCCAGATACCGGTTTCGTCGCGCAGCCGCTCAGCACACCCAGCCAGAAGCAGCGCGCGTTCGGAATCGCCGCGCAAGGCTCCGAGGTGGGCGAGGAAATCGAACGGTCCGATGAGGGCGACGATGACCGGACCCGACCCGCCGTCAGCCTCGCAGGCCGCATCGATCGCCTCACGCAGTCGTTCCTCCGCACGGGCAAGGTCGCCGGCCTGGAACGCGACGTCGGCCGCCGCTTGCAGCGTGTTGATGCGCACGACGCTTGTGGCGCCCGCGTGACGCTCCCATGCCGAAAGACCCTCGGCGATGTCCTCCTCAGCGCCACGCGCGTCGCCCGCACGCTGCCTGATGACAGCGCGTCCGGCCAGGGCCAGGGCGAGCGCGCCGAGGTGGCCCTCGCGCAACATCGGGACCGCCGCGTCGTACTCGCGCATCGCGCGCGTTGGGTCGTCCCAGACCGCGACGAACGCCGATCGCGAAAGGGCGCGCGCCTGGAGGGTCTGGTCCCCGAGCTCGAGCGCGATCGCCAGCGCCTCATCGGCGACGCGCCTGGTGAGGCCGTGCTTGTCTGCGAATTGGGTCAGGACCTGCAGCTGGCCGAGAAGGCCCTCGACACGCGTCGCATCCCTGGTGGGATATGCATCGAGCGCTTGGCCGAGCCAGTCGCTCACGACCGAGACGTGTGTCGGCGTGAGTCCGATGTGGTTCTGAGCGAAGCGCGCCAACACGCGGATGGCGTCAGCGGTCCTCTCGCGGATCAGCCAAGGGAGGATCGCCCTCAAGTTGGTGAACTCCTCCACGATGCGGCCGAGGCCTGGCCCGCTTCCCATCCCCATAGGATCTGGGACTTCCCTCGCTATGAGATCGACGAGGTACGTCGCGCAGCGCTCGATCGCACTCTCTTCGTCATCACTCGCGCGAAGCCGCTCGAGGGCGTACTCGCGGATCGGCTCGAGAAGCCTGTACCGTTCGCCCTCGGCGGGGGGAACGACGAGTGACTTGTCGACGAGATTTGCGACGTGATCGAGGATGTCGAATGGCCCTACGTCGCTTCCGCAAATTGCTTCCGCAGCCGTGATCCGGAAACCTCCGGCGAAGACTGCGAGCCGACGGAAGACGGCCCGTTCCTGCTGATCGAGTAGGGCGTGGCTCCAGTCGAGCGCCGCGCGTAGGGCCCGGTGCCGCGGGTCTCCGCCACGGCGTGTCCCCACGAGAAGCGCGAGCAGATCGTCGAGGCGGGCCGCGAGCTCGGCGATGCTCATATGGCGGAGCCGGGCCGCCGCCAGCTCGATCGCGAGCGGAATCCCGTCGACCGCGCGACAGATAGCGACGACGTGCGGGCAGCTCGTCCGGTCCAGCACGAACCCAGGCTGAGCGAGCTGCGCCCTTTCGATGAAGAGCTTCACCGCGTCGGCGCGGGAGCATCTCGTCGGCTCGCACGGAAGGAGCGGATCGGGCAGAGAGAGCGACGGCACACGCCAAACGAGCTCACCCTCGACGTCGAGAGGCTCGCGGCTGGTCGCGAGTAAGCGGGTCTGGCTGCTGGCGCTGAGAAAGCGGACGGCCACCTCCGCCGCCGCATCGAGAACGTGCTCGCAGTTGTCCAGTAGGAGAAGCGTTCGGTTCTCGCGCTTCGCCAAAATCTCTGGCATCCGCTGGGGCTCCGCGATTCCAAGACCCCGTGCAACCTCGTGCTGCACATCCGCCCCGCGGCGTAGCGGCGCGAGGTCGACCCAGGCCACATCGGCCTTCGCCGTCATGCGGGCGAGCTCGATCGCGAGGCGCGTTTTGCCGCAGCCGCCTGGACCGGCGAGCGTCAGAAAGCGCGTGCCGGCGAGGTAACGCCGCACGGTCTGCAGCTCGCGGCGTCGGCCGACGAAGCTCGTGAGCGGCACTGGTGGTCCGGCGCGCACGGGCGGAAGAATAGTGGCGTCAGAGCCGATTCAGTACTTTCCCGGATTGTTCTCCTGCTTCCTGCGCCGTGAGAGTTCGGCATCGGAACGGGAGGCAACAAAAATGCGTCAAAGAACGATTCGCTTCATCCTGGCGCGCCTCGTCGCTGTAGGAACGCTGGTCATCGCGTCGCTCTTGCTCGCATCGCCGGCCAATGCGGACGTGATCGCGAACGAGCACTTCACGTTCACCGTCACGAACATGAACCCCTGCGCTCCACAGGACGGGCTCGTCACGCTGAACTTCGAGGAGCACCGGGTTACACAAGAGCTCGCCGACGGGACGCTCGTGATCTATTCGAACTTTCACGGGACAGGCTCAAGCACCAGCGGCGTCGAGTACGTCGTGAACCGCCACCAGGTGACGGTGGTTGTCGGTCAGACCGGAAGCGCGACGTTCGAAGTGCGACGAATCAGCAAGGGGTCGGGCGACAACGTCCAGATAGAGGGAACACGGACGTTCCCGCCCCTCGTGGACACGATCACCTTCAGATGCGTGGGCTGACCCGCGACTCGTAATGGCACAAAAGGGCCCGCCTAGTAGGCGGGCCCTTCTTCACCAGCGGAGGCGTTTTTACGCGGTCTTTTGCTCGTGCAGCGGCTTCTTGTCGATCTTCAGGATCGTCTGGTCCTTCGCGGCCACAGTGAACGGGATGACGCCCGGGATGAGCCACTCGGTCCACATCTTGTCGACCTCGTGCTGGAAGTGCTCCACGTCCTCGTCGGCGAAGTGCGCGAAACGGCCCTGGCGCTTCAGGTACTCGTAGACGGGCTTGCGCTTCTTGCGGCCCTCGGCGATCTGCCGCGTGGGGCCGGTGAGGTTGCAGACGCCGTCGATGACCTCGTACAGGGGCCAGATCCCGCACTCGACGGCGAGGTGACCGAGCTCCTGCGAGTACTGCGGGTGGTAGTCCCAACCCTTCGGGCACGGGTCGAGGGTGTGGACGAAAGTCGGCCCGCCGAGCTGGAGCGCCTTGCGGATCTTGTTCATGAGGTCCACGGCATACGCGGCGCATCCCGCCGCGATGTAGCGCGACTCGGGGTGTCCCGCCGCGAGCATGCCCGGCACGTTCTTCTTCCAGCGCGTGTGCATGAGCCGCTTCTTGGAGCCCGACGGCGAGAACGTCGTCACCGCGCCGTATGGGGTCTGGCTCGAAAGCTGGATGTCAGTGTTCGCGTAGCTCTCGTTGTCGTACAGCAGGACGAGGCAGTTGTAGTCCTTGTGTGTGAGCGTCGCCGAGATGGCGCCGAGGCCCATGTCCGCGCCGCCGCCGTCACCGCAGAAAGCGATGACGTTGATCTTCTCGTCCTTGATCTTGCCCTTGCGCATCAGCACCTTGAGACCGGCGGCGGTGCCGAGCGCCGCGGAGCCCGACGCGCCGAGCTGCGTGTGCATCCACGGCACCACCCACGGTGTCGTGTAGTAGGTCGTGTTCGCGACGTACATGCAGCCGGTCGAGCCAAGCACGATCGTGCGGGGGCCGGACGCTTTGACCATGTGCCGCATGACGAGCGCGGACTCGCAGCCCTGGCACGTGCGGTGGCCGGACACGAAGAGCTCGTCGTAGGGGACGTCCTTGACGCCCTTGATCTGCGGAAGTGTCCCGGTGCCGTGTGTTTCCACTGCCATCTCTAGCTCCTCACGCCGATCCAGTGACACGTGTCACCGGATTTGATGTCGCCCGCGGCGGCCTTGGTCTTCTCGAAGATGTCGGTCGCCATGGGCTGCTCGATCTCGCGGCCGCCCAGCCCGGCGATGAAGCCGACGATCGTCGGACGCTTGTCGAGCGAGTAGAGCGCCGAGCGCACCTCGTTGTAGAGCACGCCCCCGTAGTAGGGAGAGCCGAAGCTGTAGTCGCGGTCGATCACGCCGACAGCTTTGAACCGCGAGAGGCTCTTCACGATCTCCTGAGTCGGGAACGGGCGGAACCACTTGAGACGCACGAGACCAACCTTATGGCCCTCCTTGCGCAAACGGCGGATCGCGACCTTCATCGGCAGGGCGAGCGTGCCCTGACCGAAGACGACATATTCCGCGTCGTCGGTCATGTACTCGTCGAGGAAGGGGCTGTCGCCTCCCCGGCCGAACAGCTCCTTGAAGTGCGCGTGCGCCTCGGTGATGACGTCGTGGGCTTTCCGCATGGCCTGGTCGTTCTGCATGCGGATCTCCATGAGCCAGTCCTGGTCGACCTGGGGCGCGATCGTGATCGGGTTGTCCGGGTGCAGGAGCCGGTCGCCGAGGTCGAACTTCGGCAGGAACTTGTTCACGGCGGCCTGCGTCGGGATCTTCACGATCTGCTGGGAGTGGGTGAGGAAGGCGCCGTCGAGCCCGATCGCGACGGGCAATGACACGCGCTTGTCCTCGCCGACACGCCAGGCCATGAGCGCGAGGTCCATCGCCTCCTGCGCCGTCTCCGCCCAGGGGAGGAGCCAGCCGAGGTCGCGGACCGCGAGCGAGTCGTTGTGCTCGGTTCCGAACGCGCCCGGGTCGTCGAGAGCGCGGTTGCCGCAGATCGCGACGACCGGGAGGCGAAGGCCCGCGGTCACCGCGATGGCCTCGAACGCGTAGAACCAGCCCACGCCCGAGCTGCCGACGAAGACGCGCGAGCCGACGGCGCACGCGTGCTTCACGATCTCGAATTGGCTGTGCTCGCCGTCGGCGACGATGTATTCGACGTCCATCTTGCCGTTCGCGATGAGCTTCGCGGCCGCCTGCATCACGCCGTCGTACGGGCGGATCGGATACGCCGCCATGACATCGACGTCAGCAAGACGGATCGCCTCGGCGATCGCCTCGCAGCCGCTCATGAGCTGCTCGGTCTCGACGTCCTGGTGCTCGCGCTCCTTGACCTGGACAGCCATCAGGCCACCTCCTCGCGCTCGGCCTTCGGCCTCGCCGCGCGCTCCGCTGCCCGCGGACTCGCTCCTCGCGGCGAAGCCGTTCGTCGCTCGGTCATTCGTCACCTCCGGAGGCCGATGTCGGGTTCGCGGATGGGTTCGCGTTTCCCGAGCCTTCCTGCCGCGCGGGCGGAGTTCTCACTTGAGGGTTCGCAGAGACGCCGCTCTTTGTCTCGAACCACTTGTTGTATCCGTCGTGGTCCTTCTTCCAGAACTGCCACTTGTCCTCGTTGTCTTCGAACTTCAGCTCGTCGACCATGACGATGCAGTCCTTCACCGGGCAGACCTGCGCGCAGATCCCGCAGCCGATGCAGGCCTGGTACACGACCTCGTAGTGCCCCTCGGGCGTGACCTCGAAACACTCGTCCGGACAGTCGAGCCAGCACATCGTGCACTTGATGCACGTGTCGAAGTTCACGACCGGACGCAGCGTGCGCGCCCCGTACTTCTTGTACTGCGGGTTGCGCTCCCCCGGCTTGCGCGCGTTGACGATGATGCCGGGGCGCATCGTCGTCCAGCCGGGCTTCTCGAACTGGAGCACCTCGTGGCCACTCGTGCCCTCGCCCGCCTTGACCGGCCGGCGCTTCGCGCCGTCGTACCCGTACTGCGCTGACTGCACTGCGCCGTCGTCCTTCGTCTGCTCCTTGATGAGCGCCTTCACATCTTCGAGGCGTACCCAATCGGGCAACACCTTCGCGAGCGCGCCGAGGCAGCGGTAGTCGGTGTGATCGTCCTTGAACACCCAGAGACCGGCGAACGACGCGCCGCCGGGAACGATGACGAGGGTGTAGGGCCGCAGTGCCGTGTCGGTCTGGGCGAGCACCTCATCCGGCGTGTTCGTGCTCGTGACGAGGAGGAACCCGTCCTTTCGGATCGGCTTCCAGATGGGCTGGCGGCCGTACCACGCCCACGACTCCACGCCCTTCACGAGTGTGTCGTCAACTGCGATCGTGACGTCGACGACCGCGGGCTCGTACTTCGCCATCGAGGCTTCGAGCTCGAGATTGTTTATCGCGACGACCGCGAACTGCTTCGCCGGGACGCCGTTGCGCTCGGGCGAGTCGCCGTATCGGGCGAACGCGGTGCCGGTGTGCCCGCGCTTGCGCGCCGCGAGCACGATCGAACGGCAGATCCGCTGCGCGAGTGTCTTTTGAAAAATGCCGCGGTAGACGACCTCGACAGTGATGGAGGTCTCTTTGACGTCGCTCATACCTTGCTCCCTCCGATCAGGCGAAGGATGCTTTCGCCGACCGACTTGATATGGTCCGCCGCGGCGCGCCGGGCGGCGTCGCCGTCGTGCGCGCCGAGCGCGGTGAGGATGCGGCGATGCGCGTCGAGCGACGAGTGCGCGCGCTGGTTCGTCTGAAGCCACTGCTCGCGCGATTCGCGCATGACGTCCCAGACCACCCCGAGCATCGTGGTCAGGAGCTCGTTGCGGGATGCCTCTCCGATGAGCTCGTGGAAGCGCGTGTCCTCATCGGCGTAGGGCTCGCCCGCGGCGACCTTTCGCTCCTGCGCCGCGAAGATCTCTCCGAGCTCGGCGAGCTGTGTCTGGGTGATGCGCTCGGCGGCGAGGGCCGCTATCGCGGGTTCGATGAGGCCCCGAAACTCGATGACGTCGGCGAGCGAGTGGCCGCGAGAGATGAGGCCGGTGAGCGGACGCGCCAGATCGTCGGGCGAGGTCTGCCGTACGAAGGTCCCGCCGCCTGCTCGGGTCTCGACGATCCCGAGGAGCTCGAGCGTCCGCAGCGCCTCGCGAACGGAAGCGCGCGACACTTGGAACTGCTCGGCGAGCTGTCGCTCGGGCGGGAGCTGATCGCCCGGACGAAGGTCACCCTTCTCGAGAAGACCCTCGATCTGTTCGACGATGCCCTGATAGAGGCGGCTGCGGCGGATCGGCTCGATGACGGTCAGGGGCTGACCTCCCAAAAATGCCTCTGGTCAGGTGGTCAGACCAGATTAAAGGCGGAGCCTACGGCGGGTCGTACCGGCCGTCAAATCTCGGCGCGAGCGTAGTCTCGGCTCCAGCAGCGGATGCGTGCGCTCATTTTCGATCTCGACGGGACCCTGGTCGACACCGTCTACGCGCACGTTTTCGCGTGGCAGCGTGCGCTCGCGGAGGCCGGCCTGGCGATCGACGGGTGGAAGATCCACCGTCGGATCGGGATGAGCGGGGGCCTCTTCACCCGCGCCGTCGCCCGCGAGATCGGCAGGCCGCTCAGCGACACCGACGCCGGCCGGATCCAAACGCGCCACGGCGAGCTCTTCCGCGAGCTCCTGCCAGAGCGCCGGCCGTTGCCCGGCGCGGTCGAGCTCTTGCGCTGGCTGCGCGAACAAAAGGTCGCCCACGGCATCGCCACCTCGGGGCGGCACCCCGAGATCGACAGGTCGCTCGCGGCCCTCGGGGTTCCACCCGAGACCGTGATCGTCGACCGAGGCGACGTTCTCCGCGCAAAGCCCGAGCCCGACCTTTTTCTGCGATGCCAGGAGCAGCTCGGCGTCGAAATCCGCGACTGCTACGTGATCGGCGACGCGGTGTGGGACCTCCTCGCCGCGCGGCGCGCGGGGATGCTGAGCGTCGGACTGCTCTCGGGCGGGTATGGCTGGGATGAGCTCACCTCCGCCGGCGCGTTCCGCGTCTATCGCGACCCCGCGGATCTCCATCGCTCGCTCGACGAGCTCGGCGTCGTCTAGCCCTTGCCCTCTTTCACGTACGGCACACCGTCCGCGGCGGGCGGCGTCGATCGACCCACGACGCCCGCCAGGATGACGATCGTCATGAGGTAGGGAAGCGCGGCGTACCAGAACGTCGGGATCGATTTCAGGACCGTACCGAGGTCGCCCTCGGGCACGCGCACGTTGATCACCACGCCGAGCGCCGTGGCTGTGCCGAAGAGAAGGGCTCCGCCGAAGGCGCCGAGCGGCGTCCAACGGCCGAAGATCATCGCCGCGAGTGCGATGAACCCGCGCCCGCCGGTCATGCCGTTCTGGAACGAACCCGTGGACTCGAGCGTGAGGAAGGCGCCCGCGAGACCTGCCAGCGCGCAGCCGAAGATCACGTTCTGGTAGCGCTGGCGGTGGACGTCGATCCCGACGGTGTCCGCGGCCTTGGGGTGCTCCCCGACGGCACGTGTGCGCAGGCCCCACTTTGTCCGGAAGAGCGCGATCTGCAAGAGGATCACGATGAAGAGGACGCTCATGGCGATCGGCCCCTGATCGAGGAACATCACCAGGATCGGTCCGATGAGCGGCAGGTTCGCCAGCGTGTCGGGCAGGTGGAACGGCGCGATGACGCCGGCCCCGCCGAGTCCGGACGGCGTGATGATGAGTCGGTTCAGGTAGCCGGTCACGCCGAACGCGGCGATGTTCATCATCGTTCCCGCGATGATCTGATCGGCTCTCACCGACACCGTGAGCCACGCGTGCACCAGGCCCAGCAGCGCGCCGACGAACACCGCGACGACGATGCCGAGGGCGAGCGACGGTCCGCTCCCGATCGTGCTGTGCAGAGCGAAGCCGGTGAGGTATCCGAAGAACGCGGCCATGAGCATGATGCCCTCGATGCCGATGTTGACGACGCCCGACCGCTCGCCGATGACCCCGCAGAGTGCCCCGAGCGCGAGCGGCGTCGCGAGATAGAGGATGATCGGGAGCATGTCCGGCAACACCGTGACGAGATAGACCGCGAGCTCCCAGATGAGGCGCAGGAGCGTGCCGATCAGCTCCATCAGGACGGAGGACCACCTGAGGCAGTCCCTGCCCAGCTCTGCGTGACGGTCTTGAGCTCCGTGATCTCAGCTTTGGGCGCGCGGATACGAAAGACCCGGCGAACGATGAGATCGGCCGCGAGGAACAGGATCACGAGAGCCTGGATGATGTCGATGACCTCGACGGGCACGCTCGTCTCGATCTGCATGAGCGGGGCGCCGGCGCGGAACGCGCCGAAGAGGATCGCGGCGAACAGGATCCCGATGGGATTGGAGCGACCGAGGAGCGCGACCGCGATGGAGTCGAAGCCGACCGACGCGGTGATGCCCGGGGCGTAGAAGCCGATGACGCCGAGCATCTGGATCGCGCCGGCGACTCCCGCGAGCAGGCCCGAAAGGGTCATCGTGAGCGCCGTGATGAAGATCGGGCGCATGCCGGCGTAGCGCGCCGCGTTCGGGTTCTGGCCGACGGTACGGATCTCGAAGCCGATCGTCGTTCGGTCCAGGAGCCAGCGCACCGCGAAGACGAAGAGCACCGCGAGCGGAATGCCGAGATGAAGGTTGCGGCCGAGCAAGATCGGGAGGGCGCTGTTCCCGATCGGTCCGGTGCGCGGGAAGGAAAACCCCGGGGCGCGGACCAGGTCGTTCACCGCCCACGTGAGCAATAGGACCGCGGCGTTGTTGAGCATGATCGTCGTGACGACCTCGTGCGCGCCTGTCCGCGCCTTGAGGAAGCCCGGGATGAAACCGAAGGCCGCGCCGGCGAGCGCGCCCGCAACCATCGCGAGCGGGACGCCCACCACTGCCGGCGCGTCCGCGAGATTCGCCCCGACCACCGCGGCGCCGAATGCTCCGACGAGGAACTGCCCAGCGACGCCGATGTTGAAAAGACCCGCCTTGAACCCGAGGCCGACGGCGAGCCCGCCGAGGATCAGGGGCGCCGCGGAAACGAGCGTGTTGGCTATCCCGGTCCCGGTGCCGAAGGCGCCCGCGAGCAGGCTCGCGTACGCGGCGAACGGCAGGAGTGGCTCGAAGCCGGTGGGTGTGAAGACGCTCGACACGACGATCACCACGGCGGCGACGATGAAAGCCAGCACGATCGCGAGGAGCGGGATCGAGGCGACCTGCCAGACGTCCCGCGCGACGGAACGGACCCCGCTCATGCGCGTGCCGCGCCGGTCGCCATGAGAAGTCCGATCTTCTCGCGCTGCGCTTCTTCGGCCGCGAAGCTTCCGACGATGTTGCCGCGGAACACGACGAGCACGCGGTCCGACAGCTCGAGCACCTCGTCGAGCTCGGCCGAGACGAGGAGGACGGCGGCGCCATGGTCCCGTCTCGCGATGACCTGCTTGTGGATGAACTCGATGCTGCCGACGTCGAGCCCGCGCGTCGGCTGGTCGAGCACGAGAAGCCTCACCTCCTGCCCGAACTCGCGCGCGACGATCACCTTCTGTTGGTTGCCGCCGGAGAGCGTCGCCGCCAGGGCCTTCGGCCCGGACGCGCGGATGTCGAACTCCTTGATGAGGCGGACCGCGTTCGCCGCGATGTCGCGGAAGTTGCGCACGAGGCCCGCGAACCCGCCCGCGAACGGAGGATCCCCATACCGCGTGAGCGCCAGGTTGTCGTCGATGGGGTAGGTGAGGACGAGACCGAAGCGCTGACGGTCCGCCGGGACGAACGACATCCCACGATCCCTGCGCTCGTCCACCGTCGCTCGGGTGAGGTCTTTGCCGGCGAGCCGGATCGTTCCGGCGGTCGGGCGGCGAAGGCCCATGAGCGACTCGACGATCTCGTCCTGGCCGTTGCCGGCCACTCCGGCGATTCCGACGATCTCGCCTGCGCGAACGACGAGGTCGAGACCGCGGAGCGCCTCGTGCCCGCGGTCGTCCTTCGCGCGCAGGCCCGCGACTTCGAGGGCGATCTCGCCGGGATGCGACCGGCCGCGGTCGACGCGCAGGTTCACGGCGCGGCCGACCATGAGCTCGGCGAGCTCGTTCTCGTTCGTCTCTTTTGGCTTGCGGCTGCCCACGACCTTGCCGCGGCGGATCACGGTGATCCGGTCGGCGATCTCTAGCACCTCGTCGAGCTTATGGCTGATGAAGATCACGCTCGCGCCTTCCGACCGGAGCCGCCGGAAGACCTCGAAGATCTCGCGCGTCTCTTGTGGCGTGAGCACCGCGGTCGGCTCATCGAGCACGAGGATCCGCGCGTTCCGATAGATGGCCTTCAGGATCTCCACCCGCTGTTGCTGCCCGACCGACAGCTGGTCGATCCGGCCGAAGGGATCGATGTCGAAGCCGAGCTTTCCCGCAAAGAGCTTGATCTGCTTCGCGGCCTCGTCGATGTCAAGTAATTGCCCTGCGCGGACGATCTCATTGCCGAGCACGACGTTCTCCGCGACGGAGAGGACGGGAACGAGCATGAAGTGCTGGTGCACCATGCCGATCCCGCGAGCGATCGCGTCGGCGGGATCGCGGATAGTGACCGGCTGGCCGTCGATGAGTACTTGGCCGGTGTCAGGAGGAACGAGTCCGTAGAGGATGTTCATGAGCGTCGACTTGCCGGCGCCGTTCTCGCCAAGGAGCGCATGGATCTCACCCCGGCGCACGTCGAGATCGATCGCATCGTTGGCGAGCGTCCCCGTCGGGAACCGTTTCGTGATCCCGCGCATCTCGAGGACTGGCGGTTGGTCGCTCATGCGCTCCTCACGCGACGAGCGGGCCGACCCTGGGGCCCCTGCCCCATCGGGAGCCCCGACCCCCGAGGCCGGCCCGCTCGATTTCGACTCGGTGCTACATGCGCGCTAGGGGATGGGCTTCAGCTTCCCGGATGCCATGTCCGCCGTCGCCTGCTTGATCTTGTCTTCAAGACCTGCCGGAACGGGGTTGAGGTTCCGGATCATCGAGGCCCCGATGCCGCCGTTCGTGGCGTCGTTCGTGTAGTTGCCGGTTTGCTTGCCTTTGTCCTTGAAGCGCTTGATCCCGTCCCGGACCGCGACCTGCAGGTGCTTTTCGGCGCTGGTGATGATGCAGGCCTGGGAATCGGGAAGCGACAGGTACTGATCCACGTCAACGCCGATGCCGTAGATCTTCGCGCTGCACGCGGCGCGGAGCGCGCCGGCGCCGGTGAGGCCGGCCACCTGGAAGACGACGTCGACCCCCTGTCCGATCATCGTCTTCGCCGAGGCCTCTCCCTTGTCAGGCGCGTTGAAGTCCTCGACATAGTTGACGGTGACGGTGACCCCTGCCTTCGTGAACTTCACCCCGTTCTCGTAGCCCTTGATGTAGTTCACGACCGGTGGAACGTCCGACCGTCCGCCAACCGCACCGACCCTGTTCGACTTGGTGATAGACGCGGCCACGATGCCCGCGAGGTAGCCGGCCTGCGCCTCGTTGAAGATGAGCCCCTGATAGTTCGCAGGCACCGGGTCGGCGATGAACTGGTCGACGCCGAAGAACTGGATGGTCGGGTTCGCCTTGGCCGCCGCGAGCGTGTCCGTCCCGATGAGGAAACCGACCGTCACGATGACGTCGTACTTCTGGTCGACAAAGCTCTGGATGTTCTGCTTGTAGTCCGCGATGTCCTTGGTGACGATGTTCTTGGCGGTGCCGCCGACCGCGGATGCGCCGTCCTGGACGCCCTTCCATGAGAACTCGTTGAACGACTTGTCTTCGAGCTGGCCGATGTCGGTGACCATCCCGATCTTCAAGCCGCCGCCGAGGAGCCCGCCGCCGCCACAGCCGGCGATAACGAGTCCAACGGCGAGACCGAGCGCGAGAAGACGCTTCATTGCCTCGTCCGACCTCCCTCAATTCGTCGCGCGGCCGCGCGACGCGGCGATTCTAGGTCAGGCCAGCACGTTCCACAGGACGTAACCGATGAACACGACGTACAGGCTTCCGCCGACCATCAGCGAGGACAGCGGGAGCGCGTTCTCGCGCGCCCGCATGCGAAGCTGCACGTAGATGAGCAGGCCCGAGAGAAGGGCAAAAACGGCCGCGACGGTCCCGAACGGCCCGAGCTGCCAGGGGGTCAGCAGGACGCCGATCGTGACCGGGAAGGTCGACTGAAAGACCATCGCCCCGGTGACGTTACCGAGCGCGATCACGTCCTTGCTATCGCGCGTCCAGATGAGCGAGTTCGCCGCCTCCGGGAGCTCTGTGGCGAGCGGCGCGAGGATCAGCGCCACGAGGAGGGTGTTGAAGTGCATCGCGTGAGAGAAGTCCTCCACGAAGTCGGCGAAGAACCGCGCGCCCAGCACGATCGCACCGAACGCGACGAGCGTTTGCGTCAGGACGAGCCAGAACGGTGGTGTCGCGTCGCGCAGTGTGATGCCGGTCCGCCCCAGGAGCGACATGAACGTGAGCTGGTCGAAGGCCTCGCGTTCCTCCATTTCCTCCTCGATGTCCTCGGCCGTCCGCCGCGGCGCGCGCAGCACGAGAAAGAGGTAGAGGGCGTAGGCAGGAATGAAGATCCAGCCGAGGTACCCCTTCAGGAAGTGGAGGTCCGGTGGCAGCAGGGCCAGCCCGAGCGCGACCGCGTAAAGCACGAGGAAGAACGACAGGTCGCGGAGCGCGTGCGGCGCGTCGACGTGCAATGTGTCGCGCTTGCGTTTCTTCCGCAGCACGAATGCCGTGATGCCGATGAGGAGCAGCACGAGCGTGCCGAGCATGAACGGCGCACCGAGGATCGCGCCGACGCCGATCTCGTCCGAGTCGGTGGTGTTCGTGAAGAGGATCGCGACGACCGGGATCAGCGTTTCCGGCGTGGCTGTGCCGAGCGCCGCGAGGATGCTGCCGGTGGCGCCTTCGCTTATGCGCAGCTTGAGGCCCAACCACTCGACGCCGTTCGTGAAAACCTCGGCGCCCGCGAGGATGAGGACGAACGCGCCCACGATCAGCGCGATGTCGATCATGCCCATGGCGCCCGAACTCTAGGGGTGAGCGACCGCCGCCGGCGGCGCGGCGCCGCGCCGGCGCGCGCGAATCGTGCGGATGAGCGGGATGGCGACGAGCACGACCGCGAGAATGATGAGCACGGTGGAGAGGCCGCTGTTGAAGAAGTAGAGCGGGCTCCCGTGACCCGCGATGAGCGCCTTCCGAAGCTCCCGCTCCGTCGAGTCCCCGAGGACGAGCGCGACCACGAGCGGCGCGAGCGGGTACTTCATCTTCCGCAACCAGTAACCGATCAGCCCGAAGATCACGGTGATGAATACGTCGAGCATGCTGTTGTTGAGCGAGTACGAGCCGATGATCGAGATCACGACGATGAACGGCGTGATGATCGCGTACGGCACCCGCATGATCAACGCGAGGAGAGGCACCGCGAGCAGACAGAGGATGAAGGTCAGGAGGTGCCCGAGGTAGATGCTCGCGATGAGGCCCCAAACGAAGTCGGGATGCTGGATGAACAGGACCGGTCCGGGCTGGAGGCCCCAGATGAACAGGCCGGCCATGATCACCGCGGAGGTCGGTGAGCCCGGGATGCCGAGCGTGATCATCGGGACGAGCGAGGCGACGCCTGCGGAGTCGGCCGCGGCCTGCGGCCCCATGATCCCGGAGATCTCGCCCTTGCCGAAGTTCTCCTTGTTCTTCGAGTACTGACGCGCGAGGCCATAGCCGAGGAACGACGCCGCGGTGGCGCCGTGGCCGGGGAGCACGCCGAAGAAGAACCCGATGATCGCGTTCGAGAGGACCAGGCGGAGACGCTTGCGTAGCTCCCGGACCGCTTCGAAGACGTCTCGCAGTCCGAGGCGCGCGGAGATGTTCTCGACGAATCCGATGCCCTGCTCCTCGGCCGAGGCGAGCGGTGATCGTGTCGAACCCGACAGCGGCGAGAAGCAGGCCGAGGGCGAGCATCGCCAGGCTCTTCATTGGCGCCTCGGCACCGAGCCCGATGAGCGTCGCGAACGAGAGCACGAAGACCGCGAACAGCTCGGCCGGTCCGAACTCGAGCGCCTTGAGCGCGATCGGGAGCGCGAAGAACGTGAAGAGGATCGTCGACACGAGCGCACCGAGGAACGACGAGACGAAAGAGCTCGCGAGAGCGAGCCCTGGCTTCCCGAGGCGTTTCGCAAGGGGGAAGCCGTCGAAGAGAAGCACGACCGCCCACGGCTCGCCGGGGATATTGAAGAGGATCGAGGTAATGACGCCTCCGAAGAGAGCGCCCCAGTAGATCCCCGCGAGGAAGATGATCGCGGTGGTCGCGTCCGATCCCGGTAGCGAGCCGTGCGCGATGAAGACGGTGATCGGTAGGAGGATCGCGACGCCGCTCGTCCCGCCGAGCCCCGGCAGCACTCCGATGACCAGACCGAGCACGACCGCGACGAAGAGCATCGCCACGTTGATCGGGTGAAGGGCAACCGCGAAGCCGCCGGCGAGCTGCCCGAATACCTCCATCTAGAAAGGAAGGAGGCCGGAGGTGTAGAGGAAGCTCTTCGGCAGCGACACGCGGAAACCGATCTCGAACACGGCGAAGATGACGATCGGGAACGCGACGGTGATCGCGGCTACCCACCAGATCTTGTAGCGGCCGAGCCACCACGCGAAAAGACCCATGTAGAGCGCGGTCGCCAGATAGAACCCGAACGGCGGCACGATCGAGTACGTGAAGTCGGTCGTCCGAAAGCCGACCCCGGCGATGAGGAGCGCGTAAACGAGCATCGGGACCGCAAGCTTCAGGACCGCGAATAAGCTGCGCGCTCCCTCGAACGCGCCCTCTGTCCCCTGCGGCGTGGTGAGGGCGCGGTACGCGACCACGACGGAAGCGAGGCCCATGATCGCGGCGGCCCAGAACGGGTACCAGCGCGCCCCGACGTCCCCCACCTGAGTGCCGGCGGACGGACTGAACGCGGCGCGGGAATCGAACATGGCGACGGCGGCGATCATCACGATCGCCGCCGCCGTCGCTACCTGGTACGGCCTCACGTGGCCGTGATCAGACCCACTTGAACTTCGTCGCGATGTCCTGATGGAGCTGCTGGTACTGCAGGATGAACTGCCGGAACTCGAGACCCGACTTGAAGCTCGGCTGAAGCGCGTTGTCGCTCATGAACTTCTTCCATTCGTCGGAGTCGTAGACCTTCTTGAACACGTCGATCCAGAACTGCTGCTGCGCCTGGGACAGCCCTGGCGGCGCCATGATCGCGCGCATGATGAAGTAGTCGTCGATCGGAATCCCTTGCGACGAGCATGTCGGTAGGGTCGAGTAGATCGGCGTCGTCGGGCTCGCCGGCATGAACGCGCAGAGCGGTCGAAGCTTCTTCGGGCTGGCTTGGTAGAGGGTGAGACCCTCGCTCGGGTTGTTGACCGAGGCCACGACGCCACCCTGGTGACCGGCGACCGCCGCGGCGACCGTCGCGCCGGACGTCTGGCTGAGGTAGGTGAAGGGCTTCGTCTTCATCGTGTCTTCGATCCGGCGGAAGAGCGCCTCGTCCTCTTGCTTGGCGCCGGTGCCGGCGACCGTGAGCGAGTTCTCCTTCGCCGCGTTGATGAAGTCCTGACCGGTCTTCCAAGGGCTGTCGTCATTGACCCAGAGGAAGAAGGGGTCGAGAGCGAGGTTGGCGACGGGAGTGAAGTCCGTCGCTTTGAACGCGAGCTTCTGCGTGATGATGGTCGTGAAGAAGCTGTTGAGGGTGATCATGATGTAGTGCATGTCACCCGTCTTCTCGTAGACGTACTGGAACGCGACGGCGCCGGAGCCGCCCTCCTTGTTGAGCGGCGTCACCGGCTGCGGGGAAAACTTCTTGGTTTCGATGATCGTCGCCATCGCGCGCGCGTAGAGGTCCGAGCCTCCGCCCGGTGCCGTGCTGATGACGAACTCGACCGGGTGCGTCGGTTGGACCGAAGCCGCTGCCGTGGCTGATCCCGAACTGGTCGGTGTCGCCGACGGGGCATTGGCCGTGGCGCAAGCCGAAAGGGTGACGAGCGCGGCCGCCAGGAGCGCCGTTATCCGAATCGCGGGCCTCGACATGACACGCACCTCCATGGAGCAGGTACGCACCGCGGTGTCTAAGGGGTCACACCGGCGGTCTGACCGCGAGTAATCCTGTCACAATGGCGGAAGCGGGTCGGCACGGGGCGTGCGTTGAGCCGGTCCAAAGCTCGTTCGGCCGAGCGGCCGAGCAAGGAGTGTGGGCATGGTGCAGGAGCTGACCAGACCGACGTCGCTGCGACGGGGCGCCGCCCCAGATAGCGCATTTGCCTTCCTGGACGGCGAATTCATTCCAGTGCGGGACGCCAAAGTGAGCGTCCTGACGCACGCCTTCAACTACGGGACAGGCGTGTTCGAGGGCATCCGCGCCTACTGGAACGCCGGGGACGAACAGCTCTACGCGCTGCACCTCAAGGAGCACTATCTCCGGCTGCACCGGTCCTGCCGGATCATGCGGATCGGGCTGCCCTACACCGCCGACGATCTGGTCGGCATCACGCTCGAGCTCCTTCGCAAGTGCAATTACCGCGAGGACGCCTACATCCGACCGATCGCGTACAAGTCCAGCCCGGTCATCGGCGTCCGACTTCACGACCTCGAGGACGCTTTCACCGTCTTCGCGGTCCCGTTCGGGACCTACATCGACATCGATCGAGGGATCTCCTGCAGCGTGTCGAGCTGGCGTCGCACCGACGACAATGCGATCCCGGCGCGGAGCAAGATCACCGGCGCCTACGTGAACGCGGCTCTCGCGAAGACCGAGGCGCAGGAGGCGGGCTTCGACGAGGCGATCGTATTGACGCAGGACGGCCACGTGAGCGAAGGAAGCGCCGAGAACCTCTTCCTCGTCCGCGACGGGACGCTGATTACTCCGCCCGGGACCGACAACATCCTCGAGGGGATCACGCGGGCCTGCGTTCTGAGGATCGCCGCCGACAACGGGATCCCTACCGCGATCCGGCAGGTCGACCGCACCGAGCTCTACGTCGCCGACGAGGTCTTCCTCTGCGGAACGGGCGCGCAGATCTCGCCGGTCACGAGCATCGACCACCGCGCCATCGGCAAGGGCGAGCGCGGACCGATCACGATGAAGGTGAGCGAGATCTACTTCGACGCCGTTCGCGGCAAGGCGTCGCAGTACCGAAGCTGGGTCACGCCCGTCTACAAACGATAGCTTGCTGCGACGTGCGAAGCACAAGAGGCAGACTCAAGCGTTGACCGAGAAGAAGAAGCTCAAGAAGCCGAACGCTCTCGGTCGCATCGTGCGTGCGATCGACGCCGCCGGCCGCGATGCCGACCTCGCTCGACGCAGTGCAAGCGATCCGAACTTCCGGCGCGGCGTGCAGTCAGACCGCCGCGAGACGCTCTCGAAGTTCACCACCGTTAAGCACGCGCTCGCCGACCGCGAGCGCATCGAGAGGGCGAAGAAGAAGACCTAGCAGCCCGCTGGCGACCTCGCTGTCTCCGGCCGATCCGCTCCGGGTCCTGTCCCAGGGGCAGGGGCCCCTGACCGCGAAGCGGCTCGCGGCCCGCTCGCTCCACGCACCCTCCCCGGTCCACCCGCGCGTCGCGAGCAGACCTGCTCGCCGTGCCACCCGCAGCGCGTTCTGCTATCGAGCTAGGTCTGTCGCGAGCCCGCGGAAGTCGGAGCCGACTCTGACGACGATGTCGGCGGAGCTTTGCTCGCTGCTCGGCAGCGTGTCGACAGGCAGTCCTCCCAACTGGAGCGCCAGCGCGTTCGCCGTGTATCGCTTGGACGAGTTCCGAACGAGCACGGCGGAGCGCCCGGTGGCGCCGTCGCTCACGGTCGAGACCGTAAAGGCCCGCTCCGCTAGCCGGTCCGCGATCGTCTGCGCCAGTCCGTTGCGTGCTCCGGCACTTCGGACCTCGACTGACGCACCCTCAGATTTCACTTGCGGGTCGTAAAAGAGCGCGGCGGCGAGGTCGCGGATCTTGGCGCGATCGGGAATCAGGTAGAAGCCGTTAGGTCCGCCGGACGATTGAAGCTCGCAATGCGGATACGCGCCGCCGCACGGGTAGAGCACTTCGCTCCGGATGGCGTCGCCGTCGATGCCCGACCCGAACTGCGCCAGTGGGAGGATGTTGGCGGGATCGAAGTTCGTCTGGACCGCGCTTCCGACGCGGTCGACGAGCCCGGGCAGGCCGCGAATGAAATCGCCTTCGGACATGCGGCTCCGCAGTGCGGAGAGGACCAGCTGCTGGCGCTGGGCGCGGCTGTAGTCGTTCGTGTCGTGCCGCGAGCGCGCGAACCGTAGCGCCGTCTGGCCGTCCATGAGCTGCGGCCCCGCGGTGATATCCAGGCGCTCTATTCCGTAATCGGGGGTGGGGTAGGACTCGTCCCGCACCGGCCGTTTCACGTCGATGACCACTCCGCCGACGGAGTCGACGATCTTGGTGAACGCGTCGAAGTCCACGAGCGCGTAGGCGTTGAGGCGGATGCCGAGCAGATCCTCGACGACCTTTCGCGCGAGGTCGTAGCCGCCGTAGGCGTATGCGGCGTTGATCTTATCCGTGAAGACGCCGGGGCGGTCGATGTACACGTCACGCGGGATCGAGAGCATCGCCGCGGTCTTGTTCACCGGGTCGAGGCTTAGGACGATCATCGTGTCCGTGTTCTTCGTGGTCGATGGATCGTCGCGTGAGTCGATGCCGAGCAAGAGAACGTTGAGCCGATCCGTCCCGGTCCACTCCGGAGGCGACGGCTCCTGTCCGGCGGTTGTGCCCACGAACGGTGGATTCGCGAGCGGTGCGAACACCTTCGATGCGAGCCCGGCCCAGGGTGCGGATCCGCGATACGCGGCCGCGTAGAACGCGACGAGCGCGACACAAACGACGCCGAGCACGAAGTAGTCGACGACGTGCCGACCGCGAAGCGAACCGATGTCGCGGAGCTTTCCCGCGAACGCGTCGGCGACCACGAAGAGGTGGTACATGAAGAACGCGCTGGCCAGGAGGAACGTGACCGCCGCGGCGTTTCGGAGAACGAAGCTGGTGAGCGGGTCCGCGATCGCGACGAATGCGCCGGCGAGCAGCACCGTGAAAATTGGAAGGACGATCATCAGTGCGCCGCGCACCCATCGGCCGCGGTACATCTGACCGAGCCCCGGCAAGAGCAACGACAGGATCGCTGCGAACCCGGGGGAGCCGCTCACCGACGGCGGCGAAAGCAAGCGGGCGCGCGGTAAGGCGGCCGACGACGCTCCCCGATTCGACACCGAACCTTAAGCGTACGAGACTCGGCCTCCCTTAGATGGAGCGTCAGCTTCCGGCCGACTCCGCGACGCTGCGCGGCGCTCGCGCCGTGGGGATCGTCTGCGCCACGCTCTTCATCCTTCCGGTGATCCTGTCGATCGCATTTCCGTCGGCCTTCCTGTTCCAGCCGTACAACCGGATCTACGAGCGGATGATCGCGGCCGTACTTCTCGCTTTCGGCCTCGGTCTACTGCTCGCGCTGCGCGATCCGGTCCGCAACGCGGGGGTCTTCGCGGTCGTCGGACTCGCCACCGGACTTCTCGGAGGTGCGGTGGTGTACGCGCTCGTCGTCGATCGTGCGGATCCCCTCCACTGGGTCGCGCAGGTCCCGATCCTCGCGGCAATCACCGCGACACTCGAGATCACGTACACGCGCCTTCGCCGCCCGAACCCGATCGTCGTGCGCATCGTCGTCGCAGCGGTGGTGCTTCTTCCACTCGCGTTCTACCTGCACGACATGGCCTACGCCGCGTTCGTCGCGAACCGGTAGCGCTCCACTCATGACGCCGATCGTGAAAGTCAACGACCTGCGGAAGCGCTACGGCGACATCGAAGCGGTCCGCGGCATCAGCTTCTTCGTCCAGCCAGGAGAGGTGTTCGGCTTGCTCGGTCCGAACGGAGCGGGGAAGACCACCACCGTCGAAATACTTGAGGGACTCCGAAAGGCCGATGGCGGGGCGGCCACCGTGGCCGGAGTCGACGTCTTCAGAGACCCCGCGGGCGTGAAACGGCGGATCGGGGTGCAGCTTCAGTCAAGCGCGTTCCCCGACAACCTGACCGTACGTGAGACCGTGCGGTTCTTCGCGGCCTGCTACGACCTCGAGGTCGACGAGCTGGCGCTCCTGCGTCAGGTCGAGCTCGAGGAGCGCGCGCGCCAACCGCAGGCGAAGCTCTCGGGCGGCCAGCGACAGCGGCTTTCGATCGCGACCGCTCTTGTGAATCAGCCGCAGCTCCTCTTTCTCGACGAGCCCACCACCGGCCTCGACCCGCAGGCGCGGCGCAATCTCTGGGGCCTGATCCGAAGCATCCAGGCCCGCGGAACGACGGTCTTTCTGACGACCCACTACCTCGACGAGGCCGAGATCCTGTGCGATCGAGTAGCGATCATGGACGAGGGGAACATCGTCGCGCTCGACCCACCGCGGAAGCTAATCGACGACCTTCTTGGCAGGGGATTCACGAAGCCGGTCCTGCAGCAGAAAGCCAACCTCGAAGACGTTTTCCTCGACCTCACCGGTCACGAGATCCGCGACGCATGAGGCAAACCTTTCGCCTCTTCGCACTGCTCCTTCGCGGCTACCTCCGCGACCGTACGGCACTCTTCTTCAGCCTGATCGTGCCGCTGATGCTGATGGTGATCTTTGGGTACCTGAACCTCGGTGACTTCGGCCGGGTGTCGGTCGCCATCGACGATCAGGCGAAGAATCAGTCGAGCGCGCAGCTCGTCCAGATCCTGAAGGGGATCGAGACGCTCCTGCTGACCGAGCTCCCTACGGACCAGGCCCTGACGAAATTGCGCCGTACCGAGCTCGACATGCTCATCGTCATCCCGCCGGATTTCTCGCTCGCGCCCGCGCGACCCGGAGGGACCGTGCCGCAGATCGTCGTCTTCGGAGACGACGCGAGGCCGCAGCAGGTCGCGGTGGGTCGCCAGATCGTGGCGCAGGTCATCGATCGGCTCTCGTTCGCGGTCACCCAGACGGCGCCGGTGATCGTTGTGAAAAACGAGACCGTGCAGGGGGTGCGCCTGCGATACGTCGATTTCCTGGTGCCGGGGATCCTGGGCGTCAACGTCATGCAGCTCGCGGTCTTCTCGGTCGCGTTCGCGCTGGTAGCCGACAAGCAGCGCGGCGTCCTGCGTCGGATCATGGCGACGCCGGTTCGGGTCCCGAACCTCCTCGCCGCGCACGTGCTCACGCGGCTCGTCATTGCGACGGGGCAGGTCGCCGTGCTGCTCCTCGTCGCCCTCGTGCTCTTCAACGTGACGATCGTTGGCGGTCTCGCTCCACTCTTCGTCGTCGCGCTCCTCGGGTCGATCCTGTTCCTCACGATCGGCTTCGCGCTCGCCGGCTGGGCCACCACCGAGAATCAAGTGCCGGCCATCGCACAGCTCATCACGCTCCCGCAGTTCTTCTTTTCGGGAGTGTTCTTCTCGAAGAACGCGGCGCCCGAACTCATCCGGCCCGTTACCAACCTGCTTCCGCTGACGCTCCTGAACGACGCGCTCCGCGAGATCAGCGTGCAGGGCGCGACCCTCTGGGACGTGAGGACCCAAATACTGGGGCTTTTGATTTGGACCGCCCTTGGTTTCATCCTCGCTGTCCGGCTCTTCCGGTTCGAGAAGTTTTAGCCCATCAACTCCTCGTGCACGACGCGGTGCACGACCGCCCGAAAGTGTCCCCAGTCAGCCCAGTCGCCGCCGATCTCGTGTGAGGGCGCGCTCGTGATGCGATCGAGCCGATCGGCGACGTCGCCGAGCGCCGCGGGCTCGACCTCGAACCACTCCTCTATCTGCTCCTCGAGATCCCTCGTGTGGAAGCGTCCGCCCACCTCGTCGAGGAGGAAGGCGAACGTGTGGAACAGCGGCGGCGCGTCGGGCGCCGACACCGGGCGGTACGTGATCCACGCGAGGAACCGCTCGGTCACGGTCTCGAGGCCCGTCTCTTCCTCCGTCTCCCGACGGAGCGCGTCGAGGATGCGCTCGCCGTGGTGGATGCCGCCGGTCGGTAGGCGGTAGGCCCCGCGCGGATAGAAGGTCTTGATCGAAAGAGGCACCTTGCCGTTCCGCCGGCGGATGACCATGCAGACTTCGGCGAACCGGTCGGGCCGCTGGATGGGATCGAAGAACGGACGGATGAGGGCATCGACTCGGCGCGGCTCGCCAAAGCGGGCCGCGATCAGAGCGATCTCTTCATCGAGCTCCGTCAATCAGTCGCGATCGTACTTGCGCAACACATCCTCGAGCCCTTCGCGGAGCAGCACCGCTTCTTTCGTCTTCTTGCGCTCGGCCAAGGCTTTGAGGCGCGCCAGCTGCGCGGCGCTGTAGTAGGAGGACTTGAGCACCATGTCGTCGGCCGGAGTGAGTCCGACGGTGTTGCCCCCCTGCTCCTTCGCGGCGTAGAGCGCGAGGTCGGCCCTGCGCATCAGCTCTTCCGGAGTCTTTGCGTCGCGCGGGATGTTGGCGACGCCGATGCTCACCGCGCACCGCTGGCCCTTCGCCAGCACCTTGGCGAACGCCGCGTCGATGTCGCGGCGCAGCGCATCGGCTCGAAGGAACGCGGCCTCAACGGTGAGTCCCGGTGCGACGAGGGCGAACTCGTCGCCGCCGATCCGGCCAAGCGTCCAGGCTTCGCGCTTGGCGGCGCGCGACAGTTCGGCGATCGCGGCGTTGATCGCTCGGTCGCCGGCCTCGCGCCCGTGGACCGTGTTGAGCTGGTGGAGGTTGTCGATGTCGAGGAGAAGCAGGGTCACCTGCTGTTCGGGCCGTTCGCGCGACTCCTTCCAGATCGCCATGAGCGCACCGTTGAAAGCAGGTCCGCTCAGGCACCCGGCCTTTAATTGTCCTGTTCGGGGCATTGCCGCACCTCCGGACCGTGGTACCCGAAACATATATATGTTGGGCAGACATACGTCAAGGCAGGAGGGCCCGACCGATCCGGCACGGAGACCTTCTAATCGGCGAGCGGGCCACGTACACTCGGGGCACAAAGCGTTTGAGGGGCCATCCACCCCGAGCTGCCGGAAGAAGTACGAGTAGAACCGGCCGGACAGCGCACCGTTAGAGGCGTATCGAGTGGACGCAGGCTGCGTCAACTTGGGTGGTACCACGGCTTGCGCCGTCCCGAGATGTCGGGACGGCGTTTTGTTTTTACGCGAGAAGGAGCGGAGATGGCGACGGAGCAGAAAATGCGATTCGCACCGGTCGGGTCGGGGTTCGATCTGCCCGAGCTGGAGAACGGGGTCCTCGACCTGTGGGAGCGCGAGGCGAGCTTCGACGTGCTGCGCCAAAAGAACTCGGGCGCGCCGCGTTACTCGTTCATCGACGGACCCATCACCGCGAACATCGAGGCGATGGGCGTCCATCACGCGTGGGGACGTACCTATAAAGACCTCTACCAGCGCTACAAGGCGATGCAGGGTTTCGACCAGCGCTGGCAGAACGGCTTCGACTGCCAGGGCCTTTGGGTTGAGGTGCAGGTCGAGCGCGAGCTCAACCTCAACAGCAAGCGCGACATCGAGACCTACGGCATCGACAAGTTCTCGCGCGCGTGTCGCGCTCGCGTCGACCGCAGCGCGGCCGCGATCACGAAGCAGTCCATCCGCCTTGGTCAGTGGATGGACTGGGACAACTCCTATTACACGTACAGCGACAACAACATCTCGCATATCTGGAGCGTGCTGAAGCTCTGTCACGAGAAGGGCTGGCTATACAAGGGTCATCGCGCGATGCCGTGGTGCGCGCGCTGCGGGACCGCCCTCGCGGAGCACGAAATGACCGGCTCGTACAAGGAGATGACGCACGACTCGCTCTACGTGCGCTTTCCCGTGCTTGCCGAAGGTCGTGGTTCCGATCTCGCGAAGCAACGCGCGTCGTTCCTCGCCTGGACGACGACGCCGTGGACGCTGCCCGCGAACGTGATGCTCGCCGTGCATCCGGACCTGGATTACGTGAAGGTGCGTGTAGTGGCCGACGGGGCGACCGAACCCGAGCTACTGATCCTCGGCGCCAAGGTCTACGCACAGTCGAAGTGGCACAACGCCGAGGTCGTCGGAACCGTGAAGGGCCGCGATCTGATCGGCTTGCGCTACGCGGGTCCGTTCGACGAGCTCCCGGCCGGCAAAACGGCCGCACCAGCCCACAAGGTCATCGCATGGGATGAGGTCGGCGAGGCCGAGGGAACGGGGATCGTTCACATCGCACCCGGTTGCGGGGCCGAGGACTTCGCCCTTGGCAAGCGCGAGGACGCGCCGGTCCTCGTGCCCATCGACGAGAACGCGCAGTTCGTGTCCGGCTTCGGCTGGCTCGAGGGCAGAGACGCGCGCGACGTCGCGCACGAGATCGCAGATGACCTGCGCAAGCGCGGCCGCCTCTTCCGCGAGCTCGCGTACACGCACAGCTACCCGATCTGCTGGCGGTGCAAGGAGGAGATCGTCTTCCGCGTCGGCGACGAGTGGTTCATCTCGATGGACGAGCTCCGGCCGAAGCTCAAGGAGGCCGCGACGAAAGTGCGCTGGCTTCCGTCCCACACGGGCGATCGGATGCAGAACTGGCTCGACAACATGGGCGACTGGAACATCAGTCGCAAGCGCTACTGGGGCCTACCGCTCCCGTTCTACACCTGCGCGAACGGCCACTTCTTCATCATCGGGAGCCAGAACGAGCTGCGCGAACGGGCCGTGCGCGGCCTCGAGCAGCTTCAGGAGCTGCACCGGCCGTGGATCGACAAGGTCGTCGTTTCGTGTCCGACGTGCAAGGCCGAGAGCGTCCGCGTGCGCGAGACCGGCGACGTCTGGCTCGACGCCGGCATCGTGCCCTTCTCTACGCTGAACTGGCTCACCGATCGCGGTTACTGGAAGAAATGGTTCCCGGCCGAGTTCATCACAGAGAACGTCGAGCAGATCCGCCTCTGGTATTACTCGCAGCTCTTCTTCAGCGTCGTGCTCACTGGCCGCGCGCCGTATGAGACGGTCCTCTCACACGAGTTCGTCTACGACGAGATCGGCGACGAGTTCCACAAGAGCGGCGAGAACTTCATCGACTTCCCGCAGGCGGCCGAACGCGTGGGCTCCGACATCGTCCGCTGGTTCTACATGCGCCTGAATCCTGCCGACAAAGTGCTGTTCGGCTACAACGTGCTCTCCGAGGTCAAGCGCAAGCTGCTCGTCCTCTGGAACACGTACGCGTTCTTCGTGACCTACGCGAACGTCGACCACTTCGACCCGGCCGCCGCGGTCGTGCCGGCGCGCGAACGTCCGCTGATCGACCGTTGGCTCCTGTCGAGCCTCCATCGCTTGGTGCGTGACGTACGCGGAGCCCTGGACGCATACGACTCACAGACGGCGTGCCTGAAGATGGAGGCCTTCTGGGATGACCTGTCCACGTGGTACGTTCGCCGGAACCGTTCTCGTTTCTGGAAGGCGCGCTCGGAGCGCGACTCGCTCGCCGCGTACCAGACCCTGTACGAGGCCCTCACCACGCTCATCCGCCTGTTCGCGCCGGTCATGCCGTTCATCGCCGAGGAGACGTTCCAGAACCTCGTGCGCCGCGCGACATCGGGCGCGCCGGCGTCGGTCCACCACGCGAGTTATCCCTCCTTCGACGCGGCGCTCATCGAGGACGACCTGGAACGCCGGATGCGTGCCGCGCGCCGCGTCGTCGAACTGGGCCGCGCCGCGCGATCCTCGGCTGGCGTGAAGACGCGGATGCCTCTCCCGAAGCTCATCGTCGTGTTCGACGCGAACGATCGCGACCGCGGCGCTTTGGACAGCGATTCAGAGCTGGCGGAGATCGTCAAGGACGAGCTCAACGTGAAGGCGATCGAGATCCGCGACGCGGCGGAGGGCCTGGTGAAGGAGACCGTGAAGCCGGACCTCAAGGTGCTCGGACCGAAGCTCGGCAAGGATCTCCCGCGCGTGCGGCAGGCGCTCGTCGAGGGTCGCTACCAGCGGCGCGACGGGACGATCTCGGTCGAAGGCTTCGAGCTCTCGGACACCGAGGTCCTCATCTCGCACGAAGGCGCGCCCGGGCACGCGGTCGGACGCGACGCGGGCGCGACGGTCGCGCTCGAAACGAAGGTCACCCCGGAGCTCGAGCTCGAAGGTCTTGCGCGAGAGCTCGCGCACCACCTGAACAACATGCGCAAGGAGGCGGGGTTCGACATCTCGGACCGCATCGCGCTCCGCTACGCCGGTCCCATCGGGCGCGTGTTCGGGCGCTACGGCGACTTCATAAAGCAGGAGGCGCTGGCGACGAGCTTCATCGAGGGCCTCCATGACCGAGGCCACAAATGGGAGGGCGAGCTGAACGGCGTCCCGGGCCAGCTCGAGATCGAAAGGGCCTGAGCGAGACGCCGCTCCATGCCGACGATCCGCATCGCGACCTCGATCGACGCGCCACCGGAGCGATGCTTCGACCTCGCCCGCGATGTCGGCGCGCACGTCCGTTCGACAGCGGGCACGGGTGAGCGCGCCGTCGGGGGCGTCACGATTGGTCTGCTCGAGCTCGGGGATGAGGTCACCTGGGAAGCGCGGCATCTCGGAATACGCCAACGTCTGACGGCTCGGATCTCGCGCTTCGAACGCCCGGTGTTGTTCGAGGATGTCATGGTCCGCGGGGCCTTCGCGTCCCTACGCCACGTGCACGAATTCCTCCCGCGTGACGGAGGAACGACGATGATCGACACGTTCACTTTCACGAGCCCGCTCGGCCCTGTCGGCGTGATCGTCGATCGACTGTTCCTCGCGGGCTACATGCGGCGATTTCTCGTATCTCGTGCGAACGAGCTCAAGCGAATGGCGGAGAGCTCCTAGAGAAGGAGCAGCTGCTTCTTCTTTGCGCTGAATTCGTCATCGGTCAGTACACCGCGGTCGTGCAGCTCGGCGAGCATCAGGAGGTCGTCGATCCCGCTCACGCGTGCCGCGGCATGGGCGACGTGACTCTGGGTGGGCTTGATTCGCCGATCGACCGTCTCCTGCAGCGTGTTCTTGACAGGCGTGAACACAGTCGCGAGCACGAACAGGGTCATCACGATCGCGATGTCCGAGCTCTGGCCGGTCATCGCGACGAACATGCGCTGGAACAGCGCGACGCTCGCGGTGTATACGCCGGCGAGGGCGGCGGTCAGCAGAACATAGACGACGGTCCGATTGATGATCAGATCGATGTCGTAGAGGCCGTTGCGCAGGATCGCGATGCCGACCGCGGCGGGTAAGGCCGTGATCGCGAGGACGCTGACGAGGTCAGTGATGACCATCAGCGAAGGAATGAATATGGCGACGGCCTCGAGAACGAACGACAGAAGGATCAGACCGCCCGCGTATGCGAACCACTTCAGTTGCTGGCGCTCGTTGGCGTCTGCGCGCCGTACGCGGTCGAAGAGCGCGACCGCGCTGACGACCACGAGACCAAAGAGGAGGGGTTGCATGGCGTTTCCGACGGCATCGAAGAAGGCCTTGTACTGATCGAGCCCGATGGGATTGCGTATGGACGCGTACCCCACGTTCGCGTACGTGTCGGGAGCGACCATGGTGAAGAGGACAGCCAAAACGACCGTCGCCCCTGCGAAGTACGCGACCGGTCGCCACCGTGGCGATGGGAGATGTCCGTCCGGAAACAGAAGGGGCAGGAACAGCGCGACCACCGCGATGCCGGGCATCTCGGCCCAGAACCCGAACCAGGCCATCGCCTGGCCGAAGGGGAGCGTGCCGGGTTGGACGACAAGAGCGAGGATCGCGTACTGCATCGAAAAGAAGGACACGCCGAAGCTGACCGCCGCGGCGCAGAACATCCAGCCGATCGGATGGCGAGGGTGCGCGCTCACGATCAGCGCGCCGACGACCCCCGAGGCGGCGAGCGCGATCACGGCCCAGATGTCGAGAAGGGTCGCTCGGCCGACGAACCGCACCTCGAGAAAGAGGCTCACGGTTGCGAGAACAGCGAAAAGGGCCACGCTCGCCCACGCCAGCCAAGCGGCGCGTGACAGGTGTGGATGCGCGCCCGCGATCGGGCGCAACGCCGTCCCCTCCATACGCAACAGCCTACGCGTGCGGTGTTAGAGCAAGGCGCTTCGAAGAGCGGAGTAGATGAGGCGCGGAGCGCGGCGGCGTCCGGGACCGGTCAGCGCGGTCCGCCAGGTCGGATAAGAAAGGAGCGCGTGAGCGAGCGCGATCGCGTCGCTCGGGCGAACGCGAAGGCCCCCTCGGCGGGCGAGGTCGTTGATCGTCTGCGTGATGATCCCGAGTCGGACGCCGTCCAGCTCGCGGAGGAGCGCGGCGATCTCGCGCGGCAGCGCTCCGTCCACGAGGGTCTCGAGAAGGACTGATTCCGTGCGGTACTCGCGCTCGTGCATCGCGATGAGCTCGGCGAGAACAGAATCCGCGCTCTCACCGCGCGGGCGCCACCGCTCGATCCGCCCGATCAACCCCTTAGCCCGTCCACGCAGCGCCGCGTCCACGAGGCGTTCCTTCGTGGGCGCGTGGAGGTAGACCGTGCGCGGAGCGACGTGGGCGCGTCGCGCGACTTCGCTCACGCGCAGCTTCGCATAACCGCGCCGCGAGACCTCGCGCAGGGCCGCGGACTCGATCGCGCTCGATGTTCGTGCCGTCGTGCGTGCGCGTTCGCGCTGGACGTATCGCCGATTCACTACAAGGCGAGTGTATCGGAATGCTTCGAGCCCTCGAAGCGATGCGCTATCGTTGCATCACAAGTGGCCGATCTCGCATTCGTCTTCCCGGGGCAGGGCTCGCAGGCCGTCGGCATGGGCCGAGCGGTCTACGAGCAGTCGGCACGCGCCCGCGAGATCTTCGATGAGGCCGACCGCACGGTGGGGTATGAGCTCTCGAAGATCTGCTTTGACGGACCGTCCGGCGACCTCGACAACACGACGGTCGCTCAGCCTGCGATCCTCACGACAAGCGTCGCGATCCTGGAGGCATTCATCGAGTCGGTGAACGCCAAGCTCGGCCGGCGTTCGAGCGACGGTGTCGAGCCGCGAGGCGTCGCCGCGCTTCCGGCGTCGCTACGCCCACGCTTCGTGGCGGGCCATTCGCTCGGCGAATTCACGGCGCTCGTCGCCGCTGGTGTTCTCACGTTCCAGGATGCTCTCCGTCTCGTCACCGAGCGCGGCCGCCTTGCCGCCTCGCGTGGCGCGAAGGGGGCGATGGCCGCGATAGTCGGTCTCCCGGCTGAAGAGGTCGATCGCGTTATCAAGGACACCCTGCCACTCGGGAGCGCGGTGGTGGCGAACGACAACGGGCCCGCACAGGTCACCATCGCGGGCGACAGCGAGAGCGTCGCAAAGGTGAGCGAGGCACTCACCCGGCACGGCGCGCGGAAGGTCGTGCCGCTACGCATATCCGCGCCATTCCACTTTCCGGCCATGGGCCGGATCGGTCCCGACCTCTCGGCCTTCATGCGCACGATCCACTTCCACGAGCCGGTCGTGCCGATCGTGGCGAACGTAAGCGCGATGCCGCACCCGTCCGCATCGGCCATTCCCGACGCCCTCGTACGTCACCTCTCGAACCGAGTCGAGTGGCTGCGCTCCGTCCGCTACATGGCAGAACGCGGTGCGTCGACGTTCGTCGAGATCGGGGCCGGCCAGGTCGTCAACGGCCTGGTGAAGCGCATCGCCGACGTGAAGCTCCTCAACGTGTCGGATCCCCTCTCCATCACCGGAGCGCTGTCGGCACTGCGGGACCGCGCCGTCGCGCCGCGGTGACGCGACGCGTAGTCGTCACTGGCCTCGGGGCCGTGACGCCGCTGGGACTTGACGTGACGAGCACCTGGGACGCGCTCGTTCACGGTCGGAGCGGCATCGGCCGGATCACCCGCTTCGATCCGTCGCCGTACGAGACCCAGATCGCCGGCGAGATCAAAGGGTTCGACGCCGCGAAGTACATGGATCGCAAGGAGATCCGACGCACCGACCGCTTCACGCAGTACGCGGTCGCCGCCGCCGCGCAGGCGCTCGAGGACGCCGGTCTCAAGGGTGGCGGGCCGGACCGTGACCGCATCGGTGTGGCGATCGCTACCGGCGTCGGCGGGATCGAAACGCTGATCGACCAGGTGCTCCTCATGAAGGAACGCGGACCATCGCGGCTATCGCCGTTCCTGGTGCCGATGCTCATGGCGAACGCCGGATCCGCGCAGATCTCGATGCAGTTCGACGTCCGCGGTCCGAGCCTGACTCACGTTTCGGCGTGCGCGTCGAGCTCGCACTCGATCGGCGAGTGCGCCGAGCTCATCAGGCGCGGCCAAGCGGACGTCATGGTCAGCGGGGGAGCGGAAGCCGCGGTGCTGCCGCTCCCGATCGGCGCCTTCGCGACGATGCACGCGATGAGTCGCCGGAACGACGCGCCGGAGAAGGCGTCGCGCCCGTTCGACAAGGATCGTGACGGCTTCGTCCTGTCTGAAGGCTCCGCCGTCCTCATCCTCGAAGAGCGCGAGCGCGCGCTCGCGCGCAAGGCGAAGATCTACGGCGAGGTCGTGGGGTACGGCGCGACGGCCGACGCGTACCACATCACCTCGCCGTCGCCGGAGGGCGAGGGCAACGCGCGCGCGATGCAGAAGGCGCTCGACCAGGCCGGCATGAAGGCGTCGGACATCGACTACATCAACGCGCATGGCACGTCGACGCAGCCGAACGACCGCGAGGAAACCGCGGCGATCAAGCACGTCTTCGGCGAGCACGCGAAAAAGCTCATGGTCTCGTCAACGAAGTCGATGACCGGTCACCTGCTCGGGGCCGCAGGCGCGCTCGAGGCCATGGCATGCGTGCTCGCCATGCGCGACGGATGCGTACCGCCGACCATCAACTACGAGACGCCGGATCCGGCGCTTGACCTCGACTACGTGCCCAACGAGGCGCGCGCGCGGGCGATCGAGACTGCGCTCTCGAACTCGATGGGCTTCGGCGGCCATAACGCCTCGCTGATCTTCCGCGCCGCGTAGCTGGCAGCGCGCCTGCACGCACGTCGAGCATGCCGAAACCCCTAGAGCGCCCACCCGAAGAATGGAAGAGCGCCGGCGAGCCGATGACCGATTCGCAGGCGTCGTTCCTCAAACGTCTGTCCGCGGACGCCGGCCAGGAGTTCGACCCGAGCTTGAGCAAGGCGGCCGCCTCGCGGCGCATTGACGAGCTTCTCACTCGCGGCAAGGGCGAGTCGGCGCGGACTACCCCGACCCGGCGCACGCCGAAAGCCGCGGCATCGCGGCCGGCAAAGGCGAAGCGCGAAGGCGGGATGAGCGAAGCGCAATCGGCGTATCTAAAGGAGCTCGCCGAAGAGGAAGGCGGCGATTTCGACCCTGATCTCACAAAGGAGGAAGGGGCACGCCGCATCGGCGAGCTTCTGATCAAGCAGATGGCGCGCCGGTCGCCGACGGAGCCGCCCTTCTAAGTCGCGTCCCTGCTAGTTTCGGCGGCACATGAGTCTCGAAGGGCGGACCGCCTTGATCACCGGCGGGGGACGCGGGATCGGGCGCGCGACCGCGATCCGCCTGAGCCGCGACGGTGCGCGCATCGCGATCAACTACAAGGGAAACGCGGAGGCTGCCGAGGAGGCGAGACGCCTCGTCGAGAAGGGCGGCGGCAAGGCGACCCTGATCCAGGGTGACGTCTCCGTCGACGACCAGGCCGAGAACGTCGTCAAGGCGGCGCTGGCGTTCGGCGAGGGCCGGCTCGACATCCTCGTGAACAACGCGGGCATCACTCGCGACAACCTGCTGGTCCGTATGAGCGCCGAGGACTGGGACGCGGTCGTCGACCTGAACCTCCGCGGCGCGTTCCTCGTGACCAAAGCCGCGATGCGCCCGATGATGAAGCAGCGCGCGGGGCGCATCGTGAACGTCTCGTCCGTTGCCGGCGTCGCCGGCAACGCGGGTCAGGCGAACTACGCGTCGGCCAAAGCAGGCCTCATCGGATTCACGAAGACGGTCGCGCGCGAGATGGCCACCCGAAATATCACGTGCAACGCCGTCGCTCCGGGGTTCGTGGACACCGATCTGACGCACGGACTCCTCAAGCAGATGGAGGAAACGATCCTCAAGCAGATCCCACTCGGTCGTTTCGGCAGCGTCGAGGACGTCGCGAACGCGATCGCGTTCCTCGCATCGGACGAGGCGAGCTACATCACCGGTCAGGTGCTCGTCGTCGACGGCGGGATGGTGACGGCCTAGGCATGCGACCCTCGCGGATCCTTCTCGTCGCGGGCGTCGCAGTTCTGGTCTTCGTGATCGACCGCGTGACCAAAGCTTGGGTCAGCGAGAACATTCCCCTCGGCACGGCCCGCCCGATCGTCGGCGACTACGTGCGGATCGTCCACGCGCAGAACACGGGCGCCGCGTTCGGTCTCCTGCCGGAGCGCACAACGCTTCTTTCGGTGCTCTCCGTCGTCGCGGTCCTCGCGATCGTTTACTACTACCGCCAGATCGCGAGCAACTCGGCGCTCGTCTCGGCAACGCTCGGGATGCAGCTCGGCGGCGCGTTCGGGAATCTGCTCGACCGGATCACCCAGGGATACGTCGTCGACTTCGTCGACGTGGGGATCGGCGACATTCGCTTCTGGGCCTTCAACGTCGCTGACTCGTCGATCGTCGTCGGGATCATTCTGGTCACCGTGGCGCTCTGGTACGAGGAGCACCGCGCCCAAACGCCGAAGCCGGCTTAGTTTGGGCCTGGTCGAGCGACGAGCGGCTTTGCCGTGAGGAGCGAGGGGGCAGGGGCCCCCGTTAGCCGAGCGAAGCGAGGCGTGGTCAGCCCTGAGCGCGTCTCCGGCGAAGCCGGAGATTAATCGAGTGGCGGAGCGGATCGCGCTGCGTGTCGCTGAAGGCGGGCAGCGCGTGGACCGCTTTCTCGCGGAGCACAGCCGGCTCTCGCGGAGTGCCATCTCGCGGCTGGCGAAAGATGGCCGCGTGCTCGTCAACGGCGCGGCGGTCGAGCCGGCGTACAAGGTCCGCGTCGGCCAGGAGCTCGTCGTCGACGTCCCGGACGCGGAGCCGGCGCTCTCCCTCGCGGCCGAGAACATCCCGATCGACGTCATCTACGAGGACGAGGACGTGATCGTCGTGAACAAGCCGGCGGGTCTCGTGGTGCATCCGGCGTACGGTCACGCCACGGGAACGCTGGTCAATGCGGTGGTCGGACGTATCACGGCCGATACCGGTCGCGCCGCGTCGCGCCCCGGGATCGTGCACCGGCTCGACAAGGACACGAGCGGCGTCCTGGTCGTCGCGAAGAACGACACCGCCCACCTTGCCCTGGCGCGGCAGATCCAGGCCCAGAAGTTCGGCAAGGAATACCTCGCACTCGTCTGGGGCGATCCGGGGACGACGCCCGCGATCGTCGAGGCGCCGCTGCTCCGCGATCCCGACGACCGCCGCAGGATGGTCGTTCGTGCGGGTGGCCGGGAGGCGACGACCCGGTTCGAGCGGATCGCGGCTTGGCCATCGCCCTCGGGCACCGAGCGCCAGGCGCTTCTGCACGTCCGACCCGTGACCGGGCGCACCCACCAAATCCGCGCTCACCTTGCCTACGCGCGACTGCCTATCGTTGGCGACCCGGTGTATGGAAAGCGCGGCGACCAAAGCGGCTTGGAACGGCAATTCCTGCACGCGTGGCGCCTCACGGTTCGTTTGCCGCATGGTGGCGAGCGCACGTTCACGGCGCCGCTCGCGCCCGAGCTCGTGACTTATTTGGACCGACTCGGAACCCCGGTGACCGCGACTCCGCTCCTGGAGGAGCTCCGCTGAGCATCGACGGTCGCGGCCTACTCGTCATCATCTCCGCGCCCTCTGGCGGCGGGAAGGATACGGTGATCGAGCGGCTCGTCCGTGAGCTCGATGACGCGGTCATCTATGTGACCGCGACCAGCCGCAAGCCCCGGCCTGGAGAGAAGGACGGCGTCCAGTACTACTTCTACCAGCCAGAGAAGTTCCGGGCCGAGATCGAGGCAGGGAACTTCCTCGAGTGGTCGATGGTCCACGGTGACTTCAAAGGCGTCCGCAAGGACGCTCTCGCTGACACGCTCCGCGATCACCGGATCGTCATCGTCAAGCCTGAGCCGCAAGGGATGCGAAAGATCAAAGCGAAGTTCCCGGAGGTGCTGACCATCTTCATCATGCCGCCCTCGCTCGAATGGCTCCGAAAACGGTTGCTCGAGCGCGGGACCGAGACCGACGAGCAGCGCGAGCTACGGATGCGCAACGCCGAGATCGAGATGGCCGCGACGCCGGAATATGACTACGTGGTCGTAAATGAGGACGGCAAGATCGATAAGACCGTCAAGGAGATCGCCGAGATCATCCGAAAGGAGATGACCAAACCGCGACACTACGATCTATGACGGCCAGGACCGTGGAGGTCGCCGTCTTCGCGGGCGTGCGCGGACCCGCGCGCACCTTCAGCTACCTCGTACCCGACGGGCTCGACCTTCTCCCCGGACACCTGGTCCGCGTCGGGCTCGGAGCGCGTGCCGTGCCCGGCGTGGTCATATCGCTTGACGGCGCGCCGGCCACGCGCGAGCTGAAAGCCGTCGATGCCCTCGTGCATCCCCTTCCGCTCCTTCGACCACACCAGCTCGCGCTGGCGAGCTGGATCGCGGCCCGGTACCGCTGCGGGCTCGCCGACGCGGTGCGCGCGATGGTCCCGCCGGCGCTCGCCTCGCGCGCGCGATCGCCTCGCCTCGCGGCCGCGCGCGGCGAACGAACTGAAGCGATCTTCGCGCTCGATTCCGGGGGCCGAGACGCGCTCGCGGGAGCGGTTCGCGTCGGCGCCCGGCAGCTCGCGACCCTGCGCGCACTGGCCGCTGGCGCCGTGACGTCACGCGATCTCGCGGATGCCGGCGGGTCGGCGGCGGCGGCGCGCGCGCTCGCAAAACGCGGCATGGTGCTGGCGAGCGCGCGCGCGGTGCGACGCGTCCCCGCTGAATTTGCTTTCTCGGATGAAGATCGTGCCCGGGATCTCCCCGCGACCGGACCGCAGGCCGTCGCCATCGGCGAGATCACCGGGGCGCTGGGCTCGGGCCGCGGCTTCCTCCTTCATGGCGTGACGGCGAGCGGCAAGACCGAGGTGTACCTGCGCGCGGCCACGACGGCGCTCGCGCGCGGCGACGGCGTGATCGTCCTCGTGCCGGAGATCATCCTCACGGCGCAGGTCGTCGCGCGGTTCATCGCGCGTTTCGGCGATCGCGTCGCGCTTCTGCACAGCGCCCTTTCGTCGGGCGAGCGTTTCGACGAGTGGCGGCGGATCCTCGACGGAGTCGCCGACGTCGTCGTCGGCTCGCGCTCCGCGCTCTTCGCGCCGCTCGAGCGCGTCGGTCTGATCGTCGTCGACGAGGAGCAGGAGCCGTCGTACAAGCAGGAGAGCGACCCGCGCTATCACGCGGTCGACGCCGCGCTCGAGCTCGGTCGCATCACCGGAGCCGCCGTCGTGCTGGGAAGCGCGACACCGCGCGTGGTCACGTACGAGGCGGCGCGTAAAGGCGACATCACGCCTCTCGCGCTGCCGGAGCGCGTCGGGGAGCTGGCGCTGCCGCCAACGACGGTGGTCGATCTGCGTCTCGAGCTCCGGACCGGCAATCGCAGCACGCTGTCGCAAGCGCTGCGCGAGGCGCTCCAGAGGACGGTCGCCGCGGGCGAACAGACGATCCTCTATTTGAATCGCCGCGGCTTCGCGACCGTGGTGCTCTGCCGCGATTGCGGGTACGTCGCGAAGTGCCCGGCGTGCGAGATCCCGTACGCCTATCACGCGGATGGCGCGCTCGTATGCCACCGGTGCGGTCGTCGCGAGGCGAGAGCGCCGGAGGTGTGCCCAGCGTGCGGCAGCGCGCGCATCAAGCAGCTCGGTGTCGGGACCCAGCGAGTAGAAGAGGAGGTGCGGGCCGCCGTTCCGCGCGCGAAGGTGATCCGCCTGGATCGTGATGCCATCCGCGCGAAGGGCGCCCATGCCGCGGCCTACGAGCGGATGCGCTCTGGCGACGCGCAGGTCATCGTCGGCACGCAGATGCTCGCGAAGGGCTTCGACCTGCCCCATGTCACGCTCGTTGGCGTCGTGAACGCGGACACGATCCTCAATCTCCCCGACTTCACCGCAGCGGAGCGCACCTTTCAATTGCTCACGCAGGTGCTCGGCCGGTCGGGACGCGGCGAGGCAGGCGGGCGGGGGATCGTGCAGACCTATCTACCGGACCACTACGCGATCCGCGCGGCCGCCGCGCATGACTACGTCGCGTTCGCCGAGGCCGAGCTCGAGGGCCGTCGGCGGTTCGGTTATCCGCCGTTCGGACGGCTCGCGATGCTGTCGACGCAGGCGAAGAAGATCGAGACGGTCGAGAAACGGTCGCACGAGCTCGCGGCGTGGCTGCGCGAGGCCGCCGGCGACGACGCGGAGGTGCTTGGGCCGGCGCCCGCATTCGCCGCGAAGCGCGCGGGCAGCTATCGCGCGCAGATCGTTCTGCGCGGCGATCCCGAGCGCGTGCTCGATCGCGTCACCGTGAGCGACGAGTGGACGGTCGACGTAGACCCGGTGACACTTCTCGGATGAGCGACGACATCAAAGAGCCGAAGGAGCCGGCGCCGCCGAGACTGCGTGTCACGAAGGGCACGCCGTGGCGCATCGACGCGGGCCGTCGCGCGAAGTGGTCCGCACGCAGCTTCGTTTCGGCCAATGCGGTCGAGGTCAGGCAGATCGGCGATCCGGTACTGCACGCGGCCGCGAAGAAGCCGCGGCTCAGCCGGCCCGAGCTCGAAGCGCTCGTCGCGCGCATGTTCGCGTCGATGGTCGTAGCGCACGGCATCGGGATCGCGGCGCCGCAAATCGGCGTTGCCCTGCGCGTCGCGATCATGGACGTCGACGAGGCCGGCATCGTCGCGATCGAGCCGACCATCGAATGGACCAGCGAAGAGAAGGAAGAGACGAGCGAAGGCTGCCTCTCCGTGCGCGGCCTCTACGGAATGCTCGAGCGCCCCGTCGCCGCGCGCCTCGTCGCGGACGATCTCGCCGGAAAGCGATTCACGCTCATGGGCGACGAGTTCGGGGCCCAGTGCATGCTCCACGAGACCGATCATCTGAGCGGCGTCCTGTACGTGGATCGGCTCCGATCGCGGGAGGATCTCCATACGGTCGAGCCTGACGAGGAGGAACGGGTTTCCGCCTAGCACAGCGCGCTCTGTTCCTCGGCACCCCTGAGTTCGCGGTTCGCTCGCTCGAGGCACTCGACCGTCTTCGCGAGAGCGGCGTCGTTCAGATCGTGGGAGTGGTGACGCAACCCGATCGTCCCGCATCGCGCGGTGTGTTGCGCGAGCCCGCGGTGAAGGTCGCGGCGCGCGCGATCGGTCTGGCGGTCCATCAGCCGGCGCGACTCGATGACAAGGAAGTGGCCGCCATCCTCGCGCTGCGACCCGAGCTGCTGGTCTGGTCCGCGTACGGCAACAAGATCCCGAAAGCGCTCCTCGCCGCCGTGACTGGCCGCGCCCTCAACGTGCACGCGTCGCTTCTTCCTCGGTGGCGCGGCGCAGCGCCGATCGCGCACGCCATCCTCGCCGGCGATCCCGAGACCGGAGTCACGTTGATGGAAGGCACGACGGAGCTCGATGCCGGGCCGATCCTCGCGCAGACCCGAACGAGGATCGGCGACGAGACGAAGGGTGAGCTCGAGGAACGTCTCGCCAAGCTCGGTGGCGAGCTTCTCGAGCGCGAGATGCCGAGGTACCTGGCCGGCAAGATGGTCAGACGGCCGCAGGATGAAAAACAGGTCACGCTCGCTCCGAAGCTCGAGCCGCGCGGAGGCGAGCTCGACCTCGCGCGCCCGGCGGAGGAGCTCGTGCGCCGGGTCCGCGCGTACACACCCGATCCCGGCGCGTTCGTCACGTTCCGCGGTCAGCGCATCAGCGTGCTGCGCAGCACCGTCGCCGGTGGCCGCGGGACCGATCACGGCGTCTTCGAGATCCGCAACGGAACGCCGCCCCTCGCGGCCGGCGCTGGATGGCTACGACTCGACGAGGTCAAGCCGGCGGGCAAACGCGCGATGCGCGGCGCGGACTGGGCGCGCGGGCTCCGAGACGTTCGAGCGGCCGAGCGCGTCCCGTCGTGAGTCGCGCCGCTACGCTCGACCCGATGACCGACATCCGTCCGGCGGTCAGCGACCTGAGCAGAGAGCAGCTTCTCGCGTGGCTCTCCAAGCACGGCGAGCCCGCGTACCGCGCGAAGCAGATCCGGCGGCACGCGACCCACGGCACCGAGCGGGGGTTCGAAGACCTGACCGATCTGCCGAAGTCGCTCCGCGACGCGCTCGCGCGGTCGTTTCGCTGGTCGTCGGTCGAGCCGGTGCGCGAAGAGGCGAGCGCGGACGGCGAAACGCGCAAAGCCTTGTTGGAGCTGCGCGACGGCCACCACATCGAGAGCGTGCTCATGCCGCATCACGGCGCACGCAACGCGGTGTGCGTTTCGACGCAGGCAGGTTGCCCGATGGCCTGCGCGTTCTGTGCGACTGGCGAGATGGGTCTCGTACGGAACCTCACCCCGGGCGAGATCGTCGACCAGATCCGGCACTGGCAGCGCGAACTCGCTGAGCGTGATGAGCGTGTATCGCACGTCGTCTACATGGGGATGGGGGAGCCATTCAACAACTACGACGCGACGCTCGCGTCGGTGCGGTCGCTCATCGACCCCGAGGAATTCGGCATCAGCCCGCGGCGTTTGACGATCTCAACCTGTGGCGTCGTTCCGGGGATCGACGCGCTCGGCGAGGAAGGACTGCCGATCAACCTCGCGGTCTCGCTGCACGCGCCGGACGATCCGACGCGTGCGCGCATCATGCCGATCAATCGAAAGTGGGGCGTCGAGGAAGTCCTGGCGGCGGCGGCGCGCTACGTCAAGCGCACGAAGCGCCGCGTCACGTTCGAGTACGTCCTTCTCGCGGGCGTGAACGATTCGGTGGAGACGGCGCGCGCGCTTGCGTCGCTGATCACGCGCCACGGTCCGACGAAGGACGCGCACGTGAATCTCATCCCGTATAACCCTGGCGCCGGCGGCTTCAAGCGGCCGTCCGTCGACCGGATGGAGGCCTTCACGAAGGTCTTACAAGAGCAGGGCATCGCCGCGACGCTGCGGATCAGCAAAGGGCAGGACATCGCCGCGGGGTGCGGTCAGCTGAAAGTGGCGGAAGGAAAAGCCGCGTTGTCTCCGAACTGATAGCGGTGGGCTGAAAGCCAGGCGATAGCGTTCCGCGGATGTCCTCTGACGTGGCGAGGCGCGGGCTAACTTCGCAGATGGCCGCGATCTTTTTCGTGACGGCCGCCGCGCTTCTCTTCCAGGTCGCGCAGACCCGCCTCTTCAGCGCGGCGTTTGGTTACCACCTGACCTATCTCGTCATCAGCGTCTCGCTGCTGGGCGTCGGATGGGGCGCGACTCTCTCCGCTGTCTTCGACGCGCGGCCGCGACGACCTTCGCTCGGCCGGCTCGCGGTCGCGGCCGCCGCGAGCATCATCCTCGCGCTTCTCGTCGAGACGCACGTCGATCCGATGTCGAATCTCGGCCTCGCCGTCGGCGCGGCGTATCTTCTCGGCTTCCCGCCGTTCGCCTTCGCCAGCTGGATCGTCGTTCGCAGCCTGCGCGAGCGCTCGGCGCAGGCCGGGAAGCTGTACGCCGCCGATCTCGCAGGCGCCAGCAGCGGGAGCATCCTCGCGCTCGTCATGCTTCCCATGCTCGGCGCGCCCGGCCTCTATGGCCTCGCCGCCACCCTTGCGGCGGTCAGCGCCACGTTGTCACTCCGCGGCCGGACACGCGTCCTACCGGTCGTGACGTGCGTCGTGCTGACCGGTGTGCTCGCGGGCTGGGGCGACATTGTCGCTCCGCCGCAGGCTGGTCCCGAAAAGAGCGCGGTGTACGCGCCAGGCATCGACCACCTCGCGACGAGATGGGATCCGTCCTCGCGAGTCGACGTCGTCCAGTACCAGGGTCAACCGATCGGCTACCAGTACCTCCACTTCGTCGACCCGGCCTACACCGGGCCGCGGCCCGACGCACATCTCATGTCGCTGGATCTCTCGGCGGCCACGCCGATCCTCGACGGCCGTGGCGACATGAGCGTGCTTCGCCAAACGATCATCGCCGCCCCGTACGAGCTCGTCGCGGACCCTTCGGTGCTCGTGATCGGACCCGGTGGAGGGGTCGATATCCAGAACGCGCTGGTCCACGGAGCCCGTTCGGTCGATGCGGTCGAGGTGAACCGCGCGGTCGTTGCACTCATGCGCGGAGAGTTCGCCGACTACAGCGGCGATCTGTACACGGCCCCACGTGTTCGCGTCGTCGAGGACGAGGCCCGCAGCTACATCCGCCGCTCGAGCGATCGCTACGACCTGATCGCGATGACGGTCGTCGATAGCTGGGCCGCGCTCGCGAGCGGTTCCTATGCGCTCACCGAAAGCTACCTCTACACGTCCGAGGCGTTCCAGGATTATCTCGGTCACCTGAGCCCCGGCGGGGTCCTCGCGGTCGGCCGCTGGTACAGAGATCCACCCGTCGAGATGCTTCACACCGCGCAGCTCGCGGCGACCGCGCTCCGCTCCGAGGGCGTCTCGAACGTTGCGGACCGCATGGTGGTCCTTCGGTACCTGAACTTCGGTCTACTCATCGTCCAGCCGGCGCCGTTCGACGCGGCCTCCATCGCGAAGATCCGCGCCTTCGCGAACGCGCACCACTTCGCGATCGAATACGACCCGCTCGCGCCGGCGGGGCCATTCCTTGCCGCCGCGCTCGACGATCGCGGTGTCCCGGCGACCGACGACCGCCCCTTCTTCTTCGCGGCCGACCTCGGAGACAACCGCGTCCCGGCCGCGTACGCGATCCTCTTCGTCGCCCTCGTCCCGGCCGTTCTCCTGTCGTACCTGCTGCTCATCCGACCGCTCCGCCGCGCGATCGGCCCGGTGCTCGGGTCGGGAATCGGCATCGCCACGACGCTCCGTTCGCTCGCCGTGGGTCTCGGTTTCATCGGCGCGGAGATCGTGCTGCTCCAGCGTCTCACGCTGTATCTCGGCCAGCCGGCCTTCGCGCTGTCCCTTGGCCTCGCCGCCCTGTTGATCGGCGCCGCCATCGGCTCGAGCCTCTCGGCGCGGCTGCGGCAGGATCCCGATCAAGCCTCGGCGATCTGCGCCGTCGCCGTTCCGGTCTTACTGATCCTTCTGACGTGGGTCGCATCGATCACCCTCGCGTGGCCACTCGTGGGACGTGGTGCAGTGGCGGTGCTGGCGTCCGCCGGCCTCGGCATCCCGCTCGGGGCCGTCTTCCCGAAGATCGTCGCGCAGGCAGGCGCGGCCGATCCGCGCTTGGTGAGCTGGGCCTGGGCGATCAACGGCGCCGCATCAGTCATAGGCTCGATCCTCGCGGTGGCGTTGACGATCAACGTCGGATTCACGACCGTCGGCGTCGTTGCGGCGGCCTGCTACCTCGTGCCGGTCATCGCCGGGCGCGCGCAACGGCTACGTCCCAGCGAGCAAGGAATAAGCGAGAGATCGCCGGTCGCGACCTCATAAGCGCCCGACGTCAGTGGCCAGCGCGCCGCCGATTAGGCGCTCGGCCTAATGCATCACCGGATCGGCGGCGGCAAAGTCCGAAGCGGCGCGCAAGCCCGGGACCGGAGAGAAGACCACCAACAGGATCGAGAGCGCCATTCCCGCCCATCCGACGGCGATCGCGCCGCGCACACCGATCTGCTCCGCGACGAACGCGGCGAGGAGAGCGCCGAGCGGGTAGCCGAGTCCATGCGCGACGACGTCGAGGGTCCCGTTCACGCGCCCGAGGACGCGGTCCGGAATGACGCCCTGGATGAGCGACCGCTCGGCGACGCCCCCGATCGTCTGCAGGCCGTCCCCGATGAGCTGCGGGAGGAAGACCATGAGCGTCGCCACCGCGACCGGTCCCTGGGCCAGCGGTGTGAGGACGCCGAGCATCGAGGCGGCGATGGCCGTGCCAACGAGCGCGCGGCCGATACCCACCGCGTTGACGACACGCGACGCGAAGAGCGACCCGACGAGGGACCCGACGCCTCCGGCCGAGATGACGATGCCCAGGAGGAATGGATCGAGGTGCAGCTCGCGTAGGAGGTAGATCGAGTAGAGCACGCCGTAGAACGCGCCGAAGACGTGGTCGGGCACCGAGCGGGCGGCCAGCGGGAAGACGATCGCGTGATGGCGCACGATGCGCAGTCCCTCGACGATCTCGTGCGCGATTCGCGTCGTCGTCTCGCGCGGAGGTCGCGGTGGCTCAGGCGCGCGAATCATCAACAGGGTCACCGCCGAGACGACGAACGACACGGCGTCGACGAGGATCGCGAACGGCGCGCTCACGATCTGCACGAGCGCTCCCGCGAAGCCGGGGCCGCCGATCTCCGCGATCGCCGAGCTTGTCGCGAGCCTGCTGTTGCCTTCGACGAGACGATCGCGACCGATAAGCGTCGGCACGTACGCGGGGTACGCGGCGTCGAAGAGCGCACCGAGGCACGCCTCGAGGAACATGACGACGTAGAGCTGCTCCATCCGCAGCGCGCCGAGCGCGTACGCGACGGGGATCGACAGCAGCAACACAGCGCGGATGAGGTCATCCCAGATGAGCAGCGGACGCCGCCGCAGGCGGTCGACCCAAGCACCTGCGATGAGGCCGACCAGCAACACGCCCAGGCTCGTCACGATCACCAGCACCGCCAGCTCCCACGGGCCGGCGCCTAGGACCAGTAGCGCGACGAGCGGCACGGCGGTTCGGGTGACGACCGTGCCCAGCTCGGACACGGTCTGACCGACCCAGAGCTTCCGGAAATCCTCGTGCTGCCAAAGGGATCGCGTTGACACGATGGGGGAGCGTACCGTCGCGCCGACGGGCCGTTCTAGCGGCGCGCGCGCTCCTTTTTCTTCGCCATCCGCGCGTCCTTCGTCTGATTGCGGCGGCAGCGCGTGCACACCAAGAGCTTGGCGCCGTCGATGACCGCGGGATGAAGGTTCGCGTCGAAACGACGGTGCGTGTGCACCTTCGAGTGGCTCACGTTGTATCCATAGGCGGCGGTCTTGCCGCAGATCGCGCAGGCGCGTGGCATCGCAGGTGGACTCCTTCAGGGGAAGTGAACTCAAATGTTACAGTCGCGGCCATCGTTAGGCAATTCGATGGCGCTGCGCTCCTGCGCGCGCTTGAGGCCGCGACGGCGCGTCTTGAGGCGGGTGCGGACGAGGTGAACGCGCTCAACGTCTATCCCGTTCCGGACGGCGACACAGGGACGAACATGCTTCACACCATGCGCGCCGCTGTGAAACGTGCGCGCGATGCGGAGCCCACGATCGATAAGGTGAGCGCGGCCGCGGCCTACGGTGCGCTCATGGGCGCGCGCGGAAACAGCGGCGTGATCCTTTCGCAGGTCATCCGCGGTCTGAAAGAAGCGTTCGCCGGCAAGGAGACCGCCGGCGTCGCCGATGTGCGGCGAGCGGCCGAGTTGGCACGCAAGTACGCGTACGAGGCGGTGAGCGCGCCGGCGCCGGGCACGATCCTCAGCCTCACGGCATCGTTTGAGAAGTCCGCGGCGGCCGAGGCCGACGATGTCGTCGACATGTTCGGGCGCATCGCGACCGACGCGCATACCGCCGTGAAGCGCACGCGCGACGAGAACCCCACCAATCGCGCGGCCGGCGTCGTCGATGCCGGCGCGCGCGGCCTGCAGCTCATCCTCGAGGGCGTCCTATCGAGCTTCACTGGCAAGGAAATCCCGCTCGAGCCCATGGCGCCGGCCCAGCGTCCGGCTGGCCAGTCTTCGCTGTCCGAGGCGCCGTCGTGGGAGGGCGCATACGACGTTCAATTCCTGGTGGAACGCCCCTCGCGCCCGGTCGCCGCGGTGCGCGAGGAGATGCTCAAGTTCGGAGCGGACTGCGTGCTCGTGGTCGGCGACGAGCAGCTCCTCAAGGTCCACGTCCACACGCTCGAGCCGGACCAGATCGTTCGCATCGGGCTCACGGCGGGTCGCATCGCCGATGTGGTCGTCGAGGATCTCGACGCGATGACCGCCGAGCACGAGCGCGCGACCGGCATCGTCGTGGCTTCGGCGCCGCGGGCGCCGGCCGCGGCGGTGGGCGTCGTCGCGGTGGTACCCGGTGAAGGCTTCGCCGCGGTGGCGCGATCGCTCGGGGCGTCGCCGCTCCGCGGCGGTCCGACGATGAACCCCTCGACCGAGGAGCTCCTCGCCGCGATCACGGCCGCGAACGCGCAGGCCGTGGTCATCCTGCCGAATGACAAGAACGTGATCCTCGCCGCGCACCAGGCCGCGAAGGTCTCGAGCATCCCGGTCCACGTCGTGCCGACGCGCAACGTCGCGCAGGGCATGGCCGCGCTGGTCGCGTTCGATCCGGCGAAGGATCTCGCCGACAATGCGAAGGCGATGGGCGAGGTCGCGGAACGTGCGCACGGCATCGAGGTCACGCGCGCCGTGCGCGATGCGACGATCGACGGTGAGCGCGTAAAGAAGGGCGAGGCCATGGCACTGCTCGACGGCCGAGTCGTCGCGCACGGCGAGGACGAGGAGACCGTTCTCTGCGATGCTGCGAAGCGGTTGACGGATTCCGAGATCTTCACGCTGTACGGCGGCGCGGACGTCGACGACGCTCGCGTGGAGCACGCCGCGCAGCGCCTCCGCGCGGCCTGCCCCCGCGTTGCGGTGGAGGTGGCCCACGGTGGCCAGCCGCACTACGCGTTTATCGTCGCCGCGGAATAGTCCTAGTTCCCTCAGGTACCACCGGGCTATTGCACATTTAGCGAATTAGCTAAATACTCGCGGCGTGCGCAACGCCGCCCGGGTGTTCCGGGCCCTCGCCGATCCGACGAGGCGCCAGATCCTCGAGGAGCTGAAGCGCGGCGAGCTCGCCGCGGGCGAGATCGGAGGCCGCTTCGCGATCTCCGCGCCGTCGATCTCGCGGCACCTCGCCATCCTGAAAGCCGCGGAGCTGGTCAGCGAGCGGCGCGACGGGAACCGGATCCTCTACCGGCTCGTCCCGGAGACGCTGATCGTCAGCCTCAACTCGTATCTCAGCGCGGTCTGCCCCACGCAGGTGCGCCAGCGGCGGGGGATCGCAGCCCGTCGCGGATGAGGATCGCGATCACGGGTGGGACCGGCTTTGCCGGTCGGCACCTTGCGCGGGCGCTCCTCGCGGATCGGCACGACGTCGTCATCATCGCCCGCGGCGTCGACAGGCGCGACCCGTCCATCCTCGGGGCAGGGGCCACGTTCGTCGCGGCGTCGACTGATGACGGCGACTCGCTCCGTCGATCGTTCTCTGGCTGTGAGGCCGTGGCGCATTTTGCCGGGATCAACCGCGAGATCGGTGAGCAGACGTACGAGCGCGTGCACGTCCGCGGCACCAGGGCGGTCGTCGACGCGGCGCGTGCGGCAGGCGTCCGCAAGATCGTGTACCTGAGCTTCTTGCGCGCTCGTCCGAATTGCGGTTCGCCGTACCACGAATCCAAATGGGCGGCCGAGGAGATCGTGCGAGCGTCCGGCGTGGATTACACGATCCTCAAATCCGGCGTGATCTACGGCCGAGGCGACCACCTGCTCGATCACGTGAGCCGCGCCCTCTATACGTTTCCGTTCTTCCCTCTCGTCGGCTTGCGGCCGACGCGACTGCGGCCCGTCTTCGTCGGCGACGTCGTTCGGATCGCCCAGGCCGCCGTCATTGACCGTCGGCTCTCGCGCCAGACGGTCGCCGTTCTCGGCCCGGAGGAGCTCGGCGCGGGCGACGCGATCCGCCGGATCGCGACGGCCGTCGGACGCAGCGTTCCGGTCGTCCCCGCTCCCGTGATCATGCACCGGATCCTCGGCTGGCTCTTCGAACGAACGATGACGGTCCCGCTCGTCGCGGCGGCGCAGGTCCGGATCCTTTCGGAGAGCGTGACCGAGCCGCTGCCATTCGCCGACGCGCCGCCGGCCGATCTCGCGCCGACGACGATGTTCTCGGTGGAGCGGATCCGCGCGGAGCTGCCGCCAGGCGGCCCGTTCGGCCTCCGCGACCTGCGCCTATTCCAGCGCTGACCGCCGCGCGGCACCATGCTTTGGACGTGACACCAACCGAGGCCCGCAGCAGAGCGGCCGACGACGCGCCGGCGACATCGCTCGATCTTCCGGTCACGCGTATCCCCGGGATAGGCACCGAGTCCGCAAAGCTCCTCGAGCGGATGAACATCCACTCGATCGGGGATCTCCTATGGCATCTGCCATCGCGCTTCGACGACTTCTCCAAGTTCGTCCCGCTCCGACGCCTCGTGCCGAACGCGAGCCAAACCGCGGTCGCGACGCTCGGACGTATCTCGCAGCGACGGACCGCGACCGGCAAGCTCATGACCGAGGCCGAGCTTGCCGAGGAGGACGGCACGCCCACCGACGTGCGCGCGACCTGGTTCGGACGCGCGTTCGTGAAGGAGACGCATCGCGAGGGCGAGCGGGTGCGGATCTCGGGAAAGGTCAGATTCTTCGGGCGCACGCTCCAGTTCAGCCAGCCGACGCTCGAGCGCGCCGACGCCGAGGCCGTCCATACCGGACGGCTCGTCCCGATCTACCCGCTGACGGAAGGGATCAAGCCGGGTCAGATGCGCCGCTGGCTGCATACCGCGATCGAGGGCGGCCCGCGCCGCACCGGCCTCGTTGGCGAGGTCCCCGAGCCGCTCCCGCCCCCGATCCGCGAGCGCCATCGGCTTCCCGATATCGCGTCGGCGCTTCGCCAGGTGCATTTCCCGGACGACGTGGAGCGGCTGTTCAAGGCCCGCCGCCGGCTCGCATTCGACGAGCTCCTCGTTCTGCAGCTCGCGCTGGAGCAGCGGCGCGCGCGGTGGAAGGCTCAGGCGTCGGCACTCCCGCTGTCCGCTTCCGACGCGGAGGTTTCGCGGTGGATCACCGAGCTGCCCTTTGCCCTCACCGGCGCGCAGCAGCGATCCTTCGAAGAGATCCGCGCGGACCTCGGGAAGCGCATCCCGATGTCGCGGCTCCTCGAGGGCGAAGTCGGGTCCGGAAAAACGGTCGTCGCCGCGCTCGCCGCGCGGATCGCGGCCGCATCGGGCGCACAAACCGCGCTTATGGCACCGACCGAGCTCCTCGCGGAGCAGCACGCGCGGTCGCTGGCCGCACTCTTCGCGAACGGAGGCCCCACGCACGCGCTCCTGACCTCAAGCGTGACCGGCGACCGGCGGCGCGAAATCCTCGCGGGGCTCGCCGATGGATCGATCGCCGTCGCCGTGGGCACGCACGCGCTCGTCGAGGAGCACGTCGCCTTCAAGCGGCTCGGTCTCGCGGTCGTCGACGAGCAGCACCGCTTCGGGGTTCGGCAGCGCGCGACGTTCCGCGAGAAGGGAACGGGCACCGACCCGCATCTTCTTCTCACTACGGCGACGCCGATTCCGCAGACGCTGAACCAGACGATCTATCGCGACCTCGATATCTCGGTGATCAACGAGCTACCCCTCGGGCGCAAGGACGTCATCACCCACCTGCGAACACCGGAGCAGCTCCCGAAGGTCTGGGAAGGCGTCCGGCTCGCAGTCGCGCGCGACCAGCAGGCTTTCGTCGTCACGCCGCGGATCGATCCCGCCGAGGAGGGCGGCGACGACGTCCCGAGCGCGATCGAAACCGCGGAGGATCTCGGCAAGGAGGAATTGCGCGGGCTTCGGCTCGCTGTGATGCACGGTCGCATGGCGGCGAAAGAACGCGATGCGGTCATGCGCCGTTTCGCGGGCCGCGAGATCGATGTCCTTGTGGCGACGACCGTGATCGAGGTCGGGATCGACATTCCGAACGCAACGGTCATGGTCATCCTGGGCGCCGAGCGCTTCGGCCTCGCGCAGCTCCATCAGCTTCGCGGTCGCGTGGGCCGCGGCTCCGAGCGGGCGTATTGCGTGCTCGTGAGCGAAGCGTCCGATTCCGAGAGGCTCGCGGCGATGGTGGAGAAAAAGGACGGCCGGCCGATCGACGGATTCGAGCTGGCGAAACGCGACCTTGAGATCCGCGGTGCCGGCGAGTTCCTCGGCGCGCGACAGCATGGTGTTCCGGAGCTGCGCATCGTCAATCTCGCTGACGTCGACCCCGACCTCATCAGCGAGACTGCCCAAGAGGCCGATCGCATCCTCGCCGCCGATCCCGCCCTCGCGCGCTCGGAGCACGCCGAGCTATTGCGAGCCGTCGATCAGCTCTGGCGTCGCTACGCACTCGCCTGATGCGAGTGATCGCCGGAGAGGCGAAGGGGCGAATCCTGGTCGTGCCGCGCGGCGGCGGCACCCGCTCGGCGACCGATCGGATTCGCGAGACTCTGTTCGCGATAGTCGAGCCCGAGCTCGAAGGAGCCCGGGTCCTCGACCTCTTTGCCGGGGCGGGAACGCTTGGGATCGAGGCTCTCTCGCGCGGGGCCGC
>WNGG01000203.1_pt1 | contig 59444 bp, 53 predicted proteins | sample 5400661 | NCBI WGS metagenome assembly WNGG01 (sample SAMN13153372, study PRJNA577476) | soil metagenome | isolation source: 100 cm soil or saprolite under Garry oak tree replicate 1 | place: USA:California | collected 2016-06-15
CGTCTTTGCCTTAAGTTACATCCTTGAACGAGAGCTTGCAGGTGATCGAGATAGGACTTGGCTTTTGGTTCGGTGGGATATTGGGTTCTGAGGATCTTAGTGAGATCCCGGCTGACCATGACGAGCGACGGCACGGATTTACGCTCGGCGGTGAGAGCCTGCTCGCCATAGGTAGTAGCTTGATCGACATCGCCTTGGCGGGCGGCGACGACACCGAGGGTGATGCGGGCTTCGGCGGTACGCATGGGCGCTCTCTCGGAGCCGTCGAAGTCGGTGCTCGATTTGATTACCTCTTCGGCGAGCGTCTCGGCCATCCGATCCTCGCCGAGGTGCCGATAGCAGTCCATGGCGTAGAAATCGAATTTGGTTGGATCGACGACGAAGTGATGGTCAAGGTTCTCCGGGTAGGGCATGGCCTCAAGGAGCCGCCTCCCGCGGTCCAGCGTGACTTCAGTCTGGCGCCGGTCGCCGATCCGCGCCCAGGCCTTGGCCTCCTGGGCGGCCAGCTGGACGGTGACGCTGTGCACGGGAGCGGCTTCGGTTCCGGCGTGCGCCGCAGCGATGACTCCGTTGTAGTCGCCGCCGGTGAGGTTCATCTAGGCCCGGATCTCGTGCGCCCACGCGGAGATCTCGCTGTGATCAGCTTCGATGCCCAGGGACAGCGCGGCCTGACGAGTGGTGTCTGCGGCCTGCCGGTTGCCGGTGTCGTACTCGACACAGGCGAGCAGCAACGCGACCCATCCGGCCTGCACGAGGATCTCGCGGTGCTGCCTCAAGGTCAGGCGCTGGCCCTGCAGCTTCGTGATGCGCCGTAGCCAGGCTCGTCCCTCGGTGAGCAGTTGGTCGGCGGGCATAAACGGGTACTCAGAGCACAGGCTGTCTGCCATGACTCGCAGGCCGCTGAGTGAGGCCTCGTCGAGGTCAGAACGCTGCAACCGGCTGACTAGCTCAAGAGCGTCCATTCCGGTGATGGCAAGGACATCGGCGTTGGCATCACGGCGGGGCGGCACCGGGAACACCGCGTGCGTCACAGTGCCGAGCGCCCGGGCGATGATGGGCTGATAGAACTCGCCGGGCTTGATCTCGCCGCTTTCCCAGCGCTTCCATTGCCGAAGCAGGCTCGCGTCGTCGGCGTGGAGTGTCTCGTCCGGTGCCGCGTGTGCCTTCAGCGCCCTGACCGCATCGGCCTGGCTCCAGCCGCGAGCCTCTCGCTCGTTGGTCATCCGGCGTGCCCACGTGGGCCGGTCCTCGGTCATCGGCTGCTGCTCCTAACCAGTCCTGCTTCCCTTCGAGTGTCGCAGATCGGGCGGGGTGACAGGACACGGTGACACCGCAGTGTCAGGCAACTGTCATGGGCTTGCCCCCGCAGCTGTCACTAGCCGGAGCGAACGGTGAGGGCCCAATCTCAGGTGTGGCTAATCCCAGCCAAAACAGTAGTAGCCCAAATTGTGGGCTGCCACAGAAGGAGTGGTTTTCATGCGTCTGGTGCTCGACACCTCCAAGGTCGCCTTCACGGTGACGAAGGCTCCTGAGCCGCGCAAGGACTACGGCAAGGACCAGCAGAAGATGGACCGCGACACGGGCCGCCCGCAATGGGTGGTTGAGGTGCTCGCCATGGACGCGGAGCGCGGGGAGGTGATCCGGGTCACGGTGGCTGGTGATGAGCCCAAAGTGCGCCAGGGTCAACCTGTCTCGTTCGCCGATCTTGAGGCGATCGCCTGGACCAACAACGGCAAGTCGGGTGTGGCCTACCGCGCCGCTGCCATCCAGCCTGCTGCGGTCAAGGCCGCGTAGCAGTCCTGCACGCATCGCCCAGGAACGCCCTCGGCCAGCTGTCACGGGCTGGCCAGCGGCCGGATGCCCGGGCCGCAGCACAGGAAGGAACCGCTGCCATGACCAGCAGCAAAACGATCACCAAGGCCGTCAGTGACGGCACCGCTACCGACACCGCCGATACCGGTATTGGACCATACCGTCCGCACGGCATCATCCGCGCCCGTGAGGACCAGGTCTACTACACCACCGGCTTGGCTACCTCCGGCCTGTACGAGGCTGAACGTCTCATCAAGAACATCCAGGACATGGCCTCCGCGATGCGGATCCCCTGCGACAGCAACGCCATCTCGCGGCTGGACATGACTCACGTCCTGGCCGTCATCGCCGAGGCGCTGGACTGCATCGACCTGGCTAGCGAAGCCCTGTCGGCGCTCAGCATCGACATCCGGCTGCGCCAGCACGACGAAGGACCCTGACGGTAGTGCCGGGCCAGGAGGACTCACATTCCCCCGGCCCGGCCAGCCACACCAAATCCCTCGCAACTCCCATTGCAGAAAGGACAGTGGCATGTTTCACGCTATCAGCGGCTGGCTGACCCGTCACGCCCGCCGCAACCGCGACCAACTCGCCCGCGACAACGACTTCGCCGCCATGAACGGCTGGTACGCGGGCAAGGCCAACGGACTCGGCACCTGGGTCTACCGCGACCCGCGATTTGCCGCACTCACCTCCTCCGAGACAAGCACGAGGCGCTCGCGATGAGCGGCAAGAGGAGCTACCGGAACCACCGCAACAACCCGTACATGATCGATGACCTGTTCGCCACCATGCACCGCAGCGCCATCGGCGTCATCTGGCGGTTCCGTACCGAAACACTCACCGTACTGACCGCCGGCATCGGCGGATGGCTACTGGCCCGGTCGATTAGCCTCGTCGGGGTCCTCTCGGCCGTCATTCCGCTGCTGGCCTTCGCCCTCATCCATCCGTTTTCCAGGCGGTTCCTGATCCGCCGCATCTGGTGCATCGCCTCACGACACCGGCTGCAGAGGGTGTTCTTCGAAACCAGGATGCACACCAGGTCCGGGCGGCTGTCCCTGATCCTGCGCATCCACCCCACCGAAGTCGGCGAACGGGCACTGATCTGGTGCCGCGCCGGGATCTGCTTCGAGGACTTCGAAGCCCACACCGGTGAAATCACCGCCGCCTGCTACGCCAGGGAAGCCCGCGTCGAACGCTCCAAGCGATGGGCGCAACTCGTCACCGTCGACATTGTGCGCAGGGACACCCTCGCCGCGCACAACGTCGTCGTCTCCGGCCTGGCACTCACATCACGCCAGGCCGAACCAGGCACCAACCTGGACGCCGCCTCCTAGCAGGCAACCAAGGGATGTCCACCGGAGCCATCAGGGCTCCGGGGACACCCCGCCATCTACTCAACCGAAAGGAAGGTGAGTCCGCCATGCCCCGATGGGCGTGCCAGGACTGCGGTGACGCCTACATCAGCGAACCGCCCGACACGGGCCTGTGCCCGACTTGCCAGCAGCAACACGACCACGACCACGACACCGCATGGAGGTGACCGGCCATGACTGTTCATCACCCAATTCATTCCCCTGCCCCCCGACGGGCTCATCACCGACCGGGTCGCCCGCAACGTCGACGAAGCCCGCAAAGCCCTGCGGATGCTGTTCGACTCCCCCACCAACGAGCAGATCGCAGGCACCGCCTACGGGCTCGTCCAGGCGGCAGGCGAATACCTCGACCACGTCCGCACCGCGCGCAGCTGGGAAACCCGGCTCAACCGGACCCTGATCCGACCCGAGCCCCTCAAGCACCGCGCGCTCACCCTCGTCCGCGAGGTCACCAGCGCATGACGGTCCCGGCCGTCACTCTCACTCCCAGGACCGAGCCCGGCCTGGGGGCGGGAGCCACAGCCGGAACCCTCCTCCAAGCCGCCTCCCGCGACGACTTCCACCGCTGGGAACAACAACTCGCCAGCACCGGGCACTGCGCCCACCCGATCCGTTTGGCCGGCCGGATCGACGCCATCGACCGCGCCACCGGCCAGACCGCGCCCATCTACGACACCGCAGCCGAGCCCGGCGGTGTCCTGCTTACCGGCTGCGGCAACCGGCGCGAAGCCGTCTGCCCCGGCTGTTCTGAGGTCTACAAGGGCGACGCCCGGCAGATCATCCGCACCGGCTTGACCGGCGGCAAGGGCATGCCAGACACCGTCACCGGCCACCCGTGCGTGTTCGTCACCCTCACCGCGCCCGGCTTCGGCCCGGTCCACACGACCCGCACCGCACGCAACGGCCGCACCCTGGCATGCCGCCCCCGCCGCGATGCCCACCACCGGCGCTGCCCGCACGGCAGCGATGTCTCCTGCCCTCGCCACCACCAGCCCGGCGACCCAAGGCTGGGCCAGGCGTTGTGCCCGGATTGCTACGACTACACCGGGCACGTCCTGTTCAACGCCCTCGGCCCCGAACTGTGGCGCCGGTTCACCATCTACCTGCCGCGCCAGATGGCCCGCCTGCTCGGCATCACCCAGAAGGCATTGCGATCCCAGGTCACCGTCCGGTTCGTCAAGGTCGCCGAATACCAGGCCCGCGGCATCGTCCACTACCACGCCGTCATCCGCCTCGATGCCCCCGGCGATACCTACCAGCCACCCCCGCTCCGGTACGACACCGCGCTCCTGACGGCCGCCATCCAGGCCACCGCCGCAGCCATCAGCTGCGACACTGTGGTCCTGCTCGCCCGGATGCTCTGGCGGGCCGCAGGCGCCAACCCGGTCGACTCGCTGCCTGTCATTGACCCTGGCCTCGGGCGTATCCTGCGGTTCGGGACACAAATTGATACCCGCGCTATCCGCCACGACCCTGGCGGGCTGCCGGGCACTGGGACAGCGCTGTCAGCACAGGCGGTCGCGAACTACATCGCCAAATACGCCACCAAGACCACCGGCGCGCCCGGACTCCCCCACCGGCCCCTTTCGGGTCCCGCTGCCATCGGCAGGCTGCGCGCCAGCAGCCATCACAAGCGGCTGATCACTACCTGCTGGGAACTCGGCAAAGATCCCGCTGCCAGCCAGCTGGCACTGAACCGCTGGACCCACATGCTCGGCTACCGGGGCCACTTCCTCACCAAGTCCCGCCGCTACTCGGTCACCTTCACCCAGTTGCGCCAAGCGCGGATCTTTCACCGCCGCGCGGAACGGCACCCCGACGGCGAGAAAGACCCTTGGGGCCGCAGCCTGGACGCCCGGATCGTCCTGATCATCTCGGCCTGGCAATACGCGGGAACCGGCCACGCTACCACCGGCGAGCACCAGCTTGCGCTCGCTGCCGCCGCCCGCGCCCGTGAGCACGACCGGATCGCACGAGAGGAAGCCTGGATGACCTGACCTGGAAGGAAACCAATGGACAAGCTGCTCTACCGGCCCCGCGAGGCCGCCGTGCTCGGCATCAGCAAAACCGTCTTGTACGGGCTGATCCGCGCCAACAAGATCCGCTCCATCAAGGACGGCAAATTCCGGTTCATCACCGCCGATGCCCTTCGCCAGTACGTACGAACACTCGAACAGCAATACGAGGAAGCGAGCTAGAAAAATGCCATCAAACCGGCAACTCAGCAGGCGCCGTCGCCTCAACGGCGACGGGTCCGTCTACAAACGACAGGACGGCTACTGGGTCGGCGCCTTCTATGCCTACACCACGTCAGGCGCGCGGAAACGAGTCGTCGTCTACGGCAAAACTCTCGACGAGGCCCGGGCCAAGCTCGGCAAAGCGCAAGAGCAAGCTCGCTCCGGCGTGCCCGTTCCTGACGAGTCATGGAAGCTCGGCCCGTACCTGCACTACTGGCTCGAGCACGTGGTCAAGCACAACCGGCGGCCCGCCACCTACGCGCTCTACGAGTACAACATCCGCCTCTACCTGGTTCCCGGCCTGGGTACGTGCCAGCTGAACCGGCTGTCGGTGTCGGCAGTGCAAATGTTCCTGAACCAGCGCATAGAGAAGGGCGATTCCGTTCGCAAGGTACAGGTCATGCGGACCGTGCTCAGCGCCGCGCTGACCAGGGCCGTTCGCGAGGAACTGATCCCACGCAATGTGGTTCGCCTCGTGGAACTACCAGAATGGCATCGCACCACGATCCGCCCCTGGACGGTCGACGAGGCCAAGCGTTTTCTGACGGCCGCCAGGTCCGATCCGCTCTATGCGGCATTCTTGCTGCTCATTCTTTACGGCCTGCGACGTGGCGAGGCGCTCCGTCTGCCATGGACAGACATCGACTTCGAGGCCGGAACGATCCAGATTCGCCAGCAGCTACAGCGTATCCGCGGCCAGCTGCTGCTCGGCCCCGTCAAGACCCGAGCCGGCAAGCGCGATATGCCGCTTCTCGATCTTGCATGTGATGCGCTCGCCGGGCAGGCTGCGCTGCAAGCCATCCATCGTGCCGACATGGGCTCGGCCTGGCCTGGTATCGATCTGGTGTTCACGACCAGGACCGGGCGGCCGATCGAGCCGCGCAACTTCGTCCGATCATTCCGCCGCATCTGCGAGGACAACCAGATCCGCGTGATCAAGGTGCATCATCTGCGGCACACCGTCGGTTCGTTGCTGAAGGATCTGAAGGTATCGGCTCGCGACGCTCAGGTGATCCTTGGACACACCAGGATGAGCACCACGCTGGAGATCTATACCAACGTCGATGACGAGGCCAAACGCGAGGCGCTAACCAGGCTTCATGGCTTACTCGATCATGGCGAAGGCTGACCCGTTGCTACAACACGTAGCTACAATGATGCTGCCCCAGGTTTGCCACGACGGCATTTGGCCTGGTGGAGCTAGCGAGACTCGAACTCGCGACCCCCTGCTTGCAAAGCAGGTGCTCTTCCAGCTGAGCTATAGCCCCGCGGACGGAACCAGACTCCCGTCACGCACGTTCCGCGACCCAGGGGTGGTGGCTGCGGTCCAGATCGGCATTCGCTGTCCGCGCCCGACTGATCCTGGCCTGGCAAGCCTGGACTCCGGCAGTACGCCCGATGGCACTCACCTCGGCAAACAGACTATCGTGCCCGGCAGCACCCTGGCGCCGCGCAGCCGGGCCATGGCGATGCAGGGCGATGTGGATAAAGCGTCAACTCAGACGACAAGGTGTGTCCGGTCCGCGGGGTAAACCTTCGCCGGGTGCCCGGGGACCTCGACCACCAGCGCGGGAACTCCGGGCGGTATCGCCTCGGCCCAGCCGGAGAAGTCGTCCGCGTTCGCCGGCCTGGCGCTGATCCGGGCGCCCGGGTAGACCTCGACGGTGCGCAACTGGGGCGGGTGCGCGGCGATGAAGGACCCCGCGCCGCTGCGCCGGACGATCAGGCCCTCGGCCGTCAGCATCTTGAGCGCTTCGCTCGCGGTCGTCTTGGACACGCCATATGTGTCTATGATCTCCGGCTCGCTTGGGATACGCGCTCCCGGACCGCCGAGGTGACCTGCAATAATTTGAGCGCGTATAGCTGCCGCAATCTGGGCATAACGCGGCGGGGCTCCCCGCTCCTGGCGCATGGACATAACTGTACGACGGCGGGCGATGTAGATGGATCCCCGGACAGCATGCTGCCCAGCTAGCCGGGAATGCGGGGAGCTATTAGCCTCAGTCCGGTCCGGACTCGATCTGGACCCGAATCCGGAGCCAGTCAATGACCCGACTGGGACTTGCCAGAACGGAACGGCCGCGTTGGGGAACTGATTGTCATGGCATGGTTACGATATGGCGAGGAGGGCTGCTGCAGCCCGGCCCGCGTCTGGCCATCGATGCTGGTCTAAGCCCTGCGGTTCGCTCGTCTAGTCTCAGCAGGCATGCCTTGCGCGCGAACCCCCAAGTCGAGGCGCGCGGCCATAAGACTGGATACGGGAACGCCTGTCCTCACGATAGGCGCGGCCAATTCTGGTTTGCCAGCGCGCGCGGCCATCGGCCATTACCCCGCCGACCGGTAACAGAAGGTAGTTAAGAGATAGCTGGGCTAGCCTGACGTCGTTACGTGGTTCTGGCCGCCATTCCTGCCAATCGAGCGGACTGCCGGGCCGAGGGCATAACCGCCATTCCTGTTGCGTGCCACGCCCAGCGGCCGGGACATGACCGCCGCGCCAATCGCGCGCCGCACCCGCCGCACCCGCCGCACCCGCCGCACCCGCCGCACCCGCCGCACCCGCCGTCCCGCGTCGCCGACCTCGCGTCCGGCCCCGCGTTCCGCACCCGCGTTCCGCACCCCGCGCCTCAAGTCGCGCCCTGCGGACCGGGTCACTCGTCGGCGGTCGTGGCCTCTGTCCACAGGTCGAGTTCGGCGCGGTCAGCCTGCACCTTCCGCCATACGGCCGCCAGGCCGAGCGCCACGACGGCCAGCACGATCAGCTTCTTCACAGTGTGCTTCCTTTACCTTCTCACCACGGCACTCGGCTCTCACCTTGTACCTGGTTCTCACCGTGCCCACCCGAATCCCGAGCAAGCCTAGCAAGCCAGCGGTCACCGACTGCGATCCACGCGCCCGGAGTCCCAGACCGGCTCTGGTGCCTCGGACACGTCCCCCGACTCGCCGAACACGATGAACCGGTCGAACGACCTGGCGAACCACCGGTCGTGGGTGACGGCCAGGACGGTGCCCGAATACCCTTCCAGGCCTTCCTGCAACGCCTCGGCGCTGGCCAGGTCCAGGTTATCGGTCGGCTCGTCGAGCAGCAGCAGAGTCGAGCCGGCCAGCTCGAGCAGCAGGATCTGGAGCCGGGCCTGCTGCCCGCCGGACAGGCTGGCGAAACGCTGCCGTGCGCACGACTGCAGCTCATATCGGGCCAGCGCCGACATGGCCTCGCCGATGAGCAACGCGTGCTCGGTCATCAGGATCTCGAGCGGGCTGCGATCCGCCAGGTCAGGCCTGGCGTGCGTCTGCGCGAACATGCCGGGGACGACCCGGGCGCCGAGCCTGCACTCTCCGGTGCGCGGCACGTCATCGCCGCCCAGCAGCCGGAGGAAGCGCGACTTGCCCGAGCCGTTCGAGCCGAGCACCGCTACCCGCTCGCCGTACCAGACCTCGAGGTCGAACGGCCGCATCAGCCCGGTCAGCTCCAGGTTCTCGCAGATCACGGCGCGCTTGCCGGTGCGCCCGCCGCGCAGCCGCATGCGGACGTTCTGCTCACGCGGCGACTCCTCGGGCGGACCGGCCTCTTCGAACTTGCGCAGCCTGGTCTCCGCGGCCTGCAACCGCGACGCCATGCTGTCGTTGTACGACGCCTTCTGCCGGTACATCCGCACCAGCTGCTTGAGCTTCTCGTGCTCCTCGTCCCAGCGCCTGCGCAGCTCGTCGAGCCGGTCGATCCGGTCCCTGCGCGCCCGGGCGTAGCCGGCGAAGCCGCCGCCGTGCGTCCAGACGCCGCCGGCCTCGACGGTGATGATCCGCTCCGCGCAGGCCGCGAGCAGCTCACGGTCGTGGCTGACCAGGAGCACGGTCTTGGAGGTGGCCGACAGCTGCTCCTCCAGCCAGAGCTTGGCCGGCACGTCAAGGTAGTTGTCCGGCTCGTCAAGCAGCAGGACCTCGTTGCCGCTGCGCAGAAGCGACTCGAGGACCAGCCGCTTCTGCTCGCCGCCGGACAGGGTCCGCACCTCGCGCCACTGGCAGCGGTCGAACGGAATGCCGAGCGCGGCGACCGTGCAGGCGTCCCAGTGCACCTCGTAGTCATAGCCGCCCGCGTCGCCCCACTCGGCCAGGGCGGCCGCATAGCGCAGCTGGGCCGGCTCGTCGTCGCGCTCCATCATCACGAGCTCGGCGGCGTCGAGCCTGGCTGCGGCGTCCCTGAGCCGCGGGGAGGCGATCGAGAGCAGCAGGTCGCGGACGGTGCTCTCGTCCCTGATGCCGCCGATGAACTGCCGCATGGCGCCCAGACCGCCGCTGTGCGTTACCGAGCCGGCCTGCGCGGCGACGTCGCCCGCGATCAGCCGCATCAGCGTGGTCTTGCCGGCTCCGTTCGGGCCGATCAGCGCGACGATGCTGCCGTCTCCGGCCCGGAACGAGACGTCGTCGAGCAGCACGCGTCCGTCGGGAAGCGCGTGGGACAGATGTGCCACCTCGACATGGCCCACGGGACTCCCCACCTTCACTGGTACTCAGCCAGCCGAGGATAGCCGCGCAGCGACCAGAAACCCAACGGTTATTTCGCCCAGGCGGCCCGGCCTGCCCTGGCTGCTGGTGCCGGCCGGCACGCTCGCCCGGATGGCGCGAGCTCACCCGTTTACTAGCCTCAACGAGACCCACGACAGGGGGCCCGCGAGCAGACTGCGCTCGCGGGCCCCTCGCAGCACCTGAGAGTGGTCGGCCGCGTGGATCAGGCCGGGATGACCACGGTCCGCATAATCTTGTCCGCCAGGGTCTGCCGCTTGGCGTCCCAGAGCGGGAACAGGTAGCCGACGAAGCAGATGATGAAGTCGACGAAGTGGCAGAGGTCGCGCAGGAAGGCGTTCAGCGTGCCGATGGGCTGACCGGTCTCCTCGCTGACGAGCCTCATCCCGACGACCCTCTTGCCGAGGCTCTGGCCCTGACCGCCCAGGATCCACCTGTTGTAGAACCAGTAACCGAGTCCGATGAGCAGGAACAGGTAGTAGACCGCCCTGCTGCCCGTGAGTACGCCGATGAAAACAACGATCGCATACGGGAGCCAGTCGAGCAGCAGGCCGCCGACCCGGTGGATCCAGTCGGAGTACTGCGAGGCAGGAACTCCTCCGTACTGGGGTCCTCCCTGGTACGGAGGTCCTTGGTACGGGGGGGTGCCCGGCGGGTTGCCTTGGTATGCCATGAGGGGTGCCTTTCCTGTCTCGCCTGCCGGTCCGCCAGCGGCCAGCAGTACTGTAACCGGTTGTTCGGGGAGATTCTTGAGATTCGCGAGTTTCGTGCTTCTTATGCAAATCCGTACCGATGCAGCTCGAACACCCAGTTCAGCGCCGCGATCACGTACATGACCCGGGTGATGCGCCGTCGCGCGTGATCGGACGCCGGGCGCGGCAGCGACACCATTCCGGCAGCTCTCGCAGCCAGCACCGGCGCCGTCCCCGTCACCATGAGGGCGACGAGGCAGACCAGGGGACTGGTCGCGGCCGCCACCGACCACTGACCGTGCGCGAGCGCGACGGTCGCGGTCGTGAGGCCGCAGAACGGACATGGCACGCCGGTCAGCGCGCGCAGCGGGCAGGGGATGCCCTGACCGCCGGTGTGCGCCATGATCGCGGGGTAGACCGCCCCGACCGCGACCGCACCGGCACTGAACATGGTGATGTGCTCGGGTACCGAGTACACCCTCCGGACAATCACTGCACTCCTGACCAGACGAAACATCAGCAAGCGGATGCTGCGCATCGTACGGGTTCACTGGGTCCGGCCGAGAACTATTTGCCCATCTCGTTCGCCCGTTGTCCGCCGACAGATCACGATCGCACCATGATCATGCCAATATCCATGCTAAATCCGGAACTCCGGAAATCGGGCTTATCCGCCGGACCCGGTCACGCGGGTACGATCGGCCGGTAAGCCGGCTGCCACATCAGGCTCCGCACCTGCCCGGCCAGGTCGCCTTCCAGGAAGGTCCTGGCAACGCCGTCCTGCCAGGCGGCTCGTGCGACGGCGGCGCCGACCGCGACCGAGGTGTCCCGCAATGCCTCGACAGGCGGCAGCAGCGGTGCTCCGCGAGCCGAGGTATCCGTGCGGCTCGCAACCGCGTGCGCGGCGGCCGCCAGCATTCCGTCGGTCACTCTCGACGCGCGCGACGCGATCACCCCGAGGCCGATGCCGGGGAACACGAGCGCGTTGTTCGCCTGCCCGATCGCGTAGCGGGTTCCGGCGTACTCGACCGGTTCGAACGGGCTTCCCGTCGCCACCAGGCCCTGACCGTCGGTCCATTTGATCAGGTCGGCGGGATCGGCCTCGGACAGCTCTGTCGGGTTGGACATAGGCAGGATCACGGGTCGGCGCACGTGCGCCGCCATCTCGCGGACGATCTGCTCGGTGAACGCTCCTGACCTGGTCGAGGTGCCGATCAGGATCGTGGGGTGCACCCGGCAGACGACCTCGGCCAGGTCGATCCCGCCGAGCGCGTCGTCCCGCCGCCAGCCGGCCGCCTCGGCCGGGTCCCGCGCGCACCGGCGCTGGGCGTCGCTGAGCCCCGGCATGTCGGCGGTGACCAGGCCCTGCCGGTCCAGCGCCCAGAACCTGGCCGCGGCCTCCGGCTCCGACAGGCCGTCGGCGAGCATCTGCGCGCAGAGCTGGTCGGCGATGCCGGTCCCCGCCGTCCCCGCGCCGTAGACGATCACCCGGTGATCGCGCAGATCGGTGCCGGTGGCCCTGACCGCGGCGAGTGCGGCGGCCAGGTTGACCGCGCCGGTGCCCTGGATGTCGTCATTGAAGGTCAGCAGCTTGTCGCGATACCGGTCGAGCAGCCGCCGCGCGTTGCTCTGGCCGATGTCCTCCCAGTGCAGCATGGCCTGCGGGAACAGCGTGCTCACGGCGTCGACGAACGCGTCGAGGAACCGGTCGTACTCCTCGGCTGAGACCCGCGGATGCCGGTTGCCGATGTAGAGCGGGTCGTCGAGCAGGCTCTGCCTGTCGGTCCCCACGTCCAGCATGACGGCCACCGACCGGTCAGGGTCGATGCCGCCCGCGGCGGTGTAGACGGCCAGCTTGCCGACCGCGATCCGCATGCCGCCGACGCCCCAGTCCCCGATGCCCAGGATCGCGCCGGCGTCGGTGGCCACGATCAGGTCGAGGTCGTGGCTCTCCAGCCCGGTGGCGCGCAGCGACTCCGCGATCAGGTCGGGGTGGTCGACCGACAGGTACACGCCGCGGGGCCGGCGGTACTCATGGCTGTAGCTCTTGATCGCCTGGCTGATCGTCGGGGTGTAGACGATCGGCAGCATCTCGGGCAGGTAATGGATCAGCAGCCGGTAGAACAGTACCTCGTTCCTGTCGTGGATCTCGGTCAGCAGTACGTTCCGCGCGAGGTCGTCGGGCTGGCGCTGGTACTGCGCGTAGACGCGGGCCACCTGCTGGTCGAGAGTGACGTGGGCGGGTGGTACAAGCCCGGTGATCCCCAGCGCGCGCCGATCGGCGTAGCTGAAGGCGGTGCCCCGGTTGAGCCTGGGATCGGACAGCACTTGCCGGCCGCGCAGCTTGGTGTGCCATCTGCCGTCGTCATCCAGCCAGAGCGTGCGCATGCACAGATCATGGCATGCGGGCTAGTCCGTCTCGGATTGTGAGTGCGGCCACAGCGAGCGGACCGTGTCGATGGTGTCCGCCTCATCGGCCTTCTTGTCTTCGCGGTAACGGAGCACGCGGGCGAACCTGAGCGTCACGCCGCCGGGGTAGCGGCGGCTCTCCTGGACTCCGTCGAAGGCGATCTCCGCCACGAGTTCCGGGCGCACGCGCACGACGCCGAACGGCCGGGCCGGGGTTGTCTCTGGCGCGTCGGCCAGTGCCAGCAGCCGCTGGGTCTGCCACGTGAGCATCGCGTCGGTGAGCCCCTTGAACGTCTTGCCGAGCATGACGAAACCGCCGGTCCGCGGATCCCTGGCGCCCAGATGCAGGTTGGAGAGCCAGCCGGTGCGGCGGCCATGGCCCCACTCGGCCGCCAGGATGACCAGGTCGAGCGTGGTGCGGGGCTTGACCTTGATCCAGTCGCTGCCGCGGCGGCCGGCCCCGTACGGCGAGTCGACGGCCTTCACGACGACGCCCTCGTGTCCTCTCGTGATCGCGTCGGTGAAGAACTCGGCGGCCCGCGCGTGGTCCGAGGTGACGATGTGCGGGACCAGCGCCTCGGGCGGCGCGATGCCGGCCAGCCGGGCGAAACGCTCGCTCGCCGGCTCGTCGATCAGGTCGTGCCCGTCGACGTGCAGCAGGTCGAACAGGTACGCGGTCAGCGGCACGGGCGGCCGCGGCGCGCCCCGTGCCGCCCCGCCCGACGGTGCCGCCGGCTGGCTCGCGACCCGCGCCGAGGTGACCTGGAAGGGGTGCGGCCGACCGTCCGGGCGCAGCGCGACCGCCTCGCCGTCGATGACCGCCGAGCCGACGTTCAGCATCGACCCCATCGCGACGATCTCGGGGACCCGATCCGTGATGTCATCGAGCGTCCTGGTGAAAACGCGAACCTGCCGGCCGTCCCGGTGGATCTGGATCCTGATCCCGTCGATCTTCCACTCGAGCGCGGCCGGCGAGATCCGGGCGAGCGCAGCGTCGAGGCTGGGAGCAGATGCCGCCAGCATCGGCCGCACCGGCTGGCCGACTCGCAAGGTGAACGCGCGCAGCACGGCGGTCACCGCCTCCGCGCTCTTGTCGCTGGTGGCGCCGGTCTCGCCGTCCCTGGCAGCAGACAATGCGGCCTGCGCGACCTCGGGCAACGCGCCGCGTAGCTGATGGGCCCGGCGAACCTCGGCTGCCGGGGCGCCGGTCGCCCTGGCGACGGCATCGACCATGACGCCCTCGAGCGCCCCCTGGCGCAGGTCACCGGCGAGCAGCCGGAACAGGAATTGCCGCTCGCTCTCGGTCGCGCGGCCAACCAGGCTGGCGAGCAGTTCCCTGCGGCGCCCCTGCGACCCGGGGCCGGTCAGGGTGCCGATCTCCTCGAACGCGGCGTCTGTCTCGGTAAGTGTGAGGGACGGCTGGGCAGCCGGGGCAGTCCGGCTCTCCTCAGCCGCAACGGCCTCGGGCAGGCCGGTCAGGGCGGCGTATCCGACCCCGATCTGGCGCTGGGTCAGGTCACCGGACAGGAAGGCGACGGCGATCGGAACCTCGTCAACCGGAACCCGGACAAGCAGCCCGGCGATCTCGTCGATCTTCGCGCGCCGGCCCGGCGTGCGGGTGACCGCCGCCGAGGTAGAGACGATCTCAGAGAGCAGCACCGCTCGATTCTCCCAATCGGAGTTCAGGCCGGGTAGGGGTCGGGGATGACGGTGTAACTCCGACCGTGCGGTGTGGTCCAGGTCAGAACGCCGGGCTCGGGCTGGGACAGGTGCCAGCCGGGCGCCTGCTTCGCCCTGTGGTGCCGCCTGCACAGCGGCGCCAAATTGCACTCGCAGGTACGGCCGTCCTGGTCCCACGGGATCGTATGGTCCAGGTCGCAGGCACGCGCGGGACGGCGGCAGCCCGGGAATGAACAGGTCCGCTGCCGGGTCCTGACCAGCTCGCGGAGAAGGTTCCCTGGCCTGTATCCGCGGACCTGGCGGGGGTGGCAGCAGGAGCCGCGTTCGAGCCAATCGAAGTCCAGCCCGGCCAGCCACGCCAGACTCGGCGGCCCCGGCGGCCCCGGCGGGCTCGGCCGGGCGGTCGGTCCAGGCGGAAGTGGCGGCCCCTGCTGGCGAGGTGGTCCCGGAGATCCGCGAGCACAGGCGTGGGCGGCGGCGCGGCCGTCCTGGCCGGTGAGGGTCACATGCCAGCGGGTACCCGGCCCGGCGGCGAGCCGGTCCGCCAGGTCGCGGCAGGTCCAGGCGTCCAGCGGGCCGAGTCCCGCGGCCTCGCCCGGCGCGTCGGACAGGCCCAGCCACGTCGAGACGGGCATGGTCAGGTGCACAGACCCGGTCAGCGCCGCCAGCCCGCCGGGCGCTGCAGCGGCTCCCGGGACGGGTCCGGGCGCCGGAGCGGGGCCGGGTCGGCCGTCTGTGCCGTCGGCGGGTCTGTCGCCGGGTTCCGCGGGCACCGGGCCGGGGCCGTCGTGGGCGGACGGCACGGGGAGCAGGGAGTCCAGGTCGCGGCCGGCGAGCAGCGCGGTGAACACGGAGGCCCGGAGATGGTCCAGGGTCTCGGTGGCGCCCGCGTCCTTCAGCGCGCGGGCGATCGCGGTGATCCGCTGGTCAGCGGCGATCGCGTCCCCGGCAGGTAGCTCACGGCCTGCCAGGGCCGCGTTGCCCGAGCCTTCCTGCCACGCCTCCACCCGGGCGTCGGCGCGGCCCTTCTCGGAGCGGCGGCGGGCCGCGGCCGGGTCGATGAGCAGGGCCATCGCCCGCAGCGCCGCCCGCAGCTCGCCCGTGGTCATCGACCCGGCGATCCCGATGAACGCCATCGCCACCGCCGCGGCGGCGAGATCGCTGAGTTGGGCCAGTTCGGCGGCGAAGATCGCGGCGCGGGCCCGGTCGATCCGTCCCTCGAGCAGGGCCTTGCGCACTAGCGGCAGCCGCGCCAGGTCCCTGGCCAGGCCGAGCAGGAGATCGGCGGACCGGCCGGTCAGCACCAGCGCCGCCGCAAGCTCGCAGCTGACATCTTCGCTGGCCCGCGACGAAGTCGGCCGCGCAGCCGCCCGCATCCGGCGAGCATCGAGCTCGGCAACCGCGACGAGCTCGATGCCGTTCTGCCAGGCGGACAGCCGCCGCGAGGCCCGCAGCACGCCGACCACCTCGTCGTCGGCCAGCCGGACGAGCCCGTCCTCCAGGACGGCGCCGGAAAATCCCGCAAGCGCCGGGCCGGGCCCCAGCGTGTCCAGCAGCCCGCCCTCGGCGAACCCGGCCGAAGCGCCCGTCCCCGACCCGAACCCGGCCTGCTCGGCGGTTCCGGCCGGAGTTCCGGCCCCGGCCGGCCGGTCTGCCCCGAACTCCGCGTCCGCGGACTCCTGACCCTCGTCCTGGCCAGGACCTAGCAGCGCCTCAAGCTCGGCGGCGGCCAGGCCGTCCAGCCAGGCGTCGCCGTCCTCGGGTGGCCCGGCGAACCGATCGGGCCAGCACCCGGCCAGCTCCGCCTCACTAGGCTCGTGCCAGCCCTCGCCTCCGCAGGGCAGGTCAGCGCCAGGCGGGGAACAGGCGGGCTGGGTGGTCATCGGGCGGCTCCTGGCTGGAGTACGAGGACGAATCCGTTATCGATAACTCTAGCGAGACCCTCTGACAGTTAGCTAAGGAGTTCGATTTCGCCTGGGGTCATTACTAGGCAGACCGGTGCCCGGCCATCACGGCGGATCCCGGTCCGCTGCGACGCCGGGCACGCGGCCTGATGAAGGTCGTCGGCCTGATGAAGGTCGTCAGCGAGTGTGCGAAAGTCCGTTGACCTCGGCTTCTCTCCTCGCACGCTCTTTCTCGGCGCTCGGGTTGAGTACCGTCGCGGGCTGCTCGGCGGTGCCCCTGGCCGGTGATCTCGGCGGCATGGCCGACGGCATGATGCGCTGCCTGTTGCGCATGGCCATGGCGGCGGCTGCCGCGGCGCCCGCGGCGAGCAGTGCGGTGCCGGCGAGCACCTTAGGAAACCGCCTGGACCGCGGCTTGGGCGGGTCCAGCCGCCGTGCGGTCGCGGCGAGCATGGCCGAGAGCCTGGGAGCGACGGTCTCCTGCACCGAGACGCTGCCGCGCGCGGCCCTGACCGCCATCCACGCACGGACCCGGCCCACTCGCGGCCTAGCCCAGTCGGCGGCCGTCCCGGCGCGCTGCCTGGCGTTCCTGGCCGCGCTCTTCGTCATCGGGCCGGCCTGGTCGGCCAGCTTCGACGCCTGCATGGCGATCTTCCGCGCGCGCCACTGCATGTCGGCCGCCGGCACGGCGGTCCGCTTTCCGGACGTAACTGACACTCTGTCCTCCCCGGTGAGTAGTCCCCACCGAGAAGTTCCCCGCCGAAGCCCGGTCAATCGCTCGATGCCGCGCTCATGACCCAGGATGGCGCAGATGCCGGCGGAGACCGCGGAGACCGCGGAGACCGCGGAGACCGCGGAGACCGCGGCCGGGGGGCTCACTCCGGGGCATGCGTGCCCGGGCACTGGGTTGGACGTGGCAGGATTTCGGTATGACCAATGCCCTTACCGCGACGCTGCGGACCAACCGCGGGACGGTCGTCGTCCGGCTCTTCCCCGACCATGCGCCGAAGACGGTGCGTAACTTCGTCGAACTGGCGGAGGGCGGACGGGAGTGGACCGACCCGAGAACCCGCAAGACCGGACCTGCGAAGCTCTACGACAGGACCGTCTTCCACCGGGTAATCCCGAACTTCATGATCCAGGGTGGCGACCCGCTGGGAACGGGGACCGGAGGTCCTGGTTACAAGTTCGCCGACGAGATCCATCCTGATTTGGTCTTCGACCGGCCCTACCTGCTCGCGATGGCGAACGCCGGTCCGGGCACGAACGGGTCGCAGTTCTTCATCACCACCGTGCCGACTCCGCACCTCAACCGCATGCACACGATCTTCGGCGAGGTAGTCTCGGGCAGCGAGGTGGTTGACGCGATCAGCAAGGTACAGACCGGCAGGAACGACCGACCGGTCGACGACGTGGTACTTGAGTCCGTAGTGATCGAGCGCGACGGCGGCCCGGCGGGGTCTGGCAGCTAGCGCCATGGCCATGCCCCCTGGCCCGAGCGCATCCTCAGATGTGTCCTCGTCAGCCCCGACCTGCTTCAGGCATCCGGACCGCGAAACGTACGTCTCGTGCGTCAGGTGCGGGCGTCCGGCGTGCCCCGACTGCCTGAGATCGGCGGCCGTCGGCCAGCAGTGCGTCGAGTGCATCAGGGAGGCCAACCAGGGAACCAGGCAGGCCAGCGCGCCCTTCGGCGGCAAGGTGGCGGACCGGCCGTTCCTCACGTGGACGCTCGTCGCCCTCAACGTGCTCGTCTACCTGGCCGAACTGGTCAACTCGAACGCCCTGGTCAACGACGGGGCGATGGTCGGCAAGTTCAGCTCGACCATCGGGGTCGCCGACGGCCAGTGGTATCGCCTGATTACCAGCGCGTTCCTGCACGAGCCGCCGAACGGCGGCTTCGGCATCTTCCATATCGCGTTCAACATGTGGGCGCTGATTGTGGTCGGGCCCGCGCTGGAACGCCTGCTCGGCCGGGTCAGGTTCCTGACCGTCTACCTCGTCAGCGCGCTCGGCGGCTCGGTGTTCTTCTACCTGATCGCCGCACCGACGGCCGTGGGGCTCGGCGCCTCCGGCGCGATCTTCGGCCTGTTCGGAGCCTGGTTCGTGCTCGCCAAGCGGCTCCGCCTCGATGCCAGGGCGGTGATCGGGCTGATTGTCCTGAACCTGGTGATCAGCTTCACCGTGCACGGCATCGCCTGGCAGGCGCATGTCGGCGGGCTGATCGCCGGGAGCGCGCTGACCGCGGCCTACGCCTACGCGCCGCGCAACAACCGGGCGCTCACGCAGGTTGCCGCCACGGTGGCCATGGTCGGGCTGCTGGTCGCCGGGGTCGTGATCAGGGACCACCAGCTAGCGCACGCGGCGATCGGCGCGTTCCCCTGACTAGCTAGCGCCTCTTCGTCCGGACCGCCGGACGGTCCGGACCGCCGGCTAGCGCCACCTGGTCGCGAGCATGACGCCGGCCACGATCAGCGCGAAGCCGACGACCAGGTTCCACTGGTTGATCGACTCGACCGGCAGCTTCTGGCCGCTGACGTAGAACGTCGAGATCCAGGCCAGCCCGAGTATCAGGCAGCCGAGCATCACCGGCACCAGCCAAGGCGGACTCACCTGGGCTTTCGTCGACCGCGGCGGCGGGGTGTAGACCGCCTTCTTCCTGACACGGGACTTGGGCACGGTGATCTCCTGGTCTCAATCCTGCGGCGCGGCTAGCGCAACCTTGATCGTAAGCGTAGCCGGTCCTGGCCGTGCCGGGTCCGGCGTGCGCGAGCCTTCTCCCGCCGCCTAGGACGGCGAGGGCGACGGGCTCGCGCTCGGCGAAGGGGTCATGCTCGGACTCGGCGAAGGAGTGGTCGACGGGGGCGGCGTCGTGCTCGATACTGGCGACACGTAGATCGTCACCGAGCCGTGGGGCAGGACGACCTTGCCCTCCGTCGGCGCGGACTGCCACACCATGCCGGGCGGCGTTCCCAGCGGCCCTGGCTCGTGGATGACGTGATAGGCAAGCCCCGCCCGGTTCAGATTTGACTCGGCGGCGCTCTCCGACAGCCCGACCAGCCCCGGGACCCGGACGCCACCGCCGGAGACCCTGAGCACGATCGGCTGGCTCAGCGGCCAGGTCTTGCCGGGCGACGGGTTGGTGCTCGCGACCTCGCCGCTCCCGTAGTTCAGGCTGGCCACCTCCGTGCTGGCGGTGGTGACGTTCTTCCAGCCCGCCTTGTTGAGCTTGGCGGTAGCATCTTGCACGCTCAGGCCGCGGACATCGGGCACCGTCTGGGCGCCGGGACGCACGTTGTAGTCGAGTTTGACCAGCCCGCCCTTGGCCTCGTTCGTGCCGGGCTTCGGGCTGGTGCCCGTCACGACGTTGTAGGGTCCGGTCGTCGACTTGTGCCGCACCGCCTGGGGCGTCAGCCCGGCCTTCCGCACCGCCTGCTCGGCCTTGGCCAGCTTCATGCCGACCAGGCCCCTCGGGACCGGAACGGACCCGCTACCCGTGCCGCTCACCAGCTGGTAGGCGGCGATCGCCCCGCCGATCACGGCTAGCGCGAGCACGGCGGCCACCCACGGCCAGACCTTTCGCTTGCGCCGGTCGCCGCGCACGCCGGCGTCCTGCTGGCCGTACTGGTACGGCGGCAGCCCGCCGGTCTGGCCCTGGAGCTGCGTCTGGCCGGTCATCGGGTCCATCCGCCTGGTGCCCGGGCCGGGCCCGGCATAGGACGCGGTCATCGGCAGCGACGCGGCGACGGAGAAACCGGACAGCGCGCGCTGGATGTCGCTGCGCATGTCGGCGGCCGACTGGTAGCGGTCGGCCGGGTCCTTCTCCATCGCCCGCAGCACGATCGCGTCCGCCCACGCTGGCAGCTCGGGATCGACCGCGGACGGCGGGATCGGGGCCTCCCGCACGTGCTGGTACGCGATAGAAACCGGCGAGTCGCCGGTGAACGGCGGTCGGCCGGTCAGCAGCTCGTAGAGCAGGCAGCCGACCGAGTACAGATCGGAGCGCGCGTCCACCCGCTCGCCCCTGGCCTGCTCGGGCGACAGGTACTGGGCGGTCCCGATCACCTGCGCGGTCTGGGTCATCGTGGCCTGCGTGTCGGCGATCGCGCGGGCGATGCCGAAGTCCATCACCTTGATCTCGCCCTGCCGGTTCAGCATCACGTTGCCCGGCTTGATGTCGCGGTGCACGATCCCGGCCCGGTGGCTGTAGTCCAGCGCCCGCAGCACGCCGTCAGTGATCTCGAGGGCCCGCTCGGGCATCAGCCGCCTGTCGTTCCGCAGCAGGTCCCTGATCGTCCGGCCGTCGACGTACTCCATGACGATGAACGGGACATGGGACATCCCCGCGTTGTCATCGCCGGTGTCGTAAACGGCGACGATCGAGGGATGGTTGAGCGAGGCAGCGGACTGGGCCTCGCGCCGGAACCTGGCCTGGAAAGTCTGGTCTCTGGCCAGGTCCTCGCGCAGCGTCTTCACCGCGACGACGCGGTCCAGGCGAAGGTCGCGGGCTCGGTAGACCTCGGCCATGCCGCCGCGGCCGACGACGCCGTCGAGTTCGTAGCGGCCGCCGAGCAGCCGGGGCTGAGTCATGTCTCGCACTTACGTTACCGTCCTGCGTCGTGGTGGCTCGCCGGCCTGGCGGGATGAGCCAATGCGAGCCGTTGAAAAATCTCTGTCATGACGTGTCCGGGCGTTCATTGCTGCCCCAGGTACGCCTGGATGATCTTGAGCGCGATCGGAGCGGCGGCGTCCGCGCCGAAACCGCCGCCCTTCACGATGACGCCGACGGCGATGTGCCGGTTGCCAGACGGAGTGAAACACGTGAATACCGCATCATCGAGGTTCGAGTTGTTCACGCCGTTCTGCGCGGTTCCCGTCTTCCCCGCGATCAGGATTCTGGTCGCGGGCGGTCCCGCGGTCTGGAACGCGGTGCCGTCCGACTGCTGGGTGACGCTCTTCATCATCTCGGTCAGGTAGCCGGCCTGCGCCGCGGTGATCGGGCTGCCGAGTGCGGCCGGCCGCGCGGAGTACACGGTCGACTGGTCAGGGGCCTTGATCTGCTTGACGAGGTACGGCCGCATCGTCGTGCCGCCGTTGGCGATCGTCGCCGCGACCATCGCCTCCTGCAACGGCGTCTCCGTGTCGTTGAACTGGCCGATCGCCGACAATGCGACCTGCGCCGGGTCCGTCAGCGCCGGGTAGGCGCTGGCCGTGACCGGGAGCGGGATCGTCAGGTGCGAGTTGTTGAACCCGTAGGCGTTGGCCATGCGGAACAGCGCGCTGCCGCCGACGGTGTCGCCGAGCTTGGCGAACGCCGTGTTGCAGGACACGGTCAGGGCGAAGATGATGGGCGGATTCCCGTTCCCGCACGGCGCGTCCGCGTCGTTGGCCAGCGTGCTGTGGCTGCCGGGCAGGCGGTAGAACTGCGGCGCGGAGATGGTGGAGTTCTGGTTGGCGACCTTGCCGGTGGCGAACGCGGCCGAGCTCGTGATCAGCTTGAACGTCGACCCGGGCGGGTACGTCTCGTTGATCGCGCGGTTCAGCAGCGGCTGTTCAGGGTCGGCGCGCAGCCGCTTGTCGACCTTGGCGAGCTTGCCGCTGTCCAGCGGGGTGTAGGCGTTCGGGTCGAACGACGGGTACGACGCCAGCGCGAGGATCGCGCCGGTGCTCGGATCGATCGCCACCGCGGCGGACGGCTTGCCCATGGCCTGCAGCGCCTCGTACGCGGCCGCCTGGGCCTTCGGGCTGATCGTCAGGTAGACGCTTGCGCCCTGCTTCGGCTTGCCGGTGAAAAGGCCCTTCAGGTTATACACGGCCAGGCTGGGAGCTGTTCCGGCCAGGAACTTGTTCTCGGCCTTCTCGATTCCGGTCAGGCCGAACGGCGAGGTCGTGCCGAGGATGGAGTCATAGCCGGTGACCGGGGCGTACTCCCGTCCTGCCGGGTAGAAGCGCTTGTAGTCGCCGCCCTTGACCAGCCTGGACCTGGCCACCCTCTTGTCGGCCCCGCCTGGCTCGTCGCCCGCGGCGATGATCTCGCCGCGCCAGTTCTTGAGCTGCTCGGAGAAGACTCTGGGGTTGTACGACTCGCTGGCGAGTGAGCTGGCCCGGAACGCCTGCAGGTAGTTGACGTTGAACATGAGCACGACGAACATCGCCAGGCTGGCGATCGACAGTCTGCGGATTGCGTGGTTCATCCGGCCCGCACCACCTGGGTTAGGCCCTCGTCCTGGATCGACTGCGGCGCGGGCCGCCTGGCCGTGTCGCTGACCCGCATCAGCAGCGCGATCACGATCCAGCTCGCCACAAGGGACGAGCCTCCCTGGGACATGAACGGTGTCGTGATGCCGGTCAGCGGGATTAGCTGGGTGACGCCGCCGACGATGATGAAGACCTGGAGCGCGAGGACGAACGCGAGTCCGGCCGCCAGCAGCTTGGCGAACGGGTCACGCACCGCGATGGCCGCGCGCAGGCCGCGCTGGACGAGCAGCCCGAAGATCAGCAGCAGCGCCATCAGGCCGGCGAGCCCGAGTTCCTCGCCGAGCCCGGTGAAGATGAAGTCGCTCTGCACGAGCGGGGTGCGGTAGGGCTGGCCAAGACCCAGGCCCGTGCCCAGGGTGCCGCCGAATGCCATCCCCTCCAGGCCCTGGACAAGCTGGTACGACGAGCCCTGGATGTTAGCCGCCGCGAACGGGTGCAGCCAGATCGTGAACCGCTCGTGCACATGCGGGATGACGACCCCGGCGAGCAGTGCGCCGACGACGAACAGCAGGATGCCGATCAGCAGCCACGACTTGCGCTGGGTGGCGATGTAGAGCGTGGCGACGAAGAGGCCGAAGAACAGCGCCGAGGTGCCGATGTCCGACTCGAAGATCAGGATCAGCATGGCGAACGCCCACAGCGCCAGGATCGGGCCTAGGTCGCGGCCCCGCGGCAGGTCGATCCCGAGGAACCGGCGCCCGGCCAGGGACAGCACGTCGCGCTTGGTGACCAGGTAGCTGGCGAAGAACACGGCCAGCGCGATCCTGGCGAACTCGCCTGGCTGGATCGAGAACCCGCCGAGTATGATCCAGACCTTCGCGCCCTGGACCTCGCTCAGGCTGGCCGGCAGCAGCGCGGGGATGGCGAGCAGGATCAGGCCGATCGTACCGAGCGTGTAGGTGTAGCGCTGCAGGATCCGCGGCTCGCGGATCACGACGAGCACGCCGAAGAACGCGACGATGCCGACCGCCGTCCACACCAGCTGGTACAGGGCGGCGTGGCTGGTCAGCGTGCTGATCGCCAGGCCGGGGTTGCCGTCGCGGCCGGACTCCTGCAGCCGGTAGATCATCACGATGCCGAGCCCGTTGAGCACGGCCGCGAGCGGCAGCATCAGCGGGTCGGCCCACGGCGCGAGCGTGCGCACGGTCAGGTGGGCGAGCGCCATCAGCACGGCGAACCCGGCGATATAGGTCACGAGCCCGGACGGGATGTGCCCGTTCAGGCCGAGTCCGGCCGCCGCGTACGCGAACGCCGTGATGGCGACGGCGAAACACAGCATGGCGACCTCGGTGCCGCGCCTGCCCCGCGGCAGCGACACCGCCCGGCGTGACGTGCCGGAGGACTGGAAGGCGGCCATGTTCGGCACGGCGCTCATTTGCGCGCCTCCGGCACGGTGCTCGCCTGGCGCGCCTCCGGCACGGTGCTCGCCTGGCGCGCCTCCGGCACGACGCTCATCCGGCGGCTCCCGGGGCGGCGGAGCAGAACGGCGGCAGCACCGGCTTGGGCGGATACGAGCCCGACGACCCGGCCGGCGGGTTGGCGGCATGCCCGCCGGATCGGCCCGTCTGGCCCGTCTGGCCCTTCTGCCCGGACTGGCCGGATCCGGCCTGGCCCGCCGTCGTGTGCTTGTTACCCGACGTGTTCGCGGACTTGTCGCCCGCCCGCACGGTCGGCTCGGCCGACGGCTTGCTGCTCGGGCTGGTCTTGGGCCTCGGGCTGGCCGACATCCGCCGCGCGGACGTCGGGCCGAACCGCGCCGCCGGCTGGGTGCGGGCTGCCGTCGTATTCGGCCGGTGCGCCGCCCACCGCCTGATCGCGGTCTGCACGACCGCGCACCGGTAGTCCTGCCTGATATGCGACACGATCTGGTGCGCCGCGCGCAGGCTCACCGCCGGGATGGTCGCCTGGATCTGCCCGGCCTCGCCGCTGGGCACGGCGGTGATCGGGATGTCGGTCCGCTCGACCATGCTGGACAGCTTGATCCCCGCGACCGCCTCGTTCACGCCGCGGAAGACGACGACCTTCCCGTTGGCGATGCCGACGTAGTACTCGTGCTGGGTGATCCGCCAGCCGTACAGGCCGCCGGCGGCGACCACCGCGAACAGGACGAGCAGTGCCACCGACACGACGGGCCAGCGCCGGCGGCCAGCCCTGACCCGCCCGCGCCCGTCGTCGTCCCCGTCCTCGTCGGCGGCAGTGCCGGGATGCGCGGCGACGCCGTAGTCCGCGCCGGTCCAGACGTCCGCGGTAGTCCTGGACTCCGTGCCGGTGCCCGCGTCCGTGCCGGTCCCGGCCTGCGCCGCGGTCCCGGCCTGCGGGCTGGTCGCGGTGCCTGCGGCCGCCGCGCCGGCCACGCTCATCTGACCCGTCGTCAGCAGGTGCGCCCGCGCGGCCGGGCTGTCGTTGCGCACCGGCTGGATCGGCTGGTCCGCACCGCCGGTCAGCGCCCCGACGACGATGACATCCTCGGTCGGCGCCGGCCCGGAGTCGGTGTCGATGACGTCGGCCAGCACGCAGGTGATGTTGTCAGGGCCGCCGCTGCGGATCGCGAGGTCGATCAGCTGGCCGACCGCCTCGTCCAGGTCGGTGAGTTCCGCCAGCGTCTTGTGCACTGTCTCGTCGCTCACAACGTCGGACAGGCCATCCGAGCAGAGCAGGTAGCGGTCGCCGACCTCGGCCTTCAGCATCGCGAGGTCAGGTTCGGCCGGAACGCTGCTCTGCAGCGCTCGCATGACCAGCGACCGCTGTGGATGCGAGGCTGCCGCCTCCGGGGTCAGCTTGCCCTCGTCGACCAGCGACTGGACGAGCGTGTGGTCGTGCGTGATCTGGTGGAACACCGCGTCGCGCAGCAGGTATCCGCGCGAGTCGCCGATGTGGCACAGCGCGACCTCGTCGCCAGACCACAGCAGCGCGGTCAGCGTCGTGCCCATGCCCTCGGTGGCCGGGTCGGCGAGCGTGATCTGCCGCAGTTCGGCGTTGGCGTCCGCGATCGCGTCGGCGAGCGCCTGGAGCATGTCGATGCCGCTCGTGTCGCCGTCGAGCGGCGCCAGCGTGGCGATCGCGACCGCGCTGGCCACCTCGCCCGCGGCGTGCCCGCCCATCCCGTCGGCGATGGCCAGCAGGTGCGGCCCCGCGTAGGCCGAGTCCTCGTTCCCGTCTCGGAGCAGGCCGACGTCGGACCGGACCGTGTAACGGAGTGCAATGCTCATTTGCGCAGCTCCAGAACGGTCTTGCCGATGCGGACAGGAACGCCGACCGGGACCGGCGTCGGCCGGGTGACCTTCTGCCGGTCCAGGTAAGTCCCGTTCGTCGACCCGAGATCCTCGACAACCCACTCGCCATTCTGCGGGTACAACCTGGCGTGTCTGGTCGAAGCGTAGTCGTCGGCCAGAACCAAGGTGGCATCGGCGGCCCGGCCGACGGTGATCTGCTGCTCGCCGAGGCTGATCGTCGTCCCGCTGAGGCTACCGCCCGTGACGACCAGCGTCCTGGGCGCGGCCCTGCTGTGCCTGGTCGGCCTAGCAGGCCTGACCGGGCCGGCCGGCTGGTTGTGCCTGGACTGCTGCCGCGCGGCCCTGCGCTGGCTGCGCGGCGAAGCCGGCTGGTCGAACAGGTCGGTCCGCACGACTCCGACCGCCGCGATGACGAACAGCCAGAGAACGGCGAGGAATGCCAGCTTGATGATGTCGAGAGTGAGCTGGTTCATCGGATCATGAGTCCTCGAGTGGCCGACAGCCCACATGGGCCGCAGCCGCAGCCGCGGCTGCTGTGTAAGGAACTGCTCGCTTCCTGCTGTTCGTCAGTGCGTACCGTCCCGGCGGAAGACCAAGGTCGTGCGGCCAAGGGTAACGCGAGTACCGTCCGTGAGGGATATTCTCCTGATCGGTTGGCCGTCGACAAACGTTCCGTTCGTCGAGCCGAGATCGACCAGGACCACGTCGCCGTCCTCGACCCGGATCTCCGCGTGGTGCCTGGAGACTCCCTGGTCGACCAGGCGCAGATCACAGTCGGTGCCGCGGCCCAGTATGGTCAGCGGCGAGGTCAGCGGGAACGTTCGCTGCCTCGCCGCGCCGTGACCGGGCTCGGCGGTCGAGACTAGCAGCCTGGGCGAGCCCGGGTATCCCTCCTGCGGCCGCGGCAGGTCGCTGACCGGACGCCGGATCTCGCCGTCCTCCACGGTCGTTCCCCTGATCACGCCCGAGCGGATGCGGAAGGTCCCGATCGTGAGGTCAGGCACGCCCTCGAACCGGATCCTGACCGGCCCGACGAAGGAGTACCCCTGCTCCCTGGCGTAGTCCCTGGCCAGCGTGGCCAGCTCGAGCCCGAGGTTGTCGGCGTAGACCTCGAGCCGGTCGTAGTCGGCCTGGGCGATCTCGGCCACGAAGTCGTTAGGGACCAGGGTCCTGCCTTGTGCCACTATCGCCGCGCGATCATCCATCTCGCGCTGGACGGCGCCGGCCACTTCGGTCGGCTGAAGGTCAGACTTGAAGGCGCGTGCGAAGCCACCGTCATACATCTCCTGAAGCCGGTGCTCGAAGCGCTGCAGCACTCCCACCCATGCACCTCCTGTCCCGTTCGCAATCGATGGTATCGGCGACATGGCATAGCTTGGCGCGTGCTAACCTGCCAGTGCCCCGAGGGCGGGTGGCGGAACGGCAGACGCGCACGGTTCAGGTCCGTGTGTCCGAGAGGACGTGAGGGTTCAAATCCCTCCTCGCCCACTGCGGCGACCGTACTCATCCGTTGTGTTCGCTGCTTCGTGTGTTCGCTGCTTCGTGTGTTCGCTGCTTCGTGTGTTCGCTGCTCCGTCCTGGCAGAATCATTATCGTGCCGGAACTTCCCGAAGTGGAGTCACTTGCGGCGGACCTGCGCGAGCGCGCGGTCGGCCGCGTCATAGATCGTGCCGATATCGCCGAGTTCTCGGTGCTGAAGACCTATGACCCGCCGCTCACGGCTTTGCATGGCGCCGTCCTGAGGGACGTGAGCCGGCACGGCAAGTTCCTCGACCTGATCACTGCCCCCGAGGGCCCAGCCACCGGGAGCGCTCTGCACCTGATCACGCACCTGGCCAGGGCCGGCTGGCTGCGCTGGCGCGAGGACATGCCCGACCAGCCGGGCAGGCCGGGCAAGGGCCCCCTCGCGTTCCGGCTGCGGTTCGCTGACGGCGCGGGGTTCGACCTGACCGAGGCGGGCACCCGCAAGCGGCTCTCCGTCTACCTCGTGACCGACCCGGCGGCGGTGCCCGGAATCGCCGCGCTCGGTCCCGACCCGCTGGCGCCCGAGTTCACCGCCGAGGTGCTCGGCGGCCTGCTCGCCGGGCGGCGAACCCAGATCAAGGGCGTGCTGCGCGACCAGAAGATCATCGCGGGCATCGGCAACGCCTACTCCGACGAGGTCCTGCACGCCGCGCGGATGTCGCCGTTCCGTCTCGCATCCAGCCTCAGCGCCGATGACGTCGCCGCCCTGCACGACGTGATCGTCACCACGCTGCGCGACGCGGTAGAGCGGTCCGCCGGGCTCGGCGCGTCCGAGCTGAAGAAGGAGAAGAAGGCCGGGCTCGCCGTGCACGGCAAGGCCGGCCAGAAGTGCCCCGTCTGCGGCGACGTGATCCGCGAGGTCTCGTTCGCCGACTCGGCGCTGCAGTACTGCGCCACCTGCCAGACCGGCGGCAAGCCCCTCGCCGACCGCCGGCTGTCAAGGCTGCTCAAGTAACCCCCGAGTTCCATGATCATGGTGGATTGACTGGTCTATGCGACCCCAACCCACCACGATCACGAGTTCGGCATCAGCGGAAGATCTTGTCCAGCCGGGTGAACAGGGCCAGGTCGCAGCCGCCGTCGACGACCAGCCGGTGCACATTGGTGCCGAGCCAGGTCCCCGTCACGAGGATCCTCCGGTTGCTGCGCAGGATCATCGGACACGCGACCCCCTGGTGGTGCGGCGCGAACGGCCGCGTCAGCTTGATCAGGGCCGCGCAGGCGGCTGAGGCGTCCGGCTGAGAACCGCCGGCCGGCTCGCAGGTCAGCGTCCAGTGCTTGATGACCGGCGTGCCCGGGCCGGTGTTGAGCTTGAAGGTGAGCGCGACCTTGGCGTTGATACTCGTCCCGTCCGTGCTGGTCCCCGACGAGCAGCCGGCCAGGGCGACCGCGGCGGCGGCGAGCCCTGCGAGCAGGTGCCGGCCGGCCCGGCCGGCACCTGCCGGACTGCGACTGGGCCCCGGGACGGGCGGGCGACCGGGCCGGTGCGGGACCGTGTCGGCGAGCAGATCCGCGCTTGCGGGAGATTTCACTGTCACGACCATTGGACGCCCTTGCTCTCCGGGAGGTTCCGTGGCGGGCGCTCGGGGTGCGTCCCGCGCGGCGTGTCAGGCTTGGCAGATGCGGAAGCTGATCGCCGACTTGCGTGCCGTCACCGGTCCGCGGCATGTGCTCGCCGAGCCAGATGTGGTGGCAGGCTACGCCACCGACTGGACCCGGCGGTACTCGGGCGTCGCGAGCTGCGTGGTCAGCCCGGCCTCCGCCGGCGAGGTCGCCGACGTGATCCGCGCCTGCGCCGCGCACGGCACGGCGGTCGTGCCCCAGGGCGGCAACACCGGCCTGGTCGGCGGGTCGGTCCCGCCGCCCGCCTCGCCTGCCTCGTCGCCCGGATCGGCCCGCGCCGGACCGGCCCCCGTCATCCTCTCCACCAGGCGGCTGACCCGCCTGGATCCGGTAGACGTCGGGTCCGGCCAGGTCACCGCCGGCGCCGGAGTGGCGATCGCCAGGCTCCGCGTCCACGCCGCCGCGGCCGGGCTCCGCTACGGCGTGGACCTGGCCTCGAGGGACTCGGCCACCGTTGGCGGGACGATCGCCACCAACGCCGGCGGCATCGCCGCGGTCAGGTACGGGCCGACCAGGTCCCAGGTCGCGGGGGTGACCGCGGTGCTCAGCGACGGCAGCGTCGTCGGCGACCTGTCCGGGCTGACCGCGGGCAGCGTCGGCTACGACTTCGCTCAGCTGCTGACCGGGAGCGAGGGCACGCTCGCGGTGATCACGAGCGCGCGGCTGCTGCTGCGGGCCGCCGAGCCTGCCGCCGCCGTGCTGCTGGCCGGAGTGGCCGGAATCGACCAGGCCGCTGACCTGCTCTCCGGGATCAGGGCGGCGGCTGCGGGCCTGCTGGCCGCCGAGTACGTCGACGCGGCGGGCCTGGCGCTGGTCTGCGACATGACCGGGCTGCCGTCGCCGCCCGGCCGGGGAAGCGGCGGGTTCCTGCTCGTCGAGTTCGCTTCAGGCCAGGGCAATGCCGACTATTTTCTGCAACGGCTCGCTGGCGTTCCTCTGCCCACCGACACGGCGGTCGCGCAGGACGCGACCGGCATGGCCGGGCTGTGGGCCTACCGGGAGCGGCTGACCGAGGCGATCGCGACGGCGGGAATCCCGCACAAGATCGACGTGGCGGTCCCGGCGGGCGAGCTTGGCGCGTTCCGTGGCGAACTCGATGACGTGGTGCGGGAGGCGGTCGGCGCCTCCGCCGGAGGCGCCGGCTCCGGGGCCGGGCGGGCCAGCCCGCCGCTCGTCATCGTGTTCGGTCACATCGGCGTGGGGAACCTGCACGTGAACGTGCTCGGCCCCGACCCCGCCGACACGTCCGTCGACGTCGCGGTGGCCAGGCTCGCCGCGGCGCACGGCGGCTCGGTCGCCGCCGAGCACGGCGTCGGCCGGGCCAAGACGGGCTGGCTCGGCTGGACCCGCTCGGCCGCCGAGATCGCGGCGATGCGGGCGATCAAGACGGCTCTCGACCCGGCGGGCCTGCTCAACCCTGGCGTGCTGTTGCCCTCCGGTTAGCAGTTCCCTGCTGGCCCGGACTGCCCCGTGCGCTCCGTTGACCTGATTGATCTTGGCTGTTTTCGCCTTGCAGGCCGATCATTCGCGCTGCCGCCTGCGCCTTTGTCGATCCGAATTGCCGAACTGATGTCACGATAGGGGCGTGTGGCGCAGGCGGCAGGCAACGGCGGGACCCGACCAGGCGCGGATCGATGCCACCGCGCGGGCGGTGATCGACTGCGCGCCTGGCCCGGTGCTCGCGCTCGGCAGGGACCGCGCGATCTGCGTGTGGAACTCCGCGGCCGAGCGGATGTTCGGGTGGACGGCGGCCGAGGTGCTCGGGCTCGAGCCGCCGATCATCCCCAGGGAACTGCGGGCCGAGCATAACGCCGTGCTCGAGCGGACCGCGAGCGGCGGACCGGTCTCGCTGGCCACCAGGCGGATCTCCAAGGCGGGCGAGATGCTCGACCTGCGGATGGACACCGCTGCGCTGATCGACGACTCAGGCGAGCGGCTCGGCTGGATCATCCTGTGCCACCTCAGCGACGAGGACGGCGCGGTCCGGCACCACATGGCCGAGCGGGCCAGGGTGGTGCGCAGGCTGGGCGACGTGGTGGCCGACATGAACGCCGACCTCGACACCGAGGCCGTGCTCGACCGGATCGCGGCCAGCCTGCGCGAGCTGACCAGGGCGGACGCGGGCGGGTTCGTGCTGATCGAAGGGGAGCGGCTGCGGCTGGTGTCGATGGACGGGCTGCCCGCCGAGCTGCGCGGCCGTACCGCCGACATGCCGAGCAGCCTGGTCGGCGAGCTGATGCGGTCGGGCAACAGCGTGCTGATGCGGACCGGCGAGTCCGGCCGGTTCGACGACCTGATCTGGTCCGCCCTGCCCGGGCTGCACACGATCACGCTGAGCCTGTCGTACGTCGCCGGGAAGCCGTACGGGGCGCTGTACGCCCTGTACAGCAGGCGCAAGGTCGGTCACGTCGACCTCGAGCTGCTCGAGTTGCTTGCCGGTCACGCCAGCGTGGCGCTGTCCAACGCCACCACCTTCGCCGAGGTGGTGCGGCAGCGCGCGCACGAGCGGGCGGTGATCGACAGCAGCGCCGACGGCATCGCCGTGCTCGACGGGGACGGCCTGGTCCGGCAGTGGAACCCGGCCGCGCACGCGCTGACCGGCGTCCCGGCCGCGCAGGCGGCCGGCAAGCCGCCGCCGTTCCCGCTGCCAGAACCCGGCGCGACGCTGACCTGCCGGCTGTCGAACAGCCGCTGGATCGACGTGCTCTGCACGGTGCTCGAGGGCCGGGACGAGCAGGTGGTCGACTTCCGCGACGTGACGGCGGCCAAGGAGCTCGAGGAGGCCAAGGACCTGTTCCTGGCGACGACGAGTCACGAGCTGCGGACCCCGATCACCGTGGTCCAGGGTTTCGCGAGCACGCTGGCGAGCCGGTGGGACAAGCTGCCCGACTCCGACCGGCGGATGGCCGTGCAGACGATCGCCGAGCGCGCCGAGTCGCTGGCCAGGCTCGTGGACCAGCTGCTGCTCGGATCCCGGGCCGGCGCCAACCGGCTCACGGTGAGCAACGAGCCGTTCGACCTGGCCAGGCTGCTGACCGAGGCCGCGACCGTGTTCCGGCCGCTGTCCGACCGGCACGTGCTGGCGACCGACATCCCCGGCGACCTGCCCGCGGCGCACGGTGACGCGGGGGCGACCGACAGCATCATCAGCCAGTTGCTGGAGAACGCCTTCAAGTACTCGCCGGATGGCGGGACCGTGACGATCGCCGCGCGGGCGGTGGCCGAGGACGGCACTGTCGAGGTGACGGTGCGGGACGAGGGGATCGGGATCGCGCCCGCCGACGTCGAGCGGGTCTTCGAGCGATTCGTCCAGGGCGAGGCCGGCGACCGGAGGCGGTTCGGCGGGATCGGGCTCGGCCTGTACATCGTGCGGCAGCTGGCCAGGGCGCAGGGCGGCGAGGTATGCGCCGCGGCCGGGCCGGATGGCGGCACGATCATGCGCCTGACGCTGCGGCAGGCCGCGGCGGCGGGCGAGGCCGACGGAGCCGGCGCTGACGGGGCGGCTGCCGCCGGGCCGGGAGGCGCGGACGACCGGAAGTCAGCGCCCGCCAACGGGCGCAGGGTTCCGCCGATGCTGTCCAGGCTGCCCCGCCCGCGGACGCCGAGCCACGACAGCGCCCGCCGGCCGGACTGAGCGGGCCCGGACTGAACCTCAGGCAGACTCCGGGTCGCTGATCCGCTTCCTGGTCACCGGGTCCCTGGTGACCTTCTCGCCGCCCGAGGCGTCGATGTACCTGTCGATGATGCCGACGACGTCCTCGCCCTGCTCGACGATCGTGCCCCGGTCCAGCCAGATCACCCGGTTGCAGGTGTCCTCGACCTCCTCGAGGTCGTGCGCGACCAGGAACACCGTGCCCGCCTTGTTGCGCAGTTCGTCGATCCGCGCGTGGCTCTTGACCCGGAACTCGGCGTCGCCGGTCGCCAGCGCCTCGTCGATCAGCAGGATCTCGTAGTCCTTGGCCGCGGCGATCGCGAACCGCAGCCGCGAGCCCATGCCCGACGAGTAGGTCTTCATCGGCAGGTTGATGAACTCGCCCACGCCGGAGAAGTCCACGATCTCGGCGTACTTGGTCTTGATGTCGGCCTTGGTCATCCCCATCGCCAGGCACCCGAGCACCACGTTCCGCTCGCCGGTGAGGTCCTCCATCAGGGCGGCGTTGACGCCGAGCAGGGAGGCGTCGCAGATCGTGTAGACCGTGCCGTGCTCGGGCGGGAGCAGCCCGGCGATCGCGCGCAGCAGCGTGGACTTGCCCGAGCCGTTCCTGCCGATGATGCCGATCGCGTCGCCGCGGTAGGCGACGAACGTCATGCCGCGGATGGCGTGCACCTCGCGGATCGCCGGCCTCGTCTTCCTGCCGAGTATGCGGAACAGGGCGGTCGACGCGGTGCCGCGGTCCCCGCCCGCGCCGTAGACGCGGTAGACGACGTGCAGGCAGTCGACGATGACGGTCGGCTCGGTGGTGCTGCCCGCGCCGCCGGCCTGGTCGGGGAGCACCGCGCGGGTCGCGGTGCCTGCGCCCTTCGCCGGCTTAGCCACGGCCGTAGTTCACCTCCTTCCGCCAGAAGTACCAGAAGCCGAGCAGCAGCGCGGCGACCGCCCACCCGGCCCCGAACAGCCACAGGTGGGTGGAAATCACGCTGGGACGGCAGTAGGCGCTGCCGTACTGGCTGAGCGGATGGCCGTGCGGCAGGTTGTGCTTGACCTGGTAGACGGCCTTGTCCCAGCCGTTCGGCACTGGGCGCGGCTTCGCCGTCCCGGCCCAGGCGTAGCACTTGGCGGCGTCGAGCCGCTTCGCGCCGAAGGCGCTGGCGCGCTGCGTGGTGAGCAGGGCGTTGCGTACCAGCGTGATGAAGATCGCGGCCGGGTTGATCTGGAGCAGCGTCGTCACCCAGCCGTAGTTGCGGGAGTGCTGTGCCACGAACAGCTGGATGCTGTAGATGACGCCGGACAGGTAGAGCCAGGTCCGCATGAGGAACGGCAGCAGCTGGGCGAAGTCGTTGACCCGGGCGCCGGTCCTGGCGGCGAACAGGCCGATGCCCGCGTTGAACATGGTCAGCAGCGCCAGGGCGGGCACCACCAGCAGCCAGTGCCAGGTCAGCGGCTCGCGCTCGCTGAGCACGAGCACGAAGAGCACCGCCATCGACAGCAGCATCTGCTGCAACTCGATCATCACGTAGGCGAGCGGCAGCGAGGCGCGGGGGAACTTCAGCGCCCTGATCAGCGGCAGGCTGTCGGTGATCACCTTGGACGTGGAGATGAAGGTCCGCTGCGTGAAGCTGAAGACGAAGACCCCGGTGACCAGGAACGGCAGGTAGTCGGGTACGCCGCGGCTGACGCCCTTGATGATCAGGCCGAAGATCAGGAAGTAGACGCCCGCGTTGAGCAGCGGAGCGAGAACCTGCCAGAGCTGCCCGAGCTTCGCCTCGGTGTACATCGCTACGTTGCGCGCGGTGGCGAAGCCCATGATGAAGTTCCACCGGCGGGCGAGCTCGGACAGGTAGGTGCCGATCGTGGGGCGTTGCGCGCTCGGCCGGAGCCCGTACTGTGCGGCGAGTGCGGCGAGCGAGCCGTCGGGCTGGGAGGCCTGGCCATTCCCCTCGGCGCCCGGCGGCTGGGCCGCGGCGTCGAGCACCTGGCCAGGTGGGTCAGACCTGGTCGACCTCATGCGTCGGTGCCCGGGCACGGCCGGCTGCCAGAGCGCGCGATTATCACGGCGCCGACTGTACCCGAGTGACGCCCTTCGCCCCGCTGCGGACCGCGAAGACTGACCTTGGGGGGCAGGTCAGCGCCGCCGGCCGGTCATCCATTGCCTCGCCCGCACGGCCGAGTCGGCCCAGGGCGTGCCACCCTCACCCACCCTCGGCCAGCCTCCGATCTCGGCGGCCTCCCGCGGCGGGCTCGATAACGATCTGGTAAACCCAAGCGGGCCTCAAGCGGTGGTCAGCGGCCCGCAATCCCTTGCTGGCTTGGCCGAGCGCCGTTCGCGGCCACGCCCGGTGCCGGGGCGGGCGGCCGGCTGTGATCATCGCCTCATTCCCGGGCGGTTTCCCGCGCAGTAAGTTCGGGCATCGGAACCCTGCGGCGTCGAGGGGACGCGCCGCGATTGCCGGGGCGGGCGGTCAGGGAGGTGAGGACGTCGAGCGTCGTCCACCTGCCGTGTGCCCCGGCGAGCGTAGCCCTCGCGCGCCGGGCACTGTCCGAGGATCTCAGGGCGGTCGGGGTCTTCGACCATGCGGTCAGGGACGCCGCCCTGGTCATCAGCGAACTGCTCAGCAACGCGATCCTGCACGCCTACCCGCTGCCCGGAGAACGGCTCCAGGTGGCCTGGGCCGTCGACGGCAGCTCGGTCGAGGTCGCGGTCAGTGACGGCGGCAGCCCGACGGTCCCGCACGCGGGCCATCCGTCGCCCTCGTCGATCAGCGGCCGCGGGCTGAGCATCGTCGAGCACCTGTGCAAGACCTGGGGCGTGCGAACCGATGACGTGGGCCTGACCGTCTGGGCCGTGCTCGCGGCACCCAGGTCCGACGGCAGGGGCGAGCGAGGCGAAGTTCCCGGCCGGTTCGGGCTGTCAGAGCCTGGCACTCGCGGCGATGCAGGCGGCTCGTTCGGACGGGCCGACGCCGTGGCTGGATCGCGGATCGCCGGCCCGTAGGCCGGCCGTTCGTCAGGCGCCCCGGAATTCCGCGCCGTCGGACCGGTGATGCGTAATCGCGCGGGGATTGGTGATACTGCCTTCAGGGGCGCCGTCCGGGGGGCACGGTGCAGGGGACCCGCGGGGGAATCGTGAGCTACAGCATCGGTACTGACAGCGAAACTGGCTGCCTCAGGACCGTGCTGGTACACCGGCCAGGACCTGAGCTCACCCGCATCACGCCGAGGACCAGAAGCCGGCTGCGGTTCGACGGCCAGCCGTGGCTGGCCAGGGCGCGGCAGGAGCACGACACGCTGACCGACGTGCTCAGGGACCGTGGCGCCGAGGTCCTGTACGTCACCGAGCTCTTGCAAGACGTCCTGGAGTACCAGTCGGCGCGGAACGAGGCGGTCGCCTCGGTGCTGGCCGACGCCGAACTCGGCGACGTGCTCGGGGCCGGCGTGCGGGAGCACCTGGAGTTGCTCGCGCCGGAGGAACTGGCCTCGGTACTCATAGCCGGGCTGACCCCCGCCGAGCTCAGGTCGGGCAACGGCCTGGTCTACGACCTGCTCGACCCGCACGACTTCGTGATCGACCCGCTGCCGAACCTGGTCTTCGCCAGGGACTCGAGCACCTGGATCGGCGACCAGGCGGTCGTCGGCAGCCTGCCTGGACCGCGCCTTCGGGAAAACAACCTGATGGCCGTCATCTATGGCCACCACCCGCGTTTCTGCGGCCTGAACTCCCGGTACGACGCCGGGTCCAGGCAACTCGACGGCGGGGACATCCTGCTGCTCGGGCCTGGTGTCGTCGCCGTCGGCGTCGGCGTGCGTACCACGCCGGCCAGCGCGGAACGGCTGGCCAGGCACCTGCTGGACGCCGGAGTCGTGCATACCGTGCTGGCCGTGCCGATGAACCAGCGCGGCGAGGGCGGTCACCTGGACCTGGCCTGCACCGTGGTCGGTCCCGGCACCGTGATCATGGTCCCGGCGCTCGCGTTCACGCTGACCGCCCTGAGCATCACGCTGCGCCTGGACGAGCTGCGCGTCTCCCGGCCGCGGCCGTTCCTCGAGGCCGCCGCCGAGGCGCTGCGCATCGACGGGCTCACGGTCATCGACACCGGGCTGGACTCCCAGCACGGCCGCTCAGGGCAGTGGGACGACGGGGGCAACGCGCTCGCCCTCGGCCCCACGGTGGCTGTCTGCAACGAGCGGAACGTCGAGACCAACGCCAGGATGGCGGCGGCTGGCTTCGAAGTCATCACGGTGCCGGGGAGCGAGCTTGGCGCCATCCGCGGCGGCCCGCGCGGCATGTGCGCCCCGGTTCGCCGCGATCCGGCGATCGTCGCTGACCTTGATCAGGCAAGCGGCAACTCTGACCAGCCGGTCTCCGCGCCGCGTCCCGACCCGCTCGTGCTGGACGGCTCGCCGATCCCCGAGCCGGCAGGCCAGGGTCCGGCCGGCCGGGCCCGCCGCGTCGGCGAGCTCACCCCGATGCGCTGACCGGAACCTGCGGGACTCGCGTTACTGTCTGGACCCAGACCAGCGCCCGATGCGGAACAGCCCGAACCCGAGCAGGGCAACGGCCAGGATCCAGAACCCGATCACCAGCACGTGCATCAGGCCCCAGAACAGCAGCCAGAACAGCACCAGGATCGCGACCGCCGCGACGATGAACAAGATGATGCGCGCCATGCCATCCACACTACGCGGCTCCCGGCGCGGCGCGGCGCGGCGTGGCTGGCGTGCGGGTGGCTCGGGGTCGGGGCCGGGCGGCCCGCGCGATGGAAGGCACATCGATCATCGATTCGCCGGATGGATGGCACTTCCATCGCGTCCATCCCGGGGCAGCAGGTGTGCGGGCAGGCCGGCGAGTCCGGTTTGGGGTGACACGCCGTTCCCGCCGGACTCTTTGCCAAACTTTTGTCCGGCCTTGCTCGGGGCGCGAAAGTTCAGGCGCAGCCGGCGTTCTGGCCCTCGTCGGAGCGCGCGCGGCGGGTCGGCGGCGGGTGGTGGATCGCGCCCGGGGCGAGTAATGTGCGGGACGTGGAGCTAAAGGTCACATGCCGGCAGCAGGGGGAATACGTCGTCATGTCGGTCCAGGGAGAGATCGACCTGTACACCGTTCCCCGGCTGCAGCGCGCGCTGGCGGCCGTGCTGGGCAGCGGTGGCCCGGTCCGCCTGATCGTCGACCTGTCGGGGGTGGACTTCTGCGACTCGACCGGGGTGAACGTTCTGCTCGCCGCCCATCGCGAGGCACGTGAGGGGGGCGGGGACCTGGAACTGGCCGCGCCGCGCCCGGCGGTCAGGAAGATCCTGCAGGTGACCGGGCTCGAGGCCGTGTTCACCGTGACCGACAAGCCGGCCCAGGCGGTCGGCAGCTAGCAGCACCGCCGCGCCACTAAGATCGCAGCCATGTCGCCACGCGGCGACCTGGCCGTCGTCATCCCAGCCAGGAACGAGTCCGACCGGATCGGCGCGACCGTCCGGGCGGCGGCGCGGATACCCGGCGTCGACATGGTCGTCGTCGTCGACGACGGCTCGGTCGACGGAACGGGCTGCGAGGCGGCGCTGGCCGGGGCGACGGTGGTGCGGCACGCCAGGAACCGCGGCAAGGCCGCGGCGATGGAGACTGGCGCGGAGGCCGTGCTGGTGCTCGAGGCCCGGGGGGCGGGACCCGCGCACGGGACAGGTTCCGCGCTCGTCCCCGGCCGCCCGCGGCACCTGCTGTTCCTCGACGCCGACCTGGCCGAGACGGCGGCTCACGCGGGGCCGCTCACGGCACCGGTCCTGACCGGCCAGGCCGACATGACCATCGCTGTGTTCACTACCAGGGTCAAGCGCGGCGGTCACGGCGTCGTGCTCGGGCTATCCGGGGCGGGTATCGAGCGGGCCACGGGCTGGCGCCCGGCCGAACCGCTCAATGGCCAGCGTTGCCTGACCAGGGCGGCGTTCGAGGCGGCGACGCCGCTCGCGGCGGGCTGGGGTGCCGAGACCGGGCTGACCATCGACCTGCTGCGCCAGGGCATGCGGATCGTCGAGGTGCGGGTGCCGCTCGCGCACCGGGCCACCGGCCGGGACATGAGCTCGCAGGTGCACCGGGTGCGGCAGCTTGCCGGCGTCGCCAGGGCACTCGCGGCCCGCCAGCCCTGGCAGCGTGCGCCCGTGCGCCCGGACGCGCAGGTGACCGGGCAGGCCGATGTCGCGTGATGACCGTTACCGGCCGGTGTGCCTACCTCGGGCCCCGTGGCACGTTCTGCGAGCAGGCGGTCGGTGCGCTGCACCCTGACGGCGAGCTCGAGCCGGTCGCGTGCGCGTCGATCGCGGCCACGCTGGACGCGGTGCACTCGCACACGGCGGAGCGCGCGGTCGTCCCGATCGAGAGCTCGGTGGAGGGCGGCGTCAACGCGACCCTGGACGAGCTGGCCGCCGGGCCGCAGCTGCTGATCAAGGCCGAGGTGATCGTTCCGGTCGAGTTCGCCCTGCTGGTCAGGCCGGGCACCGGGCTCGCCGACATCAAGGTCGTCGGCGGTCATCCGGTCGCCCAGCCGCAGTGCCGGCGATGGCTTTCCAGCCACCTGCCCGACGCGCACTGGCGGCCGGCCCTGTCCAACGCCGACGCGGCGCAGCAGGTCGCCGACTCCGAGCTGGACGCGGCCCTGGCCAGCCGCATCGCCGCGCGGTACTACCGGCTGGCCGTGCTCGCGGACGGCGTGCACGACAACGACGCCGCGGTGACCAGGTTCGTCGAGGTCGGCCTGCCCGGCCCGCTGCCTGCCCCCTCCGGAGCGGACCGGACGTCGGTCATCGCATTCCTGGCCGACGACCATCCTGGCGCGCTGATGGACATCCTGAGCCAGTTCGCGGTCCGCGGCGTCAACCTGAGCCGGATCGAGTCCCGGCCTACCGGCGAGGGAATCGGGCGGTACTGCTTCTTCATCGACTGCGCGGGTCACGCATCGGCGCCCAGCGTGGGCGAGGCGCTCATGGGCCTGCGCCGGACCTGCAGCGGCGTCCGGTTCCTCGGCAGCTACCCGATGGCGCCCGGCCCCCAGGCAGAGCGGGACCTGGCGGCCGCCGACCTGGCGGCCGCCGACCGCGCGGGGGCCGCCCGCGCCGACGCGCGGTTCACCGACGCGGCGGCCTGGCTCGACCAGGTGCGGCTCGGCTCGCTCTGAGCCTCATGGCCGGCCTCACCAGGCGCCGCCGAGGCGGCGGCGCGGCCGGCGAGTAAGAGCTAAGAGCTACAGGTACGGGCCCGAGGTGCGCTGCTGCTGCTGCAGCGCCTCCTCCGATCCGGGAACCATGCCGGGCGGCAGTGCCCTGCGCATCTGCTCAAGCTGGGCCCGCGCGGCCATCTGCTGGGCGAACAGCGTCGTCTGGATGCCGTGGAACAAGCCCTCGAGCCAGCCGACAAGCTGGGCCTGCGCGACCCTTAGCTCGGCCTCGCTCGGCACCTCGTCCTCGGCGAACGGCAGCGACAGCCGCTCGAGTTCCTCGACCAGGTCGGGCGCCAGCCCGTCCTCCAGTTCCTTGATCGAGCTGGTATGAATCTCCTTGAGCCTGGCCCTGCTCTTCTCGTCCAGCGGGGCCGCCCTGACCTCTTCGAGCAGCTGGCGGATCATGCTGCCGACCCGCATCACCTTCGCCGGCTGCTCGACCATTTCGGTCACCGGGCGCTCGCCGCTCGCATCCGATGCGTCGCTCTCGACCGCGACGCCGTCCGATCCAACCACGACGACCTTGCCGACCTTGTCGGACTCGGGCTCCCTCTGCTCAGTCATCCCCCTAGTCTGTCGATGCCTCCGCCGCACCGCATCACCGGGGGCTGATTGCGTTAGGCCCGAAGCAGGATTTTCGGCCGGCCCGGCGTTGTGATCGTGATGGCTCGCGTGCAAGGATCGTGACCGGCCGCTGTCGCCGGCCGCCGCGATCCCGGGCGACCCGTTGCGCAAGCTTCGTAGCGCCAACAAGTCTCGGTGCGGAAACAATGTTGATAACGTTATGGACATGGCTGTGAAGACCATCAGCATCAGCATCGACGAGCGCACCTACCGCCAAGCCAAGGCGGCCGCCGAACGTGCCGGATTGCCGATGTCGGCCTGGATGTCGAGGTCGGCCAGGGAAAAGGTGCAGCGGGACGCGGCCGCGACGGTGGCCGAGCTCGACCGGGGCACCGGGCATGCCTGGGCGGTCTGGGCGGAGGATAGCGAGCAGGACTTCACCAATCCGGAGGCGGGGAAGGGCGCTGCGTGAATCGCGGCGATGTCTACTCCCACACGGGGCTGGGCCGTGCCGGGTACGTGGTCATCATCAGCAACGACGGCTTCAGCGCCATCACCGGCCATCCCGTGGTGGTCAGGGTCAGTGACCGGCCTGACCTGACCGAGACCCCTTACGTTGTCGCGCTGACCAGCGACGACCAGGTTGCGGGCCATCTGGAGTCCTACTCCGTGGTGCGGCTGCGCCGCGAGCGGCTCGGCGCCGACCCGATCGGCCGCGTGTCGGCGGACACCCTGCGCAAGCTGGACGACTCGCTGGCCCTGCTGTTCGACTATGGCGGCTGACGGCGCGCGAGGCCGCGAGGAGCGGGACGGGGTCTCGCTCACCAACCTCGACCAGCCGCTGTTCGACGAGGCCGGCGCCACCAAGCGGGACCTCGTCGACTACCTGGATGCCGTCGCAGGCCCGATCATCGCGGTGCTGCGGGACCGGCCGCTGTCGGTGATCCGGGTGCTGCGCGGTCAGGCGCCGTTCATGCAGAAGAACGTGCCGAGGTACACCCCGCCGTGGGTGCGCACGGTCACCATGTGGGCAGAGACCTCCAAGCGCGAGGTGGCATACGCCCTGTGCGACGACCGCAGGACGCTGCTGTGGTTTGCCAACCAGCGGGCGGTCGAGTACCACCCGACGCTGGTCAGGGCGCCGGACTGGCAGTACCAGACGCATCTGGTGCTCGATATCGACCCGCCGTCCGGCGACGAGTTCGGGCTCGCCGTCGCGGCCGCCCGCCTGGCCCGGCATGCGCTGGCCGAGGTCGGCATGGCGGGCGCGGTCAAGACCAGCGGCGCGAAGGGGCTGCACGTGTTCGTGCCGGTGCAGCACGCGGCGATGGAGGACGTCGCCGCGGCCACCCGCGCGCTCGCCGCGCGCGCCGAGCGGCTGGATCCCGCGCTGGCCACTACGGCGTTCATCAGGCAGGACCGCCACGGCAAGGTGTTCCTCGACTCGACCAGGGCGGGCGGCGCGACGGTGGCCGCGGCGTACAGCCCCCGGCTGCGCCCTGGCGTGCCAGTATCGTTCCCGGTGGGCTGGGACGACCTGGACGCCGTCAGCCCGGCCGACTTCACCGTGCATACCGCCGGCGGGCTGATCGCGGGCGGCGATCCGTGGGCCGAGCTGATGCCCGAGCCGCAGCCGTTGAGCCCCGAGCTCGTCGCGGAGGGCCACGAGATCCCGATCGCCAGGGTACGGGCGATGCATGAGGGCAAGCGCCGCGCCCGCGAGGCCCGCCGCGGCCACAATGCACCCTGATCGTGGCTGACGCCGAGCTCGGACGGCTCACATTCGTTCCCCTGGGCCTTCGCTCGCGCTACCCTGTCGCGCTGAGGTCATGTGGTCGGGACAGTGTCGGCCTCCTGGACGGGTACGGCCATCTTCCCGGCCGTCTGCCTTGGCAGGAAGGCCGCGGCCAGGACAAGGCCGGCCATGGCGATGCCTGCCGACACGACGAGCGCCAGGTCTATGCCGTGCACGAACGATGTGCGCACCGAGCCGAGCAGCGCCGGCGACCCGATCTTGCGGGCGACCGCGACGCCGCCGAAGATGCCGGACCGGACCGCGGCGGCCGCCGGGGGCGGGAGGCCGGACAGGTCAACGCTCGACTGGTACGCCGTCAGCAGCACGCTGCCGAGGATCGCCGCGCCGAACGGCCCGCCGGTCTTGTTCACCGCCTGCAGCACGGCCGAGCCGACCCCGCTCTGGTCCTCCGACAGCTCGGCCAGGGCCGCTGACGCCGTGGTGGCCAGGGCCAGGCCCATCCCGGCCCCGACGATGGCCATCCACGTCGCGACGAACCAGGCCCCAGAGTTCACGCTGGTCGCTGCGCCGAGGATGAGCCCGGCGGCGAGCAGCGCGAACCCGCCGATCGCCGCGAGCTTGGTGCCGAGCAGGCTGGCCACCCGGTCGGCTGGCACGGCACCTATCAACAGCCCGGCGATCAGCGGCAGCAGCCGCAGGCCTGAGCCCATGGCGTCGGTGCCGAGCACGCCCTGGAAGAACTGCGGCATGGTGAACAGCACCCCGATCATGGCGAGGACCGCGACGGCGACCAGGATGACGCCCCAGGTATAGGACGGCGACGAGAACAGCTTGAGGTCAATGAGCGGCTCGCCGCCCGGTCGGCTGCCCAGCCACCGCTCGAACTGGATGAAGCCGGCAAGCACCGCGAGGCCGGCGAAGATCGGCAGCAGTGCGCCGGCGCTCGCCCAGCCATGCTGGCCAGCCTGGATCAGGCCGTAGGTCACGCTGACCAGGCCGGCAGCCGACGCCACAACGCCTACCGTGTCCAGGCCCGGGCGGTGCGCGGCGCGCGACTCAGGCACCAGCGCCGCCGCCACGGCCAGGCCGATCAAGGCGACCGGCACGTTGAGCAGGAAGACCCAGCCCCACCAGTAGTTCGTCAGCAGCCAGCCACCGAGAATCGGCCCGATCGGCAAGGCGAGGAAGTTAGCAGCGGACCAGATGCCGACGGCCCTTGGCCGTTCCTCCTCGTTGAAGAGCACCGTGAACGCCGCGAGCACCATGACGATGATGCCGGCCCCGGCCACGCCGAGCAGCATCCGGGCGGCGATGAACGCACCTGGCGACGTCGAGTAGGCGCACAGCGCCGATCCCGCCCCGAACAGGGCCAATGACGCCAGCAGTACCTTCTTCCTGCCGTACCGGTCACCGAGCAGGCCGGCCGGGAGCATGGCCGCGGCGAGGACCAGCAGGTAGCCGGACGAGAACCACTGCAGGTCCGATTCCGACGCGTGCAGCGCGGTGGCGAGCGTGGGCAGCGCGACGCTGAGCACCGTGCCATCCAGGCCGACAGCCAGGACAGCCAGGCTCAGCGCGCCGAGCGCCCACCATCTGCGGTTGCCGTCTCTCATGGCGGTTTCCTCTGTTTAAGGGTCTCATCTGTTTGAGAGTATCTCTCTTTTAAATGAGACCGTCAAAAACGCCGCGCTCCCGAGCGCTGACCAGTCGCCGGACCGCGCGGCGGCACGGGCCGTGTCGTTGAGAGCGAGGCGTTGTTTAACCGCGGTAGTGGCAGCGGCGAGATCCTGCGGGTGGTGGCCTAGGACGGTCGCGCCCACAACGTGACCTCCGGCAACCACAAGCCGCCGATATGACGGGATGCCGCGGTCCTCGACGACGATGACGTCGTCTCCCGGCCCGGGCTCGATCTGGCCGACGGTCGACAGTTCGAGCCCGACACCCTTGAGCATGGTGGCCGGCAGCTCGGCGGCCATCCTCTCGTCGCCTCCCAGGGCGTTGATGGCAGCCACCTCCGCCTGCTTGGCAGCGATCGGCCACAGTCCCAGGATCATGCCGTTGTGCTCGGCAACGTCGCCTGCGGCGAAGACCCCGGGAACGCTGGTCTGCATCCGGTCATCGACGAGTACGCCTCGGTTGACCGCGATGCCGGCGGCCGCGGCCAGGTCGGCGTTGGGCCGTGTGCCGACGGCCGCCAGGAAGATGTCGCACGGAAGCGATGTTCCGTCGCCCAACATGACTGCCCGGATCCGCTCGTCGCCCACGAGCGTGGCCCCCTCGGCGCCGCAGCGAAACTCGACGCCAAGCGCGCCGAAGTGCGCCTGCACCAGCTCGCCGCACCGTGCGTCAAACTGCCTGGCCAGCAGTCGCTGGCCGCGCTCCAGGACCGTGACGTGCAGGCCAAGCTCCACGAGCGCGTAGGCGGCTTCGAGGCCGAGCAGCCCGCCGCCCGCCACCACCGCTCGGCTCGCGCCGTGCTGCTGGACGTAGCTCCGGATCGCCATCGCGTCCGCGGCCTCGCGCAGGACGAAGGTTCCCGGCTTCCCGAAGCCCCCTATCGCGGGCACGGCACTGGAGCTGCCGGTGGCCAGGATGAGCCGATCGCAGTGCAGCACGTCACCTGTCCCGAGTCGCACCGCCCTGGCGGCCGGGTCGATGTGCGTCGCGAAGGTGTTGAGCCAGGCAGTGATGCCATGGTCGTCGTACCAGGACTCGGCGAGCAGGTAGAGGCCCCGCATGGCCGACCGGCCGTAGACCAGGCGGTAGATGCCCATCCTGTTGTACAGCACCTGGGCTTCGCTGCCGACGAGGTGGATCTCGCAGTCCGGGTGGCCGCGGCGGAGGAAGTCCGCGGCGGTAACGCCGGCGATGCCGTTGCCGATGACTACGACCGACAGGATCGAGCGATCGTACGCCGCGGACCGCCGCCCGGCGCCCGCCGGCCCGCCCGGCTCGGGGGTGAGCGCGACTTTCACAGACCCGGACGTGACGCGCGCGCAGCACGCCATGCGGGTATTCGCCGCGTACCCGAGCCGTCGCAGCGTGTTCAGCTCGTCCTCGTCCGGCGGGGTCAGGCCGTCCATGCCGTCGATGACCGCCACCGGGTCGGAGCCGCAGACGCCCATCCGGCAGCCCGCCTCGATGTTCTGGCGGGCTCGTTCGGCCGCCTCGAGCAGGCTGGTCCCGATCTCAGCGTCGACCGGAGCGTCGTCGGGCAGGAAGCGCACCTGGACCGTACTGTGCCTGGCCTTGCTCGCCAGTGCTCTGGCCGCTGCCCTGCCGACCTGAACGAGCGCGGGGCCGCCTGACGATTCTTGCCTGAACCGGCGCCCGGCCGCATACGTGCGGGTGATCCAGATGAGGGTGAGGGCCAGGACGATGGCCCGGATCGGCCAGCGGACCCACGGGATCGATACTCCGGTCACGGTGCGGAGCGAGTCGGCGAGCACGACTCCCGCGTACCAGTAGAAGATGTTGATGGCGACCGCAGGGTACAAGGCAGTGAGCATCGCGGAGGTTAGCGGCAGCAGTGCCTCGAGGATGTAGAACGAGGCGATGCCAGCGAGGAGGTACAGCGCCAGCCGCTCGTAGATGTGCGGGGTCGTGAGATCGGCGGGCGAGATCAGTGTGAAGAAACCGAGCACGAATCCGGGCAGCGCGGCCGCGAACAGCTTGCGCGGAGATACCCAGCTGCTGTCAGCGTCGTGCATGTCGGCCTGGTACGCGACCTGGGGCTTGAAGTCATAGCAGTTCTTCGTGCAGCCCACGCATGGCTGGCAGTGGCTGTTCGGCACCGTGACGAACGGCGTCTGGCCGTAGGCCCGCTGCAGCGGCAGCAGCGGGCAGATGCTGCTGCACCAGCCGCTCTTGCCCTTGACGAACGTGCCGGCCAGGAACGCGCTGACGATGGTAGCGGCCAGCAGGACCCCGGTCGCTTGCCCGTCGGTGTTGAACACGGCGATCCGCGCGCTCGTGATGCCGAAGAAGAGTACGAGGGCGACGATGAATCCGTACCGGCTCAGCCATCTGGGCGCCGTGAGCCCCCGCGTGAAGCCAAGTACCCGCGGGGCCTGGTTCACCGCGGCCAGCGGGCAGATGTTGCGCCAGAGCCCGGGCGCCACGAAGAAGAGCACAGGCAGCAGCGGGACGACAACCTGGAAGAAGGCGAACAAGGCGCCGGCCGGCCTGATGAACAGGCCGATCACGAGCACGATGTATACCAGCACGCTGATTACCCGGATGGTGTGCCAGGCCGAGTTCGGCAGGCGCCTGGGCAGTTCTGTGTAATTGCGGAAGACCGGCTGGCCGGGCCGCGGGATCGGGCCAAGGAAGACACGGTTGCCGGCCCGGGTGACCGCGCCAGGCGCACGCGGCTGACCGGACTCCATCTGGCGCTGCGCGGGCGTGGTCGGCGGGTTCGCGCGGACCGCGGTCGGCTCCGGCCGGACGGCGGACTCACTCATGACAGGGCATCCGATTTCGCTGCGTCCAGGCCCGCCTCCGCCCTCCGCAGCCGGCCCGCGAGGATCCGGCCAAGATCCATCAGCAGCCGCCGCCCGAGATCAGGATGGTCCGTGAACATCCTCTCGACGTTCTCTGGCGTCAACTCGGCCAGCACCGCCGGGGTGAGCGCCCGGACGCCCATCGACCGGGGCTCGCCGTCGAAGAATGACACCTCGCCCACCATGCTGCCCGCCTCCAGCCGGCCGATCCGCCGTGATCGGCCGAACCTGGTCTGCGGCGTGATGACTTCGATGGTGCCCTCAAGGAGCAGGTAGAGCGAGCCACCGCCGGCGCCAGCCGCAAGGACACTCTGCCCGGCGCCAAATCGCCGGGCCTGGGTGTACTCAAGGATTGTCACCCAGTCGGCCTCGGAAGCGTCCGGCAGCAGAACCTGCGCTACCTGCGCTCGCTCATGATCCTCTGGCCCGGTGGTCGGGTAGTCGAAGAAGGACCTGCGACCGGGCGGAGCCATCTGGTGACCTCCAGGAAAGGTGGCGCGATCGGTCGGTTGGCTCAGCCAGTCAGCGCGCCGGTCCAGGGGTCCAGCTGGCGCCCGGATGCCGAGCCAAGATCGAGGCTAGCGACCCGGTCGCATGGTGACGAGGGCGTTAGCACGTGAATGGCCGATGGGCTAGCCCGCTGGGGCCGAGGTGGGTTAGCACGATGCCTGGCCTCAAGCGCCGCGCGGCGGGAGGGTGACGAGTATGTCGTGCAGTTCGATGGCGGTACGGACCTGCGGGGCGGGAAAGTGGGCGCCCGCCCACCGCCCAGTTCGCCCCCCGGCCGGCGTCTGTACAAGATGGAAGTGCGGCAAGGTGCGGGAAGAAGGTGACGCGAGGGTGGTGGCAGCCGACCTGATCGCCAGGGCGCGGGCCGGGGACGGCGACGCGTTCCGGGAGCTGACCGAGCCGCACCTCCGGGAGCTGCAGGTGCACTGCTACCGGATGCTCGGGTCCTTCCAGGACGCCGAGGACGCCCTGCAGGACACGCTGCTGGCCGCCTGGCAAGGCCTCGGCCGGTTCGAGGGGCGCGCTTCGCTGCGCACCTGGCTGTACCGGATCGCCACCAACCGGTGCCTCGACGCGCGCCGCTCGGCCAGCCGGCGCCCCAAGGAGTGGGACGTGCCCAATGTTGAACCGCCCGAGCCGACCCGGCTCGGCGAGGTGGTATGGCTGCAGCCGTTTCCCGACGCTCTCCTCGAGGGCGTCATCGACGTGCCGCCCGGGCCGGAGGCCCTCTACGAGCAGGCCGAATCCATCTCGCTGGCATGTGCCCAGGCCAGGGGCGGTTTCTCCTGATGGTGAGCGGAGGGTGTGGGATTCGAACCCACGATGAGGCTCACGCCCCATAGCGGTTTTCAAGACCGCCGCCATCGGCCACTAGGCGAACCCTCCGCAGACAACGATAGCGGGCAACGATAGCGGGCAAGGTCGGCATGATCGCGGGCAGTTATCCCGCGCTCGGCGACGGGATTGCGCTGCGATCACAGACCGCGGCGGCCGCCAGGCAGCGCAGGCCAGGCACCGGACGCCGAGCGGCGACTCCTGGCGGCCAGCCGGCGCGGCTCGGCCGGATGGGTAGGCTCGCTGGCGAAGGAGGTCCGATGCTTCCCCCGTTCGGCTGGCAGCCGGTGCTGACCCAGTGGCAGGCCGCGCCTCCCGTCACGGTCTGCGTCGTCGTACTGGCCGGCCTGTACATGTGGGGAGTCGTGCGGGTGGCGCGCAGGCATCCGGCCAGGTCCTGGCCGGCCTGGCGGACCGCGATATTCCTGGCCGGCCTGGCAGTCGTCGTGCTGGCGCTGCAGAGCGGCATCGGCAGCTACGACGACGTGCTGTTCTGGGACCACATGGTGCAGCACCTGCTGCTGATCATGGTGGCGCCGCCGCTGCTGATCATCGGGCAGCCGATCACTCTGCTGCTGCACGCGAGCCGCAACCCGCTGCACACCTGGGTCAAGCGGGTCCTGCGGTCGCCGGCCGCCAGCTTCCTGACCTGGCCGGCCTTCGGGTTCGCCGCCTACGCCGCCGCGATCGTCGTGCTGCACCTGACCGGCGCCGCCGACTTGATCGCGGGGAACCAGGCCGCGCACGACGCCGAGCACGTCGTGTTCCTGGTCGTCGGCTATCTGTTCTTCCTCCCGATCATCGGCTCCGAGCCGATCAGGTGGCGGCTGTCCTACCCGACCAAGCTCATCCTGCTGTTCCTGATCATGCCCGTGGACACCTTCACCGGGCTGGTGCTCGGCTACGGCAACCGCGGCACGCCCGGACTGCCGCCCGGTGCCCGGCCGCCCTGGGCCGAGTCCGCTACCGCGGACCTGCACGCTGGCGGCGCGGCGATGTGGGTGGGAGGGGACGCGCTGATGTTCGCGATGATGATGGTCGTGTTCTGGATGTGGTCAACCGATTCGCGGGCTGAGTCCAGGACGCGCGGCTGGCTTGAAGCCGCCAGGCGCGCGACGGTGGCGCCAGGCGCGCCGTCCGCGAGCACGGACATCGACGAGGACGACGGTCAGCTCGTCGCCTACAACGAGTACCTGAGCCGGCTCAACCACGCCCAGCCGGGTCGCGACCAGTAACCGCAACCCGCCGCCGGGCGGTCAGCCCCCGATCGATGCCCGGCTGCAGGCCGCCAGCCCGCCTCGCCGTTCCGAGCGGATTGGCTCCACTGAACTTTCGCAGTTTGATGGCGGCTGGTGGCTGGCGGCCGCCTGCTGCGGCGGATCGGCGGATGTCGCGACACGCCCGGGCCGGCGGGCTCTGGTTACGTGATCTTGGGCTGAACGCGGAAGCATCGGCGGTGCTTATGTCCGCCTCGTGCCGAGGGAACCCGCCGATGCTTCCGGGCCTGAATCTACCCGCTTCGCTGCTGTGCCTGCTGGACGAGCTGCGGCCGTGCTTCACCGCGCCGGGCTTTGCCACGTTCTGCGGCCTGGTCGCCGGGATGTCCGGGCGGGTGCGCCGCCGCACCGTGGTGGGCATGCTGCTGGGCGGCTGCCTGCAGCATGCCTGGCCGCATGACCGGGCGCATTACTTCTTCGCCCGCGCCCGCTGGGACCTTGACCAGCTCGGCCTGGCGGTCGCGCAGCTGGCGGTGCTGCTGACGGTGCCGCCCGGCGCTGATCTGCGCGTGGCCGTCGATGACTCGGTGTTCCGCCGCTGCGGGCGCAAGGTGCACGGGGCCGGCTGGCAGCACGACGGCAGCTCCCCGGCCATGAGCAAGCTCAGCTACGGCAACTGCTTCGTCACCGCCGGGATCCTGGCCCGGCTGCCGTTCTGCCGCCGGGAGATGTGCCTGCCGGTGCTGGCGCGGCTGCACCTGCCCGGCAAGGGGCAGGGACCCGGCAAGGTAGAGATGGCCGCCGCGCTGGTCAGCCTGCTCGCCCTGGCCTTCCCCGGCCGGACCATCCATGTCGTGGCCGATGCCGCCTATCACGGCCCGGCGCTGCGGACCCTGCCGGCCACCGTGACCTGGACCTGCCGCATTCCCCGCAACGCCGTGCTGTATGACCTCGCGCCGCCGCGCACCGGCCGCCGGCGACATCGCAGCCGGCGCGGCCTGGGACACCGTCACCGTCACCGTCTACGGCCGCGAGCGGGTCAGGCATGTCGCCGAGGTCACCTGCCTGTGGTACGGGTCATGGCACACCCGCACCGTCCGCCTCATCCTGATCCGCGACGAGCACACGACCGCCGGCTACGACCTGGCCCTGGTTACTACCGACCGTACCGCCGCCCCCGGAGCGCTCGTAGCCCGCTATGCCGCCCGGTGGGCCATCGAGCAGGCGTTCGCCGACGCCCGCAACGTCCTGGGCGCCGGCGAGGCCCGCAACCGAGTCAGGCTCGCCGTCGAGCGAACCGTCCCGTTCGGGCTGCTGGTGCACACCCTGATCGTCCTCTGGTACGCCCGGTCAGGCCATGACCCGGCCGACATCGCCGACCGCAGGGCCGCGCAGCCCTGGTACCGCACCAAGACCGAGCCCGCCTTCGAGGACATGCTCATCAAGCTCCGGCGGACCCTGATCGCGGCACGTATTTCGGGCACTCGCCCAGCTCAGCCCACAGACGAGCAAATCCACGCCGTGCTCGCAGCCTGGGAGGCCGCCGTGGCATAAACACGAAACTTCAGTCATCCTGCCAAGCCGGTTATTCCAATCGCACCGCCAGCCTGCTGGCGATCGCCCTTGCCGGCTCAGGCCATCACCAACCTCGGCAAATTCTGCTGGGTCGCGAGCTGCAGTAACTCTACCGACGACACAGGGTAGTCAAAGGATAACAAATCACGTTCTATCACCGCGGGGCAATCCATGCCAAAATCAGCAACGCCCTGTTCCAGTAAGTGTGATCTGAGGAGATGGCATGCCGGGTACTCGAGCGTGGTGTCACCTGACTTGGCCTCGGTTGATAATGACGGTAGCCCTGGCAGCTGGTGGGATCTTCGGCACGTCAGCGCAGCTTGGGGCTACAGAAGCCCACGCCGAAGTGGGGTTGACCGCGCCGAACCCGGGCGTACAGCCACCCTTGCTGCCAGCTCCCGGTGAGTTCGTTAGCGTTCCGATGTATAGGGCGTTGGACACCAGAAACGGTACTGGTGAGTCGGGTGGGCCGGCGCAACTCAACTCAGGCTCATCAATGGCAGTGACTGTGACGGGCATTGATGGCGTTCCGTCGGACGCAACTTCTGTCGTCGTGAACATAGTCGCGCTCAACGCCACGGCGGATGGATACCTGACGACTTATGACCCCGAACATGGCGACTCGAATGTCGCCTCGGTGGAAGTGAAGTCCGGGATTAACTCCAACCAGACCGACACTATCCCTGTTAGCTCTGCTGGCACAGTTTCTGTGGCGAATCACAGCCCTAAGCCCCTGGACGTGGTGATGAGCCTCATGGGCTATTACACCGGGTCCGGCGAGTCGGCGGCGGGAGACACATATGGTGATGCACCCTGGGTCAAAATCGTCGATACGGTCAACGGAGTGGGTACAACGCAGGCGCCAATTCCTGCTGGTGGTACGATTACTTTGCAGGTCAGCGGGCAAGGCGGTATTGCCCTCGGGCCAGACACCGCGGTCCTTCAGTTCAGTGCATCGAATGCATCGCAAAGCGGCTTCCTTACCACCTATGCAGCCGGCGCCACCGACCCCGGGGTTTCCGCGCTGTTCTATGACAGCTCGATGATCTACCGGGACCTGATCTACGTGCCGCTGTCGTCTGATGGCAAGATCAAGGTGACCAATCACGGTGCTGCCCCGGTTGGTCTAGTGTTGTATACGCGGGGCTATTTCATGCCGCCCGCTAGCGTTCCGGTCGGAGCAGAGTATGTGCCGGTCGGCCCCTCCGGCCCGGTCGTAGTACTGGCAGGTTCGTCCGGCGGCGGCGCCCAACTCGCAGGGAATGCGAGCGTGACATTCCAAGTCGCCGGGGCTGCCGGGCTGCCGGCAACCGGGCTGGTGGAAGTTGCGGAGCACGTGATCGTCACAAACCCGGCAGCGTCCGGGTACCTGGATGTGTATAGGGGCGGTGGTTCAGACCCGAACCACGCGACAATGAATTTCCTGGCCGGGGACGGCACTGACGTCGGATACCAAGATTCGATCTTGTCGCAAGTCTCGCCGAGCGGACAGGAAACGATCACCAACCACAGCTCTGGAACGGTCTATGTCGAGGTGGCGGTTGTCGGACTGTTTTTCAATCCACAAGTTCCGCCTGTACCTTCGTACCTGCAAACCACGGCGACCTACACGACGACTCCCTCCCTCTCCGGCGTCATTGAGGACTCCACCGGAGACGATCTGACCGGCGAGATCTTCCTGTTCGACTCGTCTGGGAACCCGATCGGAGGCGCGCCCACCGCGACCGGCGTCGTCTCGACAGGCGAGCGGGTGTCTTGGCCGGTGACGGCAGGCACCCTTACGGACGGCGCCACCTATCAGTGGTATATGGAAGCCTGCGACCAAGGGGTCTGCTCGAATCCCAGCCCCACCCAAACCTTCACTATCAATGCCGCGAATGCTCCCCAGCCCCCTGCCGCCACTGCGAACGCAACGCTAACCGGCTCCTCACTCAGCTCGTACGAAGGGGTCACGGATCCCGCAGGTTGCTCAGGATCCGACTGCGTCGTGACTACCGGTGGCTTCATGAACGTTGGGTTCGATGGCACTAGTCACTGGGCATCGAGCCTCAAGCTGGATCTCTCATCGATCCCAGCCGGGTCAACAATAGTAAGCGCCACGCTGCAGCTCACATCGGCCGGGTGCCTGAGCGGTACAGGCTGTGCCACGTCGGCGATCGACGTCTACCCAGCGCAGTCGGCCATCGGCGGTAGCACCACCGGTGTGCAGCTTGCTGCAGCCGCCATCGCGGACCCGCACACGGCGACCGCGCCCGCGACGCAAGGAACATGGGACATTACGGGAATTGTCGACGAATGGATGGCTGGCGACCTCGTCAACAATGGCCTCGTCGTCGCGGCGCCTACCGCAGGAACGGCGGGTCTCACATATTATTCTCCGGGAGCGTCCACTAGCCCCGGCAATCTTCCGAACGTCACAATTGGCTATATACCGCCGACTGTCCCGGATGCTCCCACTGGCCTGACGGTCACACCGGGAGATGGCGGAGCGCTGGTGCAATGGTCCCCCCCGAGCTGGAATTACAACGATGACACTTCCACCGCCATCCGAAGCTTCACTGTCAAGGCGCTGACTTCGGCTGGCGCCATCGCCGCCACGCAGACAACTAGCGGAGGCACGGCCGTAATCACTGGTCTGGCCGACGGCTCGGCATATACGTTCACCGTGACGGCAACTAACGCACTAGGGATTGGCGCAGCCGCGACCAGTACTGCCGTGACTCCCAGCGCAGTTCCGGGAGGCACGGCGGAATATGTCAGCGCCGCCAGTCAGTTCCTTAATGCTCAGAATGCGCTAAATAACGGGACGGCGGTTACGGCTAGCGGCGCATTGTCAGGAGACAGCATGATGCTTGCCGACACAACTGTATTGTCCAACGAAAACATTGCCGACGCTACCATGTCATTGCAATGGACCGCTAATGACGAGCTTGTGAGCAATGACACTACTACTTTGTCCAATTCTCTCGTCATGCTCTCGTCAAATGGTACAACAGTCACGACCTACGCTACGGCAACCGAAACTTACACTATCACCGATACGAGCGGGACGACGCAGTCCTATACGACCGGTGGGACGGTCGATTATATGTTCACCTTTACAAACCCCGGAAGCTCACCTCAGATGACCGGCTACGTCGATGCTAATGCTGCCGCTGGAGCAGATAGCGGCAATCAGACGGCCTTCTCGGACATTCTCGATGGCCCTGCAATTTCAGCCGCCGATGCGAACGCACCTGCCCCGATCCCATTCGACAGCTCTGGACAGATGATCTCAGGCAGCGAAGGCTCCTACACGCCGTGCGGCGGTACGAAGGTAAATTGCAGTGGTGTGGTCACGTGGGCAAAGAATAACCTCAACGGCCCGTATCCATGGTGCTGCAGTTTCACGGACGACTGCACAAACTACGCGTCACGCGCTCTGCGCTTCGGCGGTGGGCAGAATGAAGTTGGCAAGCAGTATAAAAGTTCCAGCGATGACCATAAATGGTATGTGACCCTGATGGGAAGCCGTGGCATAGCGCACTACACCTACTGGAGCCACTCCTGGTCTGTTTCACGTGATCTGGCACAGTTCTTTAGGAATAACAATGCTCACTTCATGATATTCGGGCGCAGTTCGAGCAGCACGACGAACGTAAAACCTGGAATGATTATCTGGGCGGCGCTTGGGGGCGGCTGGTTCGGCAAGATCGATCATGCGGGGATAGTCGTAAAGGTGATGAACCGAAACGTCATGATCGCGCAGCATTCTCGAAGTATCATCGAACCATTGTGGAAGACAGCCACCAGGAAGGGCTGGTTTGGGAGGTCGCCCCATCTGCAGCACGTGTGGATAGGCGATCCGTCTTCCTTGCCTTGAGGTAGGCGTGGACGTTGCGATTGGTCTCGGCCATTCGCCCAAAGCAGCTAACAGCGACTAGCGCTGGCGACGCACCGGCATGCTAAATCGTTCGGGCCGACATCGCCACGGACCCGCCCGAGCAGCGAGCGAGGGGGACTCGCGGTGAAGGCTTCGCCTGTGTCGAGATCGCCTCAGGTTCGCGTGTCGAGCGGCCAGGCATCGATTTAGGGATCGCCACATTCGCCGTGAGCCCGCCCAGCCGAATGCCCGCTCAGTTCAAGGACAGAAGACCCGAACACCTTCGATGCGAAGCCAGCCCCAGACACCGCCGTGGTGATCTGCAGCCAACACCTAGTAGGGCAGCCGCCATTCGGCCTGTGAGCTGGGGCGGGGCAGGCGCGGTGTGGTTACGGCGTGTCTGGCGTAAATAGCGCAGCCGCCTCGTGATCATGCTCGTGTGACCAAACAACAATCAAGGGCGGCTGCTGTCGTCAGGGTATCGGTGCGGATGGGACGGCGGAAGCGGGCCGAACTGCTGGATCAGCTGAGGCCGGCGTTCGCGCGGACGGGGCCGTGGCTGCAGGCGGGGAAGTACGTGGCCGCGGTGATGAGCGATCTGCCGAAGCGGAACGGGTGGACGATCGCCCGGCACGTGGGTGACCGTTCGCCGGACCGGACGCAGCGGCTGCTGAACCGGGCCGCCTGGGACACGATGGCGGCGATGAGCGCGGTGCGCCAGTTCGCGGTGGCCGGCCTGGACCAGGCCGCCGCGCGGCGGCGGGGGCGGCGGCCGCTGGCGGTCGGGGCGCTGGATGAGACCGGGCAGGAGAAGGCCGGGACGGCCACTGCCGGGGTCAAACGGCAGCATATGGGCTGCGCCGGCGGGGTGGAGAACGGGATCAACATCGTTCACCTGTCCTATGTGCGGCAAGGCACCGGGCATGCGCTGATCGGCGCCCGGCAGTGGATACCGCGAGAGCAGATCGATGACCCGGTGCGGTCCCTGGCCGCGGGACTGCCCCTGGACCTGGAGTTCAAGACCAAGGGCCAGCTGGCCATCGACATCATCACCGACGCGCTCGCCGACGGCGTGGTGCTGGACTTCGCCTGCGGTGATGAGGTCTACGGCAACTGCACCCAGCTGCGCGAGTTCCTCCAAGACGCCGGCCTGGCATACATCCTTCGGGTTCCGTCGAACTTCCGCGTCACGCTCGTCCGGCAGGTGACGCGGACCTGCGCGGAGACGGTCCGCGCGCTGGGCAGCGGCCTGCGCTGGGAGGTCCGCTCGGCCGGGAACGGGTCCAAGGGCCAGCGGTGGTACGCCTGGGCCTGGGCCGGCACCGCCTCCGCGCGCCATCACCTGCTGATCCGCCGCCACCTGCGGACCGGCGAGCTGGCCTGTCACTACTGCTTCGTCCCCGAGGGCCAGCCAGCCGGGGTGACCCGGCTGATCCGCGCCGCCGGGCTCAGGTGGCCCGTCGAAGAGGACTTCGAGTTCGGCAAGGACGACTTCGGCCTGGACCAGTCACAGGTCCGCCTCTACCTCGCGATCACCCGGCACACCGTCCTGGTCATGGCCGCCCTGGCCATCTGCGCCGTCACCGCCGCCCAGCTCAAGGACCGCACCGACACCCAGGCACCCCCGCCAGTCCGGCCCCGCCAGGCACCACCACCCAACCCCGGCATGATCCCGCTGACCGTCCCCGAAGTCCGGCGGCTCATCGCCGCCGCGACCACCCGGCCGTGGCCGCCCGGCCACATCGAGCACTGGTCCGGCTGGACCCGCACCCACCAGGCACGGTCACGATGGTTCCACCAGCGCACCCGGCTCGAACGAGACCACGAAATCACCCTGAACCCGCTGGTCATATAGCAAATGGCGGCTGCCGTACTAGAGGTCGTCGCCATCGCGGCCGAAGGCTTGTTACACCCGGCTGTCTGAGTGTTGCCGACGTCCTGACTTGTGACTAAGCCTCGATCCACCGGCTGATTTGGGCCGTTTCCGGCGCGGGATCGTGAAAGGTGCCCTCTGACCTGGGACGATGGGAGTTACCAAGCTTCCAGGGCCCAGTTCGAGAGGACACCTGACAGGTGCGATTGTCGCATGATCCGCTGAAGATCTCGGCGCGGTTCGATGACCCGAATCTCGTGTCGCGCGCGGGCCTGGTCCCGGTGATGAGCCTGGCCGAGCGCGCGGGCCTGTTCGCCCTGGCCCGCGAGCAGGTGAGCATCGGGGGGCCGTGCGGCGCGAACGCCGGGCTGAAGATCGGCTGCCTGGTGGCGGGGATGGCCGCCGGGGCAGACAGCATCGATGACCTGGACGTGCTGCGGCACGGCGCGATGCCCGCGGTGTTCGACGGGGTCCGGCGCCGTCCACGCTGGGATCGTTCCTGCGCTCGTTCACCTGGGGCAGCGTGCTGCAGCTCGGCAACGTCAGCCGGCTGCTGCTGGCGGAGCTGGCCCGCCGGGCGGACCTGCTGCCCGGCGCGGGCACGCTGGCCTTCGTCGACGTCGACTCCACCCAGCGGCGGGTCTACGGGCACGCCAAGCAGGGCGCCGCGTTCGGGCACGCCAAGATCCAGGGCAAGACCGTGCTGGTCCACGGGCTGAACGCGCTCGCCGCCACGGTCTGCACGCCGCAGGCCGCCCCGGTGATCGCCGCGGCCAGGCTGCGCGGCGGGAACGCGTCATCGGCGCGGGGCGCGGCCAGCCTCATCACCGAGGCGGTGAACGCCGCGGCCCGGCGCAAGCTCGTGACCTGGGATTCGGGACGGAGCGTCAGAACAGCCTATTATTACCCGCTGCTCGTACGCTATCGTTATGTCCTGACCAGGGCACGTGCGTCTCCTGGTCGGTCATCTGTCCGGTCGGCTGACGAGGCTTTCCTTTGATGGACATCAAGAAGATTCGGCTGCCTGAGATCCTCGGGGGAATCGGCCTGCTTCTCTTGTTTGCCGGGATACTACGGTTGGTCTGGGAGATTAGTCATCCTCTTGGCGCCGGAGTTATCGACTGTGGATCGGCTATCAGCTCGCCAGAAATTGGTGGCGTTATTCACGGTGACTCGACCTGTTCGGCAATGATTACTACAGCGCGGCTAATCGCAGCCCTGCTGTTGGGTTGCGGTGCGCTCACGTTCGGAACCGCATGCATTCTTGCATTGCGTCTTGCGTTGCGTCATTCTCAGCCTAAGCGTAACTCGTGACAAGGCGAGTCGCATAACCCGTAACTTGATATAGCACGGCCGGGACGACGACGTGATCAGCAGGGCCGTCTCGGCGGCCGGGCTCGATGATCCGGGCCAGCACCAGTTCGCGGAACACCTCGTCCCCGCCGGTGGCATCGGTGACGACGCTCACCTGAAGTTCCCCAGTCCTGCTCACTGAAATTCCCCACCCTGGGGCGACACGCCGCCTGGGCTGCTTGGCCTGGGCGGGCTCCCCGAGGCTCCCCCCGGAGTCTGCGGGTTGCCATGATCCGCGAGCTCACCGGGGGGAGCCACGGCACCCATGCTCACACGGGCGGAAGATGTGGAAGCGCACGCGCTGCGCAAGCGGGGCTGGACGGTCTCGGCGATCGCCCGGCACCTGGGCCGGGACCGCAAGACGGTCCGCGGCTACCTGGACGGGAAACGTAAGCCCGGCGAGCGCCGGCCGGCCGGGCCGGATGCGTTCGGACGGTTCGCGGAGTACTGCCGGATCCGGCTGGCCGATGACCCGCACTTGTGTGCCACGGTGCTGTTCGAGGAGGTCACCGCGCTCGGGTTCGGGGGCGGGTATTCCTCGTTCACGCGGGCGCTGCGGGCCGGCGGGCTGCGCCCGGGCTGCGAGGCGTGCGCGGCCGCCGGCCGGGTGCGGCGGCTCGGCCGCCAGCCCGCCGCCGGCACCCGGCGGCCGCTACCTGTACTGGACGAACCGCGGCTGGATCGGCCGCGCCCGCCTGGACGGCACCGGCGCCGACCAGCGGTTCATCACCGGAGCGGCGAGCATGGGCGGGAGGGCGGCGGGCGCGGGCATGATGGCGGTCTCCGGCGGCTACCTGTACTGGGCTAACACCGGCGGCCCTGATACCGCCGATGGCGGCGGCACGATCGGCCGGGCCCGCCTGGACGGCACCGGCGTGGACCTGAAGTTCATCACCGGCGCCAGCTTCCCCACCGGGCTGGCGATCGACTCCCGCTACATCTACTGGACCAGCTGGGGCAACGCCGGCGCGGCGGCGGGACACCACCCGCCGTTCAGCCCCGGTGGCGCGATCGGCCGGGCCCGGCTCGACGGCACCGGCGTCAACCGGAAGTTCATCAGCGGCGGTGGCGATCGCGGCGTGGCCGTCAACCCACGCCGCTAGCGGGTGCAGCGGGCCAGGTCCGGGGCGCGGCCCCGGCCGGACACCCCTAACAGTCGTGGGTGCCCTGGGTGACGCCGCTTGGCGTGAAAATTCGGGCATCTGACCCGCCGTTCCGGTTGCCGCGAGCCCGGCTGCGCCGGGCGCTGCCGCGCCGCTGGCCGCGCTTTTTCCTGACCCCGCGCGT
>WNGG01000434.1_pt1 | contig 59349 bp, 37 predicted proteins | sample 5400661 | NCBI WGS metagenome assembly WNGG01 (sample SAMN13153372, study PRJNA577476) | soil metagenome | isolation source: 100 cm soil or saprolite under Garry oak tree replicate 1 | place: USA:California | collected 2016-06-15
CTAGTACGAGAGGACCGGGATGGACGGACCACTAGTGTACCAGTTGTTCCGCCAGGAGCAGCGCTGGGTAGCTATGTCCGGAAAGGAGAAGCGCTGAAAGCATATAAGCGCGAAGCCCTCCCCAAGATGAGGTATCCCTCCCGCCTTCGGGCGGGCTGAAGGCCCCTGGTAGATGACCAGGTTGATAGGCCGGAGGTGTAAGTGGGGCAACCCACTCAGCTGACCGGTACTAATCGGCCGTGAGGCTTGACCATAAATCTCGCCCCGCCTTTGCGAGTTTACCGGATCGTTGTCGACCGCGGCTCCTCGCCCCCTGAAGCTCCGCGGAACGAGAGCCGGGACGCCGTCCCACCGCAGGGCCCCCGCTGTAGACGTGCAGCGTGTCCGCCAGAAAGATGTTGATTGCCCAATCGGTTCGGCGTACTCTCCGCCTGAGCCGGTCGGGCTCGAGGACGGGCACTCGAGGGAGCATGAGACGATCCGTTAGCGTCCGGATTTTGACGGCCTTGGCCCTCGTCGGCCTCCTCCAGGACTCCTCGGCCCGGGCCGAGGACACCAAGGGGAAGTGGCAGTTCGGCTTTGGCCTGACCTACTTCTCCACGATCGACTACATCCGGAGCAACGCCGATCTTGCGTTCGCCAGCACGCTGGCGGGATCGGGAGGTCTCCCACAAGTCGGAAACGTCGATCCCAGACCGGACATCAACATCGTGAACCAGCCGAGCATCGCGGATGACTTCAAGCTCGACCTGAACGCCAGCTATGGCCTGACCCGGTGGCTGGCCGTCGAGCTCGCGACCTCCTACCAGCAGTCGGCGGTCGGCAACATCGAGTACTACTCCTCGGACGCCACCCAGCCTCTGAACTCGCCCGTTCCCGGGGATGCCAACCACGCGATCTGCGGTCCGGACCAGGCCCAGGTCTGCGGCTCGTACACCCAGAGCCTCCAGGTGACCAAGGTCACGAACGACTTCCTCCAGGTCGGCCAGATCACGGAGATGCCGGTTCAGCTGAGCGGCCTCGTCCGGTTCCGTCCCGAGAGTCCGTTCGATCCCTACCTCGGTCTCGGCGTCGGGTACATCTTCACCCGGATGAAGGAGGCGGGAGAGTTCAAGGATACCTCCGCCCGGCTCGCCGCTCTCCGCGTGTCGACGGCGAGCGAGGGGGAATATACCAGCGACAGCCTGACGACCAGGATCGACACGTGCAGCGATCCTCCCTGCCCCGGCTTCGTGCCGAAGCCGCTCGAGGCGACGGTGCGCAACTCCTTCGAGTGGCACGCGGTGGGAGGGGTCGACTACTACGTCAATGATCACTTCTCCTTCTACATCGACGCCCGGTACGTCTGGACCTCCGGATCGCTCGACATCAGGACGGACGGGGCGCACCAGGTGCAGTTCGGGGTGGCGGACAATGGCCAGTTGCTCTTGAAGAAGCGCCTGTACGCCGGTCCGTCCGATCCGGTGACGGGAGACGGCGATCCGAACAACGGGCCGTACCTCTGGGAAGACGTTGGGCTGCGGAATCCGAACCTCCTGCCTAAGATTGGGGACACTCCGGCGGATCCGGGGTACGGGCAGTCGATCGCGGGGTGCAGCTACTTCGATCCGAGGAAGAACAGGATGGTCGACTGCGCCGGGGACGGCCTGTTCGAGACCGAGGACAAGAACCTGAACGGCCTGCTGGACGCCAGACCGGAGTTCTCGGTCACCGACCCGAAGTGCGTGAGCCCCGGCTACGATCTGGGCCACCACACCGAGGACGATGGCTGCATCTACGTCTTCCCACCCGGGCCGATGCCGACGATCAGTGTACCCGGAGTGGGGCCGGTGTTCGACCCGAGCTCGAGGTTCGACGACCTGACCTTCATCTGCACGGCGTGCCAGGGTAACGACACGCTTCACAAGGACGCCAACCCCCCGCTGCGCATGAGCCCCGATTCCGAGGATCTGAACTACAACGTCTTCATGGACCGGTTCCTGAAGTTCGGCGTCGACATCTGCACCACGGCGCTCGGCGTGGGCGACCCGAGGTGCATCAACAACAACAGCCATTACGATCCGAGTCAGCCCCCGACCTACGTCTTCCCTGAATCGTGCAGCCTGAACCGGCCGGATCCCCTGGCGCCGCCGCTCAAGGGAGAGGGATGTCCGCCCCCCCTCACGCCCGACAACAAAAGCCTTCCCAGCACCTCGGGGGCCGACAACGTGAGCGATGTCTACCTGGTGCAGGGAGGGAGAATCCACCTCGGGGGATTCGGTCTCGGCTTCGGGTTCAAGTTCACTTTCTAGGAGTCCGTGTCTCGAGGTTCTCTGGTACAATCAGGCCCGCCATGTGAGGAGCTTCCCGGCGACCATAGCGGAGGGGTCACACCCGTTCCCATTCCGAACACGGAAGTTAAGCCCTCCAGCGCCGATGGTACTGCGCTGGCAACGGCGTGGAAGAGTAGGACATCGCCGGGATTCAATCGGAAGCCCGCGGCCCAGGCCGCGGGCTTCTTGCTTGTTGTCCCGCCATGCTAGAATGACCGGAGGTTTCGCGCCGGGAGAGGGTCTCATGTCCGGACATTCGAAGTGGCACACGATCAAGCACAAGAAGGCCGCGGCCGACGCGAAGCGCGGGCGCGTCTTCACCAAGCTCCTGAAGGAGATCACCGTCGCGGCGCGGCTGGGCGGCGGGGACCCCGACGGAAACCCGCGCCTGCGCAGCGTGCTCCTCGCGGCCCGGGCCGCCAACATGCCGAAGGACAACATCGAGAAGGCGATCAAGAAGGGGACCGGGGAGCTGCCCGGGGTGAGCTACGAGGAGGTCACCTACGAAGGGTACGGGCCGGGGGGCGTGGCGATCTACGTCCAGGTCCTGACCGACAACCGCAACCGCACCCTGCCGGAGATCCGGCACCTGTTCTCGAAGTACGGCGGGAACCTCGGCGAGAGCAACTGCGTGTCGTGGATGTTCGAGAAGAAGGGATACATCGTGGTGCCCAAGGGGAAGGGGAGCGAGGAGGAGCTCCTCGAGGTCGTGCTCGAGGCGGGGGGCGACGACGTGCGGGACGACGGGGAGAACTGGGAGGTCCTGACGCCTCCGGAGCGTCTCGAGATGGTCAAGGAAGCGATCGTCGCGCGCGGGATCCCGGTCACGACCGCCGAGGGCTCGATGGTCCCCAAGACGAGCGTGAAGGTCGAGGGCAGGAAGGTGCAACAGCTCCTGTCGATGATCGAGGCCCTCGAGGACCACGACGACGTCCAGAACGTGTGGGCGAACTTCGACATCGACGACGCTGAGATCGCGGAGCAGCAGGCGGCCTCGTAGATGCTGGTCCTCGGGATCGATCCCGGCTCGAACGCCACCGGCTATGGCCTGGTCGAGAGCCGGCCGGGGACGCTGCGGGCCGTCGCGTACGGCGCCATCGTCCCGGCTCGCGGGCTGGGTTTCCTCGAGCGCCTTCCCGAGATCGCCTCCGCCCTCGAGCGGATCGTGGAGCGTACGCGCCCCGACGGGGTGGCGGTCGAGGACCTCTTTCACGGGCGGAACAGCCGCGTGGCGCTGCAGCTCGGCCATGTGCGAGGCGTGGCCCTGCTGCCGCTCCTGCGGGCGGGGTTGCCGATCTTCGCCTATCCGCCGCGCCTCGTGAAGAAGGCGGTCGCGGGGTACGGGGGGGCGGACAAGGACCAGGTCCGGCGGATGGTGCGGATCCTGCTCGGGCTCCACGAGCGCCCGCTCGGCCTCGACGCGTCCGACGCCCTCGCGGTCGCGATCTGCCATGCCCATTCCGCGCACCACATGCATGTCCGGGAGGCCGCCGGCGCCTGACGGACGGGCCTCCGTCCGCGGGCGGAGCCGATCCCGGGGCGGGCGGGGGGGAGGCGCGTGAGCCGGACCGTACGATCCTCCCTCGGGGTGGCGGCCGTCGCCCTGATCCTGGGGGCGGCCTGTGTCGTGCACGTGCCGCAGGGGAGCGTCGCCGTCCTCTCCTGGAGAGGCGGTGGCACCCCGACCCTCCTGGGCGCAGGCTTCTACCTCCGCCTTCCCTTTCTGCAGACGATCCAGCGTTACCCGGGCGGCCTCGTCGTCGTCGAGGGGGAGGCCGCGGCCTCCTCCCGAGAGGGGAGCGGCCTGACGATCCCGTTCCGGGCCCGGGCCCATCCGAGCGACCAGCAGCTGCTCGCGCTGCACCAGGCAGGGCGGGCCGGGGGGGCCGATCGGGTCCTGCGGGCGATGGTGGAGGATCAGATCCGCAAGGCCGCCGCCTTCGTGGGAACGTTCGACCTGGCGTCGGGGGCGGCCAAGGACGCGATTCAGAGGGAAGCGGCGTCCGCCCTGGAAGGGCGATTCGGGCCGGGGTTGAGCCTCGAGCTCTCGCCGGCCCGGCTGCCGCCGGAGGTGCGGGCCTCCTTCCAGCGCGAGGCGATCTACGGCAAGCGCCGGGAAACCGGAGCGCGCGTCGTGCTGGTTGGTCTCGACGGCGCCGACTGGGACGTCATCGATCCGATGATCGCGCGCGGCGAGTTGCCCCATCTCGCCCTCCTCAAGAAGGAGGGGGCATGGTCGCGCATGCGCTCCAACGTGCCGACCCTCTCCCCCCTGCTGTGGACCACCGTGGCGACGGGCAAGGCGCCCGACCGGCACGGGATCAACGACTTCCTCGTGCTCGATCCGAGGACCGGCCGCCAAGTCCCGATCAACTCGACCTTCCGCAGGGCCAAGGCGCTCTGGACCATCCTGAGCGAGGCCGGGCTGCAGAACGACACGATCGCCTGGTGGGCCACCTGGCCCGTCGAGGCGGTGGAGGGCCATCTGATCTCCGACCGCGTCGCCTACTCGACCTTCAACGTCGCGAGGGTGGAGGAAGGGCGCGGCGCCGTCCACCCGCCCGAGTACGCCGCCGCCGTCGCGCGGCTGCGCGTGAGCGAGGAGACGATCCCGTACCGGCAGGTCGCCCGCTTCGTGCACATCGGGCAGGAGGAGTTCGGCCGCGCGCGGGCGGCGGTGACCCATGGCAAGGAGACGGAGGCGCAGGAGTCGATCAACGTCCTCGTCCGCGTCCTGGCGTCGACCGAGACCTACCGGCGGGTGGCGCTGGATCTCCTCGACTCCCGGGCCCGCTCCGGCACCCCGGCCCGCCTCTTCGCCGTCTACTTCCAAGGGGTGGACGAGATCAACCACCGTTTCGCGCACTGCGCTCCACCGCGGGCCCCTCTCTGCTCCGAAGCCGACTACCCGCGCTTCGGGGACGCGGTCTCGGCCTTCTACCGCTACCAGGACGGCATCCTGGGGGAGATCCTGGAACGAGTCCGGGGAGCGACCGTGATCGTACTGTCCGATCACGGCTTCAAGAGCGGCGACGGGCGGCCCAGGGACGTCAAGCCTTTCATCCAAGACAAGCCCGGGATGTGGCACGACCTCGCCGGCATCTTCGTCGCCTCGGGCCCGCCGATACGGCGCGGTGAGATCCCCTTCTGCACGCTCTACGACATCGCCCCCACGGTCCTCTATCTCCTCGGTCTGCCGCTCCCGGAGGACATGCCCGGCCGTGTCCTCGAGGCGGCCGTGACCGAGTCGTTCAAGTCGCAGGTGCCGATGGTGAAGGTCCCCTCGTACGAAGGGCTGGCCGGGACGGCGCCTGCGGACACGACGTCGGGGCCTCTGGCCGCCGGTGGGGGGGCGAGCGGTCACGGCGGCGAGGCGATCTCCGGGGAGGCCGACGCCGAAATGGTGGAGCAGCTCAGGTCCCTCGGCTATGTGGGGGGAGGGGAGAGGGGCGGCGCGGCGGGGAGCGCGCAGGCGCCCGTGGCCACGGGCTCGCAGGGGGCGGGCTCCGCCGGACCGGGGCCGCGCGGCCCGGCCTCCCGCGAGGAATCTCGGGCCGGGGCGGCCGTTCCCACGCTCCTCTACCACACCAACCTCGGAACGGTCTACCTCGGCAAGAAGCAGTACGACAAGGCCGAGGCGGAGTTCCGCCAGGCGCTGCAGATCGATCCCACCTCCTCCCAGGCGCTGACCGACCTGGCGATCCTGCACGAGATGAAGGGAGAGCCTGAGAAGGCGTTGCAGGTGCTCGAGAGCCTGGAGCGCCTCGACACGCCGGGAGAACCGGGCCCGCTCATGAAAATGGCCGACCTGTTCATCCGTCTCGGGCGGACGGCCGACGGCATCGACTTCATGCGCCGGATCGAGGGCCGCCGCGCCTCCGGCGACGAGCGCGAGGTGCCCCTGCGCGTCGCCCTCGGCATGCTGCAGGCGGCCGCGGAGCGCCCGGCGGAGGCCGAGAAGGAACTCCTTCGCGCCCTCGGCATCGACCCGGCATCGATCAGCGCCATGCAGGAGCTCTTTCCCCTCTACGACCGGCAGGGGCGGGCCCGGGATCTGGAGCCGAGGATACGGGCGGTGCTGGTGCGGGCGCCGCGCTCCGCGATGCATCACAACTGGCTGGGGCTGGTCCTGAGGCGGCGCGGCGACCTCAAGGGAGCCGAGGCCGAGTTCAGGAAGACCCTCGACCTGTCGCCCGGGATGGCCGGGGCGATGGCCAACCTCGGGTCCCTCTACATGCAGGAGGGGCGGGCGGGCGAGGCGGTCGCCGTGCTGAAGGAAGCGCTCGAGAAGGATCCTCAGAGCGTGGAGTCCCGGACCAACCTGATCGTCGCCCTGGGGATGACGCAGGACCTGGCGGGGGCACGGCGCCGGGTCGAGGAGGTGGAGTCGGAAGGGAGGAAGGTGCCGCTCTACTACAACGCGCTGGCCTACGCGCTCTACCTCAACGGACGGAGCGAGGAGGCCCTCGCGACCCTGCGCGAGTCGCTGCGGCTGGACCCGCGACAGCCGGACGCCCTCCGGCTGCGCGCCGAGATCGAGCGCGGCCAGCCGGCCGCCGGCTCGCCGTACAGATGAGGCTGAGGGGATGATCGCGCGGCTGGCCGGGGCGCTCGTCGAGAAGCAGCCGGGGCGCGCCGTGATCGACGTGGGCGGGGTCGGCTACGAGGTGGCGATCCCGCTGTCGACCTACTACCGGCTCGGAGATCCCGGGAGCCGGGTGGAGTTGCACGTCCACACGCACGTCCGCGCGGAGGCCCTGGCGCTCTTCGGCTTCTGCACCCGCAAGGAGAAGGCCCTGTTCGCACTCCTCATCGGCGTCAGCGGGGTGGGGCCGAAGACGGCGATCGCCCTGCTGTCCGGCCTGGAGATCGACGACCTGATCGACGCGGTCCGGCAGAAGGATGGCGGGCGCCTGGCGGCGATCCCGGGGATCGGACGGAAAACCTCGGAGAGGATCCTTATCGAGCTCGCCGACAAGGTCGACTCCGCCGAGGTCGAGCCCGCACCCTCCCCGGGCGGTCCGGCCGACGGCGCCTCGCTCCGGCGCGACCTCGTCTCGGCTCTGGTCAACCTCGGATACAATGCGCGCGTCGCAGGGGACGCGACCGGCCGCGTCCTCAAGGGGAAGGGCACGGAGGGGTTCCAGGGCTCCTTCCAGGGGTTGCTGCGCGAGACCCTGAGAGTCCTGTCGCGCTGATCGCCCCGGGAACCGGACCCCCGACTGCGACGCCGCGCGAGGAGTGGGCCGTGGAACGACCGACGGAACGTCCCAAGGGGAGACGGCGCAGGACCCCCGATCCCGTGCATCCCCTCGATCCCGGGCTCCCGTCCGGGGCCGCGCTCACGGCAGGCCCGACGCCGGCCGGCGCTCCCGCCGCGGAAGGACTCCTTGACCCCGGGCCGCTCGGCGAGGAGCGGCGGGACGAGATCACCCTGCGTCCCCGCACCCTGGAGGAGTACGTCGGGCAGGAGCGCATGAAGTCGAACCTCCGCGTCTACATCAGGGCGGCCCTCGATCGGCGCGAGCCTCTCGACCACGTCCTGCTCTACGGTCCTCCCGGTCTCGGTAAGACGACGGTCGCTCACATCCTGTCGCACGAAATGAGGGCGGCGTTGCGCGCCACCTCCGGCCCCGCGATCGAGAAGGCGGGCGACCTGGCGGCGATCCTGACCAGCCTCGAGGGGGTCGGGATCCTCTTCATCGACGAGATCCACCGCCTCCATCCGGCCCTGGAGGAGATCCTCTACCAGGCGATGGAGGACTTCCAGATCGACATCGTGATCGGTCAGGGGCCGACCGCCCGCACGGTGAAGCTCGACCTGCCACGCTTCACTCTGGTCGGCGCCACCACGCGCATCGGCCTGCTCACGAGCCCTCTCCGGGACCGGTTCGGCATCGTGCATCACCTCGATTTCTACCCGGTGGAGGAGCTGGTGCGCATCGTCCACCGATCCGCCCGCATCCTGGGAGTGCCCGTGGACGCGGACGGCTCCCAGGAGCTCGCCCGCCGCGCCCGCGGCACCCCGCGGATCGCCAACCGGCTCCTGCGGCGCGTGCGCGACTTCGTCCAGGTGGAGGGGGAGGGGCCGATCACCGGGACGCTCGCCGAGCGCTACCTCGAGCGCCTGGAGGTCGATCGCTACGGCCTCGACCGGCTCGACCGGAAGATCCTCCTTACGATCCACGAGAAATTCGACGGGGGACCGGTCGGCGTGAACAGCGTCGCCGCCGCCCTCGGCGAGGAGCGGGACACGATCGAGGAGATCTACGAGCCGTACCTGCTGCAGATCGGCTTCCTCGACCGGACCTCCCGCGGCCGGCGGATCACGCGCCGGGCCGTGGAGCACCTCCGACTGACCGCCCGGGGCTCCCAGAACCGCCTCTGGGACTAGGAGCCGATCGGGATTCAGGGACGGACCGAGGGCAGGCCTCGCGGCTCCCCGCCCCATCTCTTCCTCGAGCGATCCCCGGGGTCAAGACAAAAAAGAAGGGGGGCCCCGAAGGGCCCCCCTGATGGGAGCGAAGCCTCGCGCCGATCCCTACGGACAGCTGATCGGCGACACCACGACTGCGCCGCTCGTGGCGCGGCCGATGGCCGTCCGGCTCCCCGCCGTCGAGTTGCTGTGGCCGACCAGGTAGAAGTGGGCCTGGCCGGGGTTGGGAGACAAGGCGGTCGTCGCGGTCGCAGGCAGCACCTGGCAGGTGCCTCCGCTCGGGCACTGGACGTTGAACGAGCAGGTGGTCGTCGGCGCGTTGCTGCACGTGCCCGTCGGCTGCGCCACGTCGCAGGCCACCGTCGCGAACCCGGTGGTCAGGTTCAGCGGCCCGACCGCGGTCATCGTGCCCCGGAAGGCGTCGTAGCCGGAGAGCGGTGGCGCCTGGGGCCGGGGCGGCCAGGCGAGCGTCGTGGTGTTCGTGGTGCCGCTCCTGACGTTGGTCACCGTCAGCGGGATGTCGTCGCCGTCACCCCTGTAGACCTGCACGCTGGTCGCGACGGCGTTGGCGCTCGTGCAGCGGAAATCGGAGCTGCAGCGTGCCTTGGCGCTGTAAGTGTTGTCCCCCTCGGGCGAGTCCTCGAAGAAGGTCTTGGACGACCAGTCCTGCACCAGGACGCCGTTCCTGAAGAACTGGAACTGCGCAGCGCCGTTGGCACACCCGCCGTCGAGCGACGAGTTGACGGCGCTGAAGCGGATCGCCTGGCCCTGGACCGCCAGGACGTTCACGTTGTTGAGGACCTTGTCGTCGAGGTCGGTCACCTGCACCCTGACGGTGGTCCCGGTGTCCGCCCCCTTGGTCGGATCGCAGGTGGCGGGGTTGGCCGGCGTCGGGCAGTTCGGCGCCGGAGGCGTCGGGTTGGCGTCGGGGACGGGCACCGTTTGCTTCTCGATGGCTCCGACGATGGCGACATCGTCGATCCACCAGCCGTCGTCCGCCAGGCTGGTCGCGAACCGGCTCCCGGCCACGATGTAGTCGCTGGTGTTGGCGTCGAACATCCAGGTCTGGGCGATCCAGCGAATCTGGACCCTCTGGCCGAGGAACTCGGCCAGGTTGAACTTGCTCTGGACCCAGACGCCCCGTCCCGACGGGTCGAGGAAGCCCGGCCCGGTGCAGAACCCGGTGAGGTCGGTCGAGAGCGCGCGGGTGCGGCCGCACTGCGACCAGACGCCCTCCGGGAAGCACATCGTCTCGTGCACGCCCCGCGGCGCCGGCGGCGCAGGGCCCGTGTCGGCCGGCGTGAAGTTGCAGTAGTACCCGAGAGGAGTGAAGGCGCTCCAGGCACCGGCCTTGTGGTCGTAGACGTTCTGGAACGGGACCAGCTTGTCCCAGAAGCCCCACGAATCGTTGTTCGGATTCGGGTCGAGGTCGACCCGGATCTGGACGTCGGCGTTGTCGTAGGCGAGCTCGGGGCCGCTGACGCCGATGCCGCCGCCGGTGATCAGATCGGTGATGTGGTAGAACGACAACTTGAGGTCATCGGCGTTGCGCGGAGCGAAGGTCAGGTTGATCGCCGGCGTCGAGAAGGCCGCGACCTGCCTGAGATGGACGGTGTCCCCGGCCAGGGAGTCGTTGGGGTTGTTGTGGAAGCCGAACTGCAGCGAGTTGCCGGTGCTGAAGGCGCGCGTCCCGTTGATCGGCGTGTTGAATGAGCAGGGCGCTCCCGCCGACGTCTTGCAGGTGCCCGGGGAGGCGAGGATGCCGCTCTCGCTGTTCGGGCAGTTGGTCGCCCCCGGCACGCAGTGGAAGTGCCAGTCGAACGGGAAATCGGGATCGAGCCGGCAGCCGACGTTCCCTTGCGCGAAGGTCTGGAATCCGCCGCAGGCGACTCCCGAGATGATGTTCACGGTCGTGTCGCTCGGGATGCCGCCACGGATGTAGAAGCCGTGCAGCCCGCTGTCGGCCCCCGCGATCTGGTAGCGGAAGGTGTCGGCGGTGCTGAAGACCCCATCGCCATCGCGATCGATGTCGAAGTTCTCGAGGATGGCGCCGGTGCCGCCGTTCACGAAGGTCTGCGTCGCTCCCGCCACGTTGTCGAGGCCGGCCAGCAGGTTGAAGCAGATCGGCGCCGTCGCGCCGTCGACCTCGTTGGCCGTGAGCGTCAGGCAGAGGGTGGTCTTGGCGGGCGGCTCGCCGGTCCTCGACCTCGTCGAAGAGCTGGTCGTGAAGAAGAAGCCGGGCACGGTTGGGTCGACCGGCAGGCTCGGATCGAAGGGACTGAGGGTAATGACTGCGCCGGCGGGGATGTCGCCGGCCGGAACCGTCGGCGAGTTGATGCAGGCGACGTCCGGATCGGTGGAGGTCAGGTGGAAGATCACGCCGGTGAGCGCGTGTCCGCCGTTCTGCAGGACGACCTCCACGCGGCCGAACTCACCCGCGTCCGGGAACTGGTCGTGGTCGCCGTTCACGTCCTTGTAGAAGGCCGAGATGACCAGGAACTTCGCCAGCCCGATGGTCGGGATCTTGCAGAGGATGTTGCCGGAGAACTGGGCGATGTCATCGGGCACGCCGTTGTTGTCGTCGTCGTTGGACCCGACGGGGTCGCAGGCGTCGCCCAGGCCGTCCCGGTCGGAGTCGAGCTGCCTCTTCGTCCCCGGGATGACCGGCGGGTTGTAGATGGCCGGGCAGTTGTCCAGCGCGTCGTCCACGCCGTCGGCGTCCTCGTCGTCGTTGATGAGGGAGCAGGTGACCACCGGACAGGTCCCGCCCGTGCCGCACTGAGCGGTCGTCTGGCAGGCTCTCCCCGGGGTCGGACCTCCCACGCAGACGCTGGATCGAGCCGCCGTCTGGCAGATCCCGCCCGTGCCGCAGGCGGAGCCGAAGCCGGAGCAGGGCGCCCCGTTCGTGCTGCAGACGAAGACCAGCTTGATGTTCGGGCAGTCGCCGTCGCAGGCGTCCCCGAGCCTGACGTCGCCGTCCGCGTCGTGCTGGTCGGGGTTGTAGGCCAGGACGCAGTTGTCGCTGCTGTTGGAGATTCCGTCGCCGTCGAGGTCCCCGCCGCCGGCGCAGGCCGAGCCGCGCTGCGTGCCGCCGGCCTGGTCGGGGTTGTAGAGGTCGGGGCAATTATCAACGTCGTTCGGGACCCCGTCGCTGTCGACGTCGTCGAAGTCGCAGCGGTCGCCGACGCCGTCGTTGTCCGAGTCGCTCTGGTCGATGACGGTGCAGGTGCCGATCCCGAGCGGCGGCGGGAAGACGCAGTCGGCGTCGGTGAGGCAGTTGAAGTTGAGGCTGTTGCTGCAGACGTGCTGGAAGACCGACGGACAGTTGTCGCACAGATCACCGACTCCGTCGCCGTCGGCATCCAGCTGTGCGGGGTTGTAGGTGATCGGGCAGTTGTCGTCGCAGTTGACCGTGTTCCCGCCGGTGCAGGGGTGGTCCCCGACGACACCGTCATGGTCCCCGTCGTCGGCGATGTTGTCACCGTCGAGGTTGTTGAAGTTGTCCTCACCCGCCTGGCCGTCGCGGTCGGCGTCGCACTGGTCGTCCATGTAGTACACGGTGAAGATGGAATCGGACCCGGGGTTGGTGAAGACGTGCGTGGCGTTGTTCGCCTGCGACGAGAAGGTGATGTTCCCCTTGAAAAGACCGGGGCTCCCCTGCACGGCCGGGAGCGAGAAGCTCTTGATCGGCTCCTGCACCGAGAAGCGGGCCGTGACGAAGTCGTGGGCGTCGCTGTTGGTCACGACCGACACCGTGACCGACGTCGCGCTCGTTTTGTGCGGATCGAAGACCTGCACCTCGATTGAGCTTTCGCACTCGTAGAGGTTCTGGCGGTCGACCGTCACCGTGGCGCACTGGCCGCCGGCCGCCTCACCGGGCACACCGAACCTGGAGCAAGCCGGCGTGTGCGGCGGGTTGAACTGCGACTCGTCCATCGGATGGCTCTCGTCCCACTCGAGGACGACGTCATCCACGCCGAAGCCGTAGTCGCCGCTCCCGAAGGGATCCTCGACCTCGAAGAAGCCGATGCCGATCGCCCAGCGGTTCCCGGCCTTGCCCGGGGTGAAGAACTGGCCCGTCTCGTTCGAGGAGATGCCGTTCTCGGGAGCGGAGATCCCTCCTTCGTAGCCGATCAGGGTCGACTCGAAGTTGCGCACCGGACCCCAGACGCGATTCGGCTCCAGCGTGCACGTCCCGCCATTGAGGCAGTCGGCGTTCGACGCCTGGCAGATCCCGATGCTGGTCGGGTTCGCGGGGTCCTTGCACTGAGTGCTCTGGCAAATGCCGCCGGTCGGGCACTGGGCATTCGAGGCGCAGACGATCGACGGGGCGTTGCTGCAGGTGTTGGTCGAGCACGACTGGCCGGGAACGTTGCTGCAGCGGAACTGGCAGACGGCGCCGGGGTTGGTCCCTCCCGTGCAGACGCCGGGCAGCGGGGCCCCGGGAAGCGGGAAGGGCAGGAAGTCGGGCTTCGCCGACGGGATCGGCGAGCTGCTGTCGGGGTTCGTGCCCGGAGGCGTCGCGCCAGTGAAGCCGGTCTCGTCGCCGTTGAACGCGGGCGAGTTGTCGGGGTTCAGGTACGGCCCGAACGTCCGCTGGTACGGGGCGACGCTCTTCGGGTCGATCCCGGTGTAGGCGGGGATGTAGAACGACTGCCCGACGAACCTGAAGAGATCGTACGGCCACCCGCCGAAACGGACGCTGTAATAGGTGTCCATCTCCTGGCAGAGCATGCAGTTGATCGAGTCGTTGTCGAGGTCGTTGTCGATGTTGACGCCGCCGCCCGCGTAGGAGTCGACCGTCTGCATGTTGAAGTTCGCGGCGAACCTCTGGAATTCGACGGTGTACGGGAAGTTACGGCTGTCGCTGACCTGATGCACCTTGGCGATGATCGGCGAGTGCAGCACATCGAAGTACTGGTCGGCCTTGGTCGGCGTCGTGGGGTCCTGCGGGTCCTGGTAGAGGTCGCACGTGCCGGCGTTGGTGGCCGGGGTGGTCGGGTCGCCGTCCCCCGTGTGCCAGATGCCGAACTTGCCCGCGCCGGCCGTCGACTGGAAGCCGCATATCCCGATGTTCCGGTTCGGCGAGATCGAGTACTCCCAGACCTGACGCGTGACCTGCGCCGGGGAGCTCTGCGGGTGCCGTATGCCGACCCAGCCGCCGTCGTTCAGGTCGAAGTGCCAGGGCACGACGTCGCCCGCGGAGGGGCCGGTGCCCAGGGCCAGGATCCCCTTGTTCAGCCGGCCGTCGGGGACGACGTCCTCCCCCTGGCTGAGGACGCCGTCGCCGTTCGTATCCTCTCCGATCGTGTTCGTCACCTGCCCCGCCGTGTTTCCCGGGACGAACATCGTGGAGAAGGTGATGTCCTCGTCGGGAAGGACGATCTGGCGGAAGGGGTCGACCTGGTCGGGCCTGTCGACGATCAGGTTGCGGTTCAGATCGCGGACCTCGCGCCCGCCGCTCGGAAAGTCGGTGGAGTAATGGAGCGTCTCGCGATCGGCGTTGATCGCGTGGGTGAACGAGTAGCTCTGCCGGCTGAGCCGGATCCCCTTGCTCGAGGCGTCCAGCGTCAGGTTCATCGTGACCTGGCGGCTCGCGAAGTTGCAGGTGCCGCCGCCCAGACAGACGCTCTGGGTGGCGCACGCGGCGCCAGGGTTCGAGCCGCCGACGCAGCTTCCCGCAGGGATCTTCGTCGGGTCGACGAAGACGTGGAAGAAGACGCCGTTCGGCCCGCTCCCGGGGATCCTCCCGACGGTCTTGGGGGAGTCGAGGACGCGGATCGCAGCCGCCGCCGGGCCGGACGGGGTCAGCGTCGCGACGACGTTGGTGTAGTCGTCAATGCGCGAATTGTTCTGGAGCGCGACACCGTACGTGATCGTCTCGCCGGCGTCCGGGAACTCGTCCTGATCGCACCCTCCGCCGATCGCGAACTGGTTGCCGAACGCGTTGTTGTCCTCCGGCACGAAGAAGGAGAGGTCGACGAAGTCGGGGTTGCAGCGCACCGCGGCCCTGGCCGTCGCCGCGCGCTGGCCGGCCGGCGCGTAGGTCGCCACGATCGTCTGGCCGGTGTCGGCCTCGAGGACGCCGTCGTTGCTGATCGCCGGGTTGGCGAGACGGACCGGCACGCCGACCGAGGAGGTCGCTCCCAGGGCCCCGCCGGCGACGAAGGAGAGGTTCGACTCGCTGTCGAGGACCGTTCCGGCGGCGTTCACCACTTGGAAGGTCGTCGCGGCCTTCGATCGCGCGTCGCAGCTGCCCGTGCATGCGGCGTCGAAGACGTTCAGGACGGCCGAGTCGGCGCAGTTATAGCGCAGGCTCCCGAAGGAGACGTTGCTCTGCGGATACTGGGTCGGACCCCTGGACGGAGCCGCCTCGGCCAGGACCACCGGCCCGGCGACCACGAGGGCGTACGCCTGTCCATCGAGGTCGAGGAGGCCGTTGCCGTTGGTATCCTCCGTCCCGTTGCAGACGCCCGGGGCCACGCAGCCGGAGTTGTTGAAGCAAGGAGTGGTCGAGGAGTTGCTGCAGGTCCCGGGGTCGAGGCGGCGGTTGCCGTTCCCGTCCTCGCTCGGGGTCACGATGCCGCTGATCGAGAACGAGGTCGTCCCGCCGGCGCCACGCTTCACCGTCACCCGGTAGGTCCCGGCGAAGATCGGGAAATCGGAGTACCGCGAGCTCATGTGGATCGCTTCCTGGGGGTTCCGGTTGTCGTGGAGCTCGGTCCCGCCGGCCGTGCGCCGCGCGGACCACTGATCGGTGATCGTGAAGACCCGCCCTCCATGGTAGACGTTGCCGTCGTAGAACTCGTTGTCGTTCGAGGCGGTGAGCGGGCAGTTGGTGCCGTCGGGCGCCGTGGCGGTGGCGGAGCAGGTGCCGCCCGTGCCGCAGTCGCCGTCGACCGCGCAGGGCCGGCCCGGAGTCGGGCCGCCCGCGCAGACCTTGGCGGTGAGGCAGTTGTCCGGACCCGGCCCCTCCAGGGTCAGGTCGAGATCGTTCACCAGATAGCCTCCCGATCCCACAGGAGAGGGCGGATCGGGCCAGGCGAGGGCGATCCGGAGCTCCGCGGCGTGGACCGCCAGGCCCCCCGCGGTCGCGCCGTTGGTGTCGATGACGTCCGGGCTGCCGACCCTGAAGAAGTGCTGCTTCTGCGTGTTGGTCGTGTTGTTGATGAGCGGCTCACCGGTCGCGATGTCGTCCCATGCGAGGAGGGCAGCCGCCGGGTGCTCGATCGCCCCCTGCGGACCCACCGCACCGTTCGGCTCGAGCTGGAACGAGCGGGACCAGATCGACAGAGGCAGGACCTGGGTCAGGACGACGCGGCCGTACCCTTGCTCGTTGTTCCCGAAGACGCCCACCGCCGTCCCGACGATCGACCCCATGTTCATGGAGCGGGTGCGGCGGATCTGCGCGTCGGGCCCCTCCGCGCCGTTCCGCTGGCCCACCGTGGTGACGCTGTCGAGGAAGTTCGCCGAGGCGATCAGGGACGCCTTGACCAGCGCCCCCGAGATGTTGCCGATGCGATCGGTGGCCAGGCCCCGGTCGCCGGTCGGGAAGAACCCCTGGGCGAAGTAGTCGCGGACGATCGCCGCCGCCCCGGTCACGTAGCCGGCCGCGTACGACGTCCCGAAGTTCCCCTGGTCGACCTGGGCGTCGATCGGGATGATGTTGTCGTTGTCGCGGCTCCGGAAGGCCGAAACCTCGGAGTCGGGCGGAATGCCGATGATGTCGCTGCCCGGGGCCATCAGGATCGGCGCGGTGCGCAGCAGGTCGACCCGCGTCACGAACGGCACGACGCTCGCGAGGCCGACGGGGCCTCGGGAGGAGTAGTCGTCGTTGCGGTTCTCGGTGTCGGCGGTCCCGAACAGAGTGACGCCGTCGGCACGGTGCGAGCCGACCGAGATGATGTTCTTGGCGGTGGCGGGAGGCTGGACCTGGATCGGCCGCGGGGTGTTCGGGTTGTCGTCGGACGCGGTCCCGTCGAAGAGGTCGGGGACGACCGGAGTGACCAGCTGGACGCGCGAGTCGCCGAGGGACCCGCCGCTGTTGCCGACCGGGGAGACGATCATGAAGTCGCGGTTGTTGTAGAGGAAGACGTCGAGGTCGGCGGCCTCCTGGGGATAGGTCCCGTTGGAGGAGGGGAACCGGACGTTCGAGAAGTTATCCGGCGCGCCGAACGGCAGGACCGCCAGGTGCACCTCGGTGCCGCCTCCCGTGATGTTGGTGCACAGGGGCCCGATCCCTCCGCTCTTCGGGCAGATCAGCTCGTTCATGTCGTCGATCAGGCGGCCGGGGTGCACGTTGCCGCCGCGCTCGATCAGGCCGTTCACCGTGCAATCACTGAAGTTGGCGGCGTCCTGCAAGATGATGCGCGCCCCGCGTGCCACCCCGTCCATGTTGCCGGGGGGCGCGGCGCCGGACAGCGCGAAGCCGGGCTTGTTGAGGAAGAAGCCGAGCTGGCTGGGGAAGGCGGCGATCGTGCTCGCGACGATGTTCCCGTGCGACCCGGAGCCCGACAGGGTGGCGTCGCAGTCATCTCCACCGTCGCCCGCCGGGCTCGACCTGGGCACATCCTGGATGGCGTGCACCTTGCGGTGGGTTTGACCGATGTTGTGATTGCCGTCGGTCACGACCGTGGCGGACTGCGAGAAGCTCGGTGTGTCGAGGCTGATGCCGTTGTCGGTGACGCCGACAATCTGCGGAGGGATCGGGCTGCTGCCGTCGTTGACCCGCTCGCCGCTCGCGTTCGCCACGCCGCCGCCGTCCACCCCGACCTGGTCGAACGGGCGGAACCCCAGGCTGTCCTCCCAGGAGCCGATCTGGACCGTCGGGGCGTTCTTGACGTTGTTGAGCATGAACTCGTACTTCTCCTTGACGTGGAAGACCTGCTCGAGCCGCGCGATCTTCGCCACCGCCGAGTAGTGAGCGTCCACCAGGAAGCCCGAGCCGTCCGCACCGTACGCGCTGACTCCCTTCACCCCCTCGATCCTCTCGAGGGCGCGCTTCAGGGAGGAGCCGTCGCGACCCGGGATCCCGTACACCTCGAGCTGAAGGTCCAGGCTCGCGGCGCGGCTCGCCTCGATGAGGGGCCGCTTCCCGAGGTCCATGGCGATCTTGGAGACGGGGTGCATCGGCTGGATCGCGGCAACGTCGGGGTTGGCCGCGAGGGCGTTCATCCGTCCGTGATCGACGTCGACGAGGAGGGTGTTGTCAGGCAGGAAGCTGATGATGCGGGCGTCCTTTGCGAGTTGTCTGTGGACGTCGTCGATAGGTTTCCCGCTCGCCGCATCGGCGGCCAGCACCACGTAGTTCAAGCCCGCGACCATCTCCCCCTTGGGGCTCCGCGTGACCTCGCTCTCCTTGTAGAGCAGCGCCTCGGGAACGTCCTTGAGGGACGCCCGAAGGTTGCGCGGATCGACGTGGCCGAAGGGCGTCGACTTGCCGTCCTTCGAGGAGCCCCCGTCGACGCGCGCGATCGGTGACAGGGCACCGAGTGGAGAGAGCTCGGTCGTCCTTTCCGTCGCGGGGGGCAGGGCCATCCGCTGATACAGGATCGCTTCCTGTTTCCTGATCGCGAGGCTCACCGGATCGTCGTCGCCGTCGCCGGTCACTTCCCGGGAGGCCCAGAGCAGCATCGCGGGGCTCGCCAGAAGGGCTACGAGCGCAAGGGCCATCAGGATTCTGTTACGCTTCGCTCCAGGCGCGAAGAGTGCGTTCATTCCTCTCCTCCTCGGTGGGCAGGGTGGCACAGAGATATAGAAACACTGCGGGCCATGTCGTAGGGATGAGGCTCGAGCTCGATCGGAAAGCCCAGATGTGAGATCGTCGCGAGTGCCATTCGCACCAGCCAGCAACCTTAGGAGGTGGGCTCAGACCCTGCTTCCGGTCGAGAGAGCAACACGCGGCCGGAGGGGTCCCCTCCCCGGTTCTTCCTCCATCAATTGTGCGGCACAGCAGTCGGCGAAAGCTTCGGCGAATTTGGCGGTAAGGGTTCCCCTTACCGGCCGTCCATATACTGTCAAGGAACCCGACTGTCAAGAAAAAGTTGAACTCGCGTCCGGCGGATGCTCGACGGCCCGTCACTTCGATTGACAGTCCCGGGGCGGCTCCATAGAATGAGGGCGGTGCCGGGAGGACAAAAGGATGACCACCCTCATGACGATGGCGTCGAAAGAGGAGACTCGCGCTCTCGGAACGACCGCGACACGCCCGGTCGTCATGATCCCGCTGGTGATCGGCTTCGCGCTTTTGACCTGGGCCGGCGCCAGGGTGCGGATCCCGGTGCCGTTCACGCCCGTCCCCGGGACGCTGCAGACCTTGCCGGTGCTCCTGTCGGGGGCCCTCCTGGGGGCGCGGGCCGGCCTGGCCAGCCAGACGGTGTATCTCCTCTTGGGGCTCGCGGGGTTGCCGGTCTTCGCCCTCCCCGGTGCCGGCCCGGCCTATTTCCTCGGCCCTACCGGCGGCTACCTACTCGGGTTCCTGGCAGCCGCCTACGTCACGGGCCGCATCCACGGCCTCACTCGATCCCTCGGCACCACAGGAGCCCTCCTGGCGTTCGCGGCCGGGACGGCGGCCCTCTACCTCTGCGGTCTCTCCTGGCTGGCGGCGTACCTCGGAGGGAACACGGCGGCCGCGGTGCGGGCCGGCCTCGTGCCGTTCGCCGCGTTCGATCTGGCCAAGATCATCGTCGCAACCGGAATCGATGCAGCCTGGAGGCGCGCCGGGCCCGGGAGAACGGAGACGTGGAAGGACGCTACATCGAGCTGAGGCGGATCCTGGACGAGATCGGTCCGTGCTACGTCGCCTTCTCCGGAGGGGTCGACAGCACGTTCCTCCTGAAGGCGGCGCACGATCGACTCGGCGAGGGGGCCGTGGCGGTTACCGCCGTCTCGCCGTCCCTTCCCACGGCGGAGCGCGAGGAGGCGATCGCGCTGGCGCGGCGCATCGGCGCCCGTCACCTCCTGGTCGAGACGCACGAGATGGAGGACCCGGCCTATCTCCGAAACGACGCGAGCCGCTGCTACCATTGCAAGAGGGAGCTCTTCGGCGTCCTGCGGCGGGTGGCCGCGGAGGCGGGAGGACGGCCGGTCATCTATGGCGCGATCACGGACGATCTGGGGGAGGACCGTCCCGGGATGCGCGCCGCCGCAGAGGCGAGGGTGCGCGCTCCTCTGATCGAGGCGGGGCTGACGAAGGCTATGGTGCGCGCCCTGTCGAAAAGCCTCGGCCTCCCGACCTGGGACAAGCCGTCGATGGCCTGCCTCGCCTCCCGCATCCCGCGCGCAACACCTGTCACGGCGGAGGCGCTCGCGCTCGTGGAGCGGGCCGAAGCAGCCCTCAAGGCGCTCGGCTACCGCCAGGTGCGGGTCCGCTACCAGGGTCCGGAGGCCCGGGTCGAGCTCGACCCCGAGGGGCTGAGGCGTTCGGCCTCGATCGTCGATCGCCGCCGCCTGATCGCCGCGGTGCGCGACGCGGGGTTCCGGCGGGTGTCCGTCGATCCGAGAGGGTACCGGCCGGGAGGGGGAATCTCGCCGCCGCCGGCCGGAGGCCGCCCGGAGCCTGTCCCGGCGGGCTCCTGAGTCCGGTACCCCCTTTCGACCCGAGAAGCGCTCTCCGGTGGAAGGGGGCGCACTCCTGGGAGGGCACCCCTGGAACCGATCACCCTCCTGCGTCGCAGGTCCCTGGCCCCCTCCTTCCGCCCCGATCCGGTGGAGCACCGGAGGCTCGACCCGGTTCTCGAGGCCGGGCGCTATCTTCCACTCTCCGGCGACGTGCGCTGCCGGGCCGTCGTGATCGAAGCGACGGAGATGCGCCGCGCGCTGCTGGCCGCTCTCCCGGCCGGTGAGACGGCAGGGCTCGCCGAAGGGTTGCGCCTGGCGCCGGTTCTCGTGGCCCTCTGCGACATGAGCGATGGCGGAAGCGGCCGGGCCGCGGCATTCCTGGCGGCCGCGCAGATGGCCCTCGTGGCCGAAGCGGAGGGGCTGGCGTCGCTCGTCGTCCCCATGAGCCTCCCACCCGGACCTCTCGCGGCTCTGCCGCTGCCGGCCGAGGGCCGTCTCGAGGCGATCCTGGCCCTCGGGATGCCCGAGCCGGGCGGAGGAAGGGCCACGATGGAGGCGCCGCCTCGCGGCGTGCAGGCCTTCACCGCGGCAGCCCCTCCGCCGCGCCTGGAGCGTTCGGGCGGAGAGGATCAGCAAGTCCTGGCGAGCTTCATGGAGATCGCGTCGGCGACGGCGGGCGCCGACGACCTGGACGAGACTCTCCTGGCGATCGCCCGGGCGCTCGGGAGGCTCTTCCCGGTCGACGGCGCGGCGCTCGGCCTCGCGGACGAGGACGCCGTCGTCGTGCGGGAGATCCTGCGGCGCGGGGAGGCGGTGCGTCGCGAGCCGCAGAGGCTCCCGGCGGACGGCTCGCATCTCATGGGGCATGTGATCCGCACCGGACGCCCGTTGCTCCGGAACGACGTGCCTGCGGAGGTCCGGTTCACCGAGAGCCTCCCCGGCTCCGGCATGCGCAGCGACATGGTGATCCCGTTGAGGGCGCGGGGCCGGATCACAGGAGCCTTCTCCGTGGGTTGCCGCCGGCGGCACGCGTTCGACCCCGGAGACTTCGAGGTCCTGAATCGCTGCGCCGATCTGACCGCGGTGGCGGTCGAGACGCAGAGGCTCCTTCTCAGGACCAAGAAGCTCGCAGAGATCGACGGCCTGACCGGGGTCGCCAACCACCGCCATTTCCTCGGGGTGCTCGACCAGGAGGTCGAGGCCGCGCGCCGGAGCGGGCGTCCGCTCGGTCTCCTGATGATCGACATCGACGACTTCAAGCGCTGCAACGATACCTACGGCCACCCGGCGGGGGACGAGGCGCTGCACCATGTCGCGCAGATCGTCGCCAGGCTCCTGAGGCGATCCGACACGGTCGCGCGCTACGGCGGCGAGGAGTTCGCCGCGATCCTTCCCGACTCGGCCCTGGAGGGGGCCAGGGCGGCCGCGGAGACGATACGGAGCGAGATCGAGAGGACCCCGCTCGCGCTCGCGACGTCGGCCCACCCTCTGCAGATGAGAGTCAGCATCGGCGTCGCCTCCCTCCCGGCCGACGCCGCGACCGCGGAGGATCTGGTCGCGGCGGCCGACCGGGGACTCTACCAGGCGAAGCACACGGGCAAGAATCGCATCTGCCACCTGCCTCTGACGGCGCCTCCCGATCGCCAGGCACGTTGAGATCGCCCCGCGATCCGGAACGGTCATGGGAAAACAGGGTCGGGGCGGCCCTCCCCGCCTCGGGTCCGCTCGGCCGCGAGGCAGAGCGCCCCCAGGACCAGAAGGAGCGCCGCCGCGGGAAAGAATACCGGCCACCAGGCGGCGTCGAGGGTGGCCCGGGCCTCGGCGAGCATCGTGCCCCACGAGGGGGCCGGCGGCTCGATCCCGAGCCCGACGAAGCTCAACCCGGACTCGAGGACGATCGCGTGCGCCACGCCGAAGGCGGCCATCACCGCGAGCGCCGGGGCGAGGAGCGGCAGAAGATGCCTCACGGCGAGGCGCGGCAGCGAGCTGCCGGCGGCACGCGCCGCCGCCCACAGGTCGGATCCCGCCTGCCGCATGATCTCGCCACGTACATACCGGGCCGTCCCGGTCCAGCGGTTCAGCGCGATCGCGGCGAGCATCGGCCCGATCCCCCCGTGCCCGGCCGCCGCGACGAACGACAGGGCCAGGATGAACGAGGGGAAGCAGGCGATGATGTCTGCCAGGCGCATCACCACGAGGTCGGTCGCGCCTCCGCGCAGGCCGGCCAGCGCCCCGAGGAGGCCGCCGAGAAGGAGGGCGATGGCGGTCGCTCCGAACCCGATCACGAGGGACGGGCGCGTCCCATGGATCAGGCGCGCCAGGAGGTCGCGGCCGAGAGCGTCGGTGCCGAGAAGGTGGCGCCTGTCGGGGGGATGAAGCGCTTCGTCGAGACGGATCCCGCGGTAGGAGTACGGCACCGGCGCCCGCAGCAGGACCTGCACCCGGTCGCCGGGCGACGGCGAGAGTCCCGGGACCGCTCCTGGCTCTCCGAAGAGGCCGGAGGTCAGGTCGCGCAGGGCCGGGGCGACGATCCTCCCCCCGTCGCGGGCCAGGAGCGGCCGGTCGTTGGCCAGCAGGGGAGCCAGGACCGCGAGCACGATCAGGGCGGCCAGAAGCCAGAGGGCGCCCCCCGCGCCGCGTGGAGCCCGGGCGCGGAGGTCAGGCATCTTGGGTCCCTTCCAGGAACCGATCGCGGATCCTCGGATCGACGGCGGCATAGAGGAGGTCGACGAGCGACTGAGCCGCCAGGACGACGAGGGCGGAGAGCAGCGTCAGCCCCAGGACCACCGGGTAGTCCCGCGCCTCGATCGACGAGACGTAGAGCCGACCCAGGCCCGGCCAGGAGAAGGCCTGCTCGACTATGACGCTGCCGCCGACCAGTCCGGGCAGGATCACCATCAGGAGGGTGACCAGAGGGATCGCGGTGTTGGCTGCGACGTGCAGCAGGGCGCGCCGCCGCGACGATCCTTTCGAACGGACCACCGACAGGAACTCACGTCCCATCGCCGATCGGAAGGCGGCCCTCGAATACCGGGCCACGAAGGCCCAGCCCGAGAGCGCCAGGCAGGTGCTCGGGAGGATGAGGTGCCGAAGCAGATCAGTGATCCCGTACAGAGGCAGTCCGCCGGCCCCCTGCCCGATCGCTCCCTGCAACGGCAGGAGGCCGAGGCGCACCGCGAAGACCTCCTGGAGGAGGACGGCGGCCGCGAACGATGGCAGGGAGTAGGAGGCCAGCATGATCGCTCCTCCGAGCCGGTCCGCGGCCGACCCCGGCGACGTCGCGCAGAGCATGCCGAAGGGGACCGCCAGCCCGTAGATGACCAGCAGCGCGCATCCGTTCAGCAGCAGGGTCCAGGGGAGCGCTTCGGCCACGATCGTCCCGACCGGCCGATCGTCCCTCAGCGAGCGACCGAGGTCTCCGCGCAGCAGGGAGAGTCCCCAGTCGAGATAGCGCTCCACCGGCGGCCGGTCGGTCCTGAGCTCCGCCCGCAGGCGCTCGCGGGCGGCTGCGGAGGCACGGGTCGTGCTTCCCGACCAGATCAGCAGCGGGTCGGAGGGGAGGAAGTTCAGGATCAAGAAGGTGAAGAGAGTGATCCCGACGAGCGTCGGCACGGCCGAGAGCAGCCGCCGCATCAGGAAAGGCATCATCGAGGGGGGCCCTCGGCCGAGCAGAGGCGGGAGGCCCCGGGGTAGGGGTCGAGAAGCCCGAGCGGAGAGGCCTCGGCATTCTCGAATCGTCGGGAGAGGGCCGCCCGCACCTCGGGGAAGAAGAGGAAGGTGTACGGCTGCTGCTCCCGGAGCCTGCGATCGATCTCGTGGTAGGCCGCCAGCCGGCCGCGCGGATCGAGGATCGTGCGACCCTCCTCCAGCCAGGCGTCGATCCGACGATCCCGGAACGCCGCGTAGTTCTGGCCTCCCCCGATCTGGGACGAGTGCAACAGGCCGTAGACGCCATCCGGGTCGGGTGTCAGCGTCATCCCGGTGAGCGCCGCCTGGAAATCCCCTTTCTGCAATCGTGCCCAGACGGCGGGCCAGTCCAGGCGCGCGATCGACATCTCCACGCCCAGGCGGCGCAGGTTCTCCTGGGCCACCTGCGAGAACTGGACCTGGTCCTCGTTGCCGCCGAAGATCAGGAGCGTGAAGCGCAGCGGGACGCCGGCGCGGCGACGCACGCCGCTTGCGGCCTCGAGCCTCCACCCCGCGCCGTCCAGGAGCGCAGCCGCCTGCTCCGGATCGTGCGCGATCGGAGGGAGCGCCGGATCGGCCTGCGGCGTGCCGCGGCGGAAAGGGGAGTCGGCGACCTCGCCGAGACCGCGCAGGATCGTTCGCACGTACCCTTCCCGGTCCAGGGCCAGCGAGAGCGCGCGCCGCACGACCGGGTCGGCGAAGAACGGGTTCGATCCATCACCTCTCCAGACGATGTAGAAGACGAAGAGGGGGACGAAGCGGATCGTACGGAAGCGGCGGGCGAACGCCACGTTGTCCGCCTGGGCCGACCACTGCACCGGTGTCAGCCTGGCGTAGTCGACCTCGCCGGCCAAGAGCGCCCTCAGCGCCGTCTCCTGCGACGGGATCACCTCGAAATCGAGGGTGTCGAGGCACGGGCGGCCTCCCCAGTAATCGAGGTTGGCCGACAGGACGATCCTCTGCCCCGCCTCCCAGGAGGCGAAGCGGAACGGACCGCTCCCGATCGGCGCCCGGTTCCACCGGCTCCGGAGGAAGTCCTCCCTCTCGTAGAGGTGTCTCGGCAGGATCGGCACCTCCCAGCCCGCGAGTGCCGGCGCGAAGGGCCGCCGGTAGGTGACGCGCACCGTGAGCGGATCCGTGGCCTCGACCCGCTCCACCGGCAGCATCGCGTCGAGAAAGGAGAGGGCCCGGCTTCGGGGATCGATCACGCGCTCGTACGTGTAGACGACGTCCGAGCTGGTGAGGGTGACGCCGTCGTGGAACCGCACGCCCGGCCGCAGATGAAACGTCAGGACCCGCCCGCCGGCGGACCAGTCCCACGAGGAGGCCAGGCGGGGGACGATCCCCATGGAGGGATCGTGATCCACCAGGCTGTCCCCGATGAGGCGGGTGATGAGAGAGGTCGCCAGGTCGCCGCCTGTGACGAAGTTCAGTGTCGTCGGCTCGACCGGCAGCGGATAGACAAAGCGCCCGCCGGAGTGGGCCGCTCCGGCATCCGGCCTGGCGGGTTCTGGCGCGGAGGGGGGCGAGCAGTCCGCCAAGAACAGCGCCAGGAGCCCGAGCGCCGGGGCCACCCTCGCTCGCATGGTCGTTCGCCTACTCCGACGCGAACGTGGCCTTCCCCGAGCCGACGTTGCCCAGCAGGTCGGTCACCTTGACGATCACCGTGTGCTCGCCGGGCCGCAGTCCGTCCAGCGTAATGGTGTACGACTCGGTGCGCGAGTCGCTGACGCCGTCCACCGGCGCCACGGTGACCCATCGGCCGGCGTCGACGGAATACTCGGCCCGGGCGATCGGCCCCTGCGTGTCGCTGGCCGCCGCCTCGAGGGTGATCGCCTGACCCCTGGCTCCCTTGCGCGCGGTCACCTGCACCGACGGGGGCGTGTTGTCGACCAGGAACGGGTCGCTCTCCAGCGCGGCGGTCTTGGCCTGGGAGGCGGGGTTGGAAGGGGCGTCGCTCGCCTCGACGCGCAGCCGGTAGAGACCGTCGGGGAGCTGCGCCGAGTCGAAGGCGAAGTACGCCTCACGCAGACCGCGAGCCAGCGGCTTCCAGGCGGACTCGCCTTCGCCGCGGAACGAAAGATCATAGGCCAGCGCGTCGCCGTTCGGGTCCTCGCACTCCCACTCCAGCGCCCGCATCCCGCGCACGTAGATCTTCTTCGACGGGATCTGCGGTGTCGTGGAGGCCTGATCCCCATCGGCTCCGACGCGGATCCCGGTGAACGCCAGATCGGCCGGATCGGTCTCCGGGGCATACGCGAGCCGCTCGCGGATCACCCCGGGGGGCAGCACCGTGATCCGCTTGACGAGTGGAGGCAGGTTGGACTGGACGTAGGCGACCGACACGGCGTTGAGCGCGGGGCCCGTCCCGCCGGTCGCGCGCACGAGGCGGGCGCGCCATTGCAGGAAGCGGCCGGGCGGGCTCGACACCGGGCTGCCGTCGGGCGTGGGGTATCCCGGAGACCAGTCGCTCCAGGTGGCGTCGGGGATGCCGCTGTTCCCGGAGCGCGTCGACAGCTCGACGCGCGACCCGGCGGGGAGGGTGGCACGCCACGAGATCCGCCCCCAACGCGACACCGTCTGCGCGTCGCGCGGTGGCGAAAGATAGGTCCCCGAGTCACCCGCGGTCGACTCGAGGGCGTAGACCTTGCCGACGTTGCTGCTGGCGGCGAACATCTGTTGTCCGGGGCCGGAGGCGAGGGAGGTCACCTGCGACTCCGGCAGCCGCGCCAACAGGGTGCTTTGCTGGACTCCCGAGAGGACGCGGATGCGGCCGGGATCTCCGGTCCCGATGACCGGCCTCCCGGACGCGTCGATCGTGAGCGAGTAGACCACCTCGCTCTGCGAAGCCCAGAGGGTGATCACGGTGCCGTCGGGGTCGACGCGGTAGACTTCGCTCCTGGGGAGAGGCCCGGGGGGCCCCGGCGCGGCACCCGTGGCGGAGGCGGTCACCGTCACGGTCGTCATGGCGCCCCCCTCGACGCCCGGCAGCGGACCGGGGGGCGGGACCGGGGCCCCGGCCTGGGCCGCCGGCCGGCCGGGCTGCGTCGGCTGCGGCTGTGGCTGCGGCGGAGGCAGGGACGGCTCGCCCTCGATACCGATCGCCGCGGCGTAGAGCGCCCCCTTGGCGTCCAATGCGAGCGCGCTGATCTCCCTGAGCGGGGAGTCGAAGAGAACCGAGGCCTTGCCCTGCGGGCCGATCCGGTAGATCAGGCCCTTGCCGTCGGTCCCGGCGTAGAGGTTCCCCGAGGAGTCGATGGTCAGCGACACGATGTGGAACTCCTCGCTCTTGAACACCGCCTCCGCCTTCCCCTTGGTCGTGATGCGGTAGATAATGCCGCGCTCACCCGTCGCGGCATACAGCTCACTCTTCGGCCCCACGGCCAGGGACCAGATGTAGCGGTCCTCCGGCTGGTAATAGACCTCTCCCTTCCCCTCCGCCGTGATCCGGTAGACCTTCCCCTGAGGCGAGGTGGCGGCGTAGAGGACGTCCGATCGGTCGACCGCCAGGGCGTGGACGGCGAGGTCGCCGGTCTCGTAGTAGAGCGCGCCGGCCGCGCCTCGCGGGATCCGGTAGACCTTTCCGCCGTTGCCGCCGCCGACGTAGAGGGTCCCCTTGCTGTCGACCGCCTCCGACCAGAGGAACGGCTCCGCCGACACCTCCAGCGGAGGGACCTTGAGCGGCTTGAGGGCCGGAGCGAGGACCAGCTCCCCGGCCGCCGCGACCGCCACCCCCTCCGGTTTGCCGCGCTCGAAATCCTCGAAGGTCTCGACCGTCCAGAGGATCGGGGTGACCGCGAGGAGACGGCCGGGACTCAGGAGCAGGAGCGCCAGGAGACAGCCACGCCGGGCGCGGACGAAGCAACGCAGGGGCACGTCATTCCTCCACGTCGATGGAGAGCAGCTTGTAGCCGCTCAGCATGTAGTTGGTCTCGATCGACTCCTCCGCCACGCCGCGGTACCAGAGCCTGAGGTAGTTGCCGCGCGTCTGGGGCCGGACCATCACCTGGGCGACCGAGGGGGGCAGGTTCGGGAGCCTCTGTCCCTGGTACAGGATGCCGTTGTCGGTGCGGGTCAGCAGGGCGTAGACGGTGTTGTTGCTGCGCAGATGGTTGATGAGCCAGATGAGCTGCTTCAGGTCGCGGGGGCTGAAATCCTCGTCGTCCCCTTCGGCCCGCGCCAGGGCGATCCCGTCCCCGACCTGCAGGAGCAGTCGGCCCGGTTGCGCCTCTTCCGGAACCTTGATGTCGACCTGGCGTGTCACGGCCGGGCCGCGGAACGGCTTGAGGCTGATCGAGACCTGCACCGTCTCGCCCGGCCGCGCGCGATCCCGGCTCAGCCAGGCGCGCTCCAGGCGGGCGGTGCGCTCCTCGTCGGAGTAGCCGATGATCAGGTTGATCCCGTCGAGGTGCACCGGACGGTACTCGTTGTTCAGCAGGATCTGGGTCAGGAAGGCGACGGTCCCCGAGGTGTAAAGCGCCGCCTGGTCGCCCGAGAAGAGGTTGTGGAGCTCGATGGCGTCCTCGCCGCTCACGCGGATCGTCGTGCCCTCCTTGTAGACCAGGGCGACCGCGCCGTAGTCCTTCTCGGCGTTGCTCAGGATGCCGTTCAGGGCGGCGTACACCAGGTACGGCGCGAGGAACGGGTCCTCGACGACGTCGAAGGCGTAGCGCCTCGGCACCCCTTTCTCGGGCTGCAGCTCGACCCGGACAGGGAACAGGCGCGGCTTCTTCCCGAGGTATCCGAAGACCCCCGTCGCCCGGTCCTGCCGGAAGGCCCCGATCTCCTCTCCCGAAGAGGCGAACTTGAACGACTCCTGCAGCGACGGGAAGAGGCCGTTGACGCTGGCGGTGGTCATCAGGAGGTCGGTCGGGCCCAGATTCAGGAGCGGGTGGCCGCAGGCCAGGACACGATCGCGGTCGCGATAGGTGACGGTGCAGATCGCCGCGATCTCGACGTCCCCCCTGACCAGCTTGATGCCGACCCCGGCCCCGGGGGTGAGGCCGGCGTCGGTCCCCGGCGGGGCGTGGCTCGCCGATCCCCCCTGCACCGCCAGCAGCCCGGCGCGCGCGAGGCCGGGGGCGAGGCTGTCGATCACCGAAGCGGGGAGGCCGCCGAAGAGAAGAGGCGTGCGCACCGGCACGAGCGAGGCCGAGGTCCCGGCCGCCCGCGGCAGGGCGTCGAAATAGGAGGCGAAATGAGCCGGGAGACCCGCCGGGTCGCGCAGGGAGGCGAGCCCCGAACCTCCGCCCGCCGGAGGCAGGGAGGCGCGCGCCCGTGCCGGCAGCGCCGGCGTGTCGTAGTCCTCGACCGAGATCATCTCCTGGATCGGCGTGACGCCGGCGACCGCCTCACGCGCGAAGCCCCAGGTGTAGGCCACGGCGCCGGCGAGGCGATCCCCGAAATAGACCGGGCTGCCGCTCATGCCGTCCAGGACGCCCGTGGAGGCCAGAGGCCCGCCCGACAGCCGCACGAGGATCAGGTTGCGCTTCGGCGCGACGTTCTGCAGCGTTCCGATCACCTCGACCTGGAACTCCTCCACGCGGGTGCCGCTGAAGACCGTGCGTCCGGTCCCCTTCATCCCGGGCTTGACCTCGCTGAACGGGAGGATCTCCTGGGCGACGGCTGGGGCCAGGGAGCCGAGCGAAGCGATGAGGAGGAGCAGGGCCCGGAGCGGAAGCGGGGACCGACGTGGCACCGGCGGCGGGCTGGGCTGGGTCATCCGTTCTCTTCCGTCCCTCTCGCGTACCGAGCGGACAAGGATGATAGCACAGGGGATGCGGGCGGACCGGGAGGCCGCGCGCCGCCCCGTGCTACATGCGTGGCGGCACCGGGATGCCCATCAGATCCAGCGCCCGGCGCATCTGCCCGCGGAAGAGATGGGTCAGCACGATCCGGCCCCGGCGCACGCGCGGGTCCGGCTCCTTGATGACGGGATATTTGTGGTAGAAGGAGTTGAAGCGCTGCGCCAGGCCAAAGGCGTACTTGGCGATCTGCGACAGCTCGAGCCCCTGGACCGCCTGCGTCACCGCCTCGCGGAAGCGCGCGATCTGCATCAGAAGCGCCCAGTGATCCTCCTCCGCCTCGCCGGGAGGCAGATCGAATCCTCCCTCGAGCGCCAGACGCGCCGCCTCGGCTTCCCCTGGGCCGCCCGCCGCCTGCAGCTTCTCGAGGATGCCGGCGGCCCGCACGACGGCGTACTGCAGGTAGGGGCCGCTCTCCCCCTCGAACGACAGCGCCTCGTTGAAGTCGAAGGCCAGGACCTTGTTGCGCGTGTACTTGAGCATGAAGTAGCGCAGCGCCCCCACCGAGATGGCGCGGGCGAGCAAGGCCCGCCCGGCCGGATCGAGCTCGGAGTTGCGCGCGGCGACCTCCTCCTGCGCCTGACGCTCCAGGGCGTCGAGGAGATCGTCGGCCTTGATCCCGAGCCCGCGGCGCCCCGACATCTCGACGTAGGGGCGCGCGCGATCCTCCTCCGAGAGGGTCAGCCCCATGGTGGCGGCGCTCCCCGGCGTGAGCGCCACCATCTCGTAGGAGAAATGGATCGAACGCTCCGCGTGCTCGCGGTGCCCGAGCGCCCGCAATCCCTCCGCCACGATCGCCTGGAGGTAGGCTTGACGCGCGTCGATGACGTTGTAGACGCGCGAGGCGCCTCCGAAGGGCGGGTGGGGGACCCCCGCGTCCCTGGTGCTGGACCAGACACGGTGCCCGTCCGGCTCCTCCCGGAAGACGGTGTATCGGAAGTCGGAGGGGAGCAGGCCGAATTTCCAGAGCTGATAGGCGATGTCCTTGCCGACGTAGGTCACCGTGCCGTTGCTGCGCACGATGATCTTCTCGCCTTCCTTCAGGTCCGCGAAGCGCTCGCCCTCCAGAGCCATCACCCAGCAGCCCGCGCGCTCGCCGCTCTCGATCCGCACGATCGCCTTGCGCTCCTTCAGGAGCTCGAACGCCTTCTCCCAGAAGCGGCAGCGGATGATGTCTCCCTCCCACGGGAGGAGGTCGTAGCGCACGCCGATCCGCCCCATCGTATCGAGGTGGCAGTTCACGATGCGCCGCGCCAGCGCCGCGGCCAGGTCGGCGTCGGCGTGCCCGCCCCGCTCGAGGCGCTCGAGGACGACGGGGCGCAGATCCAGCTTCGACGGGTCGGCCTCGTACATCTCGGTGACGCGCGCGTAGAGATCCCAGCAGAAGACATCGAACTTCCCCCGCACCGCGTCGAGATCCCCGAGGCCCAGGTTCAGGATCTCGCGGAAGCCGATCACCAGGTCGGCCACCTGCACGCCGGTGTCGTCGATGTAGTTCTGCACCTCCACCGCCCGGCCGAGGAAGCGCAGGCAGCGCGCCAGCGTGTCGCCGAGAACGGCGTTCCGCAGGTGGCCGATGTGGGCCGCCTTGTTCGGGTTGATGTTGGTGTGCTCGACGATCACCTTGCCGCCACTCGCCGGCGCGGACGGCGACTGGATCTCGCGCGCCAGCGCGCCCACCGTCGCGTCCCGATCCAGGAAGAGGTTCAGGTACCCGGCGCCGCCCGCGGCGACCCGGGCCACGCCCGGCAGGGCGGGGAAGCTCTCGGCCAGCTCCTGCGCGATCACGCGGGGAGCGCGCCGCAGCCGCTTCGCCATCTCGAAGGCGATCGGGGAGGCGAGGTCGCCCATCCCCGGCTGCGGCGGGTACTCGACGGCGACCCGCTCGGGGGACTCGGCGTAGCGCTCCGAAAGGAGGCGGCGGAGCGTGCGGCCGATCTCGTCCTTGAGCGCTTCCAACGGGTCCTCCGGAGAGGCGCAGTATAGTCAAATTCGGCCTGGTATAGAATTCTCGTGTGCCCCGGATCGTCTCGCCCCGCGCCCCCCTCGCGGCGCTCCCCTGGATCGTGCTCCCGGTCCTCGTCGCCTGCGAAGGGGCGCAGGCTCCGGCGACGCCCGGATCGCCTCCGGCGGTCGGGGCCGGCGCGGTCGGATCCGGACGGCAGTCGCCCGCCGAGCCTCCGCCGGTCCCCTCGGCCGAGACCGGCTTTCTCCTCCTGAGGAGGGGGGATCTCAAAGCCGCCGAGCCACACCTGGTGGGGGCGCTCGCGGGGGCCCCGCGCGATCCCAGGATCCTGGAGGCGCTCGGGGCGATCTACGCGCGCACCGATCGCTACCGGCAGGCGGAGGAGAGCCTGCGCGCTGCGCTCGCCGCCGCTCCCGCCTCGCCGGGAGCGCACCTGGGCCTGGCGACCGTCTTCATCGACACCGGCCGCTACGACGAGGCCCTGGCCGAGCTCGCGGAGGTGCGCCGCCTCGATCCCGACAACGGCACGGCGCTCCTGAAGGGGGCGCTGCTCGAGGCGCGGCGCGGGGAGCAGGAGCGCGCGGAGGCGTCGGCGCGGAAGGTGCTGGAGCGCCGGCCGGATCAGCCCGAGGCGCACTACGTGCTCGGCCTGGTGGCCCTGCAGAGGGGCGCGCTCGATGACGCCGAGAGCGAAATGCTGCGGGTGCGCGAGCGCGTCCCCGATCACCTCGGCGCCCTCAGCCACCTGGTGACGATCGCCGCGCGCCGGGGTCGGCGCCGGGAGGCCGAGGAGCTCCGGCGGGCGTATCAGGCGGCGCTGCTGCGGCGACGGGTTGAGGAGAGGGTGCGGGGCCACCGGATGAAGGGGGTCGAGGCGTTCAACCGCCAGGACTACGGGACGGCCCTCCAGGAGTTCCAGGCGATCGCCCGCGAGGATCCCCGGGACCCCCAGGCCTACCTCCACATGGGATCGACCTACATCGGGCTCGGCCGGCTGGACGAAGGGCGCGCGGCGCTCGAGGAGTGCCTCCGGCTCGATCCGCGCAACGAGCGGGCCCTCGCCGAGCTCGGCCGCCTGCACGCCCTGGCCCATCGCTTCGACGAGGCGGTCACGGCGCTCGAGAAGGCCGTGGCCGCCAATCCGGAGTTCCCCGAGCCACATTACTACCTCGCCGGCATCTACATGGCGCGCGGGGAGGCCGATCGTTCGCAGAGCGAGCTGCGGCGGTTCGAGGAGCTGCGATCGCGATCACGCGGCGCGGCCACGGAGGTGATCCCGCAGTACGAGGAAGGCGAGTGAGGGCGCGGGGCGGCGCGCCGTCGTCCCGGGGTCGCGCGGCCGCGCTCCTCCCGGCGCTGCTTCTCGGGCTCGCCTGGGGGTGCGGCGGGGGAGGGGGCAGCGGCGGGCGCGCGGACGACGCGTCGGTTCGCGGCGGGCGCGCCGCCGAGGCGGCGTCCGGCGCGTTCGCGACGTTCGAGGACGTCACGGCGGCCTCGGGCCTCGCCTTCCGGCACGTGAACGGAGCGACCGGGCAGAAGTACATGCTCGAGACGCTCGGCTCCGGGGTCTGCGTCTTCGACTTCGACGGCGACGGGCGACTGGATGTCTTCTTCGTGCAGAGCGGAGCCTTGCCGGGGTTCCATTCCGAGCGGCCGCCGCGGTCGGCCCTCTACCGCAATCTCGGCAACGGGAGATTCGCCGACGTCACCGACAAGGCGGGCGTCGGCGGCCCGGAGCGCTACGGGTTCGGCTGCGCCGCCGCCGACGTCGACGGCGACGGCGATCGCGACCTCTACGTGACCTACTACGGGGCCAACGTCCTGTACCGGAACAACGGCGATGGCACGTTCACCGATGTGACCGCGAGGGCGGGGGTCGGCTGCCCGCTCTGGAGCACCAGCGCCGCCTTCGCCGACGCCGACGGGGACGGCGATCTCGACCTGTACGTCGCAAACTACGTCGATTTCCGGCTGGCCAACAACGTCTACTGCGGCGAGAACCGGCCCGGCTACCGCACGGTGTGCCATCCGAAGAACTTCGACAGCCAGCCCGACGTCCTCTACCTGAACCGCGGGGACGGGACGTTCGAGGACGCCTCGGCCCGCGCCGGCATCGTCGACCGGACCGGAAAGGGTCTCGGAGTCGTCTGGGGCGACTACGACGACGACGGCGACGAGGACATCTACGTCGCCAATGACGACACGCCGAACTTCCTGTGGAGGAACCGCGGCGACGGGACGTTCGAGGAGGTCGGGGAGATCGCCGGCGTGGCCCTCTCCGAGGACGGCATGCCGCAGGCAGGGATGGGGACCGACATGGCGGACTACGACGACGACGGGCGGCTCGATCTCTTCGTCACCAACCTTGCGGAGGAGACGAACGAGCTGTACCACAACGACGGGGGAGGCGTCTTCTCCGATCGGACCTTCCTCTCGGGCCTCGGTCCGCCCTCACTCCTGAGACTCGGGTTCGGCACCTTCTTCTTCGACCCGGACAACGACGGCCGGCTCGACCTGTTCGTCGCCAACGGCCACATCATCGACAACGTCGCGCTCTACAGCGACACCATCACCTTCGAGCAGCCGGCCGATCTCTACCGCAACCTCGGGGACGGGCGCTTCCGGCTCGCCGACGCGTCGTCCCTGGGCGCCCCGTTTCTCGGGCGCTACGTGGGGCGGGGCGCGGTGCCGTTCGATTACGACGACGACGGCGACGAGGATATCCTGTTCACCCAGAACGACCGTCCGGCCGTCCTGCTGCGCAACGTCGGGACGCCGCGCCGACACTGGGCGACCCTCCGTCTCTCCGGGGTTCCTCCGAATCGTGACGCCATCGGGGCGAGGGTCACGCTCGAGGCGGGTGGAAGGCGGCAGATCCGCTATGCGCGGACGGGGTTCTCCTACCTGTCGCAAGGGGACCCCCGGCTCCACTTCGGCCTGGGGGACGCGACGACCATCGACCTGGTCACGGTGCGCTGGCCGGGGAGGGACCGACTCACGGAGGAGTGGCGCGGCCAGCTGGTCGATCGCATCCTCTCGCTCCGGGAAGGGACGGGACGCCGCGTGCCGGCGGTCAGCGCTGCGACAGGACCTTCCCGCTGACCGTCTGGGAACGCTGCGCCAGGCCGAGATCGGTGTACCCCTCGAGCAGGTAGTAGTACCTCCGGCCTGCCCGAGCTCCATCGTCGACGAAGACGTAGCCGGTGTCGGCGCCGCCGTCTCCGTACGCGGGGATCGCCACGCCGTTCAAGCGGGAGAACGGGCCGGCGGGCGACTCCGAGCGGTAGACGTTCCACCCGACCAGCCCTTTCTCGGAGGCCGTGGTCCACTGCAGGACGAGGGACGATCCGATCCCTTCCGCGGTGAAGGAGGCGAGATCGTACGGAGCGAACGGATCGTGGGCGCCGTGCACCTCGAAGCGGGCGTTCTCGCCGGCGTTCGAGCTCGCGTTGCGCAGCATGACCCAGACCTGCTGGGCGTCCGCCCAGGGAAGCGATACGCGTCCGTTTCCCGAGGCGTCCAGGGAGACGGGCACCAGAACCGGACCGCGCTCCTCGCTGGCGTACGAGACCAGGAGGTCGGCCGCCGGGGCGCCCCCCTCCGCGCGAACGGCGAGATCGAGGGCGCCGCGTCTCGGATCGCCGGGAAGGCGGAACGTGACGCTGCCGAGGGGCTCGAGAGGCTCCACCGGGTCGAGGTCGAGCGGCAGCGCCGGCCCGAGCGGCGACACCGTCGACTCGGGCAGGGAGCGCCCGATCGAGTAGTGGCGACCGTCGTCGCGCGGGCCGGTGAACAGGTTCCAGACGACGTACTCACGGTAGGCCTGCGCGAGCGACAGACCCTGCGAGCGGCTCAGGACCAGGTCGGCGGCCGCCAGCGGGTCGATCCCCTGCGCGGCCATCTCACCCCAGATCTGACGCACGATCGCCGGATCGCCGGAGCGCTCGGAGAGGAAGAGCGGCCAGAGGAGCGATCCCTGCATCAGAAGGAGGTCGTCCGAGGCCAGCCCCTTTCCGGGCGATTGCAGGCGCGCCTTGACGCCGGCCTCCGCCCCCTTCAGGTCCCCGGTCGCGGCGAAGGTGAGGAAGGTCGCGCTGGCCTCCGACCACCACGGCGCGGTACGCGCACCGAGGCTCATGAGGCAGGCGTGGGCTACCTGGTGCGCCACGGCGGGCAGGACCCGATCGGCCGGCAGGTTCGCGTCCAGCACGATGAACCGCGAGCCTGCGGCACCCGGCGCGCCGTCCGGGGTCGCGACCGCGTACCCCTCGAGGCCGTGACCCAGCTCGAGCAGGTAGACGTCGAGCCTCTGTTCCTCGGCCGTCGGCGGCGGGTAGCCGAGGCGGGAGACCATCACGGAGCGCGACGCCGCCAGGGCCTCGGCGAAGCGATCGACGGGGTCGGGGACGCCGTTTCGGTCCCGGTCGCTGGGCCTCAGGCCGAAGGAGCGGGACGACTCGGAGAAGTGGATGATGAACTCCCCGTCGCGCGTGGCCACGGCGCGCGCCGCCTCGAGGGCCGGACGGCCCGCGATCGTCGCGTACGCCTGCCGAAGAGAAGAGGGAACGGCGTCGGACCGCCCCATCGCCTGCAACAGCGACGTGGCGCAGCCGATCGGAAGGGTCTCCGTCCCCGCCACGGCCGCCATGACGGCGCCGGCACCCTCCTGCAGCACCTGGGAATCGAGCCTGCGACCGGCGGCGCCCGTGAGGATCGAGGAGAGGGAAAGGCTCGCGTCTTCGGCCCCCCAGAGGGTGGCCGGGACGAGAAAAAGAATCACCGCCAAGGCCGAAGTGGACCGTCTCAAGCGCGCCTCTCGCGTCGTCTCGATGGCTGCAATATATGCCTTAACCCCTTGCTGGTCAAGGAAATTGGCCTCTTCGGAGGTCTCCATGAGCGGGCCGGACACCGCGGGATCACGTCCGGGAAGAGCTTCATGCGGCTTCCGGTGCGGGTATAGAATGTTCGCCATCTCGGGGTCCTCCTGAACATGGCGCGAGCGCGACGGTGCCTGCGGGTGCTTCTGGGTCTGGTGCCGTGGGTCGTTCTCTCCTCCGGCTACGCGCAAACGACCGGGACGCTCCGCGGCCTGGTGACCGACCAGGCGGGGACGCCGCTCGCGGGCGCGCTCATCGCGGTGAGCAGCGAGACGCAGGCGGTGGCGGGACGCGGATCCGTGACCGACCAGGCGGGGATCTTCCAGATCCTGTTCCTCCCCCCGGGCGGGGACTACGCGGTCGTGATCTCGTTTCCCGGCTACGCGGCCGTGCGGCTGACGGATCTCGAGGTCACCACGGGGGGGGTGGCGACGGTGCGGGTGGCGCTGCAGCCGGAAACATCGGTGCGCCAGCGCGTGGAGGTGCGGGCGCGGCCGCAGGTGGTGTCCCTGGAGGAGACCACCACGCAGACGCGCTTCGACTCCGAGTTCATCGAGGCGCTGCCCCTGCTGGGGCGGAACTATCAGGACCTCCTCTCGCTCGCTCCGGGGGTGAGCGACCCGGACGGCGACGGAAATCCGAACATCCACGGGGCGCGCGACACCGACGTCATCACCCTCGTCGACGGCGTGTCGACCACCGACCCTCTGACGGGAAAGATCGGGGCGCAGCTCAATATCGAATCGATCCAGGAGATCGAGGTGAAGACCTCCGGCGCGACGGCGGAGTTCAGCCGCGCGCAGGGGGGGTTCGCGAACATCATCACGAAGTCGGGGGGGAACGAGTTCCAGGGGACGCTCAAGTTCTTCTGGAGGGGCTCGTTCCTGGACGGGGACGGGGCGGGAATCGACGACCCGGCCCTGCACGGCGGGGTGGGTGAGCGCGGGCTGCGCGACCTGCGTTTCAACGACGTCCTGCCCTTCCTGTCGTTCGAAGGGCCGATCGCGCGGGATCGCGCCTGGTTCTACATGGCGCACGAGTACGTCCGCACGGAGGAGCCGGTCAACGCGCTGAGCCAGGCCTTCGTGACGGGAGTGCGGGAGTTCCGGGAGTTCGTGAAGCTGACCTGGCAGCCGGCACAAAACACCCGCCTCGCGCTGTCGCTCAACTACGATCCCCAGAAGTTCCTGAACCAGGGGCTGAACAGCCTGATCCGCGAGGAGAGCGGCTTCACGACGCGCCAGGGAGGGCCGATCCTGACGCTGAAGGCGACTTCCGTGCTCAACCCCCTGGTGGCGCTCGAGACGTCGGCGTCGAGCTTCGACGAAAGGCCGGCCCGGGTCCCCACGCTCAATCCCGACACCAACCACAACGGGATCCTGTACGAGGACCGCAACCAGAACGGCTTCTTCGAGGCTTCCGAGCGCGATCCCGGCGAGGATTACGACGTGGACGGCCGCTTCGACGTCTTCGAGCGGGACCTCAACCACAACGGCATCGTCGATCCGGAGGAGGACCTCGACAAGGATCATCGGTTCACGCCGACGGGGATCGGCGGCCAGCCGGGCGGGTGCGAGGGGAGGCTCCGCGAGGACCAGGACTGCGACGGCGTGCTCGATTTCGTGAACGAGGATCAGAACCACAACGGCCGCCTCGATCCCGGCGAGGACATCGACGGCGACGGGCGCCTCGATCTGGGGACCGAGGACCGGAACCACAACCAGAGACTCGACGACACCCCCTTCCCGACGTCCCTCTACCCGTACGGCGAGCTGACGCCGCAGCCTTCCGACCGTGACTACACCATCGATCAGACGACGCGCATCACGAGCGGGCCGTTCTACGAGGACTACTCGGATCGCCGCCGGCGCTTCACCTTCCGGCAGGACCTGAGCGCCAGCGTCCCGGACTACTGGGGGAGCCACGACCTGAAGCTCGGGGTGGTCTTCGAGCGGGAGAGCTTCGACCGACTGACCGAGTCGCGCGGGATCCTGGCGCCGTTCATCCCTCCGAAGAGGCTCGGCTCCCCCACGATCCGGGCGCTCATACCGGCGGAGAGCGACGTCGAAAACAGCGCGACCGGGGTGACGGGCGGGGTCTACGTCCAGGAGTCCTACAAACCGTTTCCGAACCTCAGTATCGGCGTGGGGCTGCGCTTCGATCGCGAGCGGATCGACAGCTTCGGCTATGCCCCCTTCGACCCGGCCGCCGAGCGGGCCTCGTACGATCGGCTGGCCGTCCTGGCCGGGGCCGAGAAGGGCAAGAACGACTTCCAGGAAGGGAACAACGACGGTCTCATGAATATGGGGATCCTGGGCGATCCGCTGTTCTTCGGTGGCGGCCGGAGCATCGAGACGAACGCCGGGTTCCTCGTGGGCCCGCTGCGCAACGCCGCGCTGGCGCGCATGACGCGCCACCACATCGAGACCACCCTCGCCTCGGACCTCCTCAGGTCGATCCTGCCGGCGTCCGCGCGCGGCGCGAACGGGGAGTTCGACCCCAAGACGCTGGTGGCGATCGGCGTGCGCCCGCAGCAGGAGGAGCCGTTCGCCCTGACCAACAACAACCTCGCTCCGCGACTCTCGGTCTCGTGGGACCCCTGGTCGAACGGGCGCAGCAAGCTGTTCGCGACCTGGGGGCGCTATTACGACCGCCTCTTCCTGAGCACCGTCGTGGGCGAGGAGGGGCCGGATCTCGTCAACCGCTACTACGCCCTCGACGGCGACGGCGTGACCGGCGCCGGCCTGCCCGACCATCAGATCGGAGGCATCATCTCCAAGGCCCCTCCCTCGACGACCCAGGTCGACCGCGGGCTCGAGACGCCCTTCAGCGACGAGCTGACCTTCGGTCTCGAGAGGGAGATCGCCCCCGAGTTGGCCGTGTCGCTCACCTACGTGAACCGCCGCTTCCGGAGGCAGCTCCAGGACATCGACATCAACCACACCCTGCGTCTCGACCCGGTGACCGGCCGGCCGCGCGACGACTTCGGGATCATGGACCAGGGCGCGGCGCCGGGAGGCGGCATCGTGCGCGAGCCGGACGGCCGCCCCGACCTCTACATCCAGAACTTCTTCTTCAACCAGGTCCTGAGGATCGGCAACTTCAACGAGGCGCGCTACCACGCGATCGAGCTGGAGTTGCTGCGCCGCCTGGCGCGCCGCTGGCAGCTGCAGGCCTCCTACACCTATTCGCGCGCCGTCGGCGCCGCCGAGGATTTCCAGTCGCGCCTCGGCAACGACCCCTCCACGGTGGTGTCGGAGTTCGGGTACCTGGACTACGACCAGCGGCACGTCGTGAAGCTCAACGCGATGGTCTTCCTGCCCCACGACTGGCAGCTCGGCGTGGCGGCCTCCTGGGCCTCCGGGCTGCCGTACTCGATCGTGTCGCGCTTCTTCTCCCTGGACAACGTCGACTACGTGCAGTTCCGGACGCTCTACGGGCAGACGGTGCCGGTGCACGCGGGCTACGTCTTCAAGACGGTGCGGCGCAACAGCCTGAGGAATCCTGCCCAGTACGACGTGAACCTGCGGGCGAAGAAGGCCTTCGTCCTGGGGCGGAAGGCGGCCTCGCTCTTCGTCGAGGTGTTCAATCTGCTCAACACGGACGATCTCCGGATCTTCACTTACGATCCGAGCGCGCAGGTCCGCTTCGATCCGGCCGACCCCGCGTCGGGAACGGCGCTGCAGATCGACGCCCAGCGCCGCTTCGGCCGGAGGTTCCAGATCGGCTTCCAGTTCGACTTCTAAGGTGCGGCGCGGCCGCTCGCGATCCCGGCGGAAGGTATCGCGCGCGCTATAATCGCGCCGACGGGAGCGCGGGGATCGGGTGCTGGAGCTCGGGACGCCCCTCGGGGATCTGAAAGGAATCGGCCCGCGCCGGGCCGAGGCCCTGGAGGCCGACGGCCTCCGCACCGTGGAGGATGTCCTCTTCCACCTGCCGTTCCGCTACGAGGACCGAAGCCGCTTCCTGCCGATCGCCTCCCTGGTCCCCGGCCTGAAGGGGACGGTGCGCGCCCGCGTGGTCACGGCCGCCCTGCGGCGGACGCGAACGCGCGGCTTCTCCATTTTCGAGGCGCTGTTCGAGGATGACAGCGGATCGATCCGCGCCATCTTCTTTAATCAACCCTACCTGAGGACGCTGCTCGTCCCCGGGCGCCGGGTGATCCTCTATGGGGGGGCGACGCCGTCACGCTTCGGCCGCCGCGGCCTCGTGCTGGAGAGCCCGCAATTCGAGCTCCTGGCGGAGAACGACCCGGAGACGATTCACACGGGCCGCGTGGTCCCGATCTACCCGCGCCTCCCGGGCCTTTCCTCCCGCGCCATCCGCTCCCTGATCCACGCCGTGCTGAAGGCGCTTCCCCCGGCGCTCCCCGATCCGCTCCCTCCCGGCCTGGCGCAGGCGCGCGGCCTCCTGCCGCGCCGCCAGGCGCTCGCCCTGGCGCACTTCCCGGAGGACGGCGTCGATCCGCTGGATCTCCAGGCGGCGCGTTCGCCCGCGCACCGCCGTCTGATCTTCGAGGAGTTCTTCTTCCTGCAGCTCGGCTTCGCCCTGGCTCGGCGCGAGCACGAGGCGCAGAAGCGGCCGGGCGGCGCGCTGCGCGTGGACGACGCGATCCGCGGCCGCCTCCGTGCGGTGCTGCCCTTCCGCCTGACGGCGGCGCAGCGCAGGGTCCTGAAGGAGATCGTCGACGATCTCGTGTCATCGCGCCCGATGAACCGCCTGCTGCAGGGAGACGTCGGATCGGGCAAGACCATGGTGGCGCTGCTGGCCGCCCTGCTGGTGGTGGAGAACGGAGGGCAGGTCGCCTTCATGGCGCCGACCGAGATCCTGGCGGAGCAGCACCATCGGACGTTCCACCGTCTCCTGCGAGGGAAGGGATACGTCGTCGGACTCCTGACGGCCGGCGTGCAGGGGGCGGCCCGTCGCCAGATCCTGAACGGGCTGCGCGCCGGCGCCCTCCCGATCCTGGTCGGCACGCACGCCCTCGTCGAGGAGGAGGTGCGCTTTCGGGCGCTGCGTCTGGCGGTGATCGACGAGCAGCACCGTTTCGGCGTGGCGCAGCGGGCCCGCCTGAGGTCCAAGGGGGAGGCGCCGGACGTGCTGGTGATGACCGCGACGCCGATCCCGCGCACCCTGGCGCTCACGGTCTACGGCGATCTCGATCTCTCGGTGATCGACGAGATGCCTCCGGGCCGCCGCCCGATCAAGACCGTCGTGCGAGGGGAGGAGGCGCGGCGCAAGGTCTACGACTTCCTGCGGGCGCAGATCGCCCTCGGACGCCAGGCCTACGTCGTCTATCCGCTCGTGGAGGAGTCGGAGAAAAGCGAGCTCAAGGCGGCGGTCGACATGGCCGGTCGGCTGCGGAGGGAGGTCTTCCCGGACCTCGAGGTCGGCCTCCTGCACGGTCGGATGCATTCCGAGGAGCGGGAGGCCGTGATGGCCGACTTCGCCGCCGGCCGGCTGCCGCTGCTGGTCGCCACCAGCGTCGTCGAGGTCGGCATCGACGTCCCGAACGCCACCGTCATGGTGATCGAGCAGGCGGAGCGCTTCGGCCTGTCGCAGCTCCACCAGCTCCGGGGCCGGGTGGGGCGGGGGGCGCACGAGTCGTTCTGCATCCTGTTGGCGGGCGCCGGGGGCACCGAGGAGGCACGGCGCCGGCTGGAGGTGCTGTGCTCCACGCACGACGGCTTCGCGATCGCGCGGGAGGACCTGGCGATGCGCGGCCCGGGGGAGTTCCTCGGCACGCGGCAATCGGGGATCCCGGACCTGCGCGTGGGCGACATCCTCCGGGACCACGACATCCTGGAGGACGCGCGCCGCGAGGCGTTCGCCGCCGCGGCGGCGCTCGACCGCGGGCCGCGACCACGCGACCTCCTGCTGCACCTGGAGCGGCGCTGGTCGGGGCGCCTGGGGCGGATCGAGATCGGCTAGGCGCCCGTGCGAGCGGGCTCCTGCGCCAGCCGGCCGGCGCGGGCCAGTCCGCGGAGGAAGGCGAAGGTCCTCTCCGCCGTGCCATCCGGCGCCGCCTCCAGGTCGCGATAGGCGCGCGCAAGATCCTCCGGGCGATCGATGTCGAACCAGGGTGGCAGGAGGGACGCCCGGAGGCCGGCGCGCTCGATCGCCGCAAGAGTCGCCTCCATCACGCGCTCCGTGCCCCACGGGATGCCGGCGAACAGGTCCGGCAGGGGCCGCGTCGCGCCAATCAGGTAGTAGCCCCCGTCCTCGGCCGGCCCCAGGACGACCTCCGTGCCGGACTCCAGGATCGCGAAGGCCGACCGCAGGCGCTCCATCGGAAGCGTCGGGCTGTCGGACCCGAAGACGACGGCGCCCGGACGCGCCCGCCGTCTCAGGATCCCGTCGAAGGTGTCACGCAGGCGCTCGCCCAGGTCCGCGCCCCGCTGCGGCAGGAGGAGCAGGCCGGCGGTCGCCTCCTCGAGGGCGGTGCCGCGCGGATCGGACGGGGCCGGGCGCCCCGGAGCGCCGGCGCGCTCGGGGTCGCCGAGGGCCAGCGCCGGGAGCGCGCCGATGTCCTTCGCGGCGCGGCGCAGGAGCCGGAGGCTGTCCATGAGGAGGGCGCGGTGGAACTCGAGCGCCTCCTCGGGGTCGAGACCGGGGACGAGGCGGGTCTTGACGGCGCCGAGGCGTGGCGCGCGCGCGTACAGCACCAGGACCGGGCGATCGGCGGCGGCGCTCCGCCGGAGCGGATCGATCAGTGCGGCAGCCAGCGGAGGTGCGTGGTGGCGTCGGGGACGAGGCCGACGTAGAGGATCGCCGAGAGGAGGAGCGGGCTCATGACGATCAGCATGAGGGCGTACTTCTCGAACTTCAGATGCATGAAATAGGCCGCCACCAGGGCGGCCTTGGCGAGGGCGAGGGCGCACAGGGAGATCACCATGACGACCTTCGGCAGGTGCAGGTACACGACCGCGAGCTCGACGACCGTCAGGATCAGGAGCGCCAGCCAGACTCCCCAGTAGTTCGGTTCCGCGTGATCGTTCGTCGTGCTCGACACCGTCTCCCCCCTCCGCAGCGCCTCAGATCAGGTAGACGAACGTGAAGACCAGGATCCAGATCAGATCGACGAAATGCCAGTAGAGCCCGGCGATCTCCACCGGGCTGTTGTGCTCCTTCGTGTAGCCGCCGCGCGCCCCCTTGATCGCGATGCAGCTCAGGTAGATGACGCCGGACAGCACGTGGCATCCGTGGAAGCCGGTCAGGATGAAGAAGGTCGCCCCGAACAGGCTCTTCTGGATCGTGAGCCCCTCGTGCACGATCAGGTGGGTCCACTCGTAGGCCTGGATCCCGAGGAAGGCGCAGCCTCCGGCGATCGTGCCGAGCAGGAAGAGGACGAGCCCGCGGCGGTCGCCGCGCTTGATCGCCGACAGCGCCTTGACCATCGTCACGCTGCTGCAGATCAGGATGAAGGTGTTGAGCGCGGTGAGCGGAACGCCCAGGACGCTCGAGGGGACCGGCCAGGTCGGGTCGAACATCCGCACGGAGCCGTAGGCGGCGAGCAGGCCGACGAACGACATGGCGTCCGAGCAGAGGAAGACCCACATCATCAGCTTGCCCCATCCCGGAGTGAGGGGCGACTCGTAGCTCTCGCTGTGGCTCATGATGGCGACGTGTGCCATGCCTTCGGATCCTCCCGAAAAGGGGCAAAGAGTAGCACAACCACCCGGGCCCGAGGCAAGATCCCCGCGAGCCGGGGAGGCCTCGCCCCGGGCGCCCTCAGCGGGGGAGAGGCCAGCGGTAGAGCATCACGTAGACCGCCACCCCGCTGACCGAGACGAACAGCCAGATCGGCAGCGTGACGCGGGCGACGGCGACGTGGCGGGGAAAATCGCCCCGCAGCGCCCGGGCCGCCGTGAGCAGGGCGAGAGGGACGACCGCGCCGGCCAACACGGTGTGCGGGATCAGGACGGCGAAGTAGACGACGCGGAGGAGACCGCCCCGCCGGAACGGGACCGAGCCGACGTGCGCGTGATAGTAGAGGTAGCTGGAGAGGAACAGCGTCGACGTCAGGAGCGCCGCCAGCATGCACGCCCGGTGCGCGCCGACCCGCCGCCGCCGGATGAAGGCGTACCCCAGCAGCAGGAGCACGGCGCGGCGACGCCGAACGCTACCGTCAGGCCGAGCGACAGCCCCGAGGGCGGCAGCCCCGCCGTCGCCGCGCCCCCGCCCGGGTACAGAACGCGGCGGAAGGCGGCCATGCCGTAGGTCAGTGGATCGCAGGCCATCAGGACCCGCAGCCAGGACGGGGCGCCCGCGGCGGGAAAGAACGAGCCGGAGAGGAGCCAGAGCGGCATCAGCAGGACGGTCATGACGGCGTGAAACCCCTGCGTCGAGTCCAGCCGCCAGGCGATGCAGAACGACAGGGCGGTCAGGCCGAAGGCCACGATCAGGAGCACCGCCAGCCCGGCGCCGAGCGACGCGATGGACAACGGGATCCCGACCAGCGGAGCGCAGAGCAGCACCAGCCCTCCCTGCCCGAGGGCCAGGACGGTGCCGCCCAGGACCTTGCCGAGGACGAGGCTCGAGCGGGGGATCGGCGCGACCAGGACGCCCTGCAGGAACCCCTCCCGGCGGTCCTCGATCAGCGAGATGGTCGAGAAGATCGCGGTGAAGAGGAGGATCAGGACGACGGTCCCCGGGAAGAAGTACTCGCCGTAGCCGATGGCGCCGGACCCCCCCGGAGGGCGGAACGAGGCCCGCAGCCCTGCACCGAACAGGGCCCAGAAGAGGATCGGCTGCGCCAGCGCCCCGAAAACCCGGTGCCGCTCGCGCAGGAAGCGCAGCACCTCGCGCCACAGGAGCGTGCCCGCCGCGAGGAGCGCGCGCGTCACGCCTCCTCCTCGCCCCAGAAGCGGTGGCCGGTCTTGTGGATGAAGACGTCGAGGAGGGTCGGGTGGCCGATCGTGATGGAATCGATCCGGCCCGGGAAGGCGTCGACGAGAGCCGGAATCAGCTCGTGCCCGCGCGGCCTCTCCAGACGGACGGTGCCGCCGAAGACCGAGACCGGCGCCCCGAAGCGCCTCTCGACATCCCCCCGCAGGCCGGCCGGGTCGGGAGTGGCGATCGCGATCACGTCACCGCCGATCTCCGCCTTGAGGGCGCGGGGAGCGCCGCAGGCGACGATCGTCCCCTGGCTCAGGATCGCGATGCGGTCGCAGCGCTCCGCCTCCTCCATGAGGTGCGTGGTGAGCAGGACCGTCACGCCGTGGCGGGACCGCAGATCGAGGAGATGCTCCCAGAGGTCGTTCCGGGCCCCGGGGTCGAGCCCCGTCGAGGGCTCGTCGAGCAGCAGGAGGCGCGGGCGGTGGAGGAGCCCCTTCGCGATCTCGGCGCGGCGCATCAGGCCCCCCGAAAGGTCCTCGACGCGGTCCTCCGCGCGGTCCACGAGCCGCACCCGCCGCAGCATCTCCTCGATCGACTCCCGGAGCGGCGCCCCGCGAAGGCCGTAGAGCCGGCCCTGCGTCGTCAGGTTCTCGCGCACCGTCAGCTTGCGATCGAGCGCGGGGGACTGGAAGACGACCCCGATTCCCGCCCGCACCCGGGACGCCTCGCGCGCCACGTCGTGGCCGAGCACCGCGGCCCGACCCGCGGTGGGGCGCAGCAGCGTGGAGAGGATCCGGAAGACGGTCGTCTTGCCGCCTCCGTTCGGCCCGAGGAGGGCGAAGATCTCGCCGGAGGCGACGCCGAAGTCGACGCCGCGGAGCGCCCTGCGGGCGCCGTAGTCGTGAACGAGTCGCTCCACCTGGACGACGGGCTGCGCGGTCATCGGGGGCGCGATCATACACTCTGGCGCGCTTGACTTGTCACCCCGCGCTCGCGTATAAATCCGCGTCTTGGAAAAGGGATCCCAATGCCCTCATGGCTGGCGCTCCCCGAAGGCGTCTCAACGTACAGCCCCGACGTCGATCATCTTTTCTACCTGATCCTCTGGGTGACGGGCGTGGCGTTCGTCGCGACCGAGACCGTCCTGTTCCTCTTCGCCTTCCTCTACCGGCGGCGCGATGGGGTGCGTGCGACTTACACGCACGGGCACTCCCGGCTCGAGGTGGTCTGGACCGTCGTGCCCGCCGTCCTGCTCGTGTTCCTGGCGGTCGCCAGCCGCAGCACCTGGGTCAACATCAAGGGTCACATCCCGAAGACCGACGAGGAGGTGGTGGTCACCGCCTCGCAGTTCAACTGGGAGATCCGCTACCGCGGGGCCGACGGGGCGTTCGACACGCCTGACGACATCGTTACGTCCAACGACATGCACCTGCCGGTCGGCGAGCCGGTCCGCATCCACCTGCGATCCAAGGACGTCATCCACAGCTTTTTCCTGCCGCAGTTCCGCCTCAAGCAGGACGCCGTGCCCGGCGTAACCATCGATGTCTGGCTCCAGGCGACCCGGACCGGCGCCTTCGAGATCGCCTGCGCCGAGCTCTGCGGCTTCGGCCACTCGACGATGCGCGGCATGCTGACCGTCCACGAGCCGGCGGAGTACCGCACCTGGCTGCAGAACGCCCAGGCCGCCGCGGCGCAGGCGGCCGCCGGCGCCGCCGCCCCCGCGGAGAGGCCGCCCGCGTGACCCCGGAGACCGCCACGATGCCGGAACACGAGACCCCGTTCATCAGGAAGTATGTCTTCTCACTCGATCACAAGATCATCGGCCTGCAGTTCTTTTTCCTGAGCCTCCTGTTCATGGCGGTCGGCGGGATCCTGGCCATGATGGTCCGCTGGCAGCTCGGGTTCCCCGACAAGGCGATGCCGTTCGGCACCCTCTTCCCGGAGAACCTGATGCCGGAGGGGCACATGGACCCGGCGTTCTACAACCAGGTGTTCAGCATGCACGGGTCGATCATGATCTTCCTGGTGATCATCCCGATCCTCACCGGCGCCTTCGGGAACTTCCTGATCCCCCTGATGATCGGCGCGCGGGACATGGCCTTCCCGAGGCTCAACATGCTGTCGTTCTGGGTGGGAGCGACCGGCGGCGTGATCATGGCCTCGTCGTTTTTCGTGGCCAACGGCCCGGCGGCGACCGGCTGGACCGCCTACCCTCCGCTGAGCGCGGTCAACGACTACACCGGCGTGACGCGCGGGCAGACGCTCTGGGTGGTCGCGCTGCTCTTCATCGGCACCGCCTCGATCATGGGAGCGGTCAACTACATCACCACGATCGTCAACCAGCGCGCCCCGGGCATGCATTTCTTCCGGCTGCCGCTCACGCTGTGGGCCCTCTTCATCACCTCGGTCCTGCAGCTCATGGCGACCCCGGTCCTGGCCTCGGCGCTCGGCATGCTGCTCTTCGACCGGACGCTCGGAACGCACTTCTTCGCACCCGCCGGAGGGGGCCAGGTGCTCCTCTGGCAGCATCTTTTCTGGTTCTACTCGCACCCGGCCGTCTACATCATGATCCTGCCGGCGATGGGCTTCGTATCGGACATCCTCTCGACTTTCGCGCGCAAACCGATCTTCGGCTACAAGGCGATGGTCTTCTCGATCATGGGGATCGCGGGGCTCGGCTTCATCGTTTGGGGGCACCACATGTTCCAGAGCGGCATGAACCCTGCCCTCGGCAGCGCCTTCATGGCCTCCACCATGGTCATCGCGGTGCCCTCCGCCATCAAGACGTTCAACTGGCTCGGCACGCTCTGGCGGGGATCGATACGCTTCTCGGCGGCGATGCTGCACGCCCTCGCCTTCGTGTCCTCGTTCATCATCGGCGGGCTGAGCGGCGTCTTCATGGCCTCCACGCCGGTCGACATCTTCATCCACGACACCTACTTCATCGTGGCGCACCTGCACTACGTCCTGTTCGGGGGAAGCCTGTTCGGCGTGTTCGCCGCCATCCACTACTGGTTCCCCAAGATGTTCGGACGCATGCTGAACGAGACCCTCGGCCGGATCCACTTCACGCTGACCTTCGTCTTCTTCAACCTGACCTTCTTCCCGATGCACATCCTCGGGATGGGCGGGCACATGCGCCGTATCTACGACCCGACCCTGTACGACTTCCTGAAGCCGCTGCAGCCGATCAACGAGTTCATCTCCATCAGCGCCTTCATCCTCGGGGCGTCGCAGATCCTCTTCGTGGTCAACTTCGTCTGGAGCCTATTCGCCGGGAAGAAGGCCGAGCGCAACCCCTGGCACGCCAACACGCTGGAGTGGTCCGCCGCCTCACCCCCGCCGCACGGCAACTGGGGGGAGACGGTGCCGACCGTCTACCGGGGCCCGTACGAGTTCAGCCTCCCGGGCGAGGCGGAGGACTACCTTCCGCAGGATCGCCCGGGGGCCGAAATCCCGCATCCGTCCCGACCCTCCGTCCTGACGCCGGCGCGCGCCTGAGGGGCCGGGGTCGGGAGATGCCCGTGCCCGATCGCATTCCTGGCCGTGACCCGAGCCTCGCGTCCGAGCGCTCGAGGCACCGCCTCGCCGTCGCGCTGGCGTGCGGCACCGTCGTCCTGCTCGCGGCCGGCGGGCTGGTCACCAGCACCGGATCGGGGCTGGCGGTCCCGGACTGGCCGCTCTCATTCGGTCGCGTCTTCCCGCCTCTGGTCGGCGGGGTGCTCTACGAGCACGGCCATCGTCTCGTCGCCGCCTCGGTCGGTCTGCTGACCATGATCGTGGCGGTCTGGCTCCTCGCCCGGGAGAGGCGCGCGTGGGTGAGGCGCCTGGCTCTGGCCGCCGCCGGCGTGGTCCTGGCGCAGGGGATCCTCGGAGGCGTGACGGTCCTCCTGCGACTGCCGACCGCGGTCTCGGTGGCGCACGCCTGCCTCGCCCAGGGCTTCTTCGGCCTGACCGTCCTCCTCGGACTGGCCACCTCGCCCCGGTTCTCCGCCCGGGATCCGGACCCGCTGACCGAGCCGGCGCCGCCGCTCTGGGCGATCGCGGGGTCGGCGACCGCCCTGGTGTATGGTCAGTTGATCCTCGGGGCGATCATGCGTCACACAGGAGCGGGGCTGGCGATCCCGGACGTGCCGCTGGCGTTCGGCAGGATCGTCCCGCCGTTCCTGTCGTTCGAGATCGCGATCCACTTCGCCCACCGGGTGGGCGCGCTGGTCGTGGCCTCGCTGGTGGTCTGGGCGGCCGGCAGGGTGCTGCGCCTGCACCGGGTCAGGAGCGAGCTGACCCGGCCGGCTTTCCTGGCCCTGGCGCTGGTCGCGCTGCAGATCCTCCTCGGGGCGGCGGCGGTGGCCACGCGCCTCGCGGTCCTGCCGGCCACCGCCCACGTGGTGACCGGCGCGCTCCTTCTCGCCGCCTGCCTGGTGCTGACCGTGCGCGCGGCACGGGCGCGATCGCCCCGCCCGCGCGCGCTGCCGCTTCCATCCCCCGCGGGAGAGGCGGCATGAGCCGCGGGCACGGCGAGCTGGCCGCCGCGGACACGGAGACCTCCGGCGAAGCGATCGCGCCGCGGAGCGCGGCCTCGTGCCTGGGCGATTATCTTGAGCTGACCAAGCCGCGCGTCACCACCCTCGTGGTGACCACGACGGCCGTCGGGTTCGTCGTCGGATCGCGGGGCCGGCTCGACCTGCCGCTCCTCCTGAGCACGATCGTGGGGACGCTCCTCGTGGCGGCAGGAACGAGCGCCTTCAACCAGTATATCGAGCGCGAGGAGGACGGCCGGATGCTGCGGACGCGGAGGCGGCCGCTTCCGGCGGGACGCCTGGCTCCGCTCCCGGCCTTCCTGTTCGCCCTCGCGGCCTCGGCGGCGGGGTTGCTCCATCTCCTGATCGCCGTCAACCCGGTGACCGCCCTCCTGGCGGCGCTGACCCTGTCGATCTACCTCTTCGTCTACACGCCTCTCAAGAGGATCTCCTCCCTGTGCACCCTGGTGGGGGCGATCCCCGGCGCGCTGCCGGCGCTCATGGGATGGACCGCGTCGCAGGGGGAGATCGGCGCGGGCGGCCTGGCCCTCTTCGCCATCCTGTTCGTCTGGCAGGTGCCGCACTCGCTTGCCATCGCCTGGATGTACCGCGAGGACTACGCGCGCGGCGGCTTCGCCCTGCTGCCCGTCGTCGATCCGGAGGGGGGGAGCACCGGCCGGCAGATCGTGACCCACTCCCTGGTCCTCCTCCCGGTCAGCCTCGTCCCGACCATCCTCGGCATCGCGGGACCCCTCTACTTCTACGGCACGCTGCTGCTCGGCCTGGCCCTGATCGCCGTGGCGCTGCCGATCGCCCTCGACCGCACGACGCGCGCCGCGCGCCGGATGCTGCTCGCTTCGGTGATCTACCTGCCGATCCTCCTGGGCCTGATGGCGCTCGACAGGATCGCGCCTCCCCTGCGCTGATCCGGCCGCGATGGAGGGGGTGATGGCCGCCGCAGGGACGACGATCGAGAGGCCGACGGTCGAGGGCCCGTCGCCGGACAACTCCAGGTTCGCCACCCTGATCTTCCTGATGGCCGGGGTGATGCTCTTCGCCGGCCTCGTGGGCGCCTATCTCGTTCTGCGCTACGGGGGAAAGGGTTTCCCGGCTCCCGGCATGCCGCCCCTGCCGGTCGGCCTGGCCGGGTTCAATACCATCGTGATCGCCCTCTCGAGCCTGGCGCTGCGTCGCGCCGTCCGGTCCATGCGCGCTCTCGATGCCCTCGGCCTGCGGCGCGGCCTCTTCCTGTCGGCCGTCCTCGGGATGGCGTTCCTCGGGCTTCAGGTGATTCAGTGGAGGCGGCTCCTGGCGCTCGGGCTCAGCTTCGCCGGCACGACGTACGGCACGACCTTCTACGTCATCACGGGCGCGCACGCCGCGCACGCGCTGAGCGGCGTGATCTGGCTCCTGGCGATCGTCGTCCGTCAGCGGGAGGTCTGGGTCCCGGAGAGGCGGCGGCGGGGGATCGAGTCCTGCGCGCTCTACTGGCACTTCGTGGGATTGGTGTGGGGCGGCCTGTACCTGGTCCTCTATCTTCTATAATATGATGCGCGAAGCCGGGGGGACGCAGTGACGGGGAGTGCCGGACGGAGGAGGATCGTCGCGGGCGCCGCCGCGCTCGCATCCTGGCTCGCGGCGCCATCCCGCGCGCTCGCCCAGTGCGCCATGTGCGGCACGGCCATGGGGAGCAGCGGCTTCGCGCGCGGTTTCGCCATCAGCGTCCTCTTCCTCCTCTCGACCCTCCTGCTCGTGGTCCTGGCGTTCGTCGGCCTGGTGCTGACTCGCGCACGCTCGAGGGACGCAGGCCCCGACGCCGCGACGCCGGTCGCGCCGGCCGCCCCTGCGGTGTCCCGTTGGCGCTCGCTCCCGAGACCTCCCGTTTCCTGAGGCGGATCCTCTCCGTCCCGCTCCTCGTCCTGGGTGCCCTGGCCTGCGGCGACCGCGGGGCCGGTGGTCGAGAATCGACGGGGCCCGGCGCGGGCGGTCCGGCCGTCGGGGCCACCCTCCTGGGAAGCGACAGCGAGCGCTCGGGCGCCGCGGTCTACGAGCGCGAGAACTGCGCGCGCTGCCATTCGCAGCTCGACGGCCCGGCGGTCACGGGCCCCGTCCGGCTGCCGCTGCCGCAGGGGCGCCCGGTCTCGCGCGTCGGCCCCGACCTGGGCGCGGAGGGGCATCGCCGGAGCGACGACTGGCAGTATGCGCATCTCTACGCGCCCTCCGCGATCACGCCCGGCAGCCCGATGCCGGCGTCGCGCTCCCTCTTCAGGCCGGGGGCGCACGGCAGGCCGGAGCCGACCGTCGAGGCCGCCGATCTGGTCGCCTACCTGCAGGCGCTCGGGAGGGGGAGGAGGGACGTCTGGGCCGAGTTCCGCCGTTCCGAGCCGGAGGTGGCACCCCCGCCGGCCACGGGCCGCGCGCTCCTGGAGCGAGGCACGCTGCTCTACGCCGAGCTCTGCGCGTCCTGTCACGGCCTGTCGGGAGACGGCTGTGGCGAGGTGGCGCCGCTTCTCGCCATCCCGCCCCGCGATCTGACCGCGGCCCACTACCGGTTCAAGTCGACGCCGGGCGGGGAGCCTCCGGAGGACGGCGATCTCTACCGGATCCTGACCCTCGGCACCGGTCTGGGCTCGTCGATGCCTGCCTTCTACTGGCTGCCGCCCGAGGATCGCTGGGCCCTGGTCTCCAGGGTCAAGGACTTTTCCCCGCGCCTGCGGGAGACAGGCCTCCTCGCCTCCGCGGCGCGGCCCGAGGGCCCCGGGGCTGAAGGCCCGGCGGAGCAGGGGGGCGAGGCGGGCGCCCTCGCGCGGGGGCGCCGGTTGTGGGGCGACCTGGGCTGCGCCGGATGCCACGGCGCGGAAGGAAGGGGCATGGCGCGCGAGGAGGGTCCGTTCGTCTGGGCCGATCCCGACGGGGCCGCCGTGCCCGGTTCGGGGGACTTGACGCATGCCTGCGCGCTGCGCGGGGGGGCGTCGCCCCGCGCGATCGAGCGCGCGATCGTGGTGGGAGTGGGTCTGATGATGCCGGCCTACGGCGACGCGCTGGAGGGCGAAGAAGACCGCCGCGCCCTCCGGGCGTTCGTGCTCGCGCTCCAGGACGCTCCGGAGGGGCCGTGAGGCGGGAACCCGCCGCGACGGGGTCCTGGCGTCTCCGTTACTTCGCCGGGTAGACGAAGTCGGCGTTCACGGAGCCGGTGGCCGGCACGGTCACCTGCTTGGTCTGCTTTCCCAGCTTCTCGTGCCAGTACTCCACGGTGTAGGCGCCGGCCGGGACGTCGGCGATCTTGAACGACCCCGACTCGTCCGAGAGGGCGTAGTACGGGTGCCCCGCGACGATCACCCATCCCTGCATCCAGCTGTGCACGTCGCAGGTGATCTTCACGACGTCCGGCTTGTCGAATTTCTCGGTCATCACCTTCTTGAACTTCGGCTGCGCCTTGTTGAACGGCGTGTTGACCTGCGGCCAGGTGTGGATGTTGTGCAGGATCCCGTCGTCGTTCACGATGTCGACGGTCTGCCCGGCCGGGATGATCTGCACCCGCGGGACGAACTTGCAGCCGTTCTGATCGATCACCGGGTTCTTGGCCGCCGCGGCCATCTTCTTGCCGTCCTTCGGGTCGGTGACGCTGACCACGACGTTCTTGACTCCTTTGTCCGACCCGACCAGAAACGATCCCTCCACCTGGGGGGACTTGCCGCAGACCGCCTGATCCTTCGTGATCTGGATCGGGGCGGGGGTGGGGGCGTTCCCGGCGTACTTCACCTTCCCCACGATCTCCCCGCCGAAGGCCGGGGCCAGGGCCAGCGCCGTGAGGGCGGGGGCCAGAACCATGCTGGTGCGGATCGTCGTCATCGTCTTGGGCTCCTTTCGTATCATGATCCCACTCGCTCGGCCGTCCGGCAACCCTGCGCCCGCGACGGCTCCTGCCTCAGGGCTGCGCGCCCGCGATCCCGGTCCGCCTCGCCCCGAGGCTGAACACGTAGTCCCGCAGCGCCTCGATCTGCTTGTGGGGGTCGCCCCCGAGGACGTCGGGCGGCGCCGACCCTTTCGGGTCCTCGGGGTCGTAGTACGTCGGCATCTTCGTGCCCGGCATCAGCTTCTGCGGGTTCTCGATCCAGAGCGCGATCCACTCGGGGTTCAGGCGCTCGTGGGCCAGCGTCAGATCGGGAGCCCAGCCTTCGGGAGGGCCGGGCGGCTTCTGCGCCCCCTTCTGATGGCAATTCCAGCAGTTGAAGTAATCCGGGCCGAACATCTTGAGCGCGGCCTGCATCTCCGGCCCGGGCGGCGGCTGCTCGGCCAGGGTCTGGAAGGGGAAGCTCGACCGGTCCCTGGCGGCGAAGGAGTGCACCAGGGCGTTCGTCTCCTCGTCGGTGAAGCCGAAGGTCGGCATCCGGGCCGCGAGCCAGGGGCGGATCGGTGAGGGGGCCTTCAGGAAGTGGAACAGCCAGTTCGGCTGGACCTTGCTGCCCTCGCCCTCCAGGATGGGCGGCGCGAAGCTCGGCGCGATCATCCTGGCCTCCTCCTCGCTCTTTCCCTCCGACATCAGATTACGAGCGATGCTGTCGCGGATCGCCCCGCCGGCCCCGTCCACGATGTGGCAGCCCTGGCAGTTGTAGTCGCGCACCAGCCGGCGGCCGGCCTCCATGGCCTCGTCGCGTCCCGTCAGCCGCCGCACGCTCTCGAGCGGCATCCGCTCCTTGGTCAGCCCCTGAAGGACCATCGTGATCGCGGCCGCCTCCTCGTCGGTGAAGTCGAACTGCGGCATGCGCAGGCGGTCGTTGAACACCGCGACCTTGCCGCGATCGAACGAGCGCGGCTCCTTCAGCTTCTGGAGGAGCCAGGCCGGGGTCGTGTGCTCGATCCCGACGTATCCGAAGTAGAGCAGGTCGGTGTGCTTGCTCCCTTCCTCGGAGAGCTCCACGCCGATCGGAGGGGTCGTCTCGAAGCCGGGGACCAGATGGCAGCCGAAGCAGCCGTAGCGGGCGATCGTTCTCTCGCCGAGCATCGCGTCCTGCTGCCGGCCGCTCATGGCGTCGAGCTTGGCCGTGGCGTCTTCCGGCGGCATGCGCTGCGACAGGTAGACCATGAGGGCCCGGCGGCGCGCCTCGGGCTGAGGCTGCGGGGCGGCGGCCCGCTCGGACGGCGCGCTGTCGTCTCGGAGCGACGACAGATAGGCGGTGATGTCGAGGGCCTCCTGGTCGGTGAGACGGAGGCTCGGCATGCGGGTCTCCGGGTTGTACGCCTTGGGGTTCCGGATCCAGCCGTAGATCCATTCCGGGCGCGCCTTGCTCCCGATCCGCGACAGGTCCGGGCCGAAGCGGCGCTGCCAGGAGATCGGATCGGGAGCCGTGCGCGCGTCGCGGGCCTTGAGCGCCTGGGGCGCGGCCTCGTTCCTCTCGATCGCATGGCAGCCCATGCATCCGACCGTGGTCACGAGCCGCTCTCCGCGACGCGCGTCGCCGCGCCCGGGCAGGGGCGGGTACGAGATCCTCTGGGCGTGGTCCGACAGGTAGGCGACGATCCCAAGGATCTCGGCGTCCTCGCGCGCCCCATCGTCCGCGCCCCGCTGGTTCTCCAGACCGAAGATGCGCGGCATCTTGGTGCTCGGCCGGAACGCCTTCGGGTTCTTGATCCAGCGGGCCATCCACTCGGGCGTCGTCTTGGAGGTGATGCGCGTCAGAGGCGGGCCGATCTTCCGCAGGCCGGTGAAGCCGCGCATCTTGTGGCAGCCGTGGCAGCCGTAGCGTTCGACCAGCGCGATACCGCGGTTCAGATGAAGCGCCTCCGGCACCGTGACGACGCCCTGGTGGCACTTCAGGCAGCCGGCCTCGACGCGGCTCCTGGCCAGCATCGGGACGTCCCAGAGGTGGTCGCGCTCCCAGCCGTAACGGCGCTCCCAGGATTCCTTCTGCTCCGGCGTGTCGGGCGTGTGGGCGGCGTAGGTGAACTCCACGGCCCGGTCCCGCCCGGCATGGCACGGAGTGCAGCCGAAGCGGTCGAGCGGGTGGGGCGAGGAGCCGCCCACGAAGAGGTCGATGCGCGGGTGCGTCCGGAACGGCTGGTCGGCGTCCTCGAACCCCTTGCGATCCGCCGCCAGGTGGCAGGTCTGGCAGCGATCGGCGCGCGGGATGCTCGTGAAGTTGATGTCGATCGGCATGGTGTTGAGGACCACCTGCTGCACCTTGAGCGAGGGGGCGACGAAGTCCAGGAGAGGGGCGTTCAGGAGGTCGATCGCCAGGCGCATCAGGCCGGCCGGGGCGACCTTCGCGAGCTTTTTCTCCAGGCGCGCGATCCCCGCCCGCAGCTCGTCGATCCGCTTCTGCGCCGCCTCGCTCGTCCCGGTGATCCCGCGGGTCCTCGCCTCGACCTCCGCCTTCGCCTTCTCCTCCTCCTGCAGCCGCACCCGCAGCTCCTCGAGCCGCCGGTCGAGCGCCTCCATCTCCTTCTGCAAGGCCGGGGCGGAGGACGAGCTGTGAGCCTGGGCCTCCTCGTAATCGAACCGCTTGGCGTCGTACGTCGACTTCGTGGTGCGGTAGGCGAGGTCGTCCCGGTAGTTCTCGGCGGCGATCGCCTTCAGGCGGGCCCCCTCCGAGGCCAGATCGGTCATGTGCTGAGCGATCATGGCCTGCGCCCCGGCCAGCTCGTCCCTGAGGCGCTTCAGCTCGTCCTGGTTGACCTTCTCCTCCTCCGCCTTGATCGCCGCCCGTGTCCGCTCGGCGTCGATCCGCGTGAAGGCGACCTGGTACCCCTTCCAGCCGCGGGCATAGTCGTCGTACACCATCCAGACGAGAACCAGGAGCAGCCCGACGCTGCTGATCGCGAAGAGCAGGTTCAGACCGCTGATCTTTCTCAGGTACTCGTCGAAGGTCTTCGGCACGGACGCCTCGGCGGGGAGGGGAGCCCCCGTCCTCCGTCAGATGTTGAAGAAGATCTCCGGAATGGTGACGACGTAGTGCAGGTTGAACATCCAGCGCAGCATCATCTTGATCGGCAGGCTCAGCATGGTGAGCAGCAGGAACACCATGGTGTGGAAGCGCGCCGGGCCCATCTTCTCGTAGAACCCCTTCATCCAGCGCTTCGCCAGGAGCGGGGGCAGGGCGAGGAAGTACACCAGCACGAGGACGATGCCGAAGCCCTCGCGGACCAGCGGGTTCCTGGGCAGCCCGGTGCGGAACATCTTCACCCAGATGATCTGCGACAGGTCGATGTTGATGAGGGGGACCAGCTTGTGGACGTCCCATGCCTCGAAGGGCCCGAAGAAGTTCTGGTTCGGCCCGCGCAGGAATGTGCCGATGATGATCAGCCAGACCCACAGGACGACGAAGCCGAAGAGGAAGAGGGCGATTTCGAGCCGCCGAGACTTGAAGCTGTAGTAGCCGTTCCCCTTCGGGTTGGTGTCGATGTACGGGATGGCGCACAGCCCGACGATGATCAGGCCCGGCAGGAGGACCCCGGCGATCCAGGGATCGTAGTAGACCAGCATCTCCTGGAGCCCCAGGAAGTACCAGGGCGCTTTGCTCGGGTTGGGGGTCTTGGATGGGTTGGCCGGCTGCTCGATCGGGGCCTTGAGGTAGATCGACCAGACGATCAGGAAGATCGTCCAGAGGATCATGCAGAGGAACTCCGTGTAGACCAGGTCGGGCCAGACCATCACCTTGCCGTCGCCGGTCTCGCGCTTCTCGATGAGCGGCTGGCCGGCCTCCGTCAGGCGGTCGTTCTCCCGCCCCTGCAAGAGGGCGAACCAGACGAAGAACGCGACCAGCAGGATCATGGCGGCGATCGGGACGTTGTCCGGCTTACCCACGATCAGGATGAAGTTGTGGTCGAAGCAGGAGATCGCGAAGAGGACGCCGACGACGGCGAACACCATCGCCCCGACCCTGGGGCGGTAGATGGCCGCGAGGGGCCGGGTCAGCCGGCGTGCCCAGGCCGGTCCCAGCTCGCCGGGGAAGACGACGGCCAGGAAGGTGAGGACCGTCAGCACGAAGAAGCGGGGCGGAGCGGACAGCCAGTTGACGATCTCTCTGAGGCGGTCGAGGACGACCATCGCCGCGGCGCTCCTACACCGGTCCGGAGACGCCGCCGTCCTTGCGGACGCGCCAGAAGTGCAAGGCCATCAGGATGGTGGCCACGACGGGGATCCCGACGCAGTGCAGGACATAGAAGCGGAGGAGCGCGCCGGCGCCGACGAAGCGCCCCGCGAGCAGCGCGAAGCGGGCGTCGTCCCCCGCGTGCACGAGCGAGATGTCGCCCAGCTTCAACAGGCTCGAGCCGGGCCCCTCGTGGCCGAGCAGCGGCGTGGCGCGCGCCATGTTGGAACCGACGGTGACGGCCCACATCGCCAGCTGGTCCCAGGGCAGCAGGTAGCCGGTGAACGACAGGAGCAGGGTGAGGACCAGGAGGAAAACCCCGACGTTCCAGTTGAACTCGCGCGGAGGCTTGTAGGAGCCGGTCATGAAGACGCGCAGCATGTGCAGCCAGACGGTGATGACCATGGCGTGCGCGCCCCAGCGGTGCAGCTCGCGCATCACCCCCAGCGGCACCTGCTCGCGCAGGTCGACGATGTCGACGTAGGCGTACTCCACCGTCGGGTGGTAGTAGAACATCAGCAGGAGACCGGTGGCGACCTCGACCAGGAACAGGAAGAAGGTGATCCCGCCCATGCACCAAGTGAAGCGCAGGCGGATGCCGCTCTTGCGGACCTTCACGGGGTGCAGGTGCAGGAAGACGTTGGTGAGGACCGCCAGGCCGCGGTTGCGTGGGGTGTCGGGCGGTCCGTGCCGAAAGATCGAGTTCCAGATCTGGGTGGTGCGGGTGTAGGCCCAGAGCTTCTTCAGAATCTCCATCATGCTCCTCCGGCGCGCGCGGCACGGGCCGCGCGCGCCGCGACGGTCAGGCCTTCAGGAACGACTCGGGATCGTCCCACTGACCCTTTTCGTACATGAAGGACCGGGTCTTGTCGATCAGGATCTGCGCGTCCTCGGCCAGGACGATGCGGTAGCGCTCCAGGGGACGCGGCGCCGGCCCCTCGAAGTTGATCCCGGTCCGGTAGAAGCCGCTGCCATGGCACGGGCACTTGAACTTGTTCTCCGCCTCGAGCCAGTTCGGCGTGCACCCCAGGTGGGTGCAGACCGCCTTCAGGGCGTAGATCCCCTCCTCGTTGCGCACGATGAAGACGCCGAAGCTCTCCTTATAGCGGTTGTCCACCGAGCCGACCAGGTACTCCGACGGGAATCCGGCCTTGAAGGTCTGCGGCGGCTCGAACAGGACGTTGGGGAACATGAAGCGGGTCGTGGCGATGGCTCCCGCGCCGCAGGCGGCGGCGAAGGCGGTCCAGGCGATGCCGATGG